>MWVV01000749.1_pt1 | contig 11746 bp, 15 predicted proteins | sample 1047281 | NCBI WGS metagenome assembly MWVV01 (sample SAMN06349986, study PRJNA376086) | soil metagenome | isolation source: PT-2 sample Antarctic (ecotone) soil | place: Antarctica | collected 2015-01-13 | reverse complement strand
AAGCTGGTCAAGATTTTGTTGTGTTTTCGGCGCGGTCATAATTTTTATTTAAATTTCGATTTCGAGATGAATTAAAATCGCCTTTTCGATTTCCTTTAATTTCTCTTCGCTGATTTTGCCAAACTGCTTCTTCAATCTCAACTTGTCAATCGTTCTAATTTGATTAGCTTTGGCTTTTGAATCGTTTGTCAGATTCGCTTCGTCTTTGGACAAGAAAACTTCAAACGGATAAATTTTTTCGGTCGTGGAAGTTATCGGCACGATTGTAACGGTTGATGCGTATTGGTTGTTGATGTTGTTGGAAACAATTAGCATGGGACGAGTTTTTGCGATTTCGCTGCCGACGGTTGGATTAAGGTCTGCCAAATAAATTTCGCCTTTCAAAACCTGGCTCATAAATTTTCCAAATCGGCGGCTTCAAATTCCTTCGTGATTTCCAAATCTTCCGCCTTTGTCGCTCGATAACCTTCGACGAGAAGCGTTTTCAAATCACGTTTTTTCTCACGATTGATTTTTTCTTTAATCGCCTTCAAAACAAATTCTTCCCGCTCTTTTGACATCGAACCGAGAAAACCTAAAATTTCGTCGGGAACATTTACTTCGATTGTTTTCATAAAGTCATTTTAACACACAAAAAATACGAACGATGTTGATGCACCGTTGGTCTAAATCAATTTTCTTTTTCGGTTCGGTTGCGGTTGTCATAATTTTTATTGTTTATTTGACAGACAAATTATTTACTGACTTACATTGCTTTCGCTTTCATAAAATGCAAAAACTCGACGCATCTTTTCGGCATGTTGATAAATTTCGTCAAGATTTTGAATTGGAACTCTTTCTTCTTTCCGGTTTTCGTCGAAGATTTCAACATATTTTTGACCTCGATTAAAATGCAGTCGTGCTAAAGGTTTGCGATTGTTATCATCAAGCAAAATTCCCATATAACTTTGCGTGTCTCGATGCGTAATCCGATTCGGGTCAACAATGTCGCGCAACAACGATTTTACAATATAAAAACCTTCGAGTTCTTCTTTGGTAGTTTCGACAAGATTTTCGCGGCTCATTTCGTTATCTTGAGCTGGATTTTTTTCGGTTTCAGCAGGAACAGAATTGGTTTCTACGTTCGTAGTTTCAGACATTGCTGATTTCAGACGCAAATCAATTTGCTCGTTGATTAAATGCCTAAATGCTCTTTTGGTGATGATGGAAAAATATTCTCGGCGATTAGGAGTCATAACGCCGCTAAATGCTTTCGACGCGACTAATTTTACAAATTCGTCGGAAGGATTTTCTAACTGTTCGGCGAGTAAGCGTTTAATCTGTTGCGTATATTTCAATTCACCAGCCGTCGTCATTAAGTCATCGATATTGAAAGCCGACTTAGTTAATTTTTTAAGTTCTGCAACGAGCGAATTATTCAGTTCCAACAAATTAATTTCAAGAAACGGTTTTTCGTCCATTTTGTTCGGCGCTTCAAGATCTGTGAAAAACCGATAAACAATTCCGTTAGTCAATACGGCAATGCGAGCGTCAGTTACGGAGAAATAACGAAACAATTACGAAGCGTGGCTGATACTTAGGTCGCCTCCACAATGTTTGCATTCAAAAAGCATAATGAGTTTGCCGTCTTTTTGAATAGCGTAATCTACTTTCTCACCTTTTTTAATACCAACATCCGCAATAAATTCAGGAATAACCTCTGTCGGGTCAAAAATGTCATAGCCTAAAGTTTTGATGAAAGGCATTACGAGAGCATTCTTAGTAGCTTCCTCGGTTTGAAGCAAATTGCATATTTTGGAAGCCTTCGCAGCTAATTCTTGTAGTTGGTCAATGAAATCCATTCTCTTTCTCCTTAACTATTTTTCAATTCCTCTTTAATGCGGTCTTTCAAAAACATCTTTATCAGCGATTGATACGGCACGTCGCGCTGATTGGCAATCAGACGAATTTGATTCAGCATTGAATCTGACATTCGCAGAGAAATTGTCCGCGTCGTCGGTTTTAAGTTTGGTAAAATGTTCGCTTCTCCGTTTTCCCAATCAATAAAATCGGTCGAGTTTTCTTTTGCCCAAAACTCGCGTTCTTCGTCTTCATTCTGAAAAGTCGGTATATCTTTTAATTTTTTCGGCATATTTTCTTTGCTCGCTTTTTGTCATATCGCGTGCGGAAACGACGCGGATTAAATTTTCTCTGACCGTGAAAGCAATAAATAATCGGCGATTGCTTTCAGTTCTGCCTAATGCGTAAAATCTTTTTTCATTGCTTGAATGTTTGGCGTCGGCTGCAATAATTAAAGGTAAATTGAAAAAAACGTCTTCGCATTCGGCGTCGCTTACCTTATGAAGATGCCAATTTTTATTGGAATTTCCCTCGTCCCATTCAAAGCCTTCGCAATTGGAAATTATCATTTTCACATTTAATTGTATATTATAACGATATACGCAGGTTGTAAATTTTTACGCTTCATTAATCAGCAAGTTATAAAACTTCTCGTGTCTCGCCCGTGCCTTTCGGTAAATCGCATTCCGCTTTTTATCAAACTTAAATTCCTGACCTTTCGGCGTTTCGATTTTCGCAATGTTTTCTATTTTGCCAACGGTTTCAAGCGCAAGTAAAACCGCGCCGCGTGAAGAGGCTTCGCGCACATCAGGCAGAGACATATTTTGCGCGAGAACATCGCAAATGATTTGCGTCCAAACCGGAGATTCGCGCAGCGCGCCGCCGGAGGCGATGATTTCGCGGATTTTGCAAACGTCGTTTAATTGGTCAAAAATTTCGGCGAAGCGATAGGCGACCGACTCCAAAGCGGCTTGCACGATTTCAACCGCCGTCGTGCTGGAATGCAAACCTAAAATCGCGCCTTTCGCATCTTCGTTATAGCCGGTGCTTCTTTCGCCGGCGAGAAACGGCAGAAAAGTTAAGCCGTGCGAATCAGGCTCGCGCCGTGCGATTTCGGCTTCCACGATGTCGTCAATATCATTTATCTTGTGCGTGTCTTTCAGCCAGCGATAAAGCCCGCCGCCGTCTGACAACGCGCCGCCGATTAAAATTCTTTTTCGGTCAATCCGGTAACACCACAAACCGCTCGGAATCGCGCGCGGCGGCTTGCCAGCAAAGGCAACGCGCATTGCACCGCTTGTTCCAATCATCAACGCTGCTTTATTTTCCGTCAAACAATTTGCGCCGATATTGTTTGCCGCGCCGTCGCCGATTGCCTGAAACCACCGGGCATTTTTTAATCTTGTCCAGCGTTTTGCCTCAATTTCGTTTAACTGAAAAGTTTGCGAATCTTCGGCGACGATTTCGGGCAAATTTTCTTTTCCCAGTTTTAAAAATTTGAGAATTTCTTCATCCCAAATGCACTTACGAATGTCGAAAATTCCCGTTCCCGAAGCCATCGAAACGCTTGTCGTGGTCTCGCCGAAAAATTTGAGTGAAAGAAAATCGCTGAAAGAAAGCCAACGCGCCGTCTTCCGGAAAACTTTCGGTTGTTCCTGCCTCAGCCATAAAAGTTTCGCTGTCCAATAGCTCGAATGAAATCTTGCGCCGGTGCGATTGTGTGTTTTATTTTCGTTTAAATTCTCGCGCAGAACCGCAACTTGTTTTCTGCTTCGCGTATCTGCCCAGCCGAAAACTTTCGTTGTCGGCTCGCCGTTTTTATCGACACCGACAAGACTGTGCCAAAATGCGGAAGCGGCGACGTATTCGATTTCACCTGCGATTTTTCCGGCTTTTTTCAAAACATCGTCAACCGCTCTAACGATTTGCGCAAACGCTTCGTTGGCATCAATTTCCGCGCCGCCGTCTTCGGTTTGCGTTAGCTGCCGCTCGTTTTTGACCATCGTTTCCGGCAGAACATTGCCCGCGAAATCATACAGCGCGGCGCGCACGCTCGATGTTCCGATGTCTAAAGCTAAAATATATGACGGTTTCATTTTCAGGTAAAAATTTCACACAAGTTTAATCGAAAATACACGTTTATGAAAGATAAGCGTGAAAAATTTCGGTTTTTTCTTTTCGCGCCTTTGAGTTATTATTTTGAATAAATCTGTCGGACGCCTTTTTAATAAGGAGTTTTTGAGTCGAATGAAAAAATGCCGAAACTGCGGAAATGAAAATTCGGATGAAATGAATTTCTGTCTGGAATGCGGTACGCCGCTTCCCGCCGCGTCGTCGCCTTCGTTTACCAATCCGCAAAAGCAATCGGATATAGATACAGTTGCTTTCGACAATAAAAGCGTTCAAACTGTCGTCGGTCAACGGCTCTCTCCGGCACGACCGCAAAACAATAAAAAGATTTTTCTTATCGTCGGCGGAATACTTTCGCTGCTTCTGCTGCTTTTTCTCGGCGGCGCGGGATTGGTTTTTTACACTTTAAAACAGAGGAACACGAATGTTTTTTCTTCTTCTCCGCCTCAGAATGTTTCTTCGACGCCGGGTATTGCAGACAAATCGCCGACACCGAGACCTTCCGCATCGCAGAGCGATTTACTGCCGGATGAATTGCAGCCATTGAGCGATGCGCCCTTGAACAACGCGCCACCGTTGCCGAGTCCGCAGATTACGCCAACCGTTTCATTTACGCCGCCGAAAGAAGCGACGAAAAAGGGAACTTTTACAATTTCCGGCAACGGCGGTTGGCAACTTTCCGACGTTAACATCGTGCCGCTCGAAACTTTTCAGACCCTCGCGCAGGGTTCGGTAGATTTGGCTGGAATCGAAAAAAATGTATCGTCGGCGGGAATAGCAGGCGACGACAAATCGAAGTCGCGGCGAATTTACCCCGAATATCCGACCGGCGCGCTGCTGATGCGCACTCGTTTTGCGGATGGGAAATTTTCAAAAGTTCAGCCCGTAACCGCTCCGCCTTCGATTGGAGTGTGGGAAAATCTGCCCGACGAGCGCGGACGATTGGAGTTTTGCGTCAACGACAACGCGCCGGAAAAAAACAACGGACAATTTACTGTTAGCGTAATAATGTGGAGCGCTCCGAAGCGGAAGAAATAAATGCGGGCTTTAGAAATTTTCTATTCGATTACCTGGCAGATTTAATTTACTCTTTGATTATGGCACAGACACAAACGGAAAATTTTCCGCCGAAGCTGCAGAAAACTGCAGACGGCGACATTAATACAAATTCGCTGGCGGATTTACTCGAATGGTTTTTGAATTTTGACCAGCGAGTCGGGCTTATCAGAAATCCGCAGGTCGAAGAGCTATTTCAATGGAAGCAGCAGGACGACAAAGCAAACGGCGTCGAGATTTATCCGTTTGAAAACGGTGAAGCGCGTCTTGCCATCGGAGTTTTTCAAGCGCTCGGCGAAAACGATACGGAAGAAAAACTACAAGTTTGGATAACCGAAGTTTTGCAGGCATTGGGCGAAGCCAAACAAACCAACGAAGACATCGCCGCGAGTTATAAGCTGAAACAAGGTGAATCGCACATCGAACAAGCAACCGCGATTCCTTCAAATACTGAAAAACGCTTGTATTTATCAAGCTGCTGGCTCGAAGCGCTCTGCACGGCGGAAGCAAGATTTTTGGGCTGGGTTTTTCAGGAGATTTACGGCAAGCAGTTTCAGCCGGTCGAACAGTAAAATTACAAACTTTAATTAGTTGTCAATTAACAATTACGAATTACAAATAAAAGGAAATTTCCTCTATTCGTAATTCGTAATTGACTTTACCTCGTGCCGAAAGTGTTGCATTGATTTATTTGTCCGGTTTGAAAACCTTGATTAAACCAGCGCATTCTGTCTGCCGCCGCACCGTGCGTAAACGAATCAGGCACGACGTAACCTTGCGCCTGTTTTTGAATGCTGTCGTCGCCGACGGCAGACGCTGCACGCAGAGCTTCTTCGGCGTCGCCCGCTTCTAATAAACCTTTTTGCTTAGCGTAAAAACCCCAAACTCCGGCGTAACAATCGGCTTGCAGCTCTAATTTTACGGAAAGCTGATTCGAGTTTCCGGCAGCTTGAACCTTATCCATCGTTCCCAAAAGGTCTTGGACGTGATGCCCGACTTCGTGCGCAATAACATAGTTTCGGGCAAAATCGCCGGGCGCGCGAAAGCGTGTTGCCAGTTCGTCGAAAAACGCAAAATCGAGATAAAGTTTGCTGTCGCCGGGACAATAAAACGGTCCGGTTGCCGAGCTTGCATAACCGCAAGCGGACGGCGTTTGATTGCTGAACAACACGAGTGTCGGATTTGTATATCGAACACGCGCTTGTTGCGGAAGTATTTGATTCCAAACGTCTTCGGTGCTTTTCAAAACAATTGAAATAGAGCGTTTCTGAGCGTCTTGCTGCGCCGGATTCGTCTGCGTTTGCGGTTGCTGCTGCTGAACGCTCGACGCGCCGCCTCCGCCGCCTAATTGGTTTAGTAGAGCGCTCGGGTCGCCGCCGCACAACCAAATGACAAGTATCAATAACAATGTTCCCAGACCGCCGCCGCCAAGCGCCAAGCCTCTGCCGCCCATACCGCCGGCTCCGCGCCGGTCTTCAATATTAGTGCTGCCTTCACCTTCTTCTATCATTCATCCACCTCGATTTTTTTGCGCCGGGCGCTTAATTTTTTATGTCTGGAAATTCTAACATTTTTTGCCCGATTTGATGAAAAATTTTATGCTAAAAAAATGAATTTAAATGATTGGCGCACGGGCGGCGTTTTTTTCGATTACAAAACTTATCAGATTTTTTACCGTCTGAGCCAAAGCAGCGAAGAAGTTTTGCTTCTTTTGCACGGTTTTCCGACCTCTTCTCACGATTATCATAAAGTATGGGACGCGCTTGCCGCAAAGTTTTCGGTTTTAGCCTTTGATATGCCTGGTTATGGTTTTTCTGCAAAACCCGCAGATTTCGCTTACACGACTTTTAATCAAGCTGACGTTTTGCAGGCACTGCTCGAAAACTTAAAAATCAAAAAAGTTCATATACTCGCGCACGATTACGGCAATACAATAACGCTGGAACTTCTCGCCCGCGCGGAAGAAAACCGTGTTCAATTTTCGATTGAAACCGTTTGTTTTCTCAACGGCGCGCTTTTTCCCGAAACGCATCGTCCTGTTTTTGCCCAAAAACTTCTTATCAGTCCGTTCGGGTTTTTATTTGGAAAGCTAATTTCCGATTCGCTTTTTAAGCGAAATTTAGCTTCGATTTTCGGCAAAAATACGCAGCCGACGGTGGAAGAATTAAACGATTTTTTGCAGGTTTTCAAATTCAACGACGGACGCCGAATCGCGTATAAACTTATACGTTATATGACGGAACGCAAAACTTTTCGCGCGCGTTGGGTCGGCGCGCTCGAAAGAATGACGCAGCCGTTTCGGTTTATCAACGGTTTGGAAGACAAGGTTTCCGGCGCGCATCTGATCGAAAGATTTCGACAAATCGTGCCGCGTCAAACCGATATTATCGAACTTCCGGGCATCGGACATTTTCCGCACTTTGAAGTTCCCGACAGGGTTCTAAATTATTTTTTCGAGTTTCACGACAAACGCTCGTAAATTACAGGAGAAGAACTCGAACGCCTTATTCTTCGGTAAGTTTTATTACTTAAGAAGGAAAAATTCAATTTGAAAAGGCGAGAGACGCAGTAGTTTTGTTTATCAAAATCTTTCCGCAAAATCTTGACAGATGTAGAGTTAGGTCATTATGATTCATTTACGGTTTCAGTAAAGTTTTTTGTTCCAACATTTTCCAAAGAGGATACCAATATGATTAAACTTGATATTGTCAATCGCGTGGCAGAGAAGACGGGCGTGCCGAAACAAAAAGCGGAACAGGTAGTTGACGCGCTTTTTAACGCGATGAAAGACGCGCTGGCAGACGGAAATCGTATAGAGCTTCGCGGCTTCGGCGTTTTCGTCGTCAAACCGAGAAAGCGCGGCATCGGTCGCAATCCGCGCACGGGTAAGGAAGTTCCGATTCCGGCAGGAAAAACCATTCGCTTCAAGCCCGGCAAAGAGCTTCAAGCAAAAGCCTCTAAGAAATAACTGAATTACGAATTACGAATTACGAGAAATTAATCTAAGATTTAAGATTAGGAGATTTGAGATTTCAAATCGCAACCGAAATTTTTTTCGTAATTCGTAATTTTTTGTGTCGAACTTAAACTCGCTGACCAATCAACTTTTCGACCGCCGCGAAGCAATGCGTCCGACGGCTCGAACATGGGCGAAACATACAGGTTTTCTGCTTGCCGCGCTGTTTACAATAACTATTGCGGGCGTTCTCGAACCGTTTGGATTCATACCGATTTTTCCCGATGCCGACCCGCAGACCTGGACGGAAATCCTACAGTTTTTCGGTTCTTTTCCTATACAATATTCGCACCTTATTCTTGATGCGGTTCACGGGCTTGCAACTGATTTTACAACGTTAAAACACGGCTTGAGTTTCTCGCTCTCACTGCTGGCGATTTTAACGGCGCACGAAGCCGGACATTACGTCGCGTGTCGGCTTTACGGCGTGGACGCGACGCTGCCGTATTTTATTCCCCTGCCGCCGCTCATTGGACCTGCCGGAACTCTGGGCGCATTTATAAAAATAGTTTCGCCGCTGCCTTCGCGCCGCGCGACGTTTGACATCGGCGTTGCCGGTCCGATTGCCGGTTTTATCGCGCTAGTTCCGGTTGCGGTTATCGGTGTGCTGACAATGCGTCAATCTGCGCCTGCACATTCCGCCGACCGAATCGGAATTTACTTTTCACATCCGCTGCTGATTCAATTTCTGGCAAAATTTTTCGCTGTTAATCCCGATTTTGAAAAATTTAATCCTTTTCTGGCGGCGGCTTGGATTGGGCTTCTCGTTACAAGTTTGAATTTAATTCCATCCGGTCAACTTGACGGAGGACACGCCGTTTATGCCCTTTTCGGCGAGAAAGTGCATCGTTTGGCGGGTAGAATCGCCTTTCTCGCTATGGTTTTGCTTTCGATTTGCGGCTGGTTTCTCTACAACAGTCCGAGCGGATTGTTGTTCACGATTTTGCTCGGTGTGATGCTCAAGGTCAGACATCCGGAGCCGTTTGACGACGCGCCGCTTAACGTGCCGCGAAAATTAATCGCCGTTCTAACGCTCGTTATTTTTATTTTATGTTTTGTGCCGTTTCCGATTCAGGTTAGGTAAAACAATGGTGAATGGTGAACGGTGAATTAAAGAATGTTCTTGACATTCCCCGTTCGCTTGTTTTTACAAAACACTCAACGTGCAATTGAACGCCGTTTCAAATAAATCTTTTTTCAGCTCGATGGCTTTGCGTTCAATCGTGCAGTCTTCGCTGCTTTCGAGTTTGAGAAACAAATTGTGTTTGTCGAGTTTAAATCTCATAGCCGTAACGTGATTTTCGTGTCCGCGGTCGAGAGCTTCGGCAAGCCGCAAAACCGCTCCGAGCTGCGCGGTCGTGCGGCGGTCTTTTTCGCTCAATTCCATATAATCAAGGTGTTTTTCCTTCGGCAGCGAGCCGCGATGATAACGTGCAATCAGTGCGATAATACCTTTTTCAGTTTCAGAAAAACCGGTTATTTCCGAGTGTTTGATAAGGTAAAACGAATGTTTGTGATGAGCTTCGTGCGAGACGTGATAACCGACATCGTGCAGCAGCGCGGCGGCTGAAAGCAGAGTTCGTCCGTGTCGTTTGAGATTGTAAATAGGCGCGAGCGAGTCAAATATCGTTTCCGCCAGATTCGCCACTTGCAGAGCGTGCGATTCTTCGTAGCCGTAACGTCTGCCGATGGCGAAAACATCACGAAGGCGAATATCTTCCACGTCCGGCACGGGCGGCAATGATTCGGCTTGCAGCTGCCGCAAATAATCAATAATTACGCCTTCGCGCAAAGCATAAGCGCAAGGCTGCAGGGTTTCGATTTCCAGAGCGCGCATCACACCTTCCAAAATCTGCCCGCCCGCGACGATAACTTCGGCGCGCTGCGGACTGATAATCGGCAATCTTGCGCGTTTTTCAAGCAGAATGCTCGCCAGCATTTTATTTAAGGCGGCAAGTTTTTTTAGCTGAATTTGAGGTTTTCCCGAAAATTTTCCAGTCGTCTCAAAGTTGAGCAGTGAGGCGAGATTAAGAATCGTGCCGGATGTGCCGCTGGAAATCTGCCATGTTTCGCCCTTTATTTTTCGCAGCGGTTGTTCCAGTGCAAAAGCTATTTCCGTCTGCGCCATTTTTATTTCCTTATTTTTCGGCGGATTGCTTAAAATAAACTTTTCAGTCAGCCCGACCGCGCCGAGCTTCATCGAAAAGAGTTTGTGCGGTTCATTGTTTTTCATCAAGGATAACTCGGTCGAGCCGCCGCCGATGTCAATATTCATCAAAGATTGATTGCCCGCGCCGAAAAACTGCGCCGCCGCCACGCCGATAAGCCGCGCCTCTTCAATCGAAGACAAAACGTCGATGTGAACGCCCGTCCGATTTTCGATTTCGCGGACAAATTCCGCCGCATTTTTCGCTTCTCTAACCGAAGCTGTCGCCACGGCGATAATCGAATTAACCGCACGGCTTTCGGCAATCGAACGAAATTTCTCAATCGTATTGGCAGACAAATCTATCGCTTCACGCGAAAGAAATTTGTTGCGAAGCGTTTCGTGTCCGAGCCGGACGCGCTCTCGCTCCTGCAAAAGCACTGTGAACGAATCGCTGGCTGCGGCTTCGGTGATAACGAGTTTCAGAGAGTTTGAGCCGATGTCGATGGCGGCAAGTTTTTGAGTTTTCATTCGTCTATATTTTAGAACGGATAATTTTATTCGTAAATTGAGAGTTTTTCTTTTCGGTGTTTTAATCGAATCTACGGGTAAAAAAATAATGAAAACACTTTTTCTGCTGCGTCACGCCAAATCGAGTTGGGAAAACGCTTCATTGCATGATTTCGATCGACCGCTTAACAAGCGCGGGTTAAATGCCGCGCCTTTTATGGGTGAGAAGATTTTATACAATAGATTTCAGATTGATTCGATTGTTTCGTCGCCTGCCGAAAGAGCGAAACAGACAGCGATTTTAGTAAAAGAAACGGCGATAATAGACAGCAGTATTCAATACGACAAAAGAATTTATGAAGCTGCCGCGCACCATCTTTTGGAAGTCGTGTCCGAAACCGGAGAAGACAAAAATTCGGTTATGCTGGTCGGGCATAATCCGGGAATGGAAGAACTGGTTAAAATTTTGACGGGCGAAATACAGAGGATGCCAACGGCGGCTTTAGCCGTGATTGATTTACGAATCAATCGCTGGAGCGAGATAAGCAAAGATTGCGGCAAACTGCGAAACCTAATTCGTCCGAAAGATGAAATGTAATCTTTTAAGAAAAAATTAACCACAGATGGACACAGATAAACACAAATTTTAAGAACGATGAATGTAGGATGGATTCTCTAATTCATCCTACATTCATCGTTGCAATTTATCGGCGATTAATTTCTTTCTACCAGATTTGCACGTGAAAATTATTTAATCAACTCAAGAAAATCAGTTAGTTCTTTCGGCAGCGGCGCGTAAAATTCCATTCGCTCGGCGGTTTTCGGATGCGTAAAACTCAAGCGTTCGGCGTGTAGAAAAAATCTTCCCAAATCTTTGACCGCTTTTCTCACGGTCACATCCTTAATCGTGTTATCGCGTCCCGCATTGTAAGTTTCGTCGCCGACAACGCCGTGATTTATAAAAGCTAAATGCACGCGGATTTGATGCGTTCTGCCGGTTTTAATCTCGATGTTGAGCAAAGTGAATTTTTCAAATCTTTTGCGAACTT
>MWVV01000748.1_pt1 | contig 11767 bp, 9 predicted proteins | sample 1047281 | NCBI WGS metagenome assembly MWVV01 (sample SAMN06349986, study PRJNA376086) | soil metagenome | isolation source: PT-2 sample Antarctic (ecotone) soil | place: Antarctica | collected 2015-01-13 | reverse complement strand
GAGTTCTTCCATGTAAATAGTGGTGAGTGGTGAGTGATAAGTGGTGAGTTTTCGATTATTACTAACCGTTCACCACTTATCATTCATCACTACTTAGACTTTTGTGTAAGTAGAAAGCGCCGTCGCGATCAACTTTCCTTCATTATTTAAAACTTCTGCGGAAACAGTCAAAAGGCGTCGCCCGCCGCGTACAACTTCTGCCGTGCAGACTATTTCGCCTGTCATCACCGGACGCAAATAATGAACAGTCAAATCTACGGTTGAAGCCTTTTCGCCTTCCGCAAGTTTTGTTGCCACCGCAAAAGCCATCGCCGTATCAATAACGGAAGCAGTCGCGCCGCCGTGCAATAGTCCGTGCGGCTGCCGCAGTTCGTCACGCATTTTCAGTTTGATTGTTGCTTCACCGTCTTTTAAGTCAACAAATTCCATTCCAATCAACTGAATAAAGGGTGTTGTGTTAAAAACCTGTTGCGCTTTTTGTATGTGCGATTCGTTAATTTGTTTTGTTTCAGTTGTTCCGCTCATTTTTTTTGGTCAAACTTTTCCTGCCAGATTATTTTTTGAAATTCCTTAAATGAAACTTTTTTAAAGTCTTTCGGAACTTCGAAGAGCTTTTCGTCAACTTGCATTTTCAAATTTCGTATTTCCATTGAAAAAATCAAATTTTTCTGCTCGCCGATAATCGAATAAAATTCTTGCCGCACGGGGATTTTGAAATTTTCGTCAATGTAAATTATTATTTCGCTTGTTTGCGAGTCTGCCAAAATAACGCGATATTTTGTTAAATTGTTTTCCGCACCAAGATTTTCAAATTTAGCGTCCGCTTTTTGGTTTAGCCATCCTTCCGACAAAAAACCCTGTAAATTTTCATCGACTTGCGCTGAAATTTCCAAATTTGTTTGGGTGTCAGCATAAATTTTTTTTTCGCTGTGAACCAAGAACTTTTCATTTTCGTTCAACTGCAAAAAGTAAATTCCCGTTTCGTAATTCTGCAAAGTTTTTCCGCCACTGCGCGCAACAACAATTTTGCGTTCTTTTTTCTCGCCGTTTCCGTAATTCGTCAAAACAATTTCGGCTTGATAAACGTCAGGCTCTTTGTTCGAAAAGGGAATTTCACTTGCGAGTTCTTCGGCTAAAAAAGGTGTTGGTGTGGGTGTCGCGTTTGTTTTGTCTTGCCAAAAACTGCACGCTTGTGAAAGCATCACCGTGAAAATAAAAAAATTTTTGACCAAATTTGACGAAAACATTGACAAAGTGAGATTTTAACACAACAGTCGAAAGTGCCAAAAATTGCTTTATTACAAATTATTCTTTTTCAGCTAACGCTATAGTTCTCTGCGTTTTCTGGGTGAAATGTTTTTGTCTCGCGCAGAGACGCAGATTGCAAAGAAACATAAACTAATGAATCTTGAAAACGCGCTCATCGAAATTACCGAAATTTTTAACGCTTATAACGAATGGCTTTTAATTAGAGCGTCGGGAAAAACCTTTGCTTTGCAAAGAAATGAAATCGAAATTAGTTTTGAACGAGGAAAAATTCTTTTCGCATTTTTGGATGAAAAAGGTTTTCAGACGTGGCGAATCATTGCGTTTGAAAAAATAAAAAATGAAATTTTGTTGGATTTAACCCGCAACTTTGAAAAAGAGCGCGAGAAAATTCGGCTTGTTCCCCGCGTTCTGGCAAATGAATTATCCGATTCAATCGAACTTGCCAGACTCGAAAAGGCAAACCAAATCGCAAATCTGCTAATTTCCGAAAATCAAAATGTAAAACTCGTTCGCGTTGCTTTGAACAAGGAAACAGGACGGTTTGCGAAAATAATTTTTGCGGATTCAAACAACAAACAAACTGCTGCTTTAGCCGATGTTTCCGATGCGGCAACGCCGGAAAATCTTTTAACAAACGCGATTTTATGGCTCGCCGGACTGGAAAGACGCAAGAAAAATCCGATTGCGGAGGTTTGGATTTTGGCGGAAAAAAAGCGAGCGAAAGATTTGCAAAAACTCCACGCGCTTTTGCGCCAAAATTGGAAAGACAAGATAAAACTTTTTGAAATCTCACGCAAAGGCGCAAAGACGCAAAAAAGTAAGAAAAATTCTTTAAGCCAAAACCTAAAAAGTGTTGAGCCGATTTCCTTAAACAATCTTTGGCGCGAAAAAACGAAAGAATTAAAACTTACGGCAAATCCGCAAATGAGCCGCGCGGCACAGGAAATTATTAAGCTCGCGCCGGAAGAAATTGATTTGCTTTTTACGAAACACGGCGAAACTTTGCGGTTTTTGGGTTTGCCGTTTGCGCGTGTACGAAAGATTTCGGATAAAGAAAAAGTTTGGTTCGGCACAGAAACAAAACGGCAGATTTTGAACCAGTCAAATCTTGTTGAATTTCAAGGATTGATTGAAAATCTGCAAACTTACCGGCGTTTTGATTCGCCGAATAAACGACACGACCTTTTTCACCTTGCGCCCGAAGCGTGGCTGGAAGCGATTTTAAGGCAAAATATCAAGCAACTTGACGCGAATTTGATTTTATCGCCGCTTTACAATCAGTTTCGCGCCGAAAAAGACAAAATTGATTTACTCGCGCTTCGTCGAGACGGACGACTTATAATAATTGAACTAAAAGTTTCGCCTGATAGAGAAATGATTTTTCAGGCGGCGGATTACTGGCGAAAAATCGAGATGCAAAGAAAAAGCGAAAATCTGCAAAAGGCGAAAATCTTCGGCAACCTGGAAATAGCGGATGCTCCGACGGTTTGTTATTTGGTTGCGCCAACTTTGAGTTTTCACCGCGATTTTGATTTTTTGGCAAAAACCGTTTCAAAAGAAATAGAAATTTACCGTTTTGAATTAAATGAAAATTGGCGCGAGAGTTTGAAAGTTTTGACAAGGGAAAAATTAAAAGAGAAAGACAGAATTTTTTAGATTTACCAAATTGAATTATTTTAATCTTTGACAAATCTATAGCCGATGCCGCGCACGGTTTGCAGAATCTTTGGATTTGTCGCATCGTCCTCCAAATACCTGCGCAGGCGAACTATAAAATTGTCAATTGCTCGCGTATCCGTGTCATCACGTAAATCCCAGACTTGTTCCAAAATCGTTTTACGCGAGACGGCAGTTCCCGCGTTTTCAATCAGGTAGCGAAGTAGTTTGGCTTCCATTAAAGTCAAATGAATAGTTTCGTTATTGCTTTCGAGTTCGAGATTGTTAAAATCAATTGTTTTATTGTTGATGGTGAAAATATCATTTCCGTTTGGCGAGGATTTTATCTCTTTTTGCAGCCATTCGCGCCGTCGAAGAAGTCCGTTAAGACGCGCCATAAATATCGAAAGCTCAAAAGGTTTCGGCAAATAATCGTCCGTTCCGGCTTCAAAACCTTGCAGCACGTCTTCGGGACGGTTTCGCGCCGTGAGCATTAGAATCGGCGTGAAATTTTCGGCTTCGCGCAGCCGTTTAGCAACTGTAAAACCGCTTAGTTCGGGCAGCATAACGTCTAAAACAATTGCATCAAACTGGCGGTTCTCGGTTAGTAAAATCTGCAAAGCCTGTTTGCCATCGCCGGTAATTTCAACCTCAAAATTTTCGGCTTCGAGATTGAAACGCAAACCGTCGGCAATATGCTGTTCGTCTTCAACGATAAGTATTTTCATAAGATATTAACGGTGAACGATGAACTGTGAGCGATTAATTTCTGGTTCATCAAACATTTTCATTTGTCCAAATTGTTTTTGACGGTTTTGATAGAAGCCGTTAACAACTTTTGCACTTCTTCGCAATCAAAAAGTAAAGACTCCGCAAATTTTTCGGATAAATAATTGCTATCACGCAAAAGTCTAAGCCAATAATTTGTTTCTGACGCTTCCTTCTGCACAATCGAAAGTTTGTGAATGAAATCAATTTTTGACTGCGCGTGGACGGATTCTTCTATATTCGCGCCAATGGAAGTGCCAGAACGCAAAATCTGTTTTGATAAAACAAATTCTTTATGTTCCTGAGCCATATACTTATAAAGTTTTATCACTCGCAAGGCAAATTTATAAGATTTCTCCCTCAAAACACTTTCTTTCATAATTATTTTAACTCACACTTCATCGTTCATAGTTCACCGTTCATCGTTTACCACTAACCTGCGGTAATTGCACGACAAACGTGCTTCCCTTTTCTTCGCCGCCACTTTCAACAAAAATTTTTCCTTTATGCTTTTTCACGATTGAGCGAACGATATAAAGTCCAAGACCGGTGCCTTTCGCTTTTTGCGTGGAAAGATTTGGAACGCGGTAAAAACGCTTGAAAATGCGTTTTCGTTCATTCGGTAAAATGCCGACGCCGTTGTCTTTGATACGAATTTCAGCACGGTTTTTCGGCAGACGCTCCAGCTTTATCAAAACTTTTATTTCGTCTTTTGAATACTTTACGGCATTGTCCAGAAGATTTGTAAAAACTGTCTGAAGTTCCGCATTATCGCCCGAAACTTTTACGTCATCTGCGGTTTCCGCAAATTCAATCACGCTTTCATTCAAATTATAACGAGTTTTAATTATTCTGATACATTCGCGCAAAAGCCCGCCGAGTTCTATTTCCGTAATGTTTAATAAACGCGCGCGCTCTCGTGTTCCGCTCGCCTGCAAAACCTGTTCGACAGTGTTTAAAAGGCGATTGCTGTCGGAGAGCATTATGTCGTAAAACTCTTGACGTTTAATTTCGGTTACGTCGCGTTTTTTGAGCGTTTGAAGATAAAGCTGAATAGAAGCAATCGGCGTTTTAAGCTCGTGCGTAACGGCATTTAAAAATGCGTCGTGCTGTTCGTTGCGGCGGATTTCGCGGACAAGAAAGATTGTGTTCAGAACCAATCCGGTGATAATTACAGCGAAGAAAACGATGCCAAAAACTAGCAGCGCGATTTGTTGCAGATTAAGCAAAATCCAACCGACATTCAGCGCCACCGCCAAGGCAACAAGACAGATGCCAAAGGCAAGAAAGAAAATCGCGGCTTTGCGGCGGCTAGCAACACGCATCTTTCAATTCTAAAGGCAAAAGGCGAAAGGCAAAAGGCAAAACGGAAATAAATAAATCTTTCCGCTTTGCCTTTTTAATTTTTAATTTTTAATTTATGCTGCTCTTCGCAAAGGTTCTGCTTCGTCCGTTTGTTTTTCGAGATTGTAAGCGTAAACCTTTTCGGCAAGTCCGATTTTTTCCAAAAATTTGATTTGCAGCCAATTCGGGTCAAATTCATACCAGGCGAGACCGTGTTTCGCCGAGCGGGGATTGGCGTGATGATTGTTGTGCCAGCCTTCGCCGAAAGTTACGGCAGCAATCAAACCGTTGTTGCGCGAATCGTCGTGCGTTTCAAAACGTCGCGTTCCCCACAGATGCGTTGCCGAATTAACCAGCCAGGTTGAATGCCAACCGAGAACCTGTCGCAGGAAAATTCCCCACAAAACCATTGACCAGCCGCCGATAAAGTATAAACCGATACCGACGAAAACAAATGTCAGGTAATAATATTTTGATACGAAGACGTGAAATTTATCTTTCAGTAAATCGGGAGCATAACGTCTGACGACTTCTTCCGGTTGATTCTGCGCCGTTCCCTGCAGAATCCATCCCATATGCGCCCAAAAAGTGCCTTCGCGCGGTGAATGCGGGTCTTTATCGGTTTCGGTGAAAGCGTGGTGAATGCGGTGTGTGGTTACCCATTGTAAAGAGCCTGACTGCAGACCGAGCGTCGCGCAAACGGTTAAAAAATACTCCATCCATTTCGGAGTTTTATATCCGCCGTGCGTCAAAAGCCGGTGATAACCCATTCCGATTCCCCAACTACCGGCAATCCACCACGTGATAATGGCAGCGGCTAAGTTTTGCCAGCTAAATGTAAATAAAGCCCAGATTGCCATCACGTGAAAAACGACGACAAATGTTCCCGTAACCCATTGAATCGGTTTTGTTTTTGATTGTTTTAATTCAATAACGTTTTGCACTTTTCTGATTCCCCTTCTACGATTATTAAAAATTTATGAACGGGAACATGTTCCCGCGCGTTTATGATGTAAATCGTAACAGTTTTTTTGCAGGGTAATTGTAAGAGTTTTGTAATAAGTCTTTTGTCAGCTTTCGATACAAAAAACAGAAATAGAGATACCTATTTATATGGGTATTTTGCGTGGGTAAAAAGCTAATAAGTAAATTGAACCTGTCTATACCAACGTTTAGTATTTAATCCTTCATCGGTCAATCAACACTTTTATCTTTTCTGGTTCTAAAGATGCTCGAGCCGAATTCAATCGGGCGGCGAAAAAGAAAACTCGGCAAAATTCCTTTGCTAATCTCGACGCTGTTGGCGGAAAGTGTCGTGCCTGTCGCACGTTGAAATTCGGAAATTGATTTGTTGAGGTCGGTTTGCGCTTGCAGTTCGCGCCCGCGTGCGGCGACGAGTTCGTTTTGGCGCTGCATTACGAGAAAAACGGTGCTTGTTCCGGCGCGAAATTGTCGTTGCTCGCTCTCAAAAAGCTGTTCGGCAGAAGAGCGCGAAGCGGCTGCTGACGCAAGACGGGCTTCGACTGAACGTAAAGCCTGAGTGGTGTTACGAACTTCGGCTTCGATGATTTGCTCGGTTTGCGCCTGCTGGTTTTTGATGCGCGTGCCTTCGGCAAGTGTTCTACCCAAATTCGCTTTCGCCGTGCGGTTGCCAATCGGCAATGAAACTCGCACGCCGACTCTGTAAGTCGGATAATCTGCCGTAACCAAATTCGACAATGACTGAAAATAACCACCAACCAAATTTGGCGGAACTGTGTTTGTACTGGTTGAAGGCGAAATTTGTAACGGCGGCAAATTGTTGATGGCTGAAAGTTGGTTAATACGATCAGTGAGTGCGGTATTAGTGTTATTGCTCGTGCTTGTCCTAACGGTCGGCGAACCCGCAAGCCCGCTGCCCGTGTAGCTGGCGACTAAATCAATCTGCGGTTTGGTCTGGTCGCGGAAATATCGCTCGTTGATTTTGTTTATTTCATCGTTAGATTTAAGCTGCGCGATTTCCTGCCGGTTAACGAGTGCGCTGCCGACGGCTTGTTCGAGGGGAACTCTGGGAATTTCGAGTTCAACGGGCGAAACCGGAACGAGTGCGCGCGACCAGATTTCCGCCGTTCGGTCTGGAAGCATTAAAGTTTTCAGATTGTTTTCCGCTCGCGTAACAGCTTCCTGCGCCGTATAAACATTTTGCTCGAAAGTTGTGATTTGCGTGTTTGCAGCGACAATTTCAATCGGGGCGAGAGCGCCTTTGCTAACCATTCGCTGATTGCTTTCCAGTTGCAGCCGCGCTTGTTTGACGGCATCAATCTGTACTTGCAAGTTTCTCAATGAAAAAGCTAAATCCCAATATGCTTGTTCAACCTGAGCGATAACTTCGATTGTTCGCTGGCGAAACTGTGCATCGGTTAAACTCAAGTTCTTTTTGGCAATTTCAATTGTCCGGCGGTTATTGTCAAATCTTAATCCGCGCCAGAGCGGCTGCGTATAAGATAAAGTCAAAGCCGACGGGAACTGTGGGTTGAGCGTCGCGTTCTGGTTTGTCGTATTAAGCCGCGATGCGGAAAAATCTACGTTGTATGAACCTCCCGCGTAAGGCGAAAAACCACTCGCGCCGAATCCGTTGTTAAAATCGCTTTGCGTAACCGAACCGTTTGCTCCGCCGCCGATAGTCGAAGCGACGGGCGTGGTGCGGCGTTCATAATAACTTTCGGTGGCGATAACCGGGTCATAAACGCCGCGGGCGCCGCGCAAATTAAATTCTGCGATTTGAACGTCAATTCTCGACGAATCAATATCGTTATTGTTTTGCAGAGCAAGCGTAATGGCGTCTTGTAAAGAAAGCGGAAGCTGGTCGGCGACATTAACGCCGACGCGCTCGGCGCTCGGGAGAGGTCGCGCCGGAGCTTCAAAGTTCGGCGCAATCGGCGGCGGGTCATCGGGTAATTGCGCGGGCGCAACGCCGCCGGAAGTTCCGACATTTTGATTTGGAGTTTGAATCGGAACATTCGGAACAGTTTGATTCGTTCCGCCGGATTGTGTCGGCTGCGTTGTTTGCGGCATTTGCGTTTGCTGCTGCTGCGTCGGCGGCTGGTTCGGTGGATTCGTCTGTTGCTGCTGCGTTTGGGTTTGCGGCGGCGTGTTTTGACGAATTTCGTTTTCAGGTCGCGGTTGTTGTGTCGGATTTGTCGGATTCGGCGGACTCGCCCGCGGAGTCTGCGCCATTGTTGCAAAAACCGCGCACAAACCTATAAGAATCGCCGAAACAAAATGTTTTACCATCGAAAAATAAAAATACTCAACTTCTTGCTTCATAAAACACCTGAATTTATTCGCTTGAGGCTTGTTCGACATAACCATCTTTTACCCCTTTTATCCCTTTTACCGAATCAGTTTCGGTATCCTTTTTCTTGCGGCTGAATATATTAAAGGCTTCTGCCAGTTTTTGCCGTGCGGGTTTAAATTTTCGTCCCAATCCGGCAAATTTTCTGCTCGTGCGCTGCCAGATTGTTGATTCCTGAATGTCTTCAAAAAGCGAGTAGAAAACCGGAACTGCCAGCAGCGTCAGAAGCAGACACATAGATTGTCCGCCGACAACCAAAATACCGATAGAACGATTTGTCGCCGCGCCCGCGCCGCTTCCGACGATGAGCGGAAGCATTCCGGCAACCAGCGCAATCGTCGTCATTAAAATCGGACGCAGACGGTCGCGGTTCGCTTGAATAATCGCATCGTATCGCTCCATTCCCTTTGCCCGCAAACCGTTTGTGTGGTCAATCTGCAAAATCGCATTTTTCTTGACAATTCCGAACAACAATAAAATACCGAGCGCGGAAAAGATATTCAGCGTTTGTCCGGCGATTAAAGTCGAAAGCAACGCAAACGGAACGGAAAGCGGAAGGGTCAACAAAATCGTTATCGGATGAATAAACGATTCAAACTGCGCCGCCAGAATCAAATACATAAAGACGAACGAAAGAAGGAACGCCAGCATAAATGATTCGTACGCGCGTTGAAGTTCTTGCGATTGTCCGGTAACGCCCGTCCGATATTCCTGCGGCATATTTAGGGAAGCGGCGTGACGCTGTAGCGCGGCGAGCGCGTCTGATTCCGAAGCGTTCGGCGGGAGACTTGCAGAAATTGTTACCTGACGCTGACGATTGAGGCGATTAATTGAAGCCGGACTTAAACCTTCTTCGAGCCGAACGAGTTTTTCAAGCCCGACTGTACCGCCGTTTGAAGAAGCGACCGTGAAATACTTCAAACTGTCGCGCGTACGGCGAAAAGGCTCGTCGGCTTGCAACACAACGTCGTATTGGTCTGAACCTTCACTGAAAGTCGAAACGCGCTGTCCGGCGGAAAGAGTATTTAAGGCTTGCGCGACATCTCCTGCTTTAACACCCAAATCCGCCGCTCTGGCGCGGTCAATTAACACGCGAATTTCGGGATTACCCAGTTCTATCGAGCGGTCGGCATCGCGGAAAGTATTGTCGGCTCGCAATTTTTCAACTAATTGATTTGAATACTGGTCAAGTTTTTGGATGTCAGGTCCGGCAATGTAAAAACCAACGCCCGAACCGCCACGCCCCAAACCGAGACTGTTTCCGATTGAAGAGGAACCGGAAACATTGACGCGATAATCTTTCGATTGATATTTTTTTACAATTCCGCGCGTTTTGTTTATCAAATCGGCTTGCGAAGCGTTACGCTCGGCAACCGGCACGAGACTGACATTTATTGAACCTGTGTTCGCCGAACCGCCGCCGCCACCGCCGAAACCGCCTGCCAAGACCAGAGTATTTCGCACGCCGGGAATTTGGTCGCGGATATCGCGCGAAATACGGTCAAGAATACTTTGCGTCGCGGCGAGACTTGTTCCCTGCGGACCGCGCAAGGAAACTTGAAAAGCCGATTCGTCTTCATCGGGCAGAAAAGCCATCCCGACATATTTATAAAGTGGGTAAATCGAAATGACCGTTGCAATGCACAAACCGACGACAATCCAGCGATGCGCCATCGAAAGTTTCAAAAGCCAAGTGTAAGTGCGGTCAATTTTGCTGTAAAACCACGATTCTTTAGAAGAATGGTCTTCAGTCTTTGGTCTTTGGTCTTCGGAATTTGCCAACATTCCGTCGCCGTGAATTTCAAATTGCTGATTTTCTCTATCCGTTCGCTCTTCGCCTTTGTCCTTTACCTTAATCCAGCGAGCGGCGAGCATCGGCGTTAGCGTAAATGAAACAATCAACGAAACGGCGATTGCCGCCGCTGAGGTCAGACCGAATGACGACATAAAACGTCCGACAATTCCGGTCATAAAACCGACGGGAATAAACACGGCAAGCAGTGAAAGCGTCGTCGCTAAAACTGCCAGTCCGATTTCGCGCGTGCCTTCAATCGCCGCTTGAAAAGGGTTCATTCCCTTTTCTTCGACATAGCGATAAATGTTTTCCAGAACAACAATCGCGTCGTCAATCACGATACCAACCATTAGCGTTAAAGCGAGCATCGTCATTTGATTAAGCGAATAACCTAACGCTGCGATAACAGCGAAAGACGCAATAATCGAAGTTGGAATAGCGAGCGCGGCGATAACTGTCGAGCGAATGTTCCACAAAAACAGAAACACGACGACCGCCGCTAAAATTCCACCAATAACCAAGTGTTCTTCAATTGCGTGCAGCGAATTTTCGATAAATTCGGACTGGTCGCGCGTAACGGCAACTTTCAAATCCGGCGGCAAAGTCGGCACGATTTCCGCCATTCTCTGCTTCACGCCTGCAATCAGCGCTACTGTGTTCGCGCCCGATTGTTTCCGAACGGCGACCATAACGGATTGGACACTATCAAGCGAGGCGGCTGTGGACGGGTCAACACCGGCGTCTTCAACCCGTCCGACATCTTTTATTTTGATTGGAAAATTATTGCGCTTGGTAATGACGAGTTCGTTAAACTCGTTGATGTCAGTAATTTTGCTGAGCGTACGCAACGCCGTAGTTTTCGCGCCTTCATTGACCGAGCCGCCGGGCGATTCCGTATTCTGCATCCGGATTGCGTTAGCAACTTCCGTTACGGAAAGATTAAATGCGCGAAGCCGGTCGGGATTAAGAAAAACTTTTATCTCGCGCTGACGACCACCGAAGATTTGCACTTCGCCGACGCCTTCGGCATTTTCGATTCGCTCCAGAATTTGATTTTGAACCAAATCGGTAAGCTCCACCACATTTCTCGGCGCGCTGATAGCAAATATCAAAACAGGCTGCGAATCCGGGTCAGATTTGCGAACAACCGGCGGGTCGGCAGTTTCCGGCAGACGATTAACAACACCGCTGAGTTTGTCGCGGACTTCCTGCGTCGCTACGTCCGGGTCTTTATCGAGATTAAAGGTCAGCGTAACGTTTGAACGACCTTGCGAAGAAGTCGAACGCATTTCTTCAATGCCGGGAACCGTATTGACCGCGCCTTCAATTATGTCGGTTACTTCCGACTCCATTTGCTCTGGAGCAGCGCCCTGATTTGATGTCGAAACCGAAACGGTCGGCAAATCAATCTTTGGAAAGCGGTCAACGCCAAGCGTAAAAAAGCTAAATCCGCCGACCACCGTCAGAAATAAAACAATCACAGTGGCAAAAACCGGACGATGAACACAAATCTCTGCTAACCATTGCATAAAATCTTATTCCAATTCTGAACCTAAAACTTCAGAGTAAAGGCTATGCCTAGTAACTATTGAACAATTTGC
>MWVV01000747.1_pt1 | contig 11769 bp, 9 predicted proteins | sample 1047281 | NCBI WGS metagenome assembly MWVV01 (sample SAMN06349986, study PRJNA376086) | soil metagenome | isolation source: PT-2 sample Antarctic (ecotone) soil | place: Antarctica | collected 2015-01-13 | reverse complement strand
TTGAACGCCTGGTCAAACGTCTGCTCGGTGCGCTGGCTGAAGCTGTTCCGCTCAAAACCGCCGATAACCGGCCCTTTGGTCGTGGCTTTATGATTGGTCAGGGGGCTAAGGTGGTAGGGGTTCTTGCGCTGGTGCAGCTCGTTTTTCTTCCCTTCCACGTACTCCCGTAGGTTCTCCGTCCGGCTGACAATCACGTGGATATGGGTCTGGTCGCCGGTCTTGGCGATACCCTTCTGCTGCTCGCCCAATTGTACCGCCCGGTCGGTGTGGTCAAAGCTGCGGCTGTGTTCAATCTTGGCAAACCACACCAAATCTTTGCTTTCTATTCCCTTTCCAAAATTGGCCGCGTACTCCTCCATCGTGGCCCTGGTGAACGCCTGCAACTGCTGCGGGTCTGCGCCAATATGGGCTAATTCAGCCTGTGAAGGGGCTAAAATCACCTGATAGTACTTGGCATCTTCCCGGCCTAAATTACGCTTGTTATGGTCAATCTCGGCCACTACCTCGTGGCCAGCCAACTGCTCCCGGCCCTGACCGAACCATAACCCGACTTGCTCTTTCTCCAAGTATTCGACCAGTCCCCCACAACTGCCCGGACCGCCTGAACCTATCTTAGTCATCATGGCTTGCTGGGATTATCCTGCTGCTGAATCAATTCGTCGGTCTGACGCTTGTACTCCGGGCGTAGGGCATTATCCACCAAAGCGGTACGGAACGAAAGCCTCATCAGGGTCTGAACCGCTTCAACAACACCGGTTAACTGCTCCTCCAGATGCTCCGGTGTAATGACGGTGCTACTGCCTAAGCCTTGCCCGATCTGGGTCCGCATGGCCCGCACTTCGGACAGAATGGGTTTTAGTAGCTCCTTCTCTTGCTCTCGGATAAATCTAATCATACGTTTATCCAGCGTATCTACTTTCTGGGCCATTTTCTTCAAAGCCACATCGGGTACGTCAGCCTTTGTATCACGAGGGTCAACCTTCGTAATGGTGAAATACTGCGCCATAACCGCAATTAAATCTTTATGCGAAAGACCGAATTTATCGCCTAACCGCTCTAACTGTTGGTGAGTGCCTGCGCTGACAGATAGACTTTTTCGGTCGCTCATATAGGAATAATTTATACAGTTACTACCTGACAGTCAATTAGTTAGTAAAAAAGTGCACAATTTATATTACTAAAAAAGTGTATCATTAATGTTAACGTATTGATTACTAACCCCGTAGGGCGAGAAGAACGGTATGGAGCGTAGCAGAATAGCGTTCCGTCTCGCTCTTAAATAAGACCGCTTCGCGCATTGCTCCCGGATGGCTTAATCTGACAAAGGGGAAGGTCAGTAGAATCTACCGGATTCACAAATTGATCATTGAAGAGGGGGATAATAGAGCGAACTGCGGCAGATACAGAGTAGGGGAGAGTAACAGGTAAATTTTTCTTTCCCCGTTGTCATTAGTTCAGCTTTGTACAAACTGATTAATCTTAGAAAAGTACAAATTACGGAACAGGAATAACTAAATTTATAGTTGTCGGCTCTTTCTCTTTTTTCGGTGTTGATTTGCTTTTTCTTTGTTTTCTTTTTTCCCCTTCGTTATGCTTCCTGTGTCAGCTTTTTTTTACTCTAAATGCCGAAAATCAAACGTTTTGTGAATCAAATGTTTTATTTGTTATTTGTTAAGGGGGCAGTAAATGCTTGATTGTCAATATAGTTACAGGCCTAAAAGATGTGATTTCGTAAGCTAAAAGATGTGATTTCGTAAGCTAAAAGATGTGATTTCGTAAGCTATATGGTCAATAAAAGATGTGATTTCGTAAGCGAAGCTCTATTAAAAGATGTGAAAATGTAAGCCTATAGATGGTGTCTTAAAATGTGTTACATCTTTATTTTCACATCTTTTTTGTATAAGTTTGAGGCCAACCAGCCGGGTAGCTCCAACTCTCACATCTTCACTACCCTGCTGCGGCCCCAATGGACAAAGTTAAACCAACTATGGTTCTGTTCGAGAACTCCCTCAACCGGATCGCCGTCAATCTCTCCAAGTTACAGCGAAACTTGTTCTACATGGTCTGCTCGCAAATCCAACCCGACCATACCGCTGAAACCATTTATGAGATTTCGGCTATCGAGTTGATGGAACGCACCGGCGATAAAATCAACTATGCCAGGCTGCGCCAGCAAACCTTGCAGCTCATCCAGCCTAAAGAGTTTGAAATGCCCTCTAATCGGCTTGATAAAGATGGCAAACCTCGTAAAAACGTCCTCCAATCAGGCTTATTCGCATCGGCTCTGTATCTGGAGGGGGAAGGCACGGTACAGCTCACGATCTCAGCCCACGTAAGGCCTTATATTCTTAACTTCAGCGAGAAACTCAAGGGGGGTAACTTCTCCCAACTGGACGTTGATCTGGTGCTCGCTCTGCGGTCTAAATATGGTCAGGCAATGTACCAACAACTAACACAATGGCGCTTTCACGCTGATAAAGGCCATACTTATCCACTAAATGAACTTAAAACCTTGCTTGGTGTGATGGACAAGGATGGCTTTGATAAGTATGCTAAATGGGGTGAATTTGATAGAGAAGTTCTCAAACCGGCCCAAAAAGACCTTGAAAAAACGGATCTGCAATTCACCTACGAACCACTACCCAAGCCCCGGCGCGGACGTGGCCATAAAGTAACTCACGTAAAGTTCTCGCTCTCCGTCGATGACGACCGTAACTTTCCCCCTGGCTTTGTGATCGGCGAAGAACATACAACCCTATTTGATCGACTCGTTAAGCAGTTCGGGTTACGAAAAGACCAGGCCCAAACGGTGCTGCTCAATTTTGGGGTGAAGGAAATTAACAAGCGGCTCTATGAAATTCACCTGCTTATCAATGATAAAAAGGTTCAGAATGTAGGAGCCTATACCGCCAAAGTATTCGGGGCTGATTGACGGCTAGCAAAAGGAATGAGTACCCTCATTGTATTTTTCTGTGAAAACGGCTGATCTGACAAGCTGTCTGGTTCTCGTTATAGTCACATAACATAACAATCATTATACAACAACCCTCAAAATAGTACAAGGATACAAGGGCTATGTAAATTGAACAAAACGAACATTACTCGCTCATACTTCTCATTTATGTAATTGTACTATTAAAGGTATTTATGAGTTACTCTCCAAACATCTACATAATAATGTACTATTTTATTATTTTATATAATTGTCTTAATACAGTCTAAAACTGTTTATCCACGTAATAATACTCAACTCAAGTATACGTTTTATACTCACCGTAATATTTAGTTAACAGTATAAATCTTCTAATACACTACGTTATCAATAGCAATTGTCACATCAACTATGCCTATCATTACCCAACTTTATTGCCTTCCTCGTTTAACCAACACATTATGAAAACTCAATTTTCTGTACTGGCAGTGTGTGTTTTGTTTATTCTATCACTCCTTTCATGCAACGATAGGAGTATTGTCAGCGACTTCGGTAATTCTTCCGCTCGTTTAGCTTCAGAAGACTTTGACTCCCTTAATAATGATGGAGCGGGTAATTTCTGTATGAACACCTGAAGAAACATTTAGCTTATTATGATCCATATGATCTGATGCCAGAAAAGGATAGAGCATTCTTAAAAGCAAAACTTGATAGTGCAAAAAATTCTCCTAATAAAGGAGATGGGGAACATTGGGACGAGGCTTTACGCAGAAAAATAATATCACAAGAACTTCATGGTATTCTTAAAGGGGCTGATAGAACTCTTAAGCAAAATATTTCGGCTGGTTACAAAAAATCTGATATTGATAGCTGGTTTAGTGCGAAAATAAATGAGGTTAAATCAAACAAACAGCTTAACGTAAAAGATAAACAATTCGCTTCAAGGCACTTAACTCTTATGCGATATGCTATTAGAACTTGCTACGAGACCGTAACACAGCCCAAAAGTGTAGCGGGTGGCCGATTAGCTTCAAGTAATTGTACTGTCGATCAAGTTACATGTGCTGCCAACACTATACTAACATATTCAGGTATAGGAGCATTGTTCCCAGGTCCTGGAGATATAATTGGAGCGGTAGTGGGAGCCTTTATTTCAATTGGAAATTGTCCATGTGACAGTAACCCCTGCCAATATGCAGTGTATGTAAGTACACCTGATGTTTGCTACGATCAATATGCTGGACTAACATTCAAGGTAGCTGGTTATGGTAATGCACCTAATGGATTTAGATTTGAGTTGTATAAAAGTGATAACTTGTCTGTTGCTAATCAGTTAGCAGTTCACACAACCAGCAACAATTATTATACGTTTAGTGACTCTGAATTACAGGGGAATAGTGCAGTGTACATTTATGTAGCAACTAATTGTGGATCAGGAAGCTTGAATTATCAACCAACTTCTACTGCTATAAATATTCCCTATTTAGGGCAACCTAGTTTCACGATGACAGGTGAAACGAATCCATACATAAATTCGTATCAGGGTTACAATCTTGTCGGACGAAATATTCAGAATACAGCTTGGCACATCTACACATATGGTCCTACAAATGGTACTTTTATTAATCAATATAGCCAGAGTGCAACTGTTCAATGGAATTCTAATCCTGGTTACGTCCATATTACTGCTGATGCAAGTACGAATTGTGGCACTTATAACAATGGCTTATACGTTACTACTCACAACTAAAATACTGAAAGTTATGAAAGCGTTATTTTGGAGTATAGCAATGCTATTTGTTACATGGTCTTGCAAAGAATCATCCTTAGCTCCTGAGTTAAGTTCTATTGTATCTGGAAGTTACACAGCTCAAGACTTTCGTGGTTTTACTGTACCGGAAACATACCCAATTAACGGCCAAACTATTACTGTACAAATAAAGGGTGTGAGTCAAGATACGGTAATAGTAAATATACAAGCAACCCCAAATGACATATACTCTCCAGGGAAAAGCATAACATACAATAAAGCGTATGTTATAGCCAATAGAGGAGGTAAAGGAGTAATATCAAGCTATACTATTTTTTTAGATGGTATAGTCAAAGGCGATTTGGAGAACACAATTATGATTTACACTAACAAAACTGGAGATTACACTTATACACCCCCTGGCTACACAAAAGGAATAGTTGTGACGCGTCTCCGTATGATTTGACTTTTGTTTTTAATACTCGATATTTAATTAAGGGTTGTAGTAGCGATCATACAGCCTTTTACCCTCCGGTTGGGTCTTCACCCAATTCGTAAATTCCCGAACGCCCTGCGTTTCCGATCGGGCTTGTGCCAAGGCCGCTTCCCGGTTGCTGTTCAACCAATACACGCCCACGATCAATAGGGCAAACCCTAAAAAGACCACCGCTGCCGCCTGCCACGAGGTGAACCCAACCCGGCCCGCGAAGACATCGGCTTTGCTCTGACTGGCCCATCGGATGCGGTCGGCCGCTTCTGATCCGGCCCGCTCGATCTGAGCGGCTGCGGCGTTCCCGGCGGCTGTAATCGTGCTGGCTCCGGCATCGGCTGCGGCCTTTATACCCGCTGGGGTTGGCATCCCTTTTTTCAACTCGGGCAACATCAGCCCGGCTATACTTTCGCTGTCGATGGTGAAATTAACTCCTTCGCGGGCCTCGTGTAGCAACGCCTGTAACTCGGCTTGAGTCGCGGCTTGGGGTCGCCCCTCCAGGCGATCAATCCGGGTGTTGAGTCCCTCGATGGCCCGGCTGTGGCGGCTCAATTCGTCCGTCAGGCGTTTGATCGGGTCATACTCCGTGGGGGTGTTATCAGTCCGTCGAGCGGGCTGGGGTGATGTCGGTTCGACCGCTCGACTGCTGGAAGCGGGTAAGGGGTTACTCTGCTGGCTTAGATTCCTCAAGAATTTGTTCTCGTTCATCGGCTGAAGCCCCGACTGATTTTAGGGGCGTTTCGGGGTTCCTGTTCGATTTTCAGTTGCCGGTCTATCTTTTCTTGCTCGGCCAATTTGGTCGCTTCTAAGGCCAGTTTACGGGCTTCCTCCGCCTTCTGTTCCTCGATGACTCGTTGCCGCTCCCGCTCAACCTGCGCACTGGCCAGGGCTGCGCCTAAATCGTTCACGTCCTTCTGCTGGTAGGCTTTACTTAAAACAGCCCGCAAATCGTCGGTAAACTCGTTTTCAAGCGTTTTGCCGGGTTGCTGGTCCATTCCTACCCGCTGGCCCTGTTCGGGCTGCTGAGCGCGTTTTTGGGTCTGTTCGGCGGCCTGTCGCTGCATTTCCCCTTTGGCCTGCTCGTCGCCGTACTTCATGCAGTGCAAAAACTGGAACGATTCGGTTAACGAACGCTCGTAATTGAACGCCTGGTCAAACGTCTGCTCGGTGCGCTGGCTGAAGCTGTTCCGCTCAAAACCGCCGATAACCGGCCCTTTGGTCGTGGCTTTATGATTGGTCAGGGGGCTAAGGTGGTAGGGGTTCTTGCGCTGGTGCAGCTCGTTTTTCTTCCCTTCCACGTACTCCCGTAGGTTCTCCGTCCGGCTGACAATCACGTGGATATGGGTCTGGTCGCCGGTCTTGGCGATACCCTTCTGCTGCTCGCCCAATTGTACCGCCCGGTCGGTGTGGTCAAAGCTGCGGCTGTGTTCAATCTTGGCAAACCACACCAAATCTTTGCTTTCTATTCCCTTTCCAAAATTGGCCGCGTACTCCTCCATCGTGGCCCTGGTGAACGCCTGCAACTGCTGCGGGTCTGCGCCAATATGGGCTAATTCAGCCTGTGAAGGGGCTAAAATCACCTGATAGTACTTGGCATCTTCCCGGCCTAAATTACGCTTGTTATGGTCAATCTCGGCCACTACCTCGTGGCCAGCCAACTGCTCCCGGCCCTGACCGAACCATAACCCGACTTGCTCTTTCTCCAAGTATTCGACCAGTCCCCCACAACTGCCCGGACCGCCTGAACCTATCTTAGTCATCATGGCTTGCTGGGATTATCCTGCTGCTGAATCAATTCGTCGGTCTGACGCTTGTACTCCGGGCGTAGGGCATTATCCACCAAAGCGGTACGGAACGAAAGCCTCATCAGGGTCTGAACCGCTTCAACAACACCGGTTAACTGCTCCTCCAGATGCTCCGGTGTAATGACGGTGCTACTGCCTAAGCCTTGCCCGATCTGGGTCCGCATGGCCCGCACTTCGGACAGAATGGGTTTTAGTAGCTCCTTCTCTTGCTCTCGGATAAATCTAATCATACGTTTATCCAGCGTATCTACTTTCTGGGCCATTTTCTTCAAAGCCACATCGGGTACGTCAGCCTTTGTATCACGAGGGTCAACCTTCGTAATGGTGAAATACTGCGCCATAACCGCAATTAAATCTTTATGCGAAAGACCGAATTTATCGCCTAACCGCTCTAACTGTTGGTGAGTGCCTGCGCTGACAGATAGACTTTTTCGGTCGCTCATATAGGAATAATTTATACAGTTACTACCTGACAGTCAATTAGTTAGTAAAAAAGTGCACAATTTATATTACTAAAAAAGTGTATCATTAATGTTAACGTATTGATTACTAACCCCGTAGGGCGAGAAGAACGGTATGGAGCGTAGCAGAATAGCGTTCCGTCTCGCTCTTAAATAAGACCGCTTCGCGCATTGCTCCCGGATGGCTTAATCTGACAAAGGGGAAGGTCAGTAGAATCTACCGGATTCACAAATTGATCATTGAAGAGGGGGATAATAGAGCGAACTGCGGCAGATACAGAGTAGGGGAGAGTAACAGGTAAATTTTTCTTTCCCCGTTGTCATTAGTTCAGCTTTGTACAAACTGATTAATCTTAGAAAAGTACAAATTACGGAACAGGAATAACTAAATTTATAGTTGTCGGCTCTTTCTCTTTTTTCGGTGTTGATTTGCTTTTTCTTTGTTTTCTTTTTTCCCCTTCGTTATGCTTCCTGTGTCAGCTTTTTTTTACTCTAAATGCCGAAAATCAAACGTTTTGTGAATCAAATGTTTTATTTGTTATTTGTTAAGGGGGCAGTAAATGCTTGATTGTCAATATAGTTACAGGCCTAAAAGATGTGATTTCGTAAGCTAAAAGATGTGATTTCGTAAGCTAAAAGATGTGATTTCGTAAGCTATATGGTCAATAAAAGATGTGATTTCGTAAGCGAAGCTCTATTAAAAGATGTGAAAATGTAAGCCTATAGATGGTGTCTTAAAATGTGTTACATCTTTATTTTCACATCTTTTTTGTATAAGTTTGAGGCCAACCAGCCGGGTAGCTCCAACTCTCACATCTTCACTACCCTGCTGCGGCCCCAATGGACAAAGTTAAACCAACTATGGTTCTGTTCGAGAACTCCCTCAACCGGATCGCCGTCAATCTCTCCAAGTTACAGCGAAACTTGTTCTACATGGTCTGCTCGCAAATCCAACCCGACCATACCGCTGAAACCATTTATGAGATTTCGGCTATCGAGTTGATGGAACGCACCGGCGATAAAATCAACTATGCCAGGCTGCGCCAGCAAACCTTGCAGCTCATCCAGCCTAAAGAGTTTGAAATGCCCTCTAATCGGCTTGATAAAGATGGCAAACCTCGTAAAAACGTCCTCCAATCAGGCTTATTCGCATCGGCTCTGTATCTGGAGGGGGAAGGCACGGTACAGCTCACGATCTCAGCCCACGTAAGGCCTTATATTCTTAACTTCAGCGAGAAACTCAAGGGGGGTAACTTCTCCCAACTGGACGTTGATCTGGTGCTCGCTCTGCGGTCTAAATATGGTCAGGCAATGTACCAACAACTAACACAATGGCGCTTTCACGCTGATAAAGGCCATACTTATCCACTAAATGAACTTAAAACCTTGCTTGGTGTGATGGACAAGGATGGCTTTGATAAGTATGCTAAATGGGGTGAATTTGATAGAGAAGTTCTCAAACCGGCCCAAAAAGACCTTGAAAAAACGGATCTGCAATTCACCTACGAACCACTACCCAAGCCCCGGCGCGGACGTGGCCATAAAGTAACTCACGTAAAGTTCTCGCTCTCCGTCGATGACGACCGTAACTTTCCCCCTGGCTTTGTGATCGGCGAAGAACATACAACCCTATTTGATCGACTCGTTAAGCAGTTCGGGTTACGAAAAGACCAGGCCCAAACGGTGCTGCTCAATTTTGGGGTGAAGGAAATTAACAAGCGGCTCTATGAAATTCACCTGCTTATCAATGATAAAAAGGTTCAGAATGTAGGAGCCTATACCGCCAAAGTATTCGGGGCTGATTGACGGCTAGCAAAAGGAATAAGTAAGTCTGTTGCATTTTTCAATAAAAGCGGCTGGTCTGACAGATTGGCCGTTTTCTTGCTTTAATCCCTTAACATAAAACCAATTATACAACACCCCTTAGAAAAATACAATGCCCAGCTATGCCTACTACACAGTCGGGCGTTGTACTTTTTTGACTTTACCTCTTGAAACAATAGACCGAGTAGTAGCACCCATGAGATATTAATGAGTAGTAACAATTTAGTAACACAAAAGTACTTAAACCAAATAATAAGTATTAACTGATAAGGATAATGTAAAAATAATTTTGTATTTTACATATCTATACTTCGACAGGTTACCTTAGCTAACGCATATAGCATTCAGCTACTTGTTTAGATTAATAACTATATGAAGACGTTACTTTCTGTTAGAGCTATGCTCGCAGTGTTTGCTCTAACGCTTCTGCTGAATGCTTGCAAAGAGCAAGATTCAGTAGGGAAGCTGAACCAAGGTGAAAGTTTCTTCGTAAAAGACATCGAACGAAGGATAATCACCCAACTTGACCCCCAAATATTGAACTTGGTGAGGAAGAACCTTACCGCCAAGGGTAGGTTGTCCGATGCTGAAAACCTGCTGAGAACTTACGATTTCAAGTCGGGGAAAATACTCTCGACTGTCACTTTACCGCTAAACAGCGCGAGAGCTGCGAGTGCTTACTCGGTAGCATTTGACAGCTATAGCCGGAATATTGGATGGAGGTACAATATTCCGCTTGGAGGTACACTAGGTGTCACAGGTCAGAGTCTAAGGTTAGAAGGGTTCAAAATCAACTTAAACCCTTACACTGATGGACCGTCTTCCATACAAGCCGAAGCACACATTCAGGGTTCGGGCTGGCAGGGCGTGAGGAACCCGGGAGATTACATAGGGACTTTAGGGCAGTCAAAAGCTATACAAGCTGCCAGATTTTATGTCAATCCAAACTTCGCCACCCAAGTGCTGTACAGAGCTCACGTAGCAAACATTGGTTGGATGAACTGGGTAAGTAACGGGGAAACTGCTGGAACAGAAGGGCAGAATAGAGATATGGAAGGATTAGAGGTCACGATGTTAGTGTATTAAAATAACAAATCATCAAAATGACCCACGCTGAGGTGATGTTAGTGCTGGTTAGTACTAACATCACCTCAGCGTGGGTCATTTTGATGATTTGTATGGTTCCAATCTTCTCTCTTTCAAGCTCAGTCTTAGCATTGTTACCATTTGCTTTGTAATTTTGGGTAGCACTAATTATTTCTATTTGCGAAGTATGTAACCATGAAAGTAGCAGGGTTTACTTTTATCCGAAATGCTGAAAAGTACGACTACCCCATCATTGAGGCCATAACTTCTGTATTGCCACTTTGTGATGAGTTTATTGTTGCAGTTGGTAAATCGGAAGATAATACACTGTCTTTGATTCAATCTATTAATTCTAACAAAATAAAAATAACACATACTATCTGGGATGATAGTCTACGAGTAGGGGGACAGGTATTAGCTAAGGAAACAGACAAAGCATTGGCCGCTGTCTCCTCAGATGTTGACTGGGCCTTTTATATTCAGGGCGACGAAGTACTACATGAAAAATATATTCCTGTAGTAAAAGAAGCCATGAATAAATATTTGAAAAATAAGGAAGTAGAAGGCTTGTTATTCAAATATCAGCATTTTTATGGATCCCATGAATTTGTGGGCGATTCCAGACGTTGGTACAGACAAGAGATTCGTGTAATCCGTAATACGAAAGACGTTTTTTCATATAGAGATGCCCAGGGCTTTCGCAAGATTGGCAATAAAAAATTGCGAGTTAAACTTATAGATGCTTACATATACCATTATGGTTGGGTAAAATCAATTGATAAGCAACGAAGTAAATTTGGTTATTTTTATAAGTTTTGGCATACGGACGAACAGATGAATGCGGCCAAAGAATATGCTGATAATTTCCTTTTTGAAAACCACATTGACTCATTAGCCAAATTCACGGGTACTCATCCAGCCGTGATGAATGATCGCATAAAGAGGTTAAATTTGTCGTTTGATTTTGACATAAGTCAAAAACGCTATTCTCCGAGAGTCAAGTTTTTAACTTTCATAGAGAGGCTATCAGGATGGCGTATTGGAGAATACAAAAACTTTAAGTTGTAAGTACTAAACACATCAGAAGAACCCACAACTTTTTTGTTGAACTGTGTTCTGGTTGAAATGTAAATTTCATTAGGTAATTATTCAATTAAATGAATTAAGGATTGTAATAGCGATCATACAGTCGTTTACCCTCTGGCTGGGCCTTCACCCAATTCGTGAATTCCCGAACGCCCTGCGTTTCCGATCTGGCTTGTGCCAAAGCCGCTTCCCGGTCGCTGTTCAACCAGTACACGCCCACGATCAGCAGAGCGAACCCTAAAAAGACCACCGCTGCCGACTGCCACGAGGTGAACCCAACCCGGCCCGCGAACACATCGGCTTTGCTCTGACTGGCCCACCGGATGCGCTCGGCC
>MWVV01000746.1_pt1 | contig 11779 bp, 9 predicted proteins | sample 1047281 | NCBI WGS metagenome assembly MWVV01 (sample SAMN06349986, study PRJNA376086) | soil metagenome | isolation source: PT-2 sample Antarctic (ecotone) soil | place: Antarctica | collected 2015-01-13 | reverse complement strand
ATAATATATGACCTGATGGTTACGCCGTCAAAGCTACGTGGGCTGGACACGCCGGCATTATGCAGAATTTTAAATATTGATACTGCAGAATTTAGAAAAAGAATCGTTACTGCTATTATAAAAAACAAAAGCTATCGTCCCTCTGTGTTTGAAGCTTTATTACCGAATGATAAGATTGCGAAATTGAATGAAAGCATGTACAAATTTGTTCCTGCTTTTTACCTGCAGGAAAGACCTGTGAGGGATTATCCTTTTGATGTTGGTGGTAATATCTTTGGATATTTATCAGAAGTTGATTCATCTTTCTTGAAGAGACATGCAGGCGAAGGTTACCAGATAGGTGATTATGCAGGTAAGACAGGATTAGAACTTAGTTACGAGAAAGTTTTAATGGGCAGGCGTGGTATTGAGTTCTGGAAGAGAGATAACAAAAACCGTTTAACCGATCGGTTGGAAAAAGGTATTTACGACACTGCAGCAGTTGCCGGGCAAAATATGCATATTGCATTAGATATTGAGCTGCAGGCCTTGGGTGAAATATTAATGGAGAATAAGGTAGGCGCTATTGTAGCGCTTGACCCTAAAACCGGTGGCGTATTAGCAATGGTAAGTACTCCAACATTCAAACCAAAATACTTAACCGGGTCAGAAAGAAAAAAGCACTTCAACGAACTGTATCTTGATCCGCGGCTTCCTTTATACAACAGGACAGTAAGTGCTTATTATGCACCGGGCTCTACGTTTAAAACTTTGCAGGCTTTGGTAGCGCTGCAGGAAGGTGTGATAACATCAAACACTACTTTTTCATGTAATGGAGCTTTTTATGGATGTGGAAGAGCAATGCGTTGTCTTGATCCCGGCGTATTTAAACTTAAGGAGGCAATAACACATTCCTGCAACACCTATTTTGCTAATGTAATGCAAAGGGTTATTAATAATCCTGCTTATCCAAGTGTTGACAGCAGTTTAAAAGTCTGGGATAGCTATATGTATTCATTTGGTCTCGGTAATAAATTAGGTATAGACGTTCCTTCGGAGAAAAGCGGATCAATGCCAACTCCAAAAACATATAATAAAATATATGGTGAAGGCCATTGGAATTTTTGCACTTTTCGTTCTGTAAGTATAGGCCAGGGAGAAGTAGTAGTTACGCCTTTGCAGGTTGCGAATGAAATGGCTTACCTGGCCAATAAAGGATGGTATAAAATCCCTCATATGGTTGATTCAATCGAAGGCGGTGATTCATTTAATATGCTTTCAAAATATACTAAAATCCATAGGGCGGTAGATATTCCCGACACTATATTTGAAGCCGTGCATGATGGTATGCAGGGAGTAATGGAAACCGGAACAGGCAGCGCTGCTAAAGTTCCGGGCATTGCTATTTGTGGTAAAACAGGTACTGTAGAAAATTATTACAGAGGTGTGAAAGAAAAATCACATGCCTTTTTTGCAGCATTTGCTCCCAGGGAAAATCCGAAAATTGCCATTGCAGTTATATGTGAAAATGCAGGTTTTGGCGCAAGTTCTGCCGCACCTATAGCCAGTTTAATGATTGAAAAGTATTTAAAAGATTCCATAACCGATCCCAAGCGCATAGCAAAGATAGAGACGCTTTCAAAGTTAAATCTAATGCCTGCACGTATTTACAGAGAAGTGAGGTACCGTGATTCTTTGGCACATGCAAAGGATTCTGCTTATCTGCTGGCAAAAGGTTATATAAAAATAATAAAGGATACATTGAATTTGGATGACGAAGATGATGCTGAAGCAATTGATAAATTAAAACAGGCTAAACAGAAAGACACTTTTAAACAGCCTCAGCCATCAAATAAAGATACTGACCAAACCGTGCCATCAAAAACAGAGGCGATATTGCCTGATGAGAAAAGGCGACGAGTATAAAAGATTCTGCCAAATAATAATATTATTCTTTTCAAAATACATGAGTAACAGGGCTGCTATATCAAAAGGAATTGACTGGACAATTGTATGGCTGTACTTTATTATAAGCTGTATTGGTATATTATGCATTTTTTCAGTAGAATATAAAAGTGGTGATAAAGTGCTGCAAAGTTTTCTTGGATTTGAGAAGGAATACAGTAAACAATTATATTTTTTTTCAGTCAGTATTCTTGCTGCGGTATTCATTTTGCTTACAGATAGTAAATTTTTTACTGCTACCGCTAATTTAAGTTATGCATTTGGTTTACTGTTAATACTGGCAACTTTTGTAGTTGGTAAAGAAGTAGGAGGATCAAAAAGTTGGATTCCTGTGGGGTTTATGAATATTCAACCAGTAGAAGTATGTAAAATATTTACATCATTGGCATTGGCAAAATACCTTTCCCTGACTGAAACAAATTTTTCGAAATCCAGGTCACAGATTATTGCAGCAACCATTGCTTTTACTCCGGCAATTTTATCTGTTTTACAAAAAGAGCCTGGCGCTGCCATTGTGTATTTTTCATTTGCTATTGCATTTTATCGTGAAGGATTACCTGCTATTTATCTTATTTTACTTTTTTCGTTAGTAGTGTTAATTATTGCCAGTATAGTAATGTCGCCTAATGCATTATTTATAGTACTTACTATAATTGCCGCGTTCTTTATTTATTTATACAGGCGAAAAATAAAAAGAAATAAAACTATATTATTAGTTATAGTGGGCAGCTGGCTTTTATGTGTGGGAGTTCAAAAATTTCTGGTTCCTGCTTTGTTTGAAAATGCACTTAAGCCCCATCAGGTAGTACGCATATTTTCTACATTTGGGATTGATGATTATAAATTTAAAAGTGAACAACGGACAGCAGAAATTCAAAAAGAGTTTTTAAAACTGGGCACTGTAAAAAAGCGAGCAGGTGAAAAAGTAGAAAGCTATAATGTTAAACAATCTAAAATTGCTATTGGAGGCGGGGGTCTATGGGGTAAGGGCTTTTTGCAGGGTACACAAACACGTGGTGAATTTGTGCCAGCTCAAAACACAGATTTCATTTTTTCATCTGTAGGAGAAAGTTTTGGATTTTTGGGTTGTGTTATATTAATGTTGCTTTACTTAGGATTAATGCTGCGTTTGGTTTTTTTAGCCGAACGGCAACGTAGTACATTTAGCCGTGTTTATATTTATTGCGTTGCAGGCATTATGTTTTTTCATGTAGCATTAAATATTTGTATGACGATAGGTCTTGCACCATCACCTGGGATCACTTTACCTTTGTTAAGTTACGGAGGTTCTTCTTTATTAACCTTTACAATTCTAATTTTTATATTAATTCGTTTAGATGCTGACAGGCAGATGGTGCTTAGATGAAGCGCCTCTAAAGCCCTCTAAATCTCCCCGAAGGGAAGACTTAAAATTAGCTTGCAAGAAGCATTGTGATTTTGCGAAGAGGCACGATGAGAAATCTCGGTTAGTCAAGGGAAATTTTAATTATTTTGCATTCATCTTATTTATAAAAACTACTCTAATACTTTAGGGTTCAATTTCCCCCTTCGGGGGATGGGGGCTTCATGAAAATAATTCCACTTAGCGAAGGTTCATTTACTATTGATAAAACAAAGCAGTTTATTCCTTTTGATCTTGAACAGGATCAGTTGCAACAAAGGCCTGTTGGCAGTTTGTTAGTGGAGATTCAGCCGTTTGTAATAATCACTTCAAGGGATATTTTATTGTTAGATGCTGGCTTGGGATTTTCAAATAAGGATGGAATATTACAAATTCATCAAAATTTAATAGATAATAGTATAAACCCTTTAGAGGTAACTAAAGTTTTAATGACACACCTTCATAAAGATCATTCAGGTGGAGTAAGTAAAGAAGATAAAGTATTGTCAAAAAAATTTATCAGTTTTCCAAATGCTACCTATTATGTAAACAAACAGGAACTTAAGCATGCGCTTGCCACAGGAAAGCCATCTTACACCCCGGAAGAATTTAAAATATTAAGTGAAGCTCCGAATGTAAATTTTATTGAAGGCAATGGAATTGTTGAAGATTACATTCATTATGAGGTAACCGCAGCACACAGTTTATTTCACCAGATCTTCTGGATTGATGATGAGGGTAAAAAAGTATTTTTTGGTGGAGATGATGCACCCCAATTGCAACAAATGAAAAGCAGGTTTGTAGCTAAATATGATTATGATGGAAAAAAATGTATGGAATTAAGGAAGCAGTGGTGGCAGCAGGGAGAGGAAGAAAGATGGACGTTTCTTTTTTATCATGACATTAAATCACCGGTATTTGAATTCGTTTAATTTGTCTAATTGTAAAGCAAAAAACTGCTGTTTTACTTTCAAAATTCTGTTATAACAAAACATTTCTGAATAATAAAACAGCAGCCAAACAATAACAAACAAAAGGTCTAACCAGTATAATTGTTTCCTTCTCCAAAACTATTGTTACTTCCAGAATTATAACTTCCGGGAGTTCCTTTCTTTTCAAACATGCTTTTTATTTCAGTTGGCATGTATTGGTCATATAACTTTTGTCCTTTCTCTTTTAAGCCACCAACCAGGTTGCGTTTTTGCTCTTCACTCATTTTAGAGTATTTATAATAGGCAAATGCAGCCAGGCCTGCCAAAAGTAATCCGCCTTTAGGAGGTCTTCTATTTTGTAACATTGTTATTTGGTTTTAATGTGATAAATATCTTTTAATTACACAATAAAAATCATACCGTATTTTAATCTTCTATTTTTTAGATGTCGTAAAAATCATTTGCAATGGAAAACGTATCAGCAGGGCGCATTGAAATAAAAATCCGGTAGAACAATAAGTTGAGCCATTTTAAGGTCGGAAGCTGAAGCTTATTCTCACCATATTGTACGGTTTTTTGTAGCTTATTTGTTTAGTAACTTTACACAATGCAGGATTATTTACAGGGATTGAACGAGCCGCAACGGGAAGCTGTGCTTCATCGTGATGGGCCCATTATGATTGTTGCGGGCGCAGGCAGCGGTAAAACAAAAGTTTTAACTACACGTATTGCTCACCTTCTGGCTAACGGTGTAGATGCATTCAATATTCTTGCCCTCACGTTTACCAATAAGGCCGCAGCTGATATGAAAGAAAGGGTGGAAAAAATACTTGGCAATAATGAGGCAAGAAATTTATACATCGGAACATTTCACTCAGTATTTGCCAGGATATTAAGAGCAGAGGCAGAGAAAATTGGTTATCCCCGCAATTTTACTATTTATGATACTGATGACGCAAAGAGCGTTGTAAAAACTGTGGTCAACGAACTTAGCCTTGATGATAAACATTACAAACCAACCACAGTATATAACCGTATTTCGGCTGCAAAAAACGCTTTGATCACTGCGGCTGAATATATAAATGATTATGCGCTTCAGCAGGAAGATGTAAGGGCAAACCGCCCCATGACAGGACAAATTTATGAAGCATATTGTAAGCGATGTTTTAAAAACGGCGCAATGGATTTTGATGACTTGCTGCTAAAATTTTATTTGCTGCTTAGCACTCATCCTGAAAGCCTGAGCAAATATCAGCGCAAGTTTAAATATATAATGATAGATGAGTACCAGGATACTAATCCTGCACAATACCAGATAATAAAACTGCTTGGCGCCATGCATGAGAATGTTGCGGTTGTAGGGGACGATGCGCAAAGCATCTACAGTTTTCGTGGAGCAACAATTGAAAACATTTTACAATTTCAAAAGGATTATGATGAGGTAAAAATTGTTATGCTTGAGCAGAATTACAGAAGCTCACAAAGTATTTTGCATGTTGCCAATAATGTTATTGCCAATAATAAGAGCCAGCTTCCTAAAAAATTATGGACATCCAATGATGAGGGAGAAAAGATAAAGCTGGTACGAACGGCAACGGATAATGATGAAGGAAAATACGTTGCCGATGCAATCCAGGAGCAAAAGCTTCGCAATCATTACCGTAACAGTGATTTTGCAATTTTATACCGCACTAATGCTCAAAGCCGGAGCTTTGAGGAAAGCCTTAGGCGAATGAATATTGCATACCGGATTTATGGAGGCATCAGCTTTTACCAGCGGAAAGAAATAAAAGATTTTTTAAGTTATCTGCGAGTAGTTGTAAATCCTGGTGATGAAGAAGCATTAAAGAGGATCATTAATTTTCCGGCAAGAGGAATTGGCAAAACGTCAGTGGAAAAAGCTATTCTTGTTGCCAATGAAAACAATATCTCAATGTGGAATGTGCTTGAACGGGCTGCAGAGTTTGGTTACAGGGCAAATACCTTAGGAGTAATCAACAACTTTGGTACAATGATAAGAATGTTTCAAAGTGAGTTGCAGAAAAAAAATGCATATGATCTTGCAACTATTGTTGGTAAAAGCACCGGTATCATTAAAGAATTATTCAATGATAAAACCACTGAAGGTTTAGCAAGATATGAGAACATACAGGAGTTATTGAATTCTATAAAAGAGTTTTCTGAAACCCCGACTGAAGATGGTGAATTGCTGGATAAAAGTTTGGGAAGCTATCTTCAGCAAATCACACTGCTTACAGATTCTGATGAAGATAAAGGAGAATCTGATGTAGTTAAACTTATGACTATCCATTCAGCAAAGGGATTGGAATTTCCGGTAATATTTGTGGGCGGCCTGGAAGAAACACTTTTTCCCAACGCTATGTCAATAAACACGAGAGATGAACTGGAAGAAGAGCGCAGATTATTTTATGTGGCAGTAACAAGGGCCAAGCATAAATTGTGGTTAACGTATGCTAATACACGTTATCGCTTTGGTAACCTTACGCAAAACGAGCCAAGCAGATTTATTGATGAATTGCCTGCAGAGCGGTTGGATAAAGCTTATGCCGGAGGTAATATGCGTAATAATCAAACAAGTCATTGGAACCCGTTTGATAAAACAAAGAGCGCCTTTGCCCGCCATGCAGCCGACCAGGGACAACGCTATGCCGATAAGCCAGCTTACATAAATACAACTGCTGTAGTAAAAATTAAAGAGCACATTCCTTCACTTGACTTTGCACCAAGTGATACAAGCAATTTACAGGAAGGACAAAAAGTAGAACATCAGAAATTTGGATTCGGAGAAGTGATAAAGATGGAAGGCGCTGCACATAACCCGATAGCCACTGTAAAGTTTGAACACAACGGTGAAAAAAAGATCATGCTTAATTATGCGAAGCTTCGGATTTTAATGTAATTTAATCCGGATAGAGTTTGGCATAATATTATACCGAAAACTAAAAACATTTTATATGAATTCAAGGTCAAAAAAATACTACGAATCCCGGAAAAAAGATAACGGCGACAAAAAAGGTTCGTCAACTGAAGCAGGTTACAATGAGCAAAATGAAAATAATTTAAAGCGGTCAAAAGAAAACCCTGCACCACAAAAAACTCAGGACCACCCGAATGAAGATGCCAGAGCTGAGCAGGATGACACTGCGGGTCCGAATCATTCAGGTGAAAGATCTGATGATAATTAATTAATACCATAGGCCAATTTAGTAAATTTCCCCAGCAGCATTTTCATCTGCAAACAAATGCAATTCACCATTTGCAGGATTGATAAGTTGTGCAGGATACTTAACCGGTTCATAGGTACCTTTTAAAACCTGTTGTAAAGCGTTTGCTTTTTCACTACCGGTAACTAAGAATACAACTTTTGATGATCTATTTACAATAGATGGCATCAATGTGATCCGATGCATTTTTTGATCATCCAGGTAAACTGCATTTACCCAGTTTTGTTGTTCGGACGTAACTTCAAATCCTGGAAAAAGTGAAAGTGTGTGACCATCTTTACCCATTCCTAATAGAACAAGGTCAAAGCTGTTATCTGAAAAATTAAAATAGTTATTCAATGTTCTTTCATATTCCTCAGCCGCAATAACAGGTGAGATGTCCGTACGCAAGATGTGAATATTGTCCTGAGGAATATTTACTTTATTTAAAAAATTTTCAAAAGCCATCCTTGCATTATTGTTTTCATCTGCAAACGGAACGACTCTTTCATCTCCCCAAAAAACATGGATTTTGCCCCAGTCTATTTTATCACGATAGGCATCAGTAGCTAAATGCTGATACAGGCGTTTGGGTGTTTCTCCGCCTGATAATGCGATAGTAAAGCGATCATTAGCAAAAAGAACTCCGGTGGCATAATTCAAAATCCATTTTGCCAGCTCATCAATTAGCTCCTCTGTTTTATAAATGTGTAATTGCATTAAATTTTTTTCCGTTTAGGCGGCAGGGTTATCCAGCTATGTCCGTCCCTTGCTATCAACGCTTCTGCATCTTCTGGTCCCCATGAATCTGGCGCATAATTAGGAAAGTCAACAGGCTTTCTCTCCCGCCATATTTCAATGACGGGCATCACTATTTTCCACGCAGCTTCTACCTGGTCGGCTCTCATAAATAACGTTGCATCACCTTCCATTACATCATACAACAAAGTTTCATAGGCTTCCGGCTCGTCACCATTATGTTCATCTTTGTAATTAAAAACCATATCTACAGGGCTTAACATCATTTTTTGGCCAGGGCTTTTAGCCTGGAACCGCAGGCATATATCCATCTCTGGCTGAATGCTTATAGATAGGCGGTTATTTCTCCAAGTTTCTGTAGCCTCGGGAGGAAAAGAGTAATCAGGTGCCGGCTTAAATTTTATGGTTAACACCGTAGTTTTTTCATGCAGGTATTTGCCCGTGCGAACATAAAACGGAATGTTTTGCCAACGCCAGTTATCAATATAAAATTTTACCGCTGCAAATGTTTCTGTTGAAGAATCCTGAGCAACATCTTTCTCCTGGTTATAAGCGCTAACTTTTTCTCCCTTCATCCAGCCTTCACTGTATTGCCCGCGGACTGCATAATTATGCACATCTTCTTTAGCAATTTTTCTTATTGCATTTAGTACATCCACCTTTTTATTTCTAATCTCATTTGCATCAAATGATAAAGGCGCCTCCATACCAATCATACAAACTAATTGCAAAATATGATTCTGAACCATGTCTTTTAATGCTCCTGAATGTTCGTAATAACCACCCCTGGTTCCAACGCCTACAGTTTCAGCAGCAGTAATTTGTACATGCTCAATATAGTTCCTGTTCCATATAGGTTCAAACAATGCATTAGCGAAACGGAGTGCCAGTATATTTTGAACGGTTTCTTTACCGAGATAATGATCTATCCTGTAAATCTGCTCTTCATCAAAATATTTTGCAAGTAACAAGTTCATTTCTTTTGCACTTTTAAGATCATGCCCAAATGGTTTTTCCACTACAATGCGGGTGCATCTTGTATTTGCACAAAATGAAAATGAACTAAGGTTTTTAACTATACCAGGAACAAGCTGCGGTGCAACTGCCATGTAGAAAATTACGTTAGGATGTTCCCCAAATTCCTGCTCTTTTTTACTGGTGATCTCAGCGATTTGATTGTATGCCTTTTCATCTTCTAAATCTATTTGCAGGTACTCAATATATTTTGCAAATTCATTCCATTTGCCATCCTGATCTTTACGGCGGCTGAATTTTTCAATTCCTTCCTGTAAATGTTTTTTGTACTCATCTGACTGATACTCTGTTCTCGCAATACCTGTTATACTAAATTTTTCCGGAAGCGAACCATCAAGAAATAAATTATATAATGCCGGTGTAAGCTTGCGGTAATTTAAATCGCCGCTGCCACCAAAAATAAAAAGCAAAGTGGGCGGTAAATATTTTTTAGTTTGCATAGTTTACTTAATACCTGAAGGTTGATCAACTGTTTTCTCATCTTGTACCCAGTCTGTATGAAATATCCCAGGACCATCAATTCTTTCATAAGTATGAGAACCAAAATAATCTCTCTGCGCCTGAATAAGATTTACCGGTAACACTTTTCTGCAATAACCAGTGAAATAATTTAATGTTGCCATAAAGCTGGATGCAGGATAACCATGTACTGCTGCCTGTACAACTATGTTCTGCAAAGCTTGCAGTTTACTTTGAAGAAGTTGTGCTATGTCAGCATCTAACAATAAGTTTTTAAGGAGGGGGTTTTTTGTAAATGCTTTGCTGAAGTCTTGCAATAATGCAGAACGGATAATACAGCCACCCGTCCAAACGTTCACCACTGCCAGAAGTGGAATTTTCATATTTAATGCGGCAGAAGCTGTGCTTAACATTGCAAGGCCTTGTGCATAGCTTACAATGGTACTTAACAAAAGTGCATCGTGCAACTGGTTAATGAATTCCTCTTTGTTTATATCTGTTTTTTTTACTTCAAATTTATAAAGACTGTTAGCCTGAATTCGTTCTTCTTTTAATGAAGACAGGTTTCGCATCATTACCGCCATATCAATAACAGGAATTGGTATCGGAAGATCAAGGCCTTCCTGGGATGTCCATTTGCCTGTACCTTTTGCACCTGCTTTGTCAAATATCATATCTATTAACCGCTGATCGCTCTTATCGTCTTTCTTTAAAAAGATATCTGCTGTTACTTCTAATAAAAAAGATTGCATTTCGCCTTTATTCCAATTGCTGAAAACTTCATGGAGTTCGTCATTATTTAATCCAAGGCAATTATGCATCAGATCATAACATTCACTTAGTAATTCCATTACCGCATACTCAATACCATTATGAACCATCTTTACATAATGTCCTGCTGCATCATTGCCAAGGTAAGCCACGCAAGGTTCGTTATTTACTTTTGCAGCAATTGACTTTAATATTGGCTCTACTTCATTGTAGGCCGTCTCATTGCCGCCCGGCATTATACTTGGGCCAAGCCTTGCACCTTGCTCGCCACCGGAAATGCCTATCCCCATAAAATGAATTCCTTTTTCTTTTAACGTAGCTACACGAGTAAGTGTATCAATATAATGAGAGTTGCCGCCATCAATTATTATATCTCCCGGTTCAATTAATTGCAATAGCTCAGCAATTACGCCGTCTACAATTTTACCTGCAGGAACCAGCATCATTATTTTCCTGGGCTTCTGTAATTGCGCAATCATTTCCGGCAATGTATTAACCCCTTTTACAACTGTGTCTTTGTTAGCAGATGATTCCAGCAAAAGAGTTTTAGTTGAGTCTTTATCATATCCCATAACTCTAAAACCATGATCGGCTATATTTAAAAGAAGATTGCTGCCCATCACGCCAACACCTATCATTCCAAAATCGTATAGATTATTTTCCATTTAATTAATATGTGTGATAAAATTAGGGAATTGCAATCAGTAAATAAACTCATATCTTATTATGAAAAATCGGTTTTAGTAACAATTAGTGCAGGGAGGTAATAATTTTTATTCTTGCAATCAGCCTTAAATTTGATTAAAATATACTTAGCGTACCATGACTATAAATTTTAAACTTAAATATTCTATATGAGCCTATTGAAAAAAGAATTTAATGATTACAGGGAAAAAATGAATGAAGTGATTTTAAGTAAGAACAATCTTGTAATGAAGCGTCTTTGGAATTTGGATACAAATACTTATGAAGAAGGTGCATTAAATAAAAAAACAAAAGAGATGCTTGGCTTGGTTGCCAGCATGGTATTACGTTGTGATGATTGCATAAGATATCATTTAGGAAAGTCATATGAATCGGGCGTTACAACAGAAGAAATGTATGAAATATTTGCCATAGCTAATATTGTTGGCGGAACAATAGTTATACCGCACACAAGGCGTGCAGCAGAATATTGGGAAGAATTGATTAACGGGGAATAGTTGTTAAATTTGGGTAAATGATTTTATGGCAAAAATCGTAACCGCAGACTATTATTTAGACCTGGAACACCC
>MWVV01000745.1_pt1 | contig 11780 bp, 19 predicted proteins | sample 1047281 | NCBI WGS metagenome assembly MWVV01 (sample SAMN06349986, study PRJNA376086) | soil metagenome | isolation source: PT-2 sample Antarctic (ecotone) soil | place: Antarctica | collected 2015-01-13 | reverse complement strand
GTATTGTTCTAGGTCATTGGCTAGCGGTAATAACTTACTTGCTTTGTCTTTTTTGGTCTGTTCGTCTGGTTCGTATTTAGCCATTTTATGCCTCTCTTTTATCTTTATAACCGTTCGGGCGTTCGGTTGCTTTAATAGCCCGTACTTGCTCGGCTATATCTTTATACTGTTCGTCGCTCTGGTACTTGTTCAGGTTGTCGCTTGGTACGCCCGCTAGGTATAAAGCCTTGGCTACGTTGGTAAAAAAGCTATCGCCTGTAGCGTCTCGGTCTGCCACTATGCTTACCTGTATTTTAGGTGTTAGCCCGTTGGTTATCAGGTGGGCTAGTTCTCGTACTACTAGGCTATCGGGGTGCTTTTGCCCGCCTACTAACGCTAGGGCTGTCTCGCCTAACTCATTTAGGGCAAGTGCGTCTGTTTCGCTCTCGGTAATGTATAGCGGTTCTACGCCGTCATACTCGGCTATGGTCTGATAATTATAAATAGGTGGGCTGGTGTTGCGGGGGGCTAGGTATTTTGCCTTAGTATCGGGGTCTAGGCTTCTTGCCCGTAGGTATATAAGCCCGTCGCTATCGTAAAACGGTACGGCTACACTATGGTTATAAAATAAAGGCGTTAAACCGTTCGGGCGTTCGGTCAATAACCCCGCCTCTAGTAGTTGCTTTGGGGTAAACACTTTAGCTAGTTTTTGCCATGTTTGTTTAGTGATACTACGCCAGTTTGCCCGCTTTAGTAGGTCATCGCTCAAGCCCCGCCCGTGCCACCACGCCAGTAGTTGCTCGTTTGGTTCGTCGGTGTAATTTATAAACGCCTCATAAATGGCTATATGCTCTGGTCGGCTATATGTATAGTCGGGGTTGCGTATAGGTTCAAGTTGTACGCTCGTAGGGGCTTTTATAGGGTTGTTTGGTCTGTCTATGTATCTTTTATTAGGTTTATCGGTAATACGGCTTATAGGGGCGTTAAACGTGTCTGCTAGCCACTCTGTCGCCTCATTGAAGTCTAGCCCCCTCGCCCGCTTTACTAGTTCTATTGTGTCGCCCTGTATGCCACAAGCAAAACACTTAAAGCGGTTAGCTTTAGTATCAAGCCCTAGGCTGGGGTTACGGTCGCCCTTAGCGTGGGCTGTACTAAAACAACGGGCGTTACTATGCCCGCCTCGTAACTCATAGCCTAACGCTTGGTAAACGTCTTTTATGTCTATTGCCTTTAAGGGTGTGGTGTCTATCATAATGTTAGGTTTTGTTAAGTTCTAGTGCCGATAATCCTAGTTACAGGTACTAGCTTTTTGCCTGTTGTTCTAGTAGTTCGTGTATCGCCTTTAGTTCGCCGATAATCTGTAAAAACATTTGTCGTATTGTTTCGTCGTCAAGTGCCATAATCATTTACCCCTTTATGCCTGTTACTTGATAAACTGCTTTGCCGTTAGCCTGCTCTGTGTCGTCGCTACGCTCTAGCTTTAACTCTGTGCCGTCTAGTAGCACAAACTTTAGTTTGCTTGGGTCGGTTGTGTCTGTCTCATCAAAGAGGATAGATACGGTTACTGTATTTTCGTCGTAAAAGTCCACCTCTACCCTTTCGCACATTTCGTCCATTATGTTTACCTCTCTTGTTTAGTTGTTTGCTCTATAAGGTTTTATCCCTATAGGTACTAAACTACTGTATTTACTGGCGGGGTGCTTAGAATAAGCCCCGCCTTGTTATATATAGTTATATATAGTTTAAGGCTCTTTTCACCTCTGTAGTAAATGTTATGAGTTGTCCATTTAGGGGGGTGTAAATGTTATCAGTTGTCCATTTTAAGCTAAAAGTTGTTATGAGTTGTCCATTTTTGTTTAGCCACAAGGTCAATATCTATACGCTCTAGTAGTAAATCGGTTATCTGCTCTTGCCCCGCTAGTAGCTTATCTAGCTCTGGGCGGGTTATGCTCATCTCTTTAGCTAAGGTGTTTTGGTCGGTGTACCCTTGGGCGTACTTTTTAAGTGCCTTTAGCCGTGCCTCTTGCTCGGTCTTATTGCCCGCTCGTTCGGCTTTACTTTGCTCTCTGGTCGTGTAGGCTTGCTGTACATTTTTAGTTGGGTGTATGTATATAGTTTGGCTCTCTTTATTAAAGCCTGTAATCGTGTTGCCTTTTGCCTTAGTCGCCCATTTACCTACAGCTACGCCCTCGGTTTGTAGTTCGTTTAACATTTTAGCTAGCGTGTTATAGCGGTTCGTAGTGTGTTGGTCGGTAATACCCGCCTTGCTACATAGCGTATCGGCGGTAAAAGTTATAGGCTTGCCCTCTATCGTGTCGTTTTGTTTAGCTACTTGGCGGTCTGATATATAGGTGGCTAGTAGCTTTATCTCTGGTGTTTTTAGGTTTTGTACGCCGTCTAGTACTACCCCTAGGTTATAGGTTAGGCTTGCCTTGTACTCGGTAGTAAAGTCGGTTCGTACCGCCACTACATCGCCCTTTTTATTGGTTTCATAATCAGTTATGCGGTCTATTAGGTATACCTTATGCCACTTAGTTAGCCCTGTCTTTTTGTTTTTGTCTACTACATAGTTAGCCCCCATAAGTTGGGCAATGGTTAAGCCGTTCATTATTGCCTTGCGATACTGTGGGCGTAAACTGCCCTTGGTTGCTATATCGTCGGCGTACCGCTTTATGTACATAGCTAGGTCTTTTATCTTTATATAGCCTGTATTGTCTGGGTTTTCTCGCTTGTAGCTTTGTAATGCCGTTACAGCGTCTACCGCAAGGGCTACACTGTTAGCCATGAACTTAGCCTTTAGTTGCTGGTCTGTATCATCAAAAATAAACGGTAATGCCTCTTGGGGGTTGTCTATATGGGCTAAGAACCCGCCCTCTTGCTCTCGTTCGTCTTTATTTCTGTATATTTTGCCTAGGTTTTTTAAGTCTCTACCATTTACCGCCCCCTCTACCATATCTATAAAGCTGGTAGTACTAGGTCGCCCTATATAGCGGTGGCTCTCTGGGTCTTTTATGTTTACTACGCTACGGCTCTTACCGCCTATCGGCTGGGCTTTAGCAAGGTCTTTTACCCCAGCTAGAACGTCGTTTACTATGCGGTTTAGTTGCAGGTGTTCTTGGTTTATAGCTAACCCGCCCGCTTGCATAACTGCCCCGCTCTCGGGCGTTATCTCGGTGTCTCTAGCAAGCCCTACAATATCAAGCATGGAGTTAAAAAAGGTACTCATATCAGTAGTACCGCTCGGCTCGGGCGTTATCTCGGTGTCTTTATAGGTTGGTAGCCCTAGCTGTTTTATGGCACTGTTTAGGGCGTTTTGGTCGCTTACCGTGTAGCCCTCTTTTATGTGTAGCGTGCCGCCCTTGTTGTCTTTTATAATAGTTGGGTCTACTTCGGTAAAGTATTTGGCTAGTTCGTCTATCTCTTTTCGGTAGCTTTTGCCGTCTTTAGTACGCAAGGTAAAATAGCGGGTACTTTCGGCTAGGTAGCCTTGCAGGTGCTTGTTGTAAAAAGCCTCTAGCTTGTCTACGTTATCGGTTAACCTCTGTTTTATTGCTTTTTGGTCTACATACAGGGTTTTACCCTCTGCTGTCTGGTAACTAACCTTGTCGGCTACTTTTAACTTCGCTAGGGCTTGGGGTACTAGCTCGGGCTTATAAAAGGTGCTTAGCTCGTAGTAGTCGGTCTTGGTCAGGCTCTTTAGCGACTTGTCTATACCGTTTTGCAGGTTAAAGTACACCGTTTCGCCCTTATCTTTTAGGTCGGCGTGTTTAGCCTTAGCCCACTCTACTTTTTTTAATTCGTCATCTGTTAGCTTTAGTGCCTTTATGTGTTTTGGCTTATCGGTCATAACTTAGTTGCCCCCCATACTGATAAGCTCGGCGGGGCTGTCTATGCCCGCCTGTTGCTCTAGCTTGCGTACTCGGGTGTCTACTATAGCTAGCTCGTACACCTTTAGTAGGGCGTTTATATTCTGTACTACGGCGTTGCTTACTTTTGGGTCTATCTCGCCACTTCTGACGGCGTTTACATTGCTCTCTATCAGGCTTACTATGCTTTCTACGTTGCGTAGGCTTACAGGGTCGGCGTTGGTCATTACTTGGCGTTTTTTACCACCTGCTACACTGGCTTGCTTCTTATCGGCTTCTGGTATGTCGGGGTTATGCCTATAACAATAAGTAACCCCCTGCATTGCTTGGGCGGTACAGTCTTTATTAGCCTTGGTTTTAGCAATACAAAACGCCATATAAACCTACTTACCGCCTACTATGTTTAACGGTTGCCTAGTCGTAAAATATAGCGGTTCTAAACTGGCTAACCGTTCGCCCGTTCGGTAGTTCGGTCGTGTGGTTATCATAGCTTGCCCGCCCTTAGGTACTTTTCTATAGCCGTTCGTATAACTGCACTAGTGCTAATTTTTTTGCCTGTCGCTAGCTGGTGTTCAAGTACCGCCCGCTCTAGCGTTGCCTTTAGGTCGGCGGTTATCTCAAAACTATATCGGCTGGTATTCTGTACGCCGTCATTAGCTCGTTTGCGTTTAGCTACGCCTTTAAGCGGGGTAGCGTTCGCCCGTTCGCCCGTTCGGTCGTTCGGTTTAACTCCTGCTAGGTCGGTTAGTGGTACTGCTAGCGGGGTAGGGGTTACGCTGGGGCTGGTAGCTTGCATTTTAGCCCTTAGCTTATCTTTATTTAGTGCCATTTTATTTACCTCTCTCTGTTATATGTTTAGCTAGTTGCATATAGGCTATGCTGGCGGGGTGTTTGGGGTCGTAGTCGGTTATTGGTTCGTTCATGGCTTGGCTCTCAGTTAGCTTGATACTGTGGGGTACGGGGTAGGGTAGTAACAGGGTAGGGTAGTCGGCTTTTAACTGCTCTATAAACATATCGGCTATGTTCGTGCCTGTCTGTACCATTGTCGGTACTATGCCTAGTATTTCTACATTAGCCCCGTAGCCCTCTTTTACTCTTGTTATCAGGTCTAGGGCTTGCTGTAAGCCGTGCATAGCTAGGTAGTGGGCTTGGGTTGGTATCAGGGCGTAGTCGCTGGCTACTAGGGCGGTAATCGTTAGCATACTCTCGCTAGGTGGCGTATCTATCAGTATGTAGTCGTAGCGGGGTAGTAGGGGGGCTAGCAGGCTTTTAATTATCTGGGCGTACTTGCTTGGGTCGGTCGCTAGGGTTGCCTCTATCTGGGCTAGTATCTGGTTACTTGGTATCAGGTCAAAACCTTTTAGCGGGTCGTTTATAACGTGTTCTATGTTGTGCTTGCCCTGTAAAACATCGGCTATATTTGGTGTATTTACTATATCCACGCCTAGGCTTAGGGTAGCGTTGGCTTGCGGGTCTAGGTCTATTAGTAAAACCTTTTTACCGTGCTTGGCTAGGCTACTGGCTAGGTTTACCGCCGTTGTGGTCTTGCCACTACCGCCCTTACGCAAGGTTACAGTTATAATAGTCGCCATTATTTAGCCCTACTGTTCAGGTTTAATGCAAACAGGTCAGGGTCGCCGTATAGCTTACCCTCTTTTGCTAGTTGCTTAATAATATCGTTCATAGTCAAGCCCTTAGCCTTTAGCTTGTGTATCAGGTCTAGGCGTTCGGTTACTGCCTGTAAGTCATAGCGTCTATGCCCGCCCGCCCCGTTCTGCTCGTAGGGTAGTAGGGCTAGCTGGGTGTAATACTTTATCGTACTCGGTCGTATACCTACTTTATCGGCTACTTGCGTTTGTGATAGCTTGCTGTCACTCATACTTTTATTAGCCCCTCGCTCTTTAAGTACCTTAATAGCCTTGGGTCAATTGTGTCTATGGCTTTGGGGTCATTATCTAACTCGGCTTGTACAAGCTTGGCTAGTTCTGCCCCTATTTTGTCCAGCTCGTCGTCAGTCATACTAGCAAACGGGTTAGCGTCTGCTGGCTTGGTTGGTAGGTTTTTACCTATCAGGGCTAGTCGTTGTTGTAAATTCATTGCTTGCCCTCTGTATTGGACTCTTTGGTATTCTTTTTGAGCTGGCTAAAATAATACATGTTTTCTTGAATAAGTACTGGTGTTCTTAAAATGCCGCTTATTGACCACCAGCCACGCCGTAGGTTATGGCTCATAACTTCTTTATATACATGTTCGGCATGTTCTAGGCATAGGTAGCTGTCTATTCTCTCTATTTGAAAGAATATTAGTAGTCCGCTTGTTCTAGTCTGTTTTAGTCTAAGGGCAGACTTACCGCAAACTTCGCACTTGCCCGTTTCTGCAATTTGTACTTTGTTACGACGCTTTCGCAACAACCATACAGGCACTATAAACATGGCTGGTATTGCGATTATAAAACCCAAAAAAAATATTATCAGTAATACTTCCATATTAACTCCTTTTTGTTCTAGTACCTGTAATTATACTTATCGGTACTAGGATATTATCGTTACCTGTTAAACCGTTCGGTCGTTCGGCTGTTCGGTTAGTACCTATTAGTTGCATATAGGGCTGTTGCATATAGAACCCCCCTCACTGTTAGGGTCGTAGTATTTACTTTCCATAGCGTCTTGGTATTCGCTGTCTCGGTATCCGCTAGTAGGGGCTGGCTTGCTCGGCTCGTCGTCCCTACTAGTGAGGTTGGCTACAAAGACTAGGGCTAGCCCTACTACTGCAAATATAAACGCAGAGAATAGTAGTTGTAACAAAAAATCTTTGCCACTTTTAATCTCATTCATACCTTTACCCCCTCAAAGGCTCGGTAGTAGCGGGGTAGGTCTGCCTCGGCGTTTATAGCGTCGTTATATACCTGTAGCATTTCTAGGTTCTTGTGTCGGGTGTAGTGGGCTACGGCTAGTAGGTCGCCCTTATAGTGCTTTACCATTGTCGTAGTGAAGTAGTGCCTAAAGCCGTGTACGCTGTTTTTAATGGCTAGCTGGTCTAGTATCTGCTTAATAATCTTGCGTACTGCACGGGTCTGTAACCGTTCGTTTAGTGAGTTGTTGCTGTTGCTAGTGAATAACGCCCCGCTTTTCTTATTAGTGGCTAGCAGGTAGTCATTTAGGGCGGTGGCGGTGTAGGGGTGTAGTGCTATTGGTTCTTTATCGTCTCGCCCCTTACCTTTAATAAATGCCTTGCTGTTCTTTAGGTCTATGTCGGTTACGTCTAAGCGGGTTAATTCTATCTGTCGCAAGCCTTGGTACATAAATAAAGCTAGCATAGCCTTTAGCCGTTTACTGTTGGCGGTTGGCTCTAGGCTCTGTAAGTAATCAGTCAAGCGGGTTATTTCGTCGCTACTTAGCCCGTCTTTTTTGTGCTTCTTGTCTTGCTTAAAGCCCTTTAGGTCTTTACCGCTTATATCCTTGGTAATGTCTACGGGCAATAGCCCCGCCGTATGTAGTACGCCAGTGTAGCGTTTAGCACTGGTAAAGTACTTATTTTTAGTTGATACGCTGTAGTCTGTTCGGCTGTCTAGGTATCGGCGGTACTCTAGCAGGGTATTACGGTTAAAGCCGTGCTGGTTTATAAAGTCTACATATAAGCCTATACGGGCTTTATAGTCGGCTCTGGTCGTATCGTTTACTGGTAATAGGTCAAACGCTTTTACCGCCTCTACGGTGGTTAGCTGTAGCTCGTACTTGGTGGTTGTGGCTAGTTCGTTCGTCATAATGCTATATACCTTTATATCATACTTACGAAGTACAGTATATAGTCTTACTTATAGTTATGTCAAGCCTAACCGTTCGGGCGGTCGGTCGTTCGGTTAGACTTTAGTATTATTGTGTATCGGTATATAATAATAGTTGTACATCAATCCTGTACACATATCGGCTAACCGCTCCACTAGACGGGGTGGTTTTGCTTTGGTCGATACTGGCGGGCGGTCAGTATTTTATCGGGGGCAGGGACATACTCCAACTCAACTTACTCCCGTTTAGGAGCTGGTCGCTTATGATTATGAGTACCTCTAAAACAGTCGCACATATACGTCTAGTATATAAAAAAGAGAGGCTTATAAAGCCCCTCTAATCGTTTTAGCAGGGGTTTTACTGCAAGGTTACTTTTACGCCTCCACTGAACGGGCTATCGTGTAGCTCTGCCGTAATAGGGGTTTTATCTTTTGGTACATCAAAGACTAAAATACCACTCACGCTATTGCCTGGGTTGATTTGGTTCAAGAACGTGCTCCCTTGCGGGTTTGCGTATAGAGAGGCTGTACCGTCGGCGGAGAACTTAGACTTAGCGGCGTCATAGAGGTACTGGCTTGAGCTATCAAAGGTTTGTGCCTCACTACCGATATTCTTGGCGGTTACATTTACGAGGCAAAACTGCCCCTGTGCTTGTTTAGTTAGATACTGGTTAGTGCCAACAGAGGGCTTACCGCACTCGACGCTTGCTACGGTAAACTCGAACTTGCCGTCTCGGGCAACCTCGTTGAGTTTGGCTGTAGTCGCTTTATTTTCGGTCTTAGCAGTATTAGGCTTGCCACTATCGCCGTTACTACTAGTGCTTGTATTTGTTTTCTTGCCACCGCCAACCGCTCCACCGATAATTGCTAGTAAAATAATAACTCCGATTACAGTTAGTATCTTGTGTCGCTTGAAAAAACTAGATTTTTGGTCGCTCATTACACCTATGTCCTTATATTGTTATATGATATGTAGCTTGCATTATGCGACAAGCTGTCTGTAGATACAACCTTTACTCTGCTACAAACTGTCTGTATGACAGGAGAGCAAGAGTTTATAAGCAATTTCGGCAAGCGTTTGTCTGTTGCTCGTAAGCAAAAAGGGATAACCCAAGAACGGCTAGCGGAGCTTGTCGAGGTACATAGAACTTATATAGGTTTTATAGAGCAGGGCAAGCGTAACCCGAGTATTGGCAATGTTTATAGGATAGCTAAAGCCCTAAAAATGCCTGTAAAGAGCCTATTTTTATAAAATTATTGTATTGACATACACATACGTTAGGCATATACTGTATGTATTATGAGCAACGTTTTACTAAGTATCAAAACCGACGAACAGACTAAGCAGGAGCTAAAGAACTTTGCCTCCGAGTTAGGCGTGTCTAGCACCGCCTTTGTAAATATGGTTGTAAAACAGGCTTTACGAGATAGGCGGGTAGTCTTGAGCACCGACTTAGAGCCAACGCCTTACCTAGAACAGATTATGAGGGACGCTAAAGCCGACTATAAAGCCGACCGTAATATTACACATACTAAAGGTGCAAAAGGGGCGTTAGCCCACCTAGACGGCTTGATGAAAAAGTAAATTATGGACGTTGATTTTACCAAGGCGTTCAATAAACAATTTGATAAGTTACCCCGTAAAAAGCAAGAGCAAGCTAAGGACGCTGTAGCTTTGTTTGTACAGGATATAGCCACCCCGTCGCTTCGCAATCACGGGCTAAAGGGGGAATGGTTAGGTTTTCGCTCAATCAGTGCGGGGGGCGACTTACGGCTACATTTTCAGGTAATAACAGACGATAAAGTATTGTTTGTAGCCGTCGGCTCTCATAGCCAACTGTATAAGTAACTAAGCCTCGGGTTGAGGAGCTTGAGCAGTAGGGTCGCCGTAAACCTCCGCATAAGGAGCATACGTCTCTGTAAACTCTGCTCCGCCGATAATGTAGCGGTCTGCACCGATAACATCAGGGCTAGCGGGGTCAAAAACAGTAGCTAGCATACAGTCGGCGTCGCCGTATTGAGGCTCGCCCCAAGGAGCCATAATCTCAATGTCTCCGCCTGTAGGGTTCTGAAAAGCTCGTGCCATACCCTTAGCTCTAAACACGCCCTCCTCGTCGGTAGTCTCGTAACGCTTGGCAAAGTTGTCGGGCTTTAGGACATATTGCTCGCCACTAGGGTTAGTAACGACAACATCTCCCTCCTCGGCGACGTTTACCGTTTCCTCTGTGCCGTTAGCAAGAGTGGTTCGCACCTCCTCTCGCTCGGTTGTTTGACGAGCCGACACAACGCCCTTTTTAGCGTACACGGGAGCATTAGCTAAACGCTCTGTATATTCGTCGGTTGATAAGTCTAATTCTTGTTTGTTTTTTGGTGTTAGTTGTTCCATAACTCTAATGCTAACATAAAGGTGTCAAAATAGCAAGTAGATTTGTTTGACAGTTTTTGGTTGTGTAAACAATGTTTACTTTGTAAACACGATAATTACCCGAGTAGCTCGCTTTTCTTTTTATCAAACTCGGCTTGTAGTAGTAACTTAGTTGGCTTTATGCCGTTCTTTAGCTCGGCTAGTATCTGGTTTATATGCTCTTGGTATTTCTCTATAAAGTGTATGTTTATGCCTAGTATGGTAAAGGGTCGGTTATGTATGCCTAGCCCTGTAATAATGGCGGTGTACTCGCCGTCAGTCCAGCATAGGGGCTTTATCGGCGTACCGTGCTGTTGTTGGCTGTCTGTATGCCTCTCTAGGGCTGTCAGGCGTTGGCTAATGCTCATACTACTCCCGCTGGTCGTGGTACGGTGTTTAGCCATTGCTCGGTAGTGTTATTTAGTTCGCTCGCCTCATAGTCGGCTAGCTGTTGGCTGTTCAGGTTGTGGGTAGTCGCCTCTTTACCGCCATATAAGTACAATATACCCGCCTTGTCGCTTGGTTCTTGTACGCCCAAAAACTTTACTAGCAATGGCTCTCGCAAGTCTTTAACTGGTGCTGTTGCTTGTTCTAGCTGGTGTAATCGTTGTTGTATAGTCATTGCATTTTGTACCGTTCGGTCGTTCGGTTATACCCCATATTATACTACTTTTCAAATGGATTGTAAACGTCTGGGTATCGTTTGCTCTTACCGCCCTCGTAGTAGCCGTATGCCCCGTAAAACTGTAGTGGTATATTACCCGTTCCAGTATTCCTACTTTTTATAACATCTAGGTAAACGGGTTTTGCATAGCCGTCTTTAGCGTCTGCCTCAATGTCCTGCTGTAGCTGTATCGCCTCGGCTAGTTTTGCCTTGTCTTTACCAGCTTCGTCTTTTAGTCGGTTTATAAACTCTTTAGCGGTTATTAGGTCTAGTACGGTGTTTGGTTTATGAACAAAACTCATACTACCCATAACGTCGCCGTAGTTGTCTTTACTATTGGTGCTACTCTTTGGCTTTTGGGCTAAAACTAGTATCGTCGCCCCTGTCCGTTGCTGTACCTCGGTTAGTTCTTGCACGGTCTGCACTTCTGCCTGCACTTGATTAGCACTTAGCGGTACTATGTCTTGTACGCTGTCTACTACCACTAGTACTCGCTCGGCGTTGTGCTTCTTTTTTAGGCTCTCTACGGTGTTATATATGCTGTTAGCGTCTTTAGGGTCGGCTATTCTAGGTATACCGCCCGTAGCGTCTTTAATGTAAATGTTTGGGGCTAGTTCGGTTAGGTCGGTAAAGCCTTTATCTATTAGCTTTTTGGTTAGCGTTGGTAGGTCTGGGTCGTTGCCTCGTAGTTCTATGTCGTTGCGGTAAAGCCCCTTAGCTAGTACCTGTATCATCATCGTGGTTATTTCGCTCTTGCCCATTTCTAGGCTGTAAAACAGTACGGGCGTATGCTTGGCTACGCCTAGGGCTAGCTGGGTCGCTAGGGTCGTCTTACCTGCCCCGCTACGCCCTGCCAGTAAGATAAAGCGGTCTAGCCCACTGATTAGGTCGTCTACTACGGTAAAGCCTGTTACAAGCCCCCTATAGGTTGTACTGCCGTCGCCTAGGTCTTGCCTGTATTGTTCTAGGTCATTGGCTAGCGGTAATAACTTACTTGCTTTGTCTTTTTTGGTCTGTTCGTCTGGTTCGTATTTAGCCATTTTATGCCTCTCTTTTATCTTTATAACCGTTCGGGCGTTCGGT
>MWVV01000744.1_pt1 | contig 11790 bp, 17 predicted proteins | sample 1047281 | NCBI WGS metagenome assembly MWVV01 (sample SAMN06349986, study PRJNA376086) | soil metagenome | isolation source: PT-2 sample Antarctic (ecotone) soil | place: Antarctica | collected 2015-01-13 | reverse complement strand
TCCAATTGCGCGCCTGAAAACGCAATTTCGGCGTATGGCATCATTGTGCCATACGGGTATGGGCGGTTTGTGCCATATCAAAATGGGCGGATTGTACGATGCGCAGTCGCTCTGATGGGCATAAAATGGTAGTCGAAAACTTAGTTTCGGGCTAAACCTTCTATTTTATTCACTTGCTCTGTTTAGCCTTCCGAGTTCAACCCATTACAAATAAGGAGAAAGAAATGACGACCTTACGGATGACACTGCTCGCCTCTTTGGTCTTTGCTGTTTTTACCTTTGCCGCTCCTGATGCGTATGCAGACACCATCACGGCGACACTTGGCCAATTTAGTGGAACTAATACCCCTGGGCCGTTCCCCGGACCTGTCCTCACGGTCGGAACGTTCACCTTTACTATCCCTACGGGTCAAGTGATTACGAGTGCAACTCTGAGCGGAACTTTTGGTAACTCTGTAGCTGACACCAGTGCTTCCGTTTCTCTGTTCCTAGATGGACGGTTCGTCGGTCAGTGCGGGAACTTGAACAACGACCCATCCGCCCCCTGTAACGTACTGCCTGGCCCGGACCCCTTCACCTTCAACATCGCCCCTGCAAACTTCTCAGTGCTAGCTGACGGTTCGGCGGTGTTCACTGTACAACAACTTGGTGTTGGGTTTATACGCTTGGGTCAAACAACACTGACTATTAACACCCAATCAGCAGCCGCAGCCGTCCCCGAACCGACAACGATGATTCTGCTCGGCACAGGTCTGGCGGGAGTCGCGGCGAAGGTTCGTCGGCGTCGTAAGCAGTAACCATCACCCCCTCTTCCCCGACGGGTGATCAGTGAAGGGTAGCCAAGCAGTTGGCTATCCTTTTCTTCTGTCCCACACTGCCATTGCCGCGCATTACAAGCCCTGTGGCTTGGTTTGCTTCCCTCAAGCCTTACCGTGCTATCCCTTTTTCGAGAGAAGGCGAATAAGACGCGCTTTGCTGGCTTACGAAAAACTCCGCATACGCAAGATACGAAAAACCTACGCCGCGCAATTCTCCGCAATACTTACGTCGGGCTTTTATTGACTTTCATACTCCGCAAATCTTACGCAACCGAAAAGTTACGCAATGCTCCCGGCGCGTGTGATATAACCGCGCGCCATTATGCCGATGACAAAACAAGAAGCGGCGGAATTCTTAGGCGTGTCGGTGCGAACCGTCGAAGGCTACGTCGAACGCGGCAAGCTCACATCACGGCTTGTAACGGGCGTGCGCGGGCGTGTTTCGGTGTTTGATGAAGCGGAATTGCAGAAGATAAAAGACGAACGCGGCGAAGTCGTTTACTCGTCGCCGCCGGGAATTGATAACTCGCGGCGAACGTCGCCCTCACAAGCCCTACAAACTCGTCAGAGTGTCGCACTAGGGCAGATGCTTTTGGACGCGCTACAGGGCTTGCAAACGCAAGGAAAAGGCATTCCCGCACGCGTCTCCCTTGCCGACTTGTCGCACAAGTTAATGTTGTCCTTACCGGAAGCCGCGCAGCTGTCAGGCGTGCCTGTTGAAGAGTTAAGACGGGCGGCGAAAGCGGGGAAGTTAAGGATGGTCTCGACGGCGGGGCGCGGTTTCGGTAAAGTGAAGCGCACGGAGCTGGAGAGTTACGTACGCAAGCTATAAATGTGAATCAGGAGTTGAAATGGCAGACAAGCCAGCCGAATTGGTAGAATTTTCTTGCGATGGAAAATCAACTGATTCAACTGTATGTGCTTGTCTGCCATATTTACGATACCCGCTCAGAGACTTGTTTTCAACGCTTGAGCAACAATGCCAAGCCACATTTCACCGATCAAGAGCTTGTGACAATCTACTTGTTCGGGCATCTTCAAGGGTTGTTTGAGAAGAAAGCGATTCACAAGCTGATTGACGACTATTGGAGAGCGTTCTTTCCAGCTTTACCTGCTTATCAAACTTTTGTCGCGCGCCTGAATCAAATGGAGCAAACTTTTCAAACCATCGGCAGCTACTTACAGCAGATGTTAAAGGAGAGCTTCGAGCCGGAAATTGACCATCTGCTTGACTCTCTGCCAGTGATGTTGGCAAAGGGTGGTCACGCTTATGCAGCACGGGTCGCTCGTGACGTGTCGGATATTGGCTATTGTGCCAGCAAAAAGATTTACTTTCATGGCATTCGACTCCACGCCATTGCACAGAGACGTTGTGGGGCACTTCCGCTCCCCAAACATATCTGGTTGCGAGAAGGCTCTGTCCATGATTTACGCAGTGTCAGAGAGCAGGAAGTTGAGTTGCCGGACAGTTCATTGATTGGCGATAAAGCCTATCTTGATCCGATTTTTCAAGCGTGGCTCGAAGCACGACAAACTACTCTGTATGCCCCAACCAAAAAGTCGAAAGGCCAAGAGTTAAGCGCGACAGAGAAATACTACAACCGGATGGTGAGTCGGCTGCGACAACCGATTGAAAGTTTCTTCAAGTGGTTGATTGACAAGACTGACATTCAAAGAGCCGGACGGGTTCGTTCAACCGAAGGCTTGATGATCCATTGTTTCGGAAAACTAACAGTTGCTTTCTATCTCTTAGTTTTCAACCCCTGATTCACATATAACTCACGCGCATCCCTTATATCCAGCGTGAAGGAAAGTATGCGCCCGCACGCGCCGCAATACTTCGACGGCGCAAACACGTCATATACCTGTGCGCGCGTGTTCTCATCAACCGTAACTTCGACGGGCGCGCTCGAAGTAACTCCGCATTCGACAGCATTCCGCGCCGCTCGTCTCTTCCAGTCGTTTGACTCTTGAATCTAAATTCATCGAGTTACCTCTTTTAGTTCTGACGGTCATCATCGCGCTGCAACGCGAAGGCGAAGAAATTGTTTTCTGCCGTCGGCGTTAGCACGTGCCAATTCTTCCACGTGCCAACGTCGATAACTTTGCCGCATTTGCCGCACGTCTTAGCAGCGGGCGTTCCGACCAACATCAACGCGTCGGGACAACTGCAAATTGTTTCGTCAACACGGATGCCCGCCTCTAGTTCTAGTTTCTTTAATCTTTCGCCTAAGCCCATCGTTGACCTTTTCCTTTTTCCTGACTTGCGCTCAGCTCTTCCAACCGCTCGACTCTCGCTTGCAAGTCAACCAACTCGACGCCCTTCACAGCCTGTTCAATTATCAGGGAAGCGGCGCGCACCTCGACGGCTTCATTCCCGCAAGTAAGGTTGCGCTTGAGAGTCTCAACCGCTTCACTTGCCGTCGTCTGCAATCGTGTGATCGCGTTCTCAACCACTTGGCGGCGCGCCACCCGCCACGCAGCCGCAAACTCCGTCAACTGAAACCAGCGCCAAAGCGTCACGGTAGTAAGTCCGCACGCTTCCGCCGCTTCCTTGATCGTCGAAGTTGATAGCAGCGCCGCGATCGCCTTTTCTTGTTTTGCAGTTAAAGCCTTCAAACCTTACATTTCCTCACAAAATGTTACTTGCGACACTAACCGACAATGCCGATCTTCGTGTCGTTATTCGCGCCCATATTTACATATTAGCTATTATCAGATGCCCGCCCGCCGCTTTATTCGGCAAAGCGCTGCCGCTTGTAGCTTCGCCAATTCAAGGTATGCAAGCCCCTCGCATAAAAGCGTCGTTGCTGCATAAAAGCGACGTGCGCAAGATGTTGCGCTTTGCGGCTCGCCGCATCGTTGCATATTCTCTGTTTTCGTATTGTCGCTCATAGTTTTTTCACCTCTTTATTCTTTCTGCTTTTCGGTTACGCTACGAAACGCGAATCAAAACTGATATCGCCCTGACGCACGCAACTTCGCCTTTAGCGCCTCCGCGTCTGCCCGTTGGCGCTCCGCGATGACGTTTAAGCGAAGGTGCGGCCACGCGAAGATCATAAAGTCGCGTTCGGTTTTGCCCGCGTTGTTTGCCAGCCATTCACGCATTGCGCGTGCGCGCTCCGGTGCGATCTGCTCTTCAACCGCGGACTCTGCCCTCGCGTGCTCTTCGGCACGCTTCGCGTCGAGTCCGGCGAGATACTGCCTGCGGACTTCCGCATTCGAGCGGTCGCGTTCAGCTTGCTCGCGGGCGGCAATTCGTTCGCGCTCCTCGCGTTCGACGCGCATTGCGGCAAGCGCCTCTCGCTGCCGTTGTTCGATCGGATCGTCTCGATACATAGTTTTCTCCTCTTTCGTTCAGGCGGCTTCTTTCGCCGCTTCATTCTTTCGGTTTCTGCTTTTCCGGTTACGCCACAAAGCGCAATCGTTCAAAAGCTTGGTTGATCTGTTGCATCACGCGAACGTCTCCGCCCTTGTCGGGATGGTGCTTCATCGCCAGCGCCTTGTAACTTGCCCGCACGACTTCCGGCGGCGCGCTTGGAAGCAAGTGAAGCGCGGCGAACGCATCGGGCGCAACCGATACGGTGCGCGCGCGTGTGCGTTCGTGCTTCGTCGGTTGCCACTCGACGCTTGCTCCGCATACCTCGCGGGCCGAGTCGAGCCACAGCTCCAGCGAGTCGCGCGCCGATGCGTCTATTAACCATTCCCTCGACGCGGGCGAATAGGTGCGATCATACGCGGGGATTGCGTCCTTCAATGATTCGATAAGGAATACAAACGCGTCGCGGTCGCTGCTTTTGAGTGTGACGGAAACTTGATCGCCCGTGAGTGATAAGAGAATTTTTGTCATGCGCTCACCTTCTGCACCGACTCTGCCATTAACTGTTGGCGGATAACTTCGCGCCGCGCCGGTGTCGGCGTCTGCGCCGTGAAGTGAGTGTAATCTTCCGAACAAGTTCTAATTACCCACTCCGGCGTGTTCGTGACGCTTAACGGCGCGGCGCATTGCGGGCATTCAGTCACTTTCGTGAACGCTTTTTTCTCAACTTCTCTCATGCGAAAATGCACCTCGCGTTCGGCTCGTAGGTTGTAACAACACGGCGCGCCATATCCTCAAGATGATCAGAATTCAACGGCGGGCTGCATCGTTGATTCGCATCAACAAGCGCGTCGAGAATCTCCTGCTCGCCAGCGCCGCGCGCTCTCATACTGCACGCCACTTGCTGAAACAGTGTTTTATTTCGTGAACCGTCAGGGATCACGCCGCCCGTCCACTTGTGCGTGGTTGCCGTGTTTGACGCGCCGCGAACGATGCGCGGTTTGACGATCAATTCCTTCAGCACGCCATAAGGCACATCGGCAAGCGGCAACTCTTCGTTCGTCCATTGGTAACGGTTGCCGGAAGCGTGAACACTAGGGGCAGCGACAACATAACCGCCGTTCGCGCGCACGTCTAAACCAGCGCCGAGATTGCCCGCGCTATTGCGGATGTCCGCGTCGGGCATCCTGAAAAAGAAGTGTCTGCCGCCGCTTCCCGTGATCACTTCGACGGTTGGCGGGAACACTTCGCCCGTGCGCTTAAAAAACTCTTCAAGGCCTTGCCAGCCGCCGTGTCGCGGATCAACGTCTATGACAAGTAAACCTGAAACTGCGCCCGTCGCAATCCCTATGTTCGCGTCCGGCCATTTCTGCCACCAGCGCTTGATCTGTTCCGGGTCGGTTGTCGCGTCCTTCAGTCCGCGCGGCGTGCGGGGATGTTTTCCGATGCTCTGACAATCCGCCTTGCCGCACGAACAAACGCCTTCATCAACGGGCGTGTGAAGCGGAAATATCTTCCAACCCAGCGCGCTCGCATAGTGCAAGGCTTCCGTCGCCACCGTGCGTTTGTGGCCGGGCATAGCGGGCGACGTGTTGGCAATTAGCAACGCTTCGGACGCTTCGGACGCCTCGCAGCCTTCCGCCTGAATGGCCGCCCGTTCGGCCGCTTCTATAGCGTCACTCCCCGTCTCGTTATCAGACGCTACTATACACAGATCTGTGTATAGAACTTTCATTTTCACCCCCATTTTTATTGGCTTTTGAAAAAAGCTCGTGCTCATGAGCTTTTCGTCTCCGGGCGCGTCGTGGGGAGACTCAAAGGGCGGAAACTCTGGTTCATCGCGGCGTGTACCACCTACCGCTATAGGATTAGTACACGCCGGTGCGTCGCCTGACGGCTCGACGAACGACCAGATCGCTTCGTCGAAGCGCGTGCCGAAAGTGTCTTTTAGGTTTTGCAGTAGCGTGAGGCACATGCCAATCGAGTCCATGTCAGAACTAACCAGCCCGGCGGCGCGTTCAACGATCCTTTGGTGCGACTTGAAAAGCCGCGTGGCCACCGCGTCCGTCTCCGAAGCGGTATTGCCTGCGCGCTTCTCGATAGGAATCGGATCGCCCTCGCGCTGGTAATCCTGCGGACAGTCGGCAAGGATTTCGCGCGCCGCCTGTTGAAACATTTCGATGCGCTTCAATCCGAACCGTGATCGGTAACTCCGCGCGCGTCGGATAACATCAACGGTAATTTGAACAAGCGGCACGCTGTAGGTTGAGGCGTATCTTTTCATCGTCTCGCGCGATTCGCCGCGCATCCCGCCGCGCCGCCGCTCGACGAAGCGGTAGCCCGTGCGTGCCTGCTCCGTGTCAAGTAACTTCCATGCGCGCTGCCAGCGCGTGGCATGCGCCCGATCTCCCACGTCGTCGTCGTGATCAACGGCCACGCTACTGTGACGAGTCATGCGCCGCCCTAAGTATTTATCGGCCATCGGAAACGGCAGCGTGCGCCCGCTCGCCGCGTCCATTGCTGCCATTAACCCGGCGCGCGTCGCGTCGTCGAAACCTGATTCGAGAATGATCGCGTTGATTGCTGCGCAAAGGTCGCTTGCGCTCTCAAGTGCTTTGTCGGTATTGTCCGGCGGTGTGACTTGTGGTATTGTTTTCATTGTTAGTCCTGTAAACCGAACCCGTCTGTCTAACGGATTCAATGAAGCGCCTCTCGTCAGAAAAAACGAGAGGCGTTTTGTTATTTAATTCATGCGGCCATGCTTTTGGTTGCGTTGCGTTCGAGAAACTTCCGCGCTTCGTCGCGGCGCACGATAATGCGGTCGCCAATCCGATATGCTGGCAAGTCTCCACGTCGCACGATGTTGTAAATATGCTGAACCGTCGTGCGCCATATCACGGCTAACTCTGCAACCGTGTGAAAGTCTTTTGAGGCTTCGGCGTTAAAGCTCATTTCTACCTCTTTCTTGTATTTTGTAGTTGCGGGAAATTCCGGCGGGCTTTAGAATGCAGAAAAGCCTGTTTGAAGCGTTTGCTTCTTCCGGCTGCCGCAACTACTGCGGTTATGGTTGACGGGCGTTACACCAGAACTTCGCGGGAACGGTGTAACGCTCGTTTCATTTTCAAGCTATCCAAATACTGAAAACTATTTTAACCGAAATATCAACAATTGCCAGCAGTAAGATCGGAATAATTATTTTCAATTTTTCCACTCTACTCACCGTAACGTTCAATCGCTTCTTCTAGTGTTAATTCTTCTTTGTCTAAAAATTTATAAACCGCGCTAACAGTACATCCAACATGCAAGGCGATTTTCTTTTTGCTAACGGTTTCGCGTTTAGCTTTAAGTTTTTTTACGCATGTGCCGAAGCGTGTTTTTGTAAGCTTCGGCACGCGTCCAGCTTTCTCCGGTAACTGTTGCTGCTTACGTGCAAGTTTGCGCGCGCTTTTGCCGTAACCTTCGGCTATTATTTTGCTCCGCTCAGTAGGATTATTTTTCTTTCTAAGATCGACTTGAACATTCCCCCCGTGCCTGTTGTAAGCCGCGCCGAACGCTGCCGCGACCGCCAGAAGAATGTGTGGCGGTAGCAGTTCGGCAAATGAACGTGATACGTCAGCTTCAAATTTAATAGCTTGCTGTTCGTCCTCGCCGCGGTAGTGATGAACTATGGATTGATTTAAAAGCTTTCCGTCTAAAGAAACACCGAAAGTCAAAAACGGTTTTTGGTCGCCGCCAATGTCAAACTCAACTTTGTAATCAAGTATGAAGCGTTTGTCTGTCAGCAAATCTAAACGATATGCGTCGAGTTGAAACAGCGTCTTAGCTTTGCTTTCAGATTCCTTGCTACTTGCCATTGCGTCCTTGACTGACAATATCAATCAAAGCGTTTAACCTTGCATCGCTATGCGTTTGTGAATCAGCTAGCGCCGCCATTCTCTGTTCGGTGTGCATCTGCGCGTCCACAAGCGATTCCATCTTCCGCTCAAGATCGGAGACTCTATTCTCCGTCGCATTGGCGAGTCTTAAAACGACGCTTTCAATTTTCGTCATGCGCTCGTCCGCCTGCGCTTGGCTTGTCACCAATGCGGCTTGCTGCTCAAGGATGAACTGCATTAAGTGTTCGGTGTTGTCTTGGCTCACTTCTTCCCGCCTCTCTTCGCCGCGCGCTTCTTCGTCGGCGTCGCTTGCCCGTTCGTCGCTTCAACCTTCACCTTCGGCACGGGGCCGGGCTTCGTCTTGCGCTGCTTCGCCTGCTCCAATGCTTCAGCCGAAATAACCAGCGCACGTCCAAACCGTGACACAGGCAGCGAGCCATCCACCACCATCTGACGCACACGCGCCGATGACACTCCCAACTCAGCCGCAGCTTCGTTTGCGGTAAATGTTTTCTTGCTCATGCGAGCAGCATACTACGAAATAATTATTTACACAATAGCAATTATTTACTTGACTGTTACTTACATTTCTGTTAGTATCTCATTCACGTTAGCAATTCACAAAACGAAAGGGCAAACGACGATGCAAAACTTAAACGAAACGAAATTGAACGAAGTGGTAGAAGCGGCGAAGGCTTGCGTGGCGGGCAACAAACGATGGACGGCGGCGATTGAACGCGGGGCGGACATTCTAATTTCTAACGCTTACGTTCACTTCACCGGCCACAGCCTGCTTATGCTGTCAGACAGTGGCGAGATTTACGAAGCCAACGGCGTTTGCCAATGCCGCAGCTTTGCACAAGGGCAGCCGTGCAAGCATCGTGCAGCCTACAAATTGATGGTGCGCTACACGGAGACGGCGCACTAATAGCGAAGGGCTAGGAAAGCAACGAACTTCCCTAGCTCCTCTCACCAACCCTAGCCCCAAAGAAAGGAATTGATTGAAGATGAGTTTAACTAAACGTTACTACGAACAGCAAGCCGAACAGAACGCGCCCGCGCGGAAAATAGAAGCGGCGCGCAATCTTCTCCGCATCGCATCCTTAAACGTCGCCGCCACCGAAGGGCGACTGCTTGACTTCACAACGGCAGACGAAATAAAACGCACGCTACTTGCTGCCGCGCGTCACTTGGAAGAATTAACAATCACTTTTGCGTGCATGGAAAGGCGGACAAACTAATGGCAACAACGAAACGAACACAACCGAAGCCGAAAGCGCCGAAGCATGGCGACTACAACGAACTTGCGGCGCACGTGGCCGCCGTGATCGCAAATCCCGCCACGCCCGCTGGTTTGTATAACGCGCTGGTTGACGAGTTGACGAGTTATGCGCGCTTCGATTGGCACACGCCCGCCGAAGTTGAACGGGCGCTTGCTAACGCCGCCGAAAAGGAAGATGTTTGAAGGTTAAAACCTTCGTTAGCCGCGCTTGCTAGTAGCGTCACTTGATCGTCAGGTTCGAGCGGTGCTACTTCGGCGTGATGCGCCCATGTTAAATCCTTCCGCCGGCGGAAGGATTTAACATTTCTCGAAGTAAAAATAAGGTTTCATAACGCACCTTAAACCGTCGCACGCATGGGCGTGATTCCGGCAGTTGTCCGAGTTGATAAGCGGTGCGTTGAGTGAGAACTTTATCGTTTAAGAGCTGGCCTAACTGCGGAATCAGATTTGAGATTGTGTAGTTCAGTGAAAGGCGATGGGGTGTTATTTTTAGTCTTTCCGCAAGTCGTACCATTAAAGGACTTGCGGTTTTGTCTAAAACAAAGTCAAGATTCTTTTGGTTAATCTGAACAAGACGCGCAATATTCAGCGCATATTCATAAGGTGTGACTGTGCGACTAACTAAGTTTTCGATGGACTACATCCGCCGCGCGCATGGGCGAGATGCGCGGAGGTTCACACCGTCTCGCCGGCGAGACTTACATCCGCCGCGCGCATGGCGTGATTTGGCAAGCGTGTAAGTAGTGAAAAGCAACGACTTAACCGATGTCCCGCTCTAATAGCGGGACATCGCGTCTCTGACTTCCTTGCTGTTCGGCTTGTAAATCCTCAGCTTACCCTGTTGTATGTTGGCAAGATAAACAGTATGCGGCGGACACTGTGACCTTGCCAGCTTCAACGTCGGCGATAAGTGAGGCGTCGCCGCTTTCCTGTACTTTCCTTGCACTCTTCACGGATCTAGCGGACACATTCAGCATCCTCGCCGCATCGTCTTGTGTAAATGCGTCAATTGACGCAGCATGTTTGCTCGCCGGAAGGTTGGCTATCTTCGCCGCTACCATCGCGCGCTTTTACTTTGCTGGGTTTCAATCCAACCATAGTGGAGTTTTAACAACCGCATACGCGCCATGCAGATCAGATTAGACGGAGTTTCAATCCAACCATAGTGGAGTTTTAACCGTCAAATCCTTGTTACGTAACAAGGATTTGACGTTGTTTCAATCCAACCATAGTGGAGTTTTAACTTGTCGGAAATTTCCGACAAATCAATCAAAGAGTGTTTCAATCCAACCATAGTGAAACCTTTAACCTTCGTGCGCGTGGGCGTGATACATTCAGCATCCGCGCCGCTTCGGGCTGTGACCTTTCGCCAATTGGCGAAAGGTCTGTTCGTGCTCCTGATTGCATCGTTGCGAATTTCGCTGCAATCATCGCCGTTGTGTTTCACTTAAATGCCTGCGGTGAAGATTGAGTGAGACAACAAACGAAACTATCCGGCGGGCGCAAGGTCTGACAACAATTGTTAAGAGCGCACCCGAAACCATCGCGCGGAAGATTGAACGCACACGCGCCGAAGTCCGCCGGGCGTGCGCAGACGTGCAAGCCGTCGAGGGAAGGTTTCTCGACTACGAGACGGCCGACATGCTACAACGCACGCTATCTTCTGCCGCGCGCAACCTTCAAGAATTAACAGTTCAAGTCGCCGTCATGGAGCGGCGGGCGGGCTGATGGGACAGTAAACTTGGTGATCGATCACCAACACGGGAGCGGGCGGAAGTGGAGACACCGAAGCCCGCTTTTACTGTGCTCTATATCTGTGGGACGGCACAATTGTGCCATTTTCAATGGCACAATTGTGCCATTGAAAATGGGCGGATCGTGCCATTGCGCAAACCTGCTGTTGCTGATATGTTCGCGCGCCTTAACATAACTGGTGGGCTGGACACTTGAGACAGCACCGCCGATTCTCCCGACCCGCCTTACGTTGGCTACCTGCTGTGAACAGAACCCTTGCGTATCTTTCCACAGCGTTTACTGGACTGAAAGGATAGGAATATGCCCCGAACAAATCGACTTACTTACTTGATTCTCATTGGAGCCTTTCTCATTTTGGCTTCTGCACGATCCGCCAGTGCCGATGCAATTACGTTAAGGTATAGTGGCGTCGCGCGCCCTGCGAGAAGATTAACTTACAGCATTCCACCGGGGTTTGTTGTAGTTGGCGTAAATGCCTCCGGTTCCTTCCGTGCTAGATTCCAAGGACGACCGGGAACTTCCTACCGTGTAGGAGTATCCATAGAACGTATCATTGTCGCCTCCAGGACTGTATCAGCATCGCGACGAACTGCGAGGGCATCCTATAATTACGAATTCCCCTCTTCCGCGTTCAACCTGTTCAGTGATGGGGTCGCTACGGTACGGCTCTTATCGTTTAGATTTGCCGATTACTCACGGAACCGAGGCAGGCTTACTATCACTATCGCCCCCGCCCCCGCC
>MWVV01000742.1_pt1 | contig 11806 bp, 9 predicted proteins | sample 1047281 | NCBI WGS metagenome assembly MWVV01 (sample SAMN06349986, study PRJNA376086) | soil metagenome | isolation source: PT-2 sample Antarctic (ecotone) soil | place: Antarctica | collected 2015-01-13 | reverse complement strand
CAATCATGCACAGAACTCTTTATAAGATTGCTTTTGTCCAGGGTGATGCGACGACGATGCAGCAACAGATCGAATGGACGAAGGGAAAGCCGGATGAATATGTTGCTCAAAATTGGCAAGCCGAGACTGTCGCGTTTTCAGGTCAGCTGCGAAAAGCCAAAGAATTTTCCAACCACGCCTTTGAGTTAGCCGCAGCGCGCGACTTGAAAGATGTTGCAGCGCAGATTGCGGCAGGAGCCGCAGCGCGGGATGCGCTATTTCGTGATTGCAGGCTGATTAAACAGCAGACCGCAAAGGCACTCGGCATATCGCACCGGCAGCCGACGATGGTCGCTGCCGGCAACGCGCTGGCGACATGCGGCGAGATCAGCCAGGCACAAACTATTATTGATGAGTTGGTCAAGCGTTTTCCGAATGACACTTTGCTCAATAAAATTCAGATGCCCCTCGTTCGCGCCCGCATTGAATTACAAAGAGGCAATCCGGCTCAGGCGATTCAGTTATTAGAGACGACCGGAATTTACGAAGGAGCGGCTCTTTTCCCTATCGCCTACCTGCGCGGACAGTCGTATCTTAATCAACAAAGTGGAACGGAAGCCGCCGCCGAATTTCAAAAAATACTCGACCACCGGAGCTGGCAAACCGCCTCTCCTTTATACCCGCTCGCGCACTTGGGGCTGGCGCGCGCCGCAGCCTTGAGTGGCGACACCACAAAGGCACGCAAAGCCTATCAGGATTTCTTCGCACTCTGGAGAGACGCAGACCCGGACAACCCCATTCTGAAAGAGTCCAGACTGGATTACGAGAAGCTGAAATGAGAGACAGCCGGTCAACGGATCAGCTTTCACCACGATGAGTAGCACCATTCCTAGGCTCGCGCCGGGCTGAAATTTCTCTGTCAAAACGGATTATAACAATTCAAAATTCATCAAATAAATACTTCACAAATAGCAAAAAGGGTTTATATTCTAAAGTTCAATATCACTTCTTTTTTAAATGGATTCCGAAAGACTAAAACAGATTGAAAAAATTTATCACGCGGCTTTGGAAATTCAGCCCGACCAGCGTGAAGCGTTTTTCAAAGAATCATGCGGCGCGGACGAAAATCTGCGGCGCGAAGTTGAATCTTTGCTTTCGTTTGAAAATACTTTTGACAGCCTGATTGACACGCCGCTCAAATCGCTCGCCGCCGAGTTGTTTTTTGAAAGGGAAAGACAGACTAATCTCATTGGCAGGGAAATCTCGCATTACAAAATCAAAAGACTTCTGGGCAAAGGCGGAATGGGCGAAGTTTATCTCGCCGACGATATAAATCTCAACCGGCAGGTCGCGCTCAAGATTCTGCCGCCGGAGTTTGCCGCAGATAAAGATCGGATGAGCCGTTTCGTCCGCGAAGCCAAATCCGCTTCGGCGCTGAATCATCCCAACATCATTACTATTTATGAAATCGGCAAGAGCGAAGGCACGCACTTTATCGCCACCGAATTCATTGACGGTAAAACTTTGAAGGAATACGCGAAAACCAATTCGCTGAAATTCAACTCCGTCTTGGAGATTGCGGTTCAGGTTGCATCGGCTTTGGATGAAGCGCACTCGGCAGGGATAGTTCATCGGGACATCAAACCCGATAACGTGATGATTCGCGCCAACGGATTGGTCAAGATTCTCGACTTCGGGATTGCCAAGTTGTCAGGCTCAACCGCTCAGTTAAATCTTGATGCGGCAACGGCAATCAAGAGCGGCACAACGCCGGGAATGATAATCGGGACAGCAAACTATATGTCGCCCGAACAAGCGAAAGGAAAAGAAGTTGACGCGCGAACTGATATTTTTAGTTTCGGAGTTATTCTGTATGAAATGCTGGCGGGAAAACTTCCGTTTGAAGGCGAGACGGCGTTGGAAATGATTGGAGCAATTCTGCATAAAGAGCCGAAGCCGCTCGACAAAACGGAAGTTCCGTCGGAGATAGAAAAAATCAGCAGCAAGTGTTTGAGAAAAGACAGAGATGAGCGTTATCAAACAATCAAAGATGTGCTGATTGATTTGAAAGACGTGAAGCAGGATTTGGAGTTTCAAAACAAATTGGAGCGAACAATTTCGCCTGAAAAGGAAGAGCCGAAAACTCAAATCCTGCAAGCGACAACGGCTGATGAGATTCAACAAACAACAACCAATGAAACTATTTCAGGCAAGCCAAAATCGAATCAATTGTTAGCCGTCGGCTTGGCGATTTTACTTATTTCAGCTATCGGATTCTTCGGCTATCGATATTTCACGGCGAACAAACAAATCGAATCAATCGCGGTGATGCCATTTGTCAATGAAAGCGGCAATGCCGATGTTGAATATCTGTCGGACGGGATGACGGAAACGCTTATCAGTAGTTTGTCTCAACTGCCGAAATTAAACGTCAAAGCGCGCTCAAGCGTCTTTCGTTACAAAGGCAAAGAGACAGAAGCGCAGACCATCGGCAAAGAGTTGAACGTGCAAGCGATCTTAAACGGGCGCGTAAATACTTTGGCTTAGCCATCTTCATGGTATCGCTGCTAACGGGTATGGGCGGGCAAGTCAAAGCCGCTAGCTCACGTTTCTGTGAAGGCGGTGGTTGGGTTCTCACTGAGAAGGGTAAAACGATGCTAGTTCGGGGGCGTCACGTCCAATTTGACATCGACCTCCGCACGGGGGGCGTTCGCAACTGGACACTGACCGGCGCTCTAAATACCGGCAGGTTGGTCGAGCGACCAACGATGATCTTCTCGGAGAAGACTCCGCTGCATGGTGCAGTCCTCACGCAAACTGATCGGTTGCGGAACGACAGGGGCGACCTCATATTCATCCGCACTAACGGAGTGGTCGAAGTCAAGATTCAGGCGAAAGACTGCTCGCAGGGCGGAATCTTCCAGATGGAGATTGAGCGCGACGACGCGCCCAGCACGAGAGTCCGCCACGTCCTCGCGCCCGAGACCTTCTACTTCGACAACCCCAACTTCCGGGCGCGCGAGGGCGACGTTGTGCCTTTTAGCAATTCTGCAGGGCAATGATGAACATTACCATCACCCCGAGAATCAACTTCGCCAGCGACACGAGTGCTCTGTTGGTCGGACGAGACAGTCCACAAGCGGCAACCCGCGTTTTGCATCCAACCTGCACGAACCAGATTCCAAAGCGTGATGGCACCTTTGCTACTGTCCAGCACTGTGGCGGAGTGAGTGAATGCAAACCTGGGTGTGGGGCGAAACCTACCCTGATTTTATGGATGCGCTGATGCCCTTGGCGAGCCTGCCGGTAGAAATCGCCGGGCGTAACCGCGTGCTGCGCCGAATGATTATGGATGCGATTCTGAACGACCCGGCGTGGAATAACGGCGAATACAAAACTGAGCCGGAATCGGCTCTGACCTCAGCCATCAATATCCTTCTGCTAATGGGCAGCAGTCCGCTTCAATGGCAAAAACAAGCACCGACACGCGCTGCCGCCGATAAGTTTTATGCGGAGAGAATGCAGAATCAACTTATGCGGACCGATGCCAACGATATGCTGTATCAATTCGATGCCTCAAGAGACTATAATCCTTCTCCAAAACTGGAGAGTATCCGAGTTCCGTTGATTGCCGTCAATTCCGCTGACGATTTAATCAATCCGCCCGAACTGGGCATTATGGAACGCGAGATTAAGCGCGTTCGGGGCAGTCGGTATATATTGCTCCCGACAAGCAGTGAGACGCGCGGTCACGGAACACATTCGTTGCCGCTTGTTTGGCAGAAGTATTTAAAAGAACTGCTCGAAGTATCAATGCATTAAAGTTATAATTTGAAAATAAAACAGTTGTTGAAATATCGAAAAAATTTTGAATCGCTCGAACTTAGCCAACACTGAAGCAAACGATTCACGACCGATATAATCTTGTTGTTCGTGAAAATGCGATGGCGGCGGTTTATTTATCAGATTTATCAACAGAAAAATTAGGAGAACTAATGGCTCAACAACAGACCGTAAAGTGGTACCGATGGAATGACATACCAAAGGAAAATGTTACCGAAATGCTTGATCGCCGACTTATCACCGGCGACCGGATGATGTTAGCACACGTCTATCTCAAGAAAGGGGCAATCGTTCCGAGGCACTCCCACGAAAACGAACAATTGACTTATATTCTCGAGGGGGCACTGCGTTTCTGGATTGGTGAAGATGAATCAGAAGTAATTGACGTGCGCGCTGGTGAAGTATTACATATTCCGTCCTCCGTTAAACATAAAGCTGAGGCGCTTGAGGATACCCTTGATGTGGACATTTTCAGCCCGCCACGGCAGGATTGGCTTGATAAAACCGATGAGTATTTGAGGCAAAAATAACTATGGATTTAGGAATCAAGGGAAAAGTGGCGTTTGTCGCCGCAGCCAGTCGGGGACTCGGGCGCGCCGTTGCCGAAGAACTTGCCGCAGAAGGCGCATCGCTTGTTCTGTGCGCCCGCAATGCGGAAAATCTAAGCCTTGTTAGTGAAAAAATCGCCAAAACATCAGGTGTGCCGGTTTTTGGCGTGACAGGCGATGTTTCGGTGGCTGGAGATGTGGCGCGAGCAGTTCAAACCGGTATCGAAAAATTCGGGCAGATAGATATTCTTGTAACAAATGCAGGAGGTCCTCCTGTTGGTCAGTTTGAGGATTTAAGCCATGAGATGTGGGAAGCAGCTATAAGCCTCACACTCAATAGTGTTTTAGAATTGACGAGGGCAATACTTCCGGGAATGAAGGAGCGTAGTTGGGGGCGGATTTTAAATATTACCTCTATTTCTGTTAAGCAGCCTGTCGAAAATTTGATGTTGTCGAATAGCTTACGGGCAGCAGTAACGGGATTTGCCCGGACGCTGGCAAACGAAGTAGCGACTCACGGAATTACAGTAAATAACATACTTCCCGGTTATACGCGAACTGAGCGAGTCGAAGAATTAGCAAAAGCGACAGCCGCAAGAGAAGGAATCAGTGAGGCGGAAGCTTGTGCCAGATGGGAAGCAGAAATTCCAATGAAACGATTGGGTGAGCCACGTGAGTTTGCTGCGCTTGCTACTTTTTTAGTTTCCGAACGGGCAAGTTATATCACCGGAACTTCAATTGCAGTTGATGGTGGATGGATTCGATCACTTATTTGAATGCAATAGGAGATAAGCCAATTGAGCGTCCTGATAAATAGCATTTTGTTGAAATCTCAGCCTTGCGCTTGCCGTAGCGCGGCACAGTTAATAATGATGTCGTTTTGATTAACAATTTCATATTAAATCTAATTTGTGAGGTAAAAATGAAAAAAATCATTTCAGTTTATTTGCTCATTTCTTTGTTTGTACTTTTCACTGATTTCGCTGCTTTCGCACAGGGGAAATTAAAACAAATCGTGTTCATCAAAGCCGGACGTTTGATTGACACGCGCGATGGCAAAGTTTTGCAGAATCAGGGGATTTTGATTGAAGGCGAGCGCATCAAAGCCGTCGGCGCGTTGAGCGACATTCAAAAGCAAGTACCCGCAAATGTGAAGACAATTAATTTGTCAAACGCCACCGTTTTACCTGGTCTCGCCGATTGCCATACACACGTTCTACTTCAAGGCGATATTACGGCGGAAGACTACGACGAGCAATTGTTGAAAGAGTCAATTCCATACCGCACAATCAGAGCGACAATGGCGGCGCGTGCCGGATTGATGAACGGCTTTACGGTTTTCCGCGACGTTGAAACCGAAGGCGCGATGTATGCTGACGTTGACCTGAAACAGGCGATTGAACGCGGAGTGATTCCCGGACCGAGAATGTTTGTGGCGACGCGCGCTTTTGCACCGACCGGCATGTATCCTTTGAACGGTTATTCGTGGGAATTGAAAATGCCCGAAGGCGTGCAGATTATTGATGGCGCGGACAACATTAGAAAAGCTGTGCGCGAGCAAGTCAAATATGGCGCGGATTGGATAAAATTTTACGCCGACCGTCGTTATTATCTGAAAGACGGCAAACTGCATTCGTGGGTAAATTTTACCGATGAAGAAATGGAAGCGATGGTTACCGAAGCGCATCGTTTAGGCAAAAGAGTCGCAGCGCACGCAATGGGCTGGGATGGTATTGATGCGGCTTTGCGACACAATGCTGATTCAATCGAACACGGCTACGGTTTGGATGAAGGTTTGATGGACAGAATGGTCAAGCAGGGCACGTATTGGTGTCCGACGATTTACGTCGGCGCTTACGTTGCCGAAGGACGCGCGGCGGCGGGTGCCCCCATCTGGCTTGCGATGCGCGATTTGGAAGCTAAAGCTTTCGGCATCGCTTATAAAAAAGGCGTGAGAATCGCTTACGGCACAGATGCGGGCGGCTACGCTTGGACGGAAAATCAAGCGAAGGAATTTGCCTATATGGTCAAATACGGAATGCCGCCGATGAAAGCTATTCAATCGGCGACTATTGTTGCCGCCGATTTGTTGGAGCGAACAAGCGATTTTGGCGCGATTGAAGCGGGAAAATTCGCCGACATTGTTGCTGTGACGAGCGACCCTTTGAAAGACATTACCGAACTTGAACGGGTAAAGTTTGTGATGAAAGGCGGCGTGGTTTACAGGAATGAAATCGTGCGATAGATGTATCGAAATTTAATAACGGAGAGAAATTGTTTATGAATCACCTCGAATTACCTTTAGGTTCCATAAAAACATTATTGTTCAGAAATTAAACGGAAAACTATTAATTTACGATTTGAATACAAATTAGAAGTTACGCAGTTGAACGGATATTTGATAAAAGTAAAAAAGCTCCTTAAATGAGCTAATTTCATTCAATCGATGGGTTAAATTTTTTGATTTATAGGGAAAATTAGAAACATCGCAGAAACCTAACCATTTTCTCGTATAAAATTTCAGGTCAAATTTGGGAGCCTAAATAATTAAATAAATAGGTTTAGATAGTTAGAGTTACAATATTTTCTGTGGTACTTCTCCCCGGATTGTGGGAACTTACCCTACTTATTCGTCTCGATTTTCGTCGGAACGCGGAAAAACTCTCCTCCTGCCAGAGGAGGAATGGCAGCCGCTTCGGCTGACGAGGTGGTGGGAGCGTCCGCAATGAGCCCGCAGGGCGAAATGCGTTCTGCGACCCAGCACCTTCGTTACGACATCGTTGATAAACAGGACGAATCGACCGGCCTTTCGGCAATGATGCGAACGACCGCGTTTCCTGCCTCGATCATCGCTCAAATGATGGATAAGTTTGTCGCTGAACTCGAACGGCGGAGCATTCGAATCGCGGTCTCGGACGGCGGATAAAAAATCGCTTATTCCTAGAACACAAGGCGTGCGCCCAATCGAACTCTTCGGTTACCTCCATCGGTAGCCCACTGGTTTAGAAATCCTCCGGGACTACTCACCACATTCGGAGGGATACCGAAATTTCTCCAATTGAAGGCATTGAAAAGGTCGGCTCGTAATTGCACGCGAACATTCTCTGTGACTCGTGTGTTCTTTGTGATCCCGATATCGACGAGTCTGATGCCGTCCGCGCGCAGTATGTTCCGACCAGCATTTCCAACTCGCTGACCTGGCGCGAGCCCTCTAAACAAGTTCGAACCGCCCGCTGCTAATATCTCGGAGATCGGCATGTTGGACAGATCCAGGTTCGTGTTCAAATTTGGGCGGACAGAAGCGGCAACTCCGCAAAGGGCGCATGCAGGGTCTGAACCCAGTGAAACCGAGAACGGTGCACCGCTCTGAAATGTGAAGAATGAATTTACCTGCCAGCCACCGAGGAGACGGCCGCTGACCCCGTTTTGCCGACTATAGAACGGAAACTCGTAGACAAAATTACCCGTCAGCCGATGTGGCCTGTCGTAGCTCGAGCGGGCACGATCAGCACGACGATCGAAAGGATCCTGTGCGACGGAATTCTCTGATACAGAAGGGCTGAAAATGTCAGAGGCATCATCTATAAAGGTACTCCAGGTGTAATGTAATCCTGCGCTGAAATTATTGCTCAGGCGTTTGGTCAAGCTTGCCTGCAGAGCGTCATAGGTTGAGCTTGCCGCATTCGTATATAACTGGATCACTTCCCGATTCGGGTCGACACGGTTTCCAAAGACCCCGCGGCAGTTAAAACTTGGCCGACATGGATTTCCGTCAACGATCTGCAGAAGTCCGGTACCGCGCGTCCTGATGTACCCAACCTGCATCAACACATCCTTGGCGACCTCACGTTGAATCTCAAACGAAATTTGGTCGGCAGCCGGAGCGCGAAGATCTTCCGAAACGATGATCCTCGACACACGGTTCGGCTGAGATATATTTGGGGCGGTAGCGTTCCGTATAGCCGCGAAGGCTCCGATTAGTGATACGTTCTCGGTCCATGCGAACGGAAACGAGGAAAACATATTCGCGTCTATGTTAACGAAATTCGCATCGTATGTTCGCGAATAACCGCTGCGGACCACGAGCTTGTCGCCGCCTGTAACTAAGCCGAGAAGTCCTCTCCCGCTCGTCCGAGGGTTCCAGTTGAATCCGATCCGCGGCATGAAATTGTTAGTATCCGCTTTCGGCGTCGGGGTCGATCGGAATGCCGGATCGTTACCATTGGCCGCCAGGATCCGTTCATTCACTTCTCTTAAATAGCCGAACGAGTCACCCGGATACTCGTAGCGAATTCCGTAAGTCAGAGTAAAGTCGTTTCGGATCCTCCACTCGTCCTGTGCGAAAGCATAAAGCTCATGCCATCGATAAAAGCTTGTCGCACTGCCTCCGGCGAGCGGAAAGTTAATGCTCGCCTCTGATGCAATATCGTTGACAAAATTCGATATGTCGCCTGAAGGGGGCGAATTATATTGCAGTCGTCCTCTTGAATTTTGAAAGGCCGAGATCCTGGCATCGGTCCGACGCAGCTCAATGCCAAACTTCATATTGTGGTTACCGATGAAATATGAGGATGCGTCAGAGATCTGATAGGCCTGAATTCTTCTGGCGCCGGGCAGAAAGGAAGGTAAGCCTATAGCTGTGCGGTTCGCGTTCCCAAGAACGTTGATATTCAAAATCTGCAGCCCTTGGATAGCAATCGATGGAATCGTCTTTGACGATGGGTTCTCCGCATCGTTCATCGAACTAAACCGAGACCATGCGATACGCGCCTCATTAGACAACTTACTCGTAAGGATGCTGTTAAAGACTATCGTTGCGGCTGCTGACCTTGTCGAGTTAACCGTTGTGTGACCCGGTGGGGTTACCTGACCGGCGCCAGTGGTTCGCTGCGAATCGAACCGGTAACGGCCGTAAATGAGATTCTTGTCGTTAAAACGGTGATCGACCCGCACCGAGCCTTGTCGGTCATCAAATACGAACGGCGATGATCCGGTAAGATTGCCGAGCTCGACAGATCGCTGCGGCTGTCCCGGAATCGTAAAAGTCGCAGATCTGCCATTTGGGATCCCTGCGGGGACAAAATCCAGAAGCGCCTGGACCTGCGGGCGATCGGCAGCTATTGATTGGAGCACTGCCCGTCCATTCGCCGTTGGTGCTCCGATCAGCGTAGTGCCTGAACGCTGCGACCTATCCGACCATCGCTGATAATCACCAAAAATAAATGTTTTGTCGGTACCTTTCCAAATCCTGGGGTCGTCGCCGTCCCCGAACCAGGGAAACGTGAACGGACCGCCGAACGTTAGGCCGAACTGATTCTCAAGCCGCTTCGGGGCCCGCTTTCGTTCGTCCGTCACGGCGTTCCCGTTACAGAAGCCTGTCGGAGCAAAGCTTGCAACCTTATCCAGGTTGCTGCACGCATTCAAATATTCGTTATTGTGAAACCAGAACAGCGTACCGTGGTAATCGTTTGTTCCGGATTTGCCCACAAAATTCACCACCGAACCGGAATTGCGTCCGTATTCGGCCTTGAATTGATTAGTAACAATTCGAACCTCCTGGATCGCATCGGGATTATTAAGCGCGAAACCGGTGCCTGCGAAAACCGTGTCGTTCACATCCTGGCCGTCGATCATGAAGTTGTTCGAACGGATCCGTCCGCCATTCGCAGAAAAACTGATCCCGGTTGCATAACTCGACTGACCGCCGCCGAGCTGCGCGACGCCCGGGACAGACAGCAGGATGTTCAAGACGTTTCGGTTAGGCGCGATGGGCAGCTCCGACAATCGCCGCTCGTCGAACCGAGTTGCAACTTCCGACGTGGTTGTGTTCAGTAGCGAGGCGTCCGAGTTGACGGTGACGGTTTCGTTCACGCTTCCTGGCGTCAGGGTCGGGCTGACGATGGCATTTTGATTTACCAGCAGATTGACGCCGGTTCGAACGTACTTGGCGAAGTTCGGTGCGTCGATTGTTAATTCGTAGGCCCCAATGGGTACGTCCGAAAAACTGTAACGCCCTTCCGAATTCGTGACCGATGATCTGGTAAACCCGGTTGCGGTATTCTTAGCGGTAACTGTCGCACCGGAAATGACGGCATTGTTCTGATCTGCCAGGATACCGGAAATATTGCCCCCTGCAGATTGGGAAAAAAGAGACCCAAAGCAGGCAAGCACGATCAAAAAGGAGGTCGTCGGGAAACACAGGGAAATTCTCATGGTACGTTACTCCGTAACTTTCAAGAAGGTCACATAATTAGAAACCCGGGCGATGTACAAATGACTTCAGCTAGAACCCAACGCGTTGCATAAGATCCTGAAAGCGCGGATCATCGCGAAGGTTCTTTAATCTCGGTTCCCCCTTCAGGAAAGTCATTTTTGGGTCACGCTGTTGATAACCTCTTTCAAGCCATTCTAACGCCTTATCCGTCTCGCCCAGATGGGCGTAAACAAGCGCGATGTTAAAAGGCGGAACGAATCGCGTTTTTGAACGGTCGAGCATTTGCTTAAGAATCGCACGCGCTTCGTCGGCCTTTCCTATCTGTATGAGCGTGCCAATCAGCCCGACGTCCGACCAGGTTTGATCGGGTGAAAGTGATTTTGCCAATCGGTATTCGGCGAGCGATTCGTCATTCATTTTCCTAACCCTATAGATGCCGCCCGCGATCATATGCGAAAAGTAAAAATTCCGATCAAGGTCGATGGTGGCCCTTATTCTATTCACTGCCTCCTCCGGCTGCCCGGGATTTAGATTTAGACGGAAGCCTGCCCCGAACGCATTGATGAAGGGATCGTACGGTTCAAGTTCTCTGGCGCGATCAAATTCCGCAAGTGCTTCCTCGCGGCGGCCCATAGTGCCAAGGAAATGGCCGTAGGAAAAGTGGGCCGTGGAACTGTTCGGATCGAGCTCCAGTGCGCGCAAAAGATGTTTTTCTGCCTCGGGCCAGTTCCATTCTTGGAAGAAAATAGTAAAGCCCAAAACGCTGTGGCCTTCAGCGAGCATATCGTCGATCTCAACGGCCTTTTGAGCCGCTGCCTTTGCCTTTGGCAGGACTTCTCCGGGAGGCATTTCGCCTGCCATTGCGAGGGCGCGGTACCCCTCCGAGATCCCGGCGTAAGCGAGCGCATATGACGGATCTATATCTATCGCCCGCTCCATATACGATATGCCGGTTTTTATCTCCGGCAGGGTCAGCTTGCGAATTGAGAATCGTCCCTTTATAAAAAGCCGATATGCCTCGGCGTTTTCCGTATAGTTTTTCGCCAATTTCTGCTCGGTGAAGCCCGATAGTTTAATGCTAAGTTTGCTAACCAGATCGCGGGCGACATCCCCCTGGAGTGCGATCAGGTTAGACGTTCTTCTATTGTAGGTTTGTGCCCACAAACGATTTCCTGTTTTACCGTCGACCAGCTCTGCGTTAAACGTAAGATCATCCCCACGT
>MWVV01000741.1_pt1 | contig 11824 bp, 10 predicted proteins | sample 1047281 | NCBI WGS metagenome assembly MWVV01 (sample SAMN06349986, study PRJNA376086) | soil metagenome | isolation source: PT-2 sample Antarctic (ecotone) soil | place: Antarctica | collected 2015-01-13 | reverse complement strand
TCTCTATCGTCGGTAATCGGCGAGCAAATCGCGACTTCCGCCGCGTCAATCGGCGCAATCCCTTTGGCAATCATCTGCGCCGCGTAAATCAAAAGCCGAGTGGACACGCCTTCTTCAAGCCCGTGTCCGCGCAAGTTTCTAACCTTTTGCCCGATGGTTACTAAATCTCGCGCCGTCGCTTCGTCAATTCCGCCTTCCTTAGCGACGATTTCCGTTTCGGCTTCAGCACTCGGATAATCAAATTCCATCGCCACAAAACGCTGTCGGGTTGATTGTTTCAAATCTTTCAAAATTGATTGATAACCCGGATTGTAAGAGACGACGAGCATAAATTCCGGTAGTGCGTCAACAATCGTCCCGCGTTTTTCAATCGGCAAACGCCGCCGGTGGTCAGTGAGCGGATGAATAATGACAACCGTGTCTTTTCGCGCTTCGACAACTTCGTCAAGATAACAAATCGCGCCTTCCCGAACCGCTTTCGTCAGCGGTCCGTCGTGCCAGACGGTTTCCTCGCCTTCCAATAAAAATCGCCCGACCAAATCCGTCGCCGACAAATCTTCGTGGCACGCGACCGTTATCAAAGGACGCTTTAATTTATAAGCCATATACTCGACAAAGCGCGTTTTTCCGCAGCCCGTCGGACCTTTCAGCATCACGGGAAGTTTCATTCCGTATGCCGCTCCAAAAAGCTCGACTTCCTTTCCGACGGGCAAATAATACGGCTCATTTTCGACTTTAAATTTCTCGACAGCTAATTCCATAATTCAATCTTTCGGTGAAAAACTTAATCTTAGCATTCGCCTGAAATTGATAGCAAACAGGAGATTTTTTCGTGGTATAATCAAGCAATGAAAACGGCGAATAATCGAATGGACAAAACCTTTGTTCGCAAAGGAAAATGAAAAGAGCATGAAAACGATTTCGAGTTCTGGCAAACTCAATCCTACGAAGCTCGCCTTCTTGCTGTTGAGCAAATCAGACAAGAATACAACACTTGGAAATATGGTTCTGAACAACGATTTCAGAGAGTTTATCGCGTCGTTAAACGAAAGTAATATCTGAATTAATTACGCGCAAAATTATCAAAGGCTTTTTCCTCCGCGCAAATTGGTTTTGGCAGGAAAATCTGCTGATGATTGTGGCTTTGAAGGAATTAAAAATGCTGCTTTAATTTCATTATGAATATTAAAGAATTATTGAAGCAACAAGAATCTGAATGGTTAGACTTCAAAGCAGAATTTCACACAAATACCGTAAAACTACTTCACGATATTTTGTGCTTGTGTAACTCGTATTCTGAAAACAACAGGTGTTTAGTTTTTGGAGTAAGAAATGACAAATCAATTTGCGGAATTGAGAATGACCCAAACAAGAAAACAAATGCCGACATTCAAGATTTTATACGGCAAGCTAAGTTAAATCGCCTTCCAACAATTAACTTGAAATTTTATAAAATTAAAAGGCATGAAGTTGCAATGCTGGAAATAAGTAATCGTCCTGAGAAGCCGTTTTTCACGATTCAAGATTTTGCAAAGAATAAAGATGTAGTAAGAGCAGGAGTTATTTACACAAGGCTTGGTGATACAAACATTCCTTTAAGAGAAACTGCATCAGAATATCAAATTGAATTAATGTGGCGTGAGAGATTTGGAATAGGACTTGACCCTTTTACAAGATTTGAAAAACTTTTAGAAGAAAAAGAAAAATGGATAGCAATGGGCGAACATCAACGTCTCTACCATAAACTATTCCCGGAATTTACAATTATTGAAAGCGGGATATGCACAGAGAACTTTAAGGAATCTTGGAGTGAACAGTTTCCTGACTCACACGCCACGAGTTATTACCTTGAAATCAGATACCATACAACGGTCTTACAGATATTTACATTTGTAAGTTGTGATGGCGGAAGATATTTTTTACCACTTCCTCAAAGAAACAAAGATGGAAGTTTTAGCATTAATCCAAATTCAATTGAATATAAAATAGCTGAACTGTATAGACAATATTTTCCTATAGATTCAGCTTTTGAAGGCGTAGGTGTGAAAATTTTAAGACAGAATATGCTTTAAATATCTTCCCGTATGCGATTCTTTATTTTTCGCAATTTCTTCCGGCGTTCCAACCGCAACAATTTCGCCACCGCCGATTCCGCCTTCGGGTCCTAAATCAACGACGTAATCAGCCGTTTTTATCACGTCCAGATTGTGTTCGATAACCAAAAGACTTCCGCCGTTTTCAATCAGAGCGCGAAAGGCGGCGAGCAGTTTATTGATGTCGTCGAAATGCAAGCCGGTTGTCGGTTCGTCGAAGATAAAAAGCGTTTTCGATTTGGTTTTTTGCGCGAGATGAGCCGCGAGTTTGACACGCTGGGCTTCGCCGCCGGAGAGCGTTGTCGCCGATTGTCCGAGCCGCAGATAGCCGAGTCCGACTTCTTCGAGAACTTTTAATTTGTTGACGAGCTTGCCGACTTCTTTGAAGGACAGAATCGCTTCGCGGACGGTCATCTGCAAAACTTCGGCGATTGATTTGCCTTTGTATTTTACGTCGAGAATTTCGTCACGAAAGCGCGTGCCGCGACAGTCTTCGCAGGTTAATTCAACGTCGGCGAGAAACTGCATTTCGACCGTTACCGTTCCGCTTCCCTGACAGGTTTCGCAGCGTCCGCCCGGCACGTTGAATGAGAATTGCGAAGCGGTGAAGCCTTTCGATTTCGACATATTCGTCGCGGCGAAAACTTCACGAATCGCGTCATACGCTTTGATGTAAGTTACCGGATTCGAGCGCGGCGTTCTGCCGATTGGCGATTGGTCAACTAAAATTACATCATCTATTAAATCTGCGCCTTTTATTTCCTTAAAAAGACCAACGTGATTTTGCCACTCGCCGCGTTTTTTCTTAATTCCGGCGTAAATTACATCGTGAATCAAAGTTGATTTTCCCGAACCGGAAACGCCCGTTACGCAGACGAGCATATCAAGGGGAATTTCGACATCAACATTTTTGAGATTGTGTTCACGCGCGCCTGAGATTTCTAATTTTCGTTTGCCGATTTCGCGCCGTTTGCTCGGAATTTTTATCTCCGCGTCGCCGCGCAAATATTTTGCGGTCAAAGAAACGCCGTCTTGAATAAGTCCGAGAAAATCGCCTTCGTAAACGAGATTTCCGCCAAGTTCGCCCGCGTGAATGCCAATGTCAATAATATGGTCAGCCATTCGCATCGTTTCTTCGTCGTGTTCGACGACCAAAACCGTGTTGCCGATATCGCGCAGATTTTCTAAAAGTTTTACAAGGCGAGTGTTGTCGCGCGGATGCAGTCCGATGCTCGGCTCGTCCAAAACATACAAAGCGCCGACGAGCAGCGACCCCAAGTTTGTCGCTAGTTGAATGCGTTGCGCTTCACCGCCGGAAAGTGTCGAAGCGAGACGGTCGAGCGTTAAATAATCAAGCCCAACGTCAACCATAAATTTCAGGCGTCGGCTGATTTCCAGCAAAATTTTGTCGGCAATTTTCTCGCGTTCTTCGCTCAATTCCAACTGATTGAAAAATTCTTCCGCTTTTTTAATTGAAAGCGAAACGACTTCGGGCAAACTTTTTCCGCCGACTTTTACGTCTCTCGCTTCCTGCCGTAATCTTCCGCCGCTGCATTCGGGGCAAAGCGTGTAGCCGCGATATTTCGCCAGAAAAACGCGGACGTGAAGTTTGTATTTTTTCGTCTCGACCCACGCGAAAAACCCGCGCACGCCGCGCCAGCCGGACGCGCCTTCAAAAATCGCTTTTCTTTGAAAATCGGTTAAATCAGTGAATGGAACATCAGTCGGGATTTGCGAATTTCGGGCAAAGCGCATCAATTCCTTTTGCGCCCAATCGTATTGCGGTCTGGTAAAAGGCTCGATCGCACCGTCGCTCAATGACAAAAGCGGATTCGGCACGACCAAACCGTAATCAACGCCGGTTGTGTTGCCGAAACCTTGGCACAAAGGACACGCGCCGAAGGGCGAATTGAAACTGAAAAGCCGAGGTTCGGGTTCTTCGTAAATTGTGCCGTCGAATTTGCAGATGAACTTTTCACTGAAATTTAAGATTTGCGGACTTGCTTTGGCAGATTGAATAACTGCCGCGCCGCTTTCTCGAAAGCAAATTTCGAGCGAATCAACCAGACGCTGGCGAATTTCTTTGTCGGCTTTCAAGCGGTCAACTAAAACAAAAGTGTTTTGAAAATCACTGAAAGAATAATCTTCTGGTTTCTGCAAATCAAGCGTTTCGCCGCCGCGCAAAAGACGTGAAAAGCCGTGTCCGAGCAAACTCATCAAAACAGCGGTTGCGTTTTGCGATTTGGCTTTCGGATTAAAAAACGTCTCAATCGGGAAAAGCAAATAAAAGCGCGTTCCGTCGGCGAGTTTTTCTAAAATGTCATCAGCCGCCGATTCGGGCGAATCTTTTTTTACTTCGTTACCGCAAACGTGGCAGAAAGTTTGACCGACTCTTGCAAATAAAAGCCGCAAATAATCATAAATTTCTGTTTGCGTGGCAACCGTCGAGCGCGGATTGCGCGTCGTATTCTTTTGCCGAATAGCAATCGCCGGAGCAATGCCGATGATTTCGTCAACATCAGGCTTATCCATTCTTTCCAAAAATTGACGCGCGTAAGCCGATAACGATTCGACATATCTTCTTTGACCTTCGGCGTAAATCGTGTCGAAGGCGAGCGAAGATTTGCCCGAACCGGAAACGCCCGTGACGACCGTTAATTTGTTGAGCGGAAGTTGAAAAGAAATATTTTTCAGATTATGAACGCGAGCGCCGCGAACCGTGATTGCTTCTTGTGCGTTTTTGACAGCTTGCATAGTTGAAAATTCGAGCGTTTGGGCAAAAGATGATTTTATCAAATCGCGGCAAAGACACAAAACGAAGATTAGTTATCATAGAAATTGGATAAAGTTAATGATTGAATGGTAATGTATTTCAAGGGAGTTTTTTATGAGGCATTTTCTTTTACTCGGATTTTTAGCGGTTTTCTTCGGGGTTTTTGCGGCTGGTTTTCAAAGCGATGCGGCAACTACAGACGCACCTCGCTTTCAAACAAAACAATCAACCGAACAATCAGAAAAGCAAAACAAACCGACCGTTTTAGTTGAGCTTTATACGGCGGAAAGATGTCCGAGCTGTCCGCCCGCGGATAGAAATCTAGCTTTTTTTGAAAAAGAACAGCCGTTTCAGCAAGCTGAAATTGTCACGCTCGGCTTGCACGTTGATTATTCAAATTTCGACACTGGAAAAGATAAATTTTCCTCGCCAATCTTTAGCCGACGACAAGATATTTACGCGCAAAAATTCCGAATTGGTTCGATATTTACGCCGCAAATGGTCGTTGATGGAGAATTTCAATTCGCTGGCGGCAATTTGCAAAAAGCGCAAAAAGCGATTATCGAAGCGGCGAAGATGCAGAAAGCCAAAATCGAGATTATTCGAGCCGAAGATAAATTTAATATAAAAATTTCAGAACTTCCTAAACACGAAAACACGACGGTTTTTTTAGCGATTGCCGAGGACGGACTCGCTTCAAACATTTATGGAGCTGAGAATGCAGTTGAAAGACGTGAATATACCTCGGTTTTACGCGAATTGAAATCACTCGGAATGCTCGGGGCGCAGCAAAATAATCTTGAAATTGAAACGATTATGCAGTATCAATCGAGTTGGAAGAAAGAAAATTTGAAATTTATCGTGTTTGTACAGGAGAATCTGAGCCGAAAAATTTTGGGCATCAGCCGAATAAATTTATCTTAAACTTCACCAGCGCGAATCGTATTTAACAAAATTTTCACGCCAGTTTTCTTCTTCGCAGCCGTTTTGCAGAATCGGAATCGTTCCGTCAAAAATTATTTCGCTTTCAAGAAGGCGGCGCAGACGATAAGTTCCGCCGCTTGCCGAACAAACAATAAGCGTCGCTTTTTCTTCGTCAAATCGCGAAACGACAGCCGTTCGCCAATCTTTTTTTGAACGAACAAGCAGTCGAGCGCCAACGGATAATTGGCGTAAAGTTATTTGATTGAGGGAAATTTCCATCTGCTTTGAAATTGCCTAAAACCGTCTTCCGGCATTTGAATTAATAACGGATTTCTGTTGGCATCAAGCCGCTGCAAAAGTTTTTCAATATTTTCCCGCGCCATTGCCGTGCAGCCTGCCGTTCCGGTTTTGGAATCTTTCCAGATGTGCAGAAAAATACACGAGCCGCCGCCTGCTTGCGGCGGATTTGAATTATGTGCAACAAACACGCCTAAATCATATTGTGCGCCGACCGCTAGCATTTTTTCGGAACTTGTCCAGTCAATCGTTTGAGTTTTGTTGTTTTCAACAATGCGGTTGTAATTTTTTGACTTTACATCGTCAACGCATTCGGTTGTGCCGAGAAGCTGTGTATAGGGAAGTTTGACCGAATCGGGTTTCGCGCTTGAACCGAAAGCGAAAGTCAAATCAAAAATTCCGGCAGGCGCTTTCCCGTCGCCTTCGGTTTTTAATAAAACTCTGCCCGTGTCGGAAGGAAGTGCGTGAAGCCCCGCGCCCCAAGCCATTCCTTTTTTGCCGACGACAATTGGGAAACTCTTCCCGACGGCTCTCCATTTTGCGTTTGTATTTTTGCGTCCAAATAATTGTGCTTTCCCTTGCACAGCATTCCAATCCCTGGTCGTCACGACAAACGCTTGCAGCGATTTTGAGACCGAAGATTTTTGCCCGAAAACACTTGCCGCAAGCGAAAACGCCAACAAAACTAAGAACAAAAATCTTTTCATCTTTATGAATTTCGACATACAGCATCAAAATTGTCAGATTGCCAAAGCGCGTTTTCCAAGCCAATCGGTTGAACGTTAAAAAGGCTCGGCTGCAAACAATTCTGCACAGGAATTTGCCTTTCAGTTGCCGCGACTGTTTTCATCGCCTTTTCGAGTTGCGCCTTGTCAAAATCAAATACCAGATTACAAAATGCTTTGACACCGACATCAAGACGGCTATCATCAATATAAAAATCCGGCGTGTGATGCGGCGGCGCGTCTTTCGGATTCGTGCCTTTCGGCATTCCGCCGACGTTAAAGAAAAATGCCGGAGCTTTCAAGCGATAATACGAAAAATCTTCCGCGCCTGTTGTCCATTCGGTTTCAATCAAATTTTCTTTGCCCGCTGCTTTAGCCAGCGCCGGTAGCATTTGTTCGACTAATGCGGGCGTGTTGTAGGTAACTAAAGTTTTCGTTTCAATCGAAACTTCGGCAGTTGCGCCGACACTTTCCGCAATCTTTTGCGCCGTGATTTTTATTCGCTCGTGAACATCCTTTTGCATTTCGTCGTCGAGCGTTCTGATAGTGCCAGCCATTGTCATTTCTTCGGGAATAATGTTTTCGCGCACGCCGCCGTTGATTTTTCCGATTGTGATGACGACCGGAGCCTTCGTTAAATTTGATTGCCGACTGACAATCGTCTGCAAGCCTTGAATAATCTGGCTTGCCGTCATAATCGGGTCAACTCCGCTCCACGGCTGCGAGCCGTGCGTCTGCTTGCCTTTAACACGAATCGTGAACCAATCTGCCGCCGCCATAAACGAGCCTGATTTGTATTTGATTTTGCCTATTTCGGTTTGTGAATTGATGTGAATTCCGAAAATCGCGTCAATTTTCGGATTGTCCATCACGCCTTCTTTGACCATTAACACCGCGCCGCCTTCTTCGCCCGCCGGCGGACCTTCTTCGGCTGGTTGAAAAATAAAGACGACAGTTCCTTTTAATTTATTTTTCATACCCGCCAAAACTTCCGCTGTTCCCATCAGCATTGCAACGTGCGAATCGTGTCCGCAGGCGTGCATTACACCGACTTGCTGCCCGTTATATTCGGTTTTTTCTTTTGAAGCGAATGGCACATTCACTCGTTCCGTTACGGGCAAACCGTCCATATCCGCCCGCAATCCAACGACCGGACCCGGCAAATCGCCTTTCAAAATGCCGACGACACCGGTTTTGGCAACTTTAGTTCTAACTTCCAACCCAAGTTTGCGAAGATGCGCTTCGATGTAGGCAGCGGTTTTGAATTCGCGGTTGCCGAGTTCGGGAGATTTATGCAGATGCCTGCGCCATTCGACGACTTTCGGCAGGATTTTATCAGCCGATTGGTTAATATCATCGGTTAATGTATTGGCAAACAAAACATTGGCGAACAAAAGACAAACGAGCAACGAAGCGATTGGTTTTTTCATAAATCGAGTATAAAACTTATAGATAAAAAAAGAAATTAATTTGTGAAGTTAAAACAAAAGAAAAAGCAAAAGGCAAATCTATTGATAATTTTGCTGGCTTTTGCTTTATTTTTAGTTCTGCTTTTTATTTTTTGCGTTTTGGAAAAACCTTTTCTTTAATCTTCAAACGGCAAATCGTATTGTTTCGATTTTTGGCTCACGGCGTAAACGCGCAAGCCGACGGAAATCATCAAAACCGAAATCCCAATCCACAACAAAACCCAGACAAACGCCGGAAGCCCTGTTGCCTGCGACATATTCCCCGCGTCCGTGTGAATATGCGAACCGACGAGCGGAGCATTTATGAAAAATAGCGTCGTTAAATCTGAAAGCGCATTCAAAAGACATTGTACAGCGATAAAAGCAAGCGCGAAATTTGCCCATTTTGCCGGAGCGTAACGACCGATGGCAAAAAGTCCGACGGTTAAAATCGTGCCTGAAACGAGGGTAAAAGCAAGACTTCCTAAATTAACGCCCGCCGAAAAAATGTTCCAGAGCGGCGCGAAAAATCCGAACAAAATTGTCATTAATCCGACAAACGCGGCGGAAGTCATCAAGGCAATTCGCGCCGAATAAGCGCGACGAATCAGAACGAGAAGCGCAACACCGAAAGCCGTCGTTCCCAAATATCCGGCGCTCGAAGTGAGCAAAACCGAAAGCCAATTACCGGAAAGCGACTGCACCATTCCGCTTCCGTCCGATGAAACGGTCAAACTTTGTACGGACGCGCCCGTCAGAAGCGCGGCTAAAACGTGGCTGCCTTCGTGAACGAAGGTAACGAAAAGCCGAATCGGATAAACAAGATAATCGGCAAACGGAATGAACCACAAAGCAATCGTAATAACGGTTGCAATCAATAAAAGCATCAGTTGAGGTTTTGCGTCTTCGGCAACTTTGTATTTCATTTCTTTCGGAAAACTCCTTATTAAATTTCTCAAAATGACTTACGTTTTATTTTACGACATTGTTCGCTAATTGTTAATCGTTAGTTGTTAATTGTTAATTGTTTGTTGTATTTCAAATGTCCATTAACAATTAACTGTTGACAAAATCCGACTTTCCGCCTGTTTTCGATTCAAGCCTAATTTCAGTTATTTCAATATCTTTCTGCACGGCTTTGCACATATCATAAATGGTCAAAGCTGCAATGCTCACGGCGGTCAAGGCTTCCATCTCAACGCCGGTTGGCGCGGTTGTTTTCGCTTCCGCCTGCAAAAAAACGCCGAACTCTTTTATCTCGGCTTTTATATCAACTTTGGACAAATTTATTTGATGACAAAGCGGAATCAAGTTTGCTGTTTGCTTTGCCGCCATAATTCCGGCGATTCGCGCAATTTCCAGAGGATTTCCTTTCGGGTTTTCATTCGATTGCAAAACGTCGAGCGTTTCTTTCGAGAACAAAACTTTTGCCGACGCAACGGCTCGCCGCGTCGTCGTCGGTTTCTCGCTTACGTCAACCATTTTTATTTTGCCATGTTTATCCAAATGCGAAAGTTTTTTCATAAAAATTAAACTTTGCTTTCCTTTGCGTAGCCCTTTGCGATCCTCTGCGTTACTAATTTTTAGGGTAAATATAAAATTTTCATCACATCGCCTTGTTTATAATTTTTGCCTCGCGGAACAAAAGCCAGGGCGTTGGCGTGGGCAAAGGCGATGAAATTTGATGAGCCGCCGAAGCGCAAAGATTCAATAACGAGTTTGCCTTTCTGATTTGTTTCAATTAAAACGGGTAAAAAACTGTCGCGCTCTTTTGCGCCCTTTATTTCCCTTGCGGCGACGGCAAAACCTTCTTTCAATTCGCAAATCTTTGCGTTCTGCATTTTCAAAAGAGCGGTGCGGACAAACAAATAAAACGTAACAGCAACCGAAACGGGATTTCCCGGCAAGCCAAAAATGAGTTTGTCATTTAATTTTGCAAAAACCGTTGGCTTGCCGGGACGAAGACTGACTTTTTCAAAAAAGATTTCCGCACCGAGTTCGCGCAAAGCAGGTTTCGTAAAATCATAATCGCCGACCGAAACGCCGCCGGAAATTGTCAAAATATCGCAAGAGGTTAGGCAATTTTGGATTTTGGATTTTAGATTTTCAATTTCATCTTTGACGATTGGCAAAACTTTCGTTTCTGCCGCGCATTTTTCCGCTAAAACTTTTAGCACGATTGAATTTGAATTGCGAATCTGGTCTCGTTTCGGTTTTTTATTTACACCGACGATTTCGCTTCCTGTCGCCATAATCGTCACGCGCGGCTTTCGCGCAACTGCGACTTTCGCGTAACCGAAAGAAGCCAAGGACGCAATCATTTTGTCGTTGATAATTTCGCCTTTCTCAAATACCTTTTCGCCTCTTTTAATTTCTCCTGCTTGCCGAACGATATTTTGCTGCAATTTCGCGCCTTCTAAAATCTCGACAAAACTCTCGCCGTTTGAGCTTTGAAATTCGCGCGTCAATTCTTTTTTTTGAATCGTGTTCGCACCGTCTGGCACTCGCGCGCCGGTCATTATTCGCACGGTTTCACCTTTTTTAATTTTACCGTTGAAACCTTTTCCGGCAACTGATTCGCCGATGATTTTTAATTTTACAGGATTTTCTCCGCTTGCCATTTCCACATCTTTCAAGCGCACGGCGAAACCATCCATTTGCGAACGGTCAAACGGCGGCAAATCCATATCGACACGAATTTCTTCGGCTAAAACTCGCCCGATAGATTCAGCTAAATCAATTTTTTCAATTGAAAGTTTATCGACTTGTTTTTCGATAATTTCTAGTGCTTTGGAAATCGAAATCATAAACTAGAGTTTTGAGAAAGTTATGAAAAAGACTAGCGAGAAAGATTTATTTCGGAGAAGGAAACGACAAAAATGGATTTCAATACGTTAAAAGCAACAGAAGAATTCGCCGTGGAGATTAAAAATTATAATTTATTTCTCCAATCTCTGCCGAATTTTTCTTTATATTGTTTTTCATAGTCGAAAAACATTTGTCGGTATTTTTCAGCTTCTTTCTCTTTTTTCTGATTGTGTAAAAGCCTTACCGCGTCTGCCGCAAGATTTCCAATCCACGTGATTGGCTCAAAATTCGACGGATCGCGCCAGTATAGTTCTTCGGCTAAATTGAGCGTTGTATTAATTTCTTTGAGAGCCGAATCAAATTTACCTTGCGCCGTGAAAATTTTTTGTTTGTTATTGAGAGCGACAACTTCGTCCAAAATCAACTCACGATTATCAGGGTCGTTTTTTTGCATATTTTGAATAAGACTTACAGCAGTTTCCGCGTTTTTCAATGCTTCGTCGTGGTGCCCGAGTCCGATTAAACTGGCAGCCACATTATTGTATGCGTCGGCTAACGGTCGTCGGTTTGTTTTTCCGTAAAAACCGAGTGGGATAAGGATTTCTTCGTAATACAATTGCTGCCGGTGATATTCCAAAGATTGGCGGAAATACTCGTCAGCCACTTCCGTATATCACGTAATACGGCGTTTTGTCGCGCGTAAAACCGCCGTCGAGCAGGCGGACGATGTTCGGATGTTCGAGTTTGGCGAGAATT
>MWVV01000740.1_pt1 | contig 11851 bp, 9 predicted proteins | sample 1047281 | NCBI WGS metagenome assembly MWVV01 (sample SAMN06349986, study PRJNA376086) | soil metagenome | isolation source: PT-2 sample Antarctic (ecotone) soil | place: Antarctica | collected 2015-01-13 | reverse complement strand
CGGTATTCTCTCCGCTCGAACTACAGGCCACAGCCGAGAGCGTGAGCAGCAGGGCAGACAATGACATGGTGGAACGGTTAGCTGACAATCGAATCATTTTTCAATCTTCCTTCCTTACGGGAAATATTATTTAGCGTGTGAGCATTATACGTCTCTTTACCGCTTTAGTAATTCGCGCGAGACCATGCGGCTTTCCATCAGCAATTCGACGCCGGAACTAGCCAGCCATCTCCGTTGAGAGATACCTGTCGCGCAAGATTCCCCTGTGATGCAACTCGTGTCCCGCGATAATGTAGGCCAGAGCACGAACACTCACCTCGGCCTCGCTCGCCACGCCTTTGCGCCTCCACGCCTCGCCATCCAGATGCTTGAACAGAAACAGCGTGGAGCGTCTGACGCTCTCGAACTCCGCCGCGAGGTCGGCGAGAGCGCAAGCGTCGAACGAGGCGTTGCATATGTAATCGTCCTGCTCATAACCGGGCAGGGGCGTCCGGTCATTGCGCGCAAAGCGCAGGGCGCGATAAGCGAAGATGCGCTCCGTGTCTATCATGTGCCCGACGAGTTCCTTGACGCTCCACTTGCCCTCCGCGTAACGGAATCCGCCCCGCATCTCCGGCACGCTCCGCAAAAGCGCGAGAGTCTCGTCCAATTGTTCACTCAATACTTCAAGAATATTGTTGTCGGGCACGAGCGAGACATACTTACCGTAGTACGCCAAGTATTCTGTCTCCTCCGGCCTGCTGATAGTTAAAGTCGTCATCACACTAATTCATCTCCTTCGGCGGAATGGAAATCTAACTACTGAGTATGTGGAAGCATACCCATGATACAAAAAAAAGCCTGTTATCCATACTCATTCCGCATTATCAGGCTTTGCACGTTGTCGAGGTTCTTAAACACCAGACAGGTTTATTCCTGGGGTATCTCATCGTTTCTCCCTTGACCGGCGTTGGACTTCGCGCGTACAAGATCAGGTTGATGATGAACTTAGATGAACCAGAGCGCGTGCCCGCCGTGGAGACGTTTGAACTCGTGCGGCGGTTCGGGGATTTTATCGCCGTTGACGGGGTGAATTTGCGCGTGGAGCGCGGGCAGTTCTTCGGGTTCCTGGGGCCGAATGGGGCGGGGAAATCTACGACGATCAAGATGCTGACGGGGTTGCTGCAACCGACGGGGGGCAGGGTGCGCGTGCTGGGGCGCGATCTGGCCGCCGAGTCGCTGGAGGTGAAACGGCGGATCGGCGTCGTGCCCGAGGACTTGAATTTGTTCGACCGCCTGACGGGCGCGGAGATGTTGACTTTCACGGGGCGGATGTACGGCCTTCAGCGCGAAGAGACGACGGAGCGAACGCGTGAGTTGCTCGCGTTGATGGAACTAGACGGGGAGCCGAAGAAGTTAACCGTCGAATATTCGCACGGGATGAAGAAGAAATTGTCGCTGGCCTGCGCGCTGATTCACCGGCCCGAAATATTGTTTCTGGACGAGCCGTTCGAGGGCGTGGACGCGCTCGCTTCGCGGACGCTCAAGGATTTGTTGCTGAAGTTGACGGAGCGCGGCATCACGGTCTTTCTCACCTCGCACGTCCTGGAGATCGTCGAACGTCTCTGCACGCACATTGCGATCATCACGGAGGGGCGGCTGGTAGTGGAAGGCGCGCTTGATGAATTGCGGCGCGGCATCGCGCTTGAAGACGGGAGCGGTGCGAGCAGTAATAACCCACTGTCGCTCGAAGATTATTTCATCCGTGTCATCGGTGGCGGGGTGCGTCCGGCGGACGAAGATGTGCTGCCGTGGCTGGCGTAAGAATAAAGGGATGAGGGATGAAAGAAATCTCTCAAGCGATTGAATGTTTCTTCGGCTTCATCCCTCCGCCCCCATCCCTCATCCCTTGGTTTCACGGTACTTCGATGGTTAGTTCGCGCGCGAAGATAAAGTTGGGACGTTTGCGGCCTTTCATGTACTTGGCGGCGGTTTGCGAGAGCGAGGTGACGAGGATGGGGAGCGCAATCGTCGCGTCGCAGTTGACGTAGGCCGACATCGCGCCGCGCGCGAGTTTGCCATAGATGAGCGATTCGTCGCCGACCGTCCCGGCGGAGCGCCCACCCGGATGCGGCGCGTCGGTCGAAATCTGAATCGCGTATTTGTGGCCGCGCGCCGGAGTCTTGACGATGTTGGTCGCAACTTCCATTTGATGAAGGAAACTGCGCGAGGTGCCGCCGCCCAGATTGATCACGCCGGAGACGCGCGCCCGCGCCGCAACCTGTGTGAGATCGAGCACGTCTTGAACGAGGTCGAACTGGAAGTTGTTCTTTTTCTCGAAGCGCGAGTTGGCGATGCCGATGCTGATCGAAGAATCGGCGATGGTCGGGCAGAAGATGGGCACGCGCGCTTTGTAGGCTGATGTCAGCACGCCGTCGTCCGTCGCGATCTCGGCGAGTTCGCGACCGAGCAAATGGAGGAACTCGCGCGTCGCATAGGGGCGCGTCTGGTCGAGTTGATTCGTGAAACCGCCGACCCACTCTTCGGCCTCGCGGTATTCCTCTTCGCTCGCGATGATGTCGAGCATCCGGCTGATCTGCGAGGCTTCGAGTTCGGCGTCGGTCATCTGCGGGTGCGATTGAAAGTGCTGGCGACCGAGCGTCTCGTGCAGATCGTGGAAGAGCAGATTGCCGGAACAGACGAGCACATCAACGAAGCGATTCTTGATGACGTAGGCCAGCAGCCGCCGCATCCCGGCGGGGATGAGCGCGCCGGAGGCGGCGACGAAGATGGTCGTGTTGTCGCCGAGCATGTCGAGCCAGATGCGGTGCGCTTCGGCGAGTTGTCGCGCGCCGAAGCCCGTGCCCTCCATCTTCTCCAACAGCCCGGCCACCGAGCGGTCGCGGTCCACCTGGACGGGACGCGTCGGAATCGTCAGATACTTCGAGGGTCTCGGTTTGCGTTGAGTTACCATAATTTTATGAATGATGAATGATGAATGATGAATGATGAATGAAAATCAAATTGTCTTTCATTCATCATTCATCATTCGTCATTCATCATTTCCTCTCTTTTCCATTAACCGCAAGATACGTGTACGCGCCGATGCGTGACTCGTAGATTTGGGCGAGTCTCGCGCCTTCGGCCTCGGTCAGTTCGCCGTGTTTGATGCGTTGTGCGACCTGACGGCGAAAGCCGTCGTGGAGTTGCCCCCGCTCGTAGCGCGCGGTTTCGACCGCATCGCCGACGGTGGTGCCGCGCAAGACTTTTTTGATCAAATAACCGTCTTCGTCGATATGAATGTGCGCCTCGTTCGGCAGGCCGAAGAGGTTGTGATTGTTGCCCATCACCTCTTGATACGCGCCGACAAGCAGGAAGGCCAGATAGTACGGCTCGCCCTCGATGAGCGGGTGCAGTTCGAGCACCTGCTTCACGTCGTGGAGATCGACAAACTTGTCAACGACGCCGTCCGAATCGCAGGTGATGTCGCAGAGCGTGGCATAGGCGGTCGGCGTTTTGTTGAGCCGGTGAATAGGGACGATGGGGAACAGTTGATCGAGCGCCCAGTGATCCGGCGCGGAGCGAAAGACGGAGAAGTTCGTCAGGTATTTGGCGCGCGACAATCGCCGCAGTTCGTCGAATTCCTCGGAGACGTATTCGGCCTGCTGCGCGTATTTGTCGGCGCGTTCGCACACGTCCCAGAACAGGACTTCGCCCTTCGCGCGATCCTCCAGAGAGATCAGTCCGAGGTTGAAGAGCGTGAACATCTCGTCGCGGTGTTCGAGCGCGTCGTGGTAATACTCGCGATAGTTTTTGATGGTGATGCTTTTGCGTAAATCGCCGAGTTCGGTGACGACCTGCGGATCGTCCGCGTCAATCTCAATCGGCGTGATGTCTTCGACGACGGTTTCGACTTCTTCCAGAACGTTCGTGACGAGGATCGAGTGATAGGCGGAGAGGTAGCGTCCCGATTCCTGGATGACAGTCGGGTGCGGGACGTTCTCGTCGTCGCAGACCTGCTTGATCGTGTAGATCACGTCGTTGGCGAATTCCTGCGCGTTGTAGTTGGCCGAAGAATCGAAGGCGGTCTTCGAGCCGTCGTAGTCAACGGCCATGCCGCCGCCTACATCGAGGAAGTCGATGGGCACCTTCATCTGGTGAATCTTGGCGTAGACGCGCGCCGCCTCTTTCATCGCGTTCTTGATGCGCTTGATGTCGGTGAGTTGCGAGCCGATATGGAAGTGGAGGAGGCGCAGCATCTCGATGCGGCCCGCTTCCTGCAAACGGCGCATGACTTCGAGCATTTCCGTCGTCGTCAAACCGAACTTCGATGCCTCGCCGCCCGATTTCTCCCAGCGCCCCGACCCCTTCGAGTAGAGCTTGACGCGCAGGCCGACAATCGGGAGGTTGCCATCGCGTTCTTCCTCGAAACGTTCGCAGAACCGCAGGATGTGGTCGAGTTCGCTCATCTTCTCGATGACGATCACGACGCGCTTTCCCGCGCGTGCACTGACGAAGGCGAGTTCGATGAACTCCTCGTCTTTGAAACCGTTCAGGACGAGCAGGCTGTCCGAGGGTTGTTCGAGACCCATCGCCGCATAAAGTTCGGCCTTCGACCCGGCTTCCAGCCCGAAGTCGTAGCGCGCGCCTTCCTTCAAATATTCTTCGACGACGGCGCGCTGCTGGTTGACCTTCATCGGATAGACGCACATGTGCGTGCCCTGATACTCGAATTCGCGGATCGCGTTGCGGAAGGCGCGTTGAAGTTTGCGCACTTGTGCCGTGACGAGCTGGGGAAAACGCAGGAGGACGGGCGTGGAGATGCCGCGTCGTTGGAGGTCGTCGATAATTTCTTTGAGATCGGCGGAGGATTTGGTGTCTGTGTCCGAGGGATGAACTATGAGATTGCCTTTGCGGTTGATGCCGAAGTAGCCGGCTCCCCAATTTTCGATGCCGTAGGTTTCGAGCGTCTGTTCAGTGGCCGTGGTCAACTTCCGGTCTCCTGCCTCCCTTGTGTACGTGTTTGCGCCCCGATTGCGCGCCTATCCATCTCACGCGCCGTCTTAGTAGGGACTGTGTCATGGTTGGAAAACTTAGACTGGCGAGAGTAACAGAAAAACAAAAGCCGGACAATAACTATTTTTGGCGCAAAATTGCCCCGAATTGCGCTTAACCCGTCGCGCCAGAGAGGTTTAGGGGAGTGCTTGCGACCGCTTTCCAAACTGTTCCATGAAGTTTCTCGTGTGAAACCTTGACACTCGGACGGACAGGTTTATAATGCGGACTTTTTTAGGCGTCGCTTGCAAGCAGTAATATGACGCACGCAATTAGAAGCATTTGCCGAACCCGACAACAGCCGCCCTTCCGTTCCGCCACAGCACGGCGGCCTGTCAACCCCACACTCCCGACACAGCCCAGGAGACAACATGAACGCAAAAACGGCCTTGAAGTATGCCGAGGATCAAGGGGCGAAATTCCTCTCGCTCAGGTTCACAGACCTCGTCGGCGCCTGGCATCATTTAACTTATCCCATCCACGAACTCGGCGAAGGCTCATTCGAGGACGGCTTCGGTTTCGACGCATCGAGTTTGCGCGGCTGGGCTTCGATCCACGAATCCGACATGCTGCTCGTGCCCGACCCCGTGCGCATGTGGATGGACCCGTTCGCCGAAGAACAAACGCTCTGCCTCATCGCCAACGCCGTCGATCCGATCACGAAAGAGGGCTACGGCCTCGACCCGCGCTCCGTCGCGCAGCGCGCCGAAAGCTACCTGCGCTTCACCGGCCTCGCCGACACCGTCTATTTCGGCCCCGAAGCCGAGTTCTTCATCTTCGACGGCGTGCGCTTCAACAACGACCAGTTTTCCGCCGGTTACACCATCGAATCCGACGAAGGCCACTGGGCTTCAGGGCGCGAGGCGGACGACTCGCGAGGTCCCAATCAGGGCTATCGCATCCGCCCCAAAGAAGGCTACGTGCCCGTTCCCCCGACCGACACGCTGAGCGATTTGCGCTCCGAGATCGCGCTGACTCTGGAACGCTGCGGCATCACGGTCGAGTGTCATCACCACGAGGTCGCCACCGCCGGGCAGTGCGAGATCGACATCCGCTACGCGACGATGCTCGGCACGGCGGACAATCTCCAACTCTTCAAATACGTCGTGCGCAACACGGCCTATCAGTACGGCAAGACCGCGACCTTCATGCCGAAGCCGCTCTACGGCGACAACGGCTCCGGGATGCACTGCCATCAATCGCTCTGGAAAAACGAGAAGCCGCTGTTTGCGGGCGACGGCTACGCCGGACTCTCCGAGATGGCGCGCTTCTACATCGGCGGGTTGTTGAAACACGCGGCGGCCATCGTCGCCTTCGCCGCGCCGACGACGAACAGCTACAAGCGGCTCGTTCCCGGCTTCGAGGCTCCGGTCAATCTCGCCTACTCGGCGCGCAATCGCTCGGCGGCCATCCGCATCCCGATGTTCTCAACGAATCCGAAGTTGAAACGGCTGGAGTTTCGTCCGCCCGATCCTTCGTGCAATCCATATCTCGCTTTCTCGGCGATGCTCCTCGCCGGTCTCGACGGCGTACAGAACCGCATTGATCCCGGCGAGCCGCTCGACAAGGACATCTACGATCTCTCGCCCGAACAACTCAAAGACGTGCCTTCATTGCCGGGTTCGCTCGACGAAGCCCTGAACGCGCTTGAAGCCGACCACGACTTCCTGCTCAAAGGCGATGTGTTCACGACGCAACTCATTGATCGCTGGATCACTTACAAACGCGACAACGAGATCGCGCGCCTGCGCATGCGCCCGCACCCGCTGGAGTTTTCGATGTACTACGACATCTAGGGGAGTCAGGGATGAGGGCGGAGGGCTGAACGGGGAGCGTTGAATGAGAAATTATTTCACACTCATTCAACGCTCCCCGTTCGCCCAGACGGGCGACAGCGACGGGCGATATCTGATATGGTGCTCGTTTAGATATACCGCGAACGTGGGCAGCAGACGATTTGAAGGAGTAAATTATGAACGAAGATGTGCGAGAGACACCGGCGAAGTCGACGGGCATGATGGGACGGGTCGGCACCTACGCGGCCATCGTGGCTATCGCCTTCCTCGCTGGGTTTGTCCCGATGTGGCTCAAGTCGCGGGAGAGCAATAACAACCTCGTCGCGGCGCAGCGCACGCTCGGTCTCGCCCAGATGCAGAACAACCTCGCCTCGGCGGTGATTGACGCGCGGCGGGCGGAGTATGAACCGGCGCGACAGGCGGCCAGCGGGTTCTATAACGCGCTGCGGACAGACATTGACAAAGGGGACGCCTCGTCTCTCACGCCCGCGCAGCGAACTGCCGCGCAAGAATTGTTTGCCGGACGCGATGATATTATTACCCGGCTCGCTCGCAGCGATCCGGCTGCCGCCGAGCAACTCTCCGACGTGTACATCGCCTATCGCAAAATCATGAATGGCTGATGCCGGCTGTCTTCCTCCGCCGGTTCAAATAGTAATGCCACAACAGACGCGTCGCGACCGCCCGCCACGGACGCCACGGCTCGCTGAAGGCCGCGAGTTCAACCGCCGACGGGCGCGCGGGGAGGCGTTTGATCTCCTGCACGGCGATGACCACGCCGAGGTCGCCGCCCGGCCAGATGTCGGGTCGCCTGAGCGCCATTAGTAAATAAATATCCGCCGTCCACGAGCCGATCCCTTTCACCCGCAACATCTCCGCTTTCACTTCCGCATCGTTCATCTCGCCAAACATTTCGAGTTTGAGTCTGCCGTCCGTGATCGAGCGCGCCAGGTTTCTGCCGTAAGCGGTCTTCTGGCGGCTAAAGCCAATGGCTCTGATTTGCGCGTCGTCGAGCGCGAGGAAACTTTGCGGCGTGAGCGGCGCGGCGAGCGAGAGGAGGCGCGTGAAAGTGGCTCTGGCCGAGGCGAGCGAGACCTGCTGCTCAAGGATAATGTAAATGAGGGTGGGGAAGCCGGGGTCGCGAAACCACTCCGGCGGCGTGCCGAGTTCGGCGTGGATGCGCGCGAGGTCACGGTCGCGCCCGGCCAGATATTCCAGCCCTTCGGCGTAAGACTTCGCGGTTAAAATCTTCGGCTTGATTTTACGGCGCAACCGCGCGTCAGCCCTTCTTAAACAGTGAAATCTGCCCGCCGTGATAGAGATCGTGCTGCGCCGCGCCGTGGAGCGTCACGTAGCACGACACGCCGCCGCCCGTCTCGCGGCTGCTCTCCGTGACGAGCACATCTTCCAGACGCGCGTCATCGAGACCACGCACCGCCACCAGCAATTCATCGTGCCGCGTCTTCAACTTTGCAAGCGTCTCCTGCCAAGTCCCTTCGCCCGTGTCCGTAACTTGCGGCCAATCGCCTTCTTTCGGGAGCCGGACGAGTTGGCCTTCCAAGCGCCGTTGAACCACTCGCTTCCAACCGCTCAGGTGCGCGACGATTTCCCAGATGCTGTGCGCCCGTGCGAGCGGACGCGCCGACGCCTGCGCGGCGTCAACATCCGCGAGGGCTTCGAGCAGCGAAGGGCCGCACCACGCGTCCGCGTAGAAGGCGCGTTGCAGTTGATCCGCGAGCCGTCCGATCTCAGTCATACCGTTTCTCCTCGTTCAGCGAACACCGTTGTCCTCTTCGACCGCCTGATCTTCGCTCTTCGCATCCTTCATCGCCTCCGGTTCCAATTCCTCCGCGCTCTTGTTCAACTTGATGAACACGCCCCACGCGGCCAGCAGCGCGGCGGCGGCGACGGCGATGGCCGAGGCTTGGGGAAGTTGTTCCGGTTTATCGTGCAGAAATTGGAAGACCGCCACCAGCGACTCGATTGAGAGAGACACGATGACGACCACCATAAACCGCGACAGGAAACGCCGGACGCGCGTCGGCGCGCTCATCTGCGCCCCCCGCTGCACCTCTTCTTCAAGGATCGTCTGTCCCAGTTCGAGCGCGGCCACCGCGATGGTCAGCAACCCGACACATTCCAGCACCGCGTTGAACCGCTCCCTGAGCGGCATTCCCGAATTAGGATTGATCCCTTCCCACAATTCGAGCGCGGCGAAGGCGATCAAAGCCACGGCGCAGCAGAGAAACAAAAGAATAATTATCGAATATCCGGCAGCGAATATTTTCCGAATGATTTTCAACACCACTCCCTTTTCCCGGAAATATAAGTTGTCGCGGATTATACCGCATACATAAACACCCACACGCGGTTTGTAGTCACTTAAATAGTCGAATAACTCGCGCCGCTCCGCAACGCGCCGCGCTTCGCGTTACAATCACTGTGCTTTGTTGAAGCTCGACGCAAAAATCGAATCACTGGTGCGCGACTTGCCCGACCGGGAAGGCGCGCGCGGATTTTACGAACGGCTCGCGGCGGAGCATCCGCGCGCGGCAAACAAACTCGCGCGCGATGAGGCGTTGCTCTCCGACGCGCTCGCGCTCGCCGCCTGGAGTCCGCTCCTGGGCACGACGCTCGCGCAGCATCCGGATTATTTGCCGTGGCTGGCGCGCGAGCGCGCCGACACGCACGTCAGGACGACGGAGGAGTTGAGCGAATCGCTCGCGCGTTTCGCGTTGATGCAGACGCAAATCGAGCCGCAAGTACTGCTCGCGCGTTTCCGCCGCCGCGAACTGCTGCGCATCTACCTGCACGATGTGCGCGGCACAAACTCAATCGTCGAGACGACGGAAGAACTCTCGAATCTCGCCGACGCCATTCTCGCCTACGCGCTCAACCTCGCGCGCCAGGAGTTGGACAACCGCTACGGCGCGCCGCTCTGCACGGACGAGCGCGGGCGAAAAAACACGGCGAGTTTCTGCGTCGTCGCGCTCGGCAAACTCGGCTCGCGCGAACTCAACTACGCTTCCGACATAGACCTTCTCTTCCTCTATTCCGATGACGGTGACACTACGGCGGGCGCGGGCGAACGCGGGCAGACGACCAACCGCGAATACTTCAACCGTCTCGCCGAACAAACGACGCGACTCATCGGCCAGCAGACGGGCGAGGGCGCGGCTTACCGTGTGGACTTGCGCCTGCGCCCGCACGGTCGCGACGGCGCGCTGGGTTGTTCGCTCGCCGGAGCGGTGCGGTATTACCGCGCCGAGGCGCAGGCGTGGGAACTCCAGACGTTGATCAGATCGCGCGCCGCCGCCGGAACCGCCGCGCTCTACACGCGCTTCAATGAAGCGGTGCGCGAGCGCGTCTACACGCACGCGCCGACAGTCGCAGCGGCCTTAAAAAATGTGCGCCTCGCCAAGCAGAAGATTGACCGGCAACACACGGACGACTCGCGCGGCTTCAACGTCAAACTCGGGCGCGGCGGCATCCGCGAGATCGAGTTTATCGCGCAAGCCCTCCAACTCGCATACGGCGCGACGGACACCTGGCTCCACGCGCCGCACACGCTCATCAGCCTCGGTCGCCTCGCCGACCGTCGCCACATCTCCGCACGCGAGCGCAACGAACTCTCCGACGCCTACGGCTTCCTGCGCACCCTCGAACATCGCCTGCAAATGGAACACGGTCTGCAAACCCACGCCGTCCCCGGCGAAGAGGAACGCCGCACGCTCGTCGCCCGGCGCATGAGTTTTACGGAACCCGGCGCGCTCTTTCGCTTCGACCGTGCCCTCGAACTCCACACCGCCCGCGTACGCGCCGCCTATGAACGCGTCTTCGGGGAGACGCCGGAAGAAGAAGTAAAAGCAGAGACCGCGTCGCTGGCAGATAACGGCTCGCGCGCAACGACAGACGAAGCCACGGAGGTCGCCGCCCCGGACACCAAAGAAGTCGTCAATGGAATTGTCAACAAAGCAGACCCCGCGACAAACGTCCATTCGCAGCTTCGCGCCGCGTCATTTTACGAACCGCGTCTCGCGGACGCGCCGGGCGTGGACACCGATGCCGCCGCGACGCTCGCCGCCGCCGCCGCGCAGGTCTTTGCGCCCCGCCTTATTTCAGATGGCGGCGATGTCAAACTCCATCGGGCGCGCGGGCCGGAGAAGGACTCTGTCAAAAGCGTCGCGGGTCTCTTGCACGATGCGGCGCGCGATTCGCTTAACGCGCGCCGCGCGCTTTCCTGCGTCGCGCGCGTCGCCGCCTCGCTCGATAAGTCGAATACGAAGGTTGAATTTTCAGAAAAACATTTAACCGCGCTCGTCCGTCTCTGCGGCGCGTCGGAATTCTTCGGGGAGATGATCGCGAGCAACCCTGCGCTCATCCCCGCGCTGCCGGCGGGCGGGGAAATTGTGGGGGAGCGCGACTATCGTGCGCTCCTGCGCGCGGAAATTGATCGCGAGCGGAATTTCGCCGACGAGTTGATCGCGCTCCGGCGCGCGTGGGCGCAACTCATCATCGAGACGGGCGCACGCGACGTGGCCGGCGAGCTTTCACCCGCCGGGGCGAACCGTTTGCAAACCGAACTCGCGACGGCCAGCATCAACGCCGCCTTGCTTATCGCGCGCCGCGAGATGGCGCGGCGTTACGGAAATCTCGCGGCGGGGCCGCGCCTCTGTGTGCTCGCCCTCGGGCGCCTCGCGAGCGGCGGCATGGATTACGGCTCCGATCTCGATCTCGTCATCGTTTACGATTCGCGCGTGCCTTCGCCCGTCCCGGCGCTCACACAGGATGAAGCCTACACGCGGCTCGTCGAGTTGATGGTCTCCGCGCTGTCGAGCCTGACGCGCGCGGGCTATCTCTACCGCGTTGACCTACGTCTGCGTCCCGACGGAAAAAACGGCGCGCTCGTCCGCAGTTCCGCGTCCTTCATCGAATACCTGCGCACGCGCACGGCTGTCTGGGAGTGGCTCGCTTACGTGAAACTGCGCGCCGTCGGCGGCGACCTCGAACTGGGGCGCGCG
>MWVV01000739.1_pt1 | contig 11874 bp, 8 predicted proteins | sample 1047281 | NCBI WGS metagenome assembly MWVV01 (sample SAMN06349986, study PRJNA376086) | soil metagenome | isolation source: PT-2 sample Antarctic (ecotone) soil | place: Antarctica | collected 2015-01-13 | reverse complement strand
ATTGTAATCTTTATAATCACTGCAGTTTCGAACAGCGCTAATATAACCGATGGTTTAGATGGTTTGGCTACAGGCGTATCAGCACTCATAGGTGCGTGCGTAGGAATATTTTCTTATGTAAGCGGCAACATACGTTTTGCAGAATATTTGAATATTATGTACATACCAAACCTGGGGGAGCTAAGCATATTTATAGGTGCCTTTATCGGTAGTTGCGCAGGCTTTCTCTGGTATAACGCCTATCCTGCTCAGGTTTTCATGGGCGACACCGGTAGCCTCGCATTAGGTGGAATTATTGCTTCACTCGCAATTATAATACGTAAAGAATTGCTCATTCCAATCATATGCGGTGTCTTTTTTGTTGAAAGCCTGAGTGTGATTTTACAGGTAAGCTATTTCAAATACACAAAGAAGAAGTTCGGTGAAGGAAGAAGGATTTTTAAGATGAGCCCTCTGCATCATCATTATCAAAAAGTAGGATACCATGAAAGTAAAATAGCTATAAGGTTTTGGATTGTAACAATATTATGTGTGGTGTTTTCAATAATGAGTTTGAAGATTAGATAGGAGTAGCCCGAAAGCCCCAGCCCTAAAGGGAGAAGAGAGATGAGAGGAAGCCCCGGCCCTAAAGGGAGGAGAGAGATAAGAGGAAGCCCCGACCCTAAAGGGAGAAGAGAGATGAGCGTAATAAGTAATAGAACATTGAATTGGTAAACGAGAATAAAAATAATAAGGGTTTTCAAAGCACCCCTTTAGGGGCGGGGGGGATTGAGGGGCTTGGGTTTCTTGTTATCCTGGGTGCGGGTGAAAGTGGAATTGGCGCAGCGCTGTTGGCAACACAAAAAGCCTATAAAGTATTTGTTAGCGATAGCGGCAGTATTGAGCAGAGTTACAAACAGGATCTCATCAGCAACAATATAGAATTTGAAGAAGGCCGCCATACAGAAGATAAAATTTTAAATGCAGACGAAGTAGTGAAAAGTCCCGGCATTCCTGAAAAGAATGAAATGGTGAAAAAGATAAGAGCTAAAGGAATACCGGTAATTAGTGAGATAGAGTTTGCTTACAGGTATAAGGGTGACAGTAAAATTGTTGGGATAACCGGAAGTAATGGAAAGAGTACTACAACATCATTGATCTATCACATCTGCACAGTTGCAGGATTAGAGTGTGCGCTTGTTGGCAACATAGGTTACTCGTTTGCAAAGCAGGTAGCTACAGATCCAAAGCCTTTGTATATAGCGGAGATCAGTTCTTTTCAATTAGATGATATAAAAGAATTTAAGCCTGATATAGCAGTGCTGTTGAATATAACAGAAGATCATTTAGACAGGTATGATTACAAGTTTGAAAACTATATCAACAGCAAATTCAGGATAATTAAGAACCAGGATGAGAACGATTACTTCATTTTTAATATCGATGATGAAGTGATAACCAAAAAGCTGGAAACGTTAACCATACATACTAACCCACTCCCATTCTCTATGAAACAAGAAGTAAAGAAAGGTGCCTTCATTAAAGGCGATCAGATGATGTTAAGAATACAGGAAGAACGTGTAAGCATGAGCATTTACGACTTTGCTCTTAAAGGAAAACATAATCAGCACAACACAATGGCAGCAGGTATTGCAGCATCAACGCTGGGTATAAGAAAAGAGAAGATACGCGAGGCTGTAACAACTTTTGAGAGCCTTGAACATCGTATGGAGCACGTGGCTACGGTTCGTGGAGTAGAGTTTATTAACGACAGTAAGGCAACCAATGTAAACAGCACATGGTTTGCTCTGGAAAGCCTTGAAAAGAAGGCGATACTTATACTTGGCGGGGTCGACAAAGGAAATGATTATACGCTGATAGAAAGACTGGTAAAAGAAAAGGTTAGGGCAATTGTATGTATGGGTATTGATAACGAAAAAATACATGTAGCATTTAAAGACTTCGGAAAAACAATTGTGGACACACAGAGTGCGCCTGATGCTGTAATAGCTGCATTTAATCTTGCTGCCAAAGGCGATGCGGTATTGTTAAGTCCTGCATGTTCAAGCTTTGATCTTTTTAAGAACTATGAAGATCGCGGAAAGAAGTTTAAAGAAGCAGTGAAGGATTTGTAAGTAAGCCCCGACCCTAAAGGGAGAATAGAGATACTATAAATTATTTTTTATGAAGCAATTTAAAAATATAGACATGTTCAAAAGCTCCCCTTTAGGGGCGGGGGGGCTCGGTACCGGCCTGTTGAAAAAAACAAAGGGCGATAAATATATATGGGGCATTGTAATTATGCTGGCTATTACTTCGTTGCTGGTTGTTTACAGCGCTACAGGTTCCCTCGCTTACAGAATGTATAAGGGTAATACTGAAGTTTACCTGTTTAAGCAATTTGCATTTATACTTATAGGTGTGCTTATAATATATTTTGCTCACCGTATCAATTATACTTTGTACTCGCGCATAGCGTTGTATTTGTTCCTGCTTTCTATTCCGCTAATGATTTTTACATTCTTTTTTGGTGCAACGCTTAACGAGGGTAGCCGTTGGATAAAGTTGCCTATCATTAATATGACCTTTCAAACGAGCGATCTTGCAAAGCTTGCATTATTTATGTATTTAAGCCGCCAGTTAAGCCGCAAGCAGGAAGTTATCAAAGACTTGAAGAAAGGATTTCTGCCTTTAATTGTTCCTATAGGCATTATTTGTTTGCTGATAGCTCCCGCCAACTTATCTACGGCATTACTTACAGGTGCAACCGGTTTGCTGCTTATGTTTATTGGAAGGGCAAGCATTAAACACATTATGGCTACCATTGGTATAGCATTAATACCTATCGCTATTCTCATAGCAATTGCTATTGCCACTTATGATGGTCATGCAGATAAAGGAGCCATAAAAAGCACCGCTATTACTGAACTGAGATCGCATGGTCGTATAGGTACATGGATAAGGCGGGTGCAGGATTTTATTTATGCAAATGCTGACGAAACGCCATACCAGGTTCAGCAAGCAAAAATTGCCATTGCAAAAGGTGGTGTGTTTGGCTTAGGACCAGGTAACAGCCAGCAAAGAAACTTTTTACCGCACCCTTATTCCGATTTTATATATGCCATCATCATAGAAGAATATGGATTAGCAGGTGGCGCTATTATCATTTTTGTATACCTCGTTTTCCTGTTGCGATGTATAAACATCTTTAAGCGATGTCCTTTTGCCTTTGGTGCTTTTCTCGCTTTAGGATTAAGCTTTACATTGGTTATACAGGCAATGGCAAACATGGCAGTTACTGTAAATCTTGTTCCGGTTACGGGAGTTACACTGCCATTGGTAAGCATGGGTGGAAGTTCATTTTTGTTTACCTGCGCTTCCATTGGAATTATATTAAGTGTTGCAAGAAACGTAGAGCAGTTGGAAAAACCTCTCCAAACTTCCCCTGAAGGGGAGGCTTTAAAAGATCCGCTTAATAAAAAGAAAGTAAGCGAACCAGAGATGGTAGCATAATAGTGAGTAACGAGAGTAAAAATAATGAACAACATCAAAGCACCCCTTTAGGGGCGGGGGGGCGACTGATCATCGCGGGTGGTGGAACTGGCGGGCATATTTTTCCTGCAATAGCGATTGCAAATGCAATAAAAAGACTACAGCCCGAAACAGAAATTTTGTTTGTAGGTGCAAAGGGGAAAATGGAAATGGAGAAGGTACCGCAGGCCGGTTATAAAATAGAAGCGATTGACATAGCAGGTTTTAACAGGAGTTCTTTGATAAAAAATATTGCATTGCCAATTAAACTGGTAAAAAGCTTTTTGCAGGTAAGAAAAATTATTGCAGAATTTAAACCGGATGCAGTTGTAGGAGTCGGCGGTTACTCAAGCTTTCCTGTTTTAAAACATGCTCAGCTAAAAGGCATACCAACCTTCATTCATGAAAGTAATTCTTATGCGGGCAAGTCGAACATGCTGCTGGGGAAAAATGCGACTAAAGTATTTGTAGCAAGCGACGGAATGGAAAGGTTTTTTCCGCCGGAAAAAATAAAAATAACAGGAAACCCTGTAAGAAGTTCAATTGCAAAATCAACTGTCAGCCATACAGAAGGATGTAAATTTTTTGGTCTTGATGAAAGCAGGAAAACGGTATTAGCAGTTGGTGGAAGTCTGGGTGCAAGAAGCATTAATGAAGCACTGGCAAACAAACTCGATGCAATTGTGGATCATGATCTGCAGCTTATATGGCAAACCGGCAAAACAACGGGGGCAGAGTATAAGGCAAAAGGCAAAGCATATAAAAATGTATGGGTAGATGAATTTATTACGCACATGGAAATGGCTTATGCAGCGGCAGACATTGTTATTTCCAGGGCTGGTGCAATGGCAGTTACTGAATTATGCGTAACTAAAAAGCCCGTCATCTTTGTTCCGTTTCCCTTTGCATCAGAAGATCATCAAACAGTTAATGCAATGCATTTAGTGGAGAAGAAAGCAGCATTAATTATAAAAGACAACGAAGCAAATGACAAGCTGGTAGCTGCTACCATTTCCCTTGCCGAAAACGAAGAGTTGCAAAAAGAGCTAAGCGTGAACATAAGCAAGCTCGCTATAACAAATGCTGATGAAATTATAGCAAGAGAGATAATAGGAGAGATGAAGCCCCGACCCTAAAGGGAGGAGAGAGTTAAGAAAGAGTTTAATAAGAATAGAAAACAACATTGAACAAATGACCACTGACAAAAATAATAACCACTTTATGAGTCCCCCTTTAGGGGCGGAGGGGCTTCAGAGTCCCCCTTTAGGGGCGGGGGGGCTTCAGGCGTTATACTTCATTGGCATCGGCGGCATCGGTATGAGCGCATTAGCAAAATACTATCATTCAAAAGGTGTAAAGATTAGTGGTTACGATAGAACATCAACTCCTCTTACGCAAGAGTTGGAAGCAGAAGGAATTAATATTCATTATGAAGAAAATGTAGAATTGATACCAAAGAATCCAGACTTAGTGGTATATACGCCGGCTGTTCAGGCTGCTCATAAAGAATTACAGTTCTATAAAACAAATGGTTATACAGTTGTAAAAAGAAGCGATCTGCTCGCAACGATAACAAAAAGCTCTTTTAATATATGTGTTGCAGGTACGCATGGTAAAACAACTACCAGCACAATGATTGCACATATTCTTCGTGATTCGGGCTATGGTTGTAATGCTTTTTTAGGTGGCATCTCTGCTAACTACGATACAAATTTCTGGAGCAGCGAAAAAGACGTTTGTGTAGTGGAGGCCGACGAATACGACAGAAGCTTCTTAAAGCTTTCTCCCGATGTTGCAGTTATTACAGCGATGGATCCAGATCATCTTGACATATATGGAACTGCCCCGGAATTTGAAGATGCATTTATTGAGTTCGCAGGTAAAATTAAAAGTGGCGGTTGTTTAATAAGCAAGTTCGGATTAAAGCGAAGCAAGGATTTTAAAACAGTTAAACATCTTACCTATAGTTACAACAACAACGCTGCTGATGCTTATGCGTCAAACGTGACTGTGAAAAACGAAGCATACATTTTTGATGTGGTTGGAAAAGATTGGATGCTAAAAAATGTGCAACTGCAAATGGGAGGATTGCATAATATAGAAAATGGTGTTGCAGCTATTTCGATAGCAAAATATTTGGGTATTGAAGATGAAAAAATAAAAGAGGCTGTACGTAGGTTCAGGGGTGTGAAGAGAAGGTTTGAATACATCTTAAAAGAAGATAAGCATGTAATGATAGATGATTATGCACATCATCCGGAAGAGTTGAGGGCTTTAATAAACGGAGTAAGAAACTTATTTAAAAAAAGGCTTGTTATCATCTTTCAACCTCATCTGTACACAAGAACTAAAGACCAGGCAGATGGATTTGCAGAAGTTTTGAATATGGCAGATGAAGTTATTCTGTTACCAATATATCCCGCAAGAGAATTGCCTATAGAAGGAGTGGGCAGCGAAATGATTTTAAAAAAGATGGCATTAAAAGATAAGCATGTTTTAAGCAAAGAGGATATGCAACAATGGGTTAGAAAAGCACAACCAGAGCTATTGGTAATGGCAGGTGCAGGCGATATAGATGCATTGGTACAACCCGTAAAAGAAATTTTGTTAGAACAATAAAAAGTTATGCAACACTTGTGGAGAAAAACATATGGAACGATTAGCTGGATAACGCTTAGTGCAGTTAGCTTAGTGTTATTAATTGCGTCCGTTCGCCACAAGAATAATAAGGTTTGTAAGGGATTTAATGTTGAAATTATTGGAACTGAAAATAATTTCTTCGTTGATAAAAAAGAGGTGACAGATGCACTTACCGCAAGTGGAACAATTAAAGGAGAACCTCTCGCAAACATTAACCTTCTCATGCTCGAAAACCGGTTGAAAAAAAATAAATGGATAGCCAAGGCAGAACTGTTCTTTGATAATAACGAAGTATTACAGGTAGTGGTAAAAGAGAAGAATCCGGTTGCAAGAATATTTACGACAGAAGGAAGTTCTTTTTATATAGACAGTTCATGCCGGCATCTGCCGTTAAGCAATAAGCTCAGTGCAAGGGTGCCAATGTTCACCAACTTTCCAACAGACAGGGTAAAACTTTCAAGGCCTGATAGTGCTTTGATGGCTTCTGTAAAAGAACTGGCCATGTTTATACAGGCAGACGATTTCTGGAAAGCACAGGTAGCACAAATTGATATAACACCTGATGGTTTCGAAATGGTTCCTACCATAGGCAATCATGTAGTACAGTTAAGCAACGGCGAAGATTATAAAGAAAAGTTTGAACGTTTGTTCAGTTTCTATAAACAGGTATGGACGAAAGTAGGATTTGAAAAATACGAGAAAATTGCTGTTCAGTTTAAAGGCCAGGTGATAGCAACAAAGAGAGGTTCATTTGCAACAAGAGTGGACAGCGCCAAAGCTATGGAAGCTTTAAATGATCTGCTTGCTAAAACTCACCAGGCAAATGAAGAAAGCGTTGATAGCAATAATGAAACAGAGCTTGAAAATATAACGGTTGATAAGCAACCATTAGCAATTAGCGAATCGGAACCGGCGACACCTGTAAAACAACAACCAAAGACAGCAGTTATAAATGAAGAAAGGCACAAAAAGAAATTATTGGTTGTAGACAAAGCAATTACCAAAGCAGATGTAAAACGTGCAGTAAAGAAAACACAGGCAAAAAAAGATAAAAAAAGTAATAAACGGCAACGGAATGTAAAAGCTCCAAAAGCAGTAATGAAGAAGCGGTGAAAGGCATTGAAGAAGTAAGGTTTAAGGCAGCAACATTGAACATTGAGAATTGAGCGTTGCTTATTGAGTGTTATTCATACAACTGATAGGCAAGTTAGAATAAGCAATATTCAATGTTCAATATTCAATATTCATCGGGAACATTTAAAAGGAATACAGAACAATAAAACTACTAACTCAGTAAACAAAAAAACACAAATATCTATGAATGTTAATGAAGCGCCCATTATTGTTGGTCTTGACATTGGCACTACTAAAATAGCTGCCATTGCAGGGCGTAGAAACGAATATGGTAAGCTTGAAATTCTTGGTTTTGGCCGCGCAAACAGCATTGGTGTACAACATGGGCAGGTGCTTAATATTGAGCAAACGGTTAAAGCAATCCAGGCAGCATTAAAGAACTGCTACGACTCTAACCCCGACCTCGAAATTAATGAAGTATACGTGGGTATTGCAGGGCATCACATTAAAAGTTTGCAAACGCGCGGCGATATTGTTCGCCAGGATTCCGAGAACGAAATTGTGACGGCAGAGATAGAGCAATTGATCGAAAACCAACGTAAGACTTTCATTCCTGCAGGCGACCAGATCATTGATGTTATACCCCAGGAATTTACTGTTGATAACATTCAAAACATTCCTAACCCCATCGGTTACAACGGCGTAAAGGTGGGCGCAAATTTTCACATCATCACCGGCGATAGAAACGCCATCAGAAACATAAATCGTGCAGTTGACAAAAGCGGGTTAAAGACCAAGGATCTTGTATTGCAACCTTTAGCTTCTGCAGCAGCCGTAATGAGTGAGCTTGATATGGAAGCAGGTGTTGCCATCCTTGATATTGGGGGCGGAACAAGCGACCTTGCTGTTTTTTATGAAGGCATCTTAAAACATACTGCCGTCATTCCTTTTGGTGGTGAAAACATTACCAACGATATTAAGACAGGTCTTGGTGTACTAAAACAGCAAGCCGAAGCAATGAAAGTTCAGTTTGGCAGCGCTCTTGCAGATGAAGCAAAAGCAAATGCTTTCATCACTATCCCCGGGATGAATGGTATGCAGGCTAAAGAGATAAGTGTAAAAAACCTCGCAAATATCATTCAGGCCCGCATGAGTGAAATACTTGATTTTGTTACTTACCATTTAAAGCAGGTCGGTTTAGACAGCCGGGCATTAAATGGTGGTATCATCTTAACAGGCGGAGGTTCGCAATTAAAACATCTCATCCAGTTAACGGAGTATTCAACAGGCTTATATGCCCGTATTGGTTTCCCTAACGGTAACCTTGCTGCCAATCATATTGATGAGTTAAAGAAGCCAATGTACAGCACTTGCATAGGTCTTATTTTAAAAGGATACAGCGATTACGAGCATAAGTATAAAGAGTTTGAGAAGACTTTTAAAAAGATACCTGTACCCGAACAATTAGTAAAAGAAGAGCAGTCGGTAAAACCACTTGAAGCTCCTGTACCTGAAAAAGTGAACACCGCCGGAAGAAAAGGTATGTACAGTTTCTGGGATAAATTTAAGAACAACCTGCTCGAACTTTTTAAAGAAGAAGGAGATAAAGACTTTTAGAGTTATGTATTATGAGTTATAAGTGATAAATGATGAATGATAAATGAAAATAAAGCATAATTCATAGCTCATAATTCATAATTCATAACTCATAATTCAAACTAATAACTCATAATAAAACACAATCTATTTACTTACCCAATTTAATAATTCCACTATGATTCATTTTGATTTGCCGAAACAAAAATCATCTATCCTTAAAGTGATAGGTATTGGTGGTGGTGGTGGCAATGCCGTTAACCACATGTATGGTCAAAATATTGACACAGTTGATTTCATAATTTGTAACACTGATGCGCAGGCCTTATCTAACAGTAAAGTGCCAAACAAAATTCAGCTTGGCCCACATTTAACGCAAGGTTTAGGTGCGGGTGCAAATCCTGACATTGGCAAGCAGGCCTGCGAAGAAAGTCTTGAAGAAATCAAAAAGATTTTGGAGGTAAACACAAAAATGGCATTTATTACCGCAGGCATGGGTGGTGGCACAGGTACCGGTGGCGCACCCATTATTGCAAAAATATGTAAAGACCTGGGTGTGCTAACCGTAGGTATTGTTACCACCCCATTTACCAACGAAGGGCCCAAGCGTATGCGGCATGCAGAAGCAGGCATACAGGCTTTAAGAGAAAGTGTAGATACTTTGCTCGTGATTAGTAACGATAAAGTTCGTCATCAATACGGCAACCTTAAAGTACGGGAAGCTTTCAGCAAAGCAGATGATATTTTGGCAACAGCAGCAAAATGTATTACCGATGTTATTACCAGCAACGGACAAATAAATGTTGACTTTGCTGATGTATGTACGGTAATGCGTAATGGAGGTGTAGCTATTTTAGGCAATGCAATTGCAGATGGTGAAGACCGTGCTCAGCGAGCAATTGAAGATGCAGTGAACTCTCCATTATTGAACGACAGCGAAATAAGGGGTGCGAAATGGATATTAATTAATATCACTTCTGCCGAAGGCGACAATGAGATTACGATGGATGAAGAAGATACAATAATGAGTTATCTGCGCGAGCAAGCGGGTGATGATGCCGATGTTATTAAAGGAATAGGGTTTGATGAATCTCTTGGCAACAAAATAGGGGTAACGATTATTGCTACAGGTTTCGAACATAAAGATCCTTTTAAACCGGCACCAAGGCCAAAACAGGAAAAAAAGCCGGAAGATAAAGTTTTGATGAAATTGGAAATGGAAGGTGAGGAGAAAAAATTACAGGCTAAGGCACCTGAACCCGCAGAAAATAAAGATCCGTTTGCACCAACATTGGTGGAAATGCCTGTAACAGCCCCGTCCGTTATTCAACCTACCGAAAGACAACAACAGGATAAAGAAGTTGTACGTTTAGAGTTGAAACCAGAAAATTTCGAGCCTGTAAATTTAGTACCGGTTACACCTAAAACAAACGAAAGTGTAAATAATAATTCCTTCAGCACAGGTGTTAACGAAGTTCCTCCTGTCCGCACAGGAAGTGGCTTTCTCTCAAAGCCGGCTAATATTTATGCCGATCCAAACCTTTCGTCACAGTCATCTAACCCGGTAGAAGCCAAATCTTCACAACCCGTTATTCCTGAACAGCCGGAGTTTGAAATGAAACTGGTGATGAAAGAGGAAGTTCCTCCGGTAGCGGACGAGCCAAAGTTTCCTTTTGCAGCCAGCACTTCACCTGCGGAAGATCCTGCCACGCCTGAAGATCCAGATGAACAGAAACGCAGAGCCCAGGAAAGGATACAGAAGTTAAGAAATCTATCTTTTAATATTAATTCAGCAGATGCAAGTAGTGAGTTCGATTCAGTGCCTGCTTATGTAAGAAAAAATATGGAGCAATCCGGAAATGCTTCAATTGAAAATTTCTATAGTAAGTACACTGTTAAGTCTGACGAAAATGACAAAGGACAGATTAGTTCGATCAATACATTTTTAGACGGTAAAAAGCCAGATTAATTTCTATAACAACTCGTACCGGTTGGTGAACTGGTATGAGTTAGATTGTTGTTTAGCTGTTATCCCCCGCAAAAACGGGGGATTTTTTGTGTCAATAATTCAAGGTTAAACTATTTGTAGGAGGGGATGTTATATGGCTACAACGTGCCGCAATGTCAAAAGTCTACACTATTAAAGAAGTACAAAATATGCCTCTTACGCTGCAGAAGGCATGGGATTTTTTTAGTAAGCCTGCTAACCTTAAAGATATTACACCTGCAAACATGGGCTTTATAATCAGAAGCAGGTATCATGGTGAACAGATGTACCCCGGGCAAATAATTGAGTACACTGTCAAACCTTTATTAGGCATTCCTTTCTATTGGATGACTGAAATAACGCATGTTGCTGACGGAAAATATTTTATAGATGAACAGCGTTTCGGCCCTTACAGCTTATGGCATCATCAGCATCATTTTAAACAAATACCGGGTGGAGTTGAAATGACAGACATTGTTCATTATAAAATTCCTTTTTGGTTTTTAGGCGACATTGCGAATGCTTTACTTGTAAGAAATGAATTGAAGAAGATATTCGATTTCAGAAGACAAAAAGTAGAGGAGTTGTTGGGTAAATGGGGTTAACGAATTTTATACCACAGAGAATGTTCTTCAAGTCCGCCTTCGCCAGTTCAGGCGGCTTTTACCCGGGAATACGTGATATATATTTCTCGATTTCTTTAATCTGTTCTACCACTTGTTTGGTTGTTGGCTTCAATGCTTTTGCTTTTCTAAAAAAATCTTTGGCTGCTCTAAATTCTCTCTTGTTCATAAAAATCTGGCACATACTTAAAAAAGCGACTGCCTGACTTTCCTTATCCGAAAGTCCTGCACGAATTGCTTGCCGAACATAATTTTCGCCTGTCTTCATATCTCCCTTTTGCAAGGCCATCATACCAAGTTGCAGCTTGTTTGCCCCTTCGGCTTCAGGCATTGGCGAGCCAAGATCGAGGCTTTTCTTCATATGCTTTTCTGCAGATTCGAAGTCCTGGTTCATCATGGACAGCATTCCTTTTAAGGTATAATACGTTGTACGGATCCGCTTGT
>MWVV01000738.1_pt1 | contig 11876 bp, 10 predicted proteins | sample 1047281 | NCBI WGS metagenome assembly MWVV01 (sample SAMN06349986, study PRJNA376086) | soil metagenome | isolation source: PT-2 sample Antarctic (ecotone) soil | place: Antarctica | collected 2015-01-13 | reverse complement strand
AAATTCGATGGGCGGCGACCCGTTTGTGATGGCGGAAACAATGAAGGAAGTCCAAGCCTGCCGCAAATCCGGCGTGATGATCAATACCTTTATGTTGGCAAGCGATTATTACCTGGTCGAATTCGTCAAACAAATGTCGGCGATGACCAAAGGCAAAGCGTATTTTGCGAATCCGAATAATCTGACGCAGTTTGTTTTGATGGATTTTATGAAACGCCGTACGAGCCGCGTAAAGTAAGGTTTAAAATAAAGCTTGAGGATCGAAAATAAACAATATCTACGAAGCAATAATTTTTATGGATTCAATTACAATCATTAAAATCATCGTGTTCGTCGGATGCATTATCGGTAGCCGAGTTATTTTGCGGCGAGTACCTAAACATTTGACAGAGCGGCAATTAGAGTTGCTGGCTGAAAAATCTAAGACGGTTAATCTGCTGAGAAATGTTTTGGTTTACGGCGCGGCAATTTCGTTGTTTGTGTTCGGGCGTATCGCTCCGAATTCAATCGAGACTATACAGATTTATTTGCTTGCGATTTTAGTAATCGGAATGTTTCTGGTTATTCTATTGAGTTGCCGCATTTTTAACGAATTGAGTTTGCCCTCAAAAGCGCGAAATGCTTATATTTTGAGCGTTGCCATATTTATCGGCGGATTGATTTTTATATTGCTCCCGATTGGGTAAAAACAAAGTTTGTTAATTTAAAGATGCTTTACAGAGAATTACTCACCAGTGAATTACATAAACAACGGGGCGATTTCCAGCAGTTTGCCGAAACACAGGCAGGCGACTTGGTTGATTACCTGCACGTTTTGCATGAACTTCAGCAAACTTCAAGTGCGGAGATAAATGAGAAATTAAGATCGCGAGAAAGTTCCGGCGCGCTTCCTTCCAATGAAATCGACAGGCATCAAACGTTTTCAGTTTCGTTTGGCAAAAGCTGGGCAAATCATGAAGAAGCGCGAGCGTGGGCGATGCAAATTTTAGAAAATCGCACGACTTTTGCGGCGGACGCGAGCCAAATTTTGCCGGGACGCGATATAAGTTTACCGGTCGCGGCGATTCAGGTCGGCTGGTTTGAAAATCCACACAGCGAAACGCTGGTTTATGAAAAAAATGCGCAGTTTATAATTTTGTCGCCGAAGGATTTGCTCGAAAATCAGGACGAGCCGATGAATCCGGAAACGCGCGTCGGCGAAATGCGTTTTCACGCTGAAGTCGAACGTGTCGGGAAGTTTCTGGTAAGCAAAAAAGGTTGGCAGGAGCGTAATGAAAAAATGCCGCTTGCTTTTTTTGACGGAACGCTGCTCGTCTCGTTTTCACTGCCGCAAACCACGCTCCAACAAAGTTTTATTCAGGCTATGATCGCGCTTGTCAGACTCTCACGCGAAACGAAAGTTCCGCTCGTCGGTTATGTTGACCGCAGCTTCGCGCGCGATTTGCTGAATATGCTCGACGCTTTTGACAACAAAACGACTTCCGAAAAACAGACCCTTTACGACGCGACGATTTTGCACAGCGCGACGCCGGAAATTGCGCAAGCTTTAAGGTTTTGGGGAGATCGCACTTGTTTCTGTTATTCAAATCGTAAGGGCTTAAAGCAATTTATTGATCCGCAAACTGAACGATCAATGGTTGGTTTTGTTTATTTACAAACCACTTCCGATTCCGCGCCCGCTCGGCTTGATATTCCCTCCTGGATTTACGAAGAAAATTTTTTAGATGAAGTGCTGGACGCGGTTCGCGCCGAATGCGTTATCGGTTTGGGTTATCCATATGCGCTTGAGACGGCGGACGCGACGGCGGTTATTTCGGCGCGTGACCGCGAAATTTTCCTTAAAGCTTTACAAGAGTTTGCCAGTCGTGAAAAACTTGGCTTTACGGTTTCGCGCAAAGTGGCGAGCAAAGGCAGAAGGCGATAAAGGAAATGGAAAACGAAAAACGGAAAATAAAAAATGAAATCCGAAAACCAGAGGGTGAAGAATTATCCGCTGTCCGTTATCGATTTTCCGTTAAAAGAGTTTGCGCGGCTTGCGGCGCGGTCGGGCGGCGCGACAATGCCAAATTTTGTCTTACTTGCGGGAAACTGCTCGCGGAAGACTACCAACCACTGGATAATCTGCGTTCATCTTATCGTTCACAGGGAAAATTTCTTTCTGCTGAAAACGAGAGAGGCAATGACGTATCGAATCTTTTCGAACAAAACAAAAATTCGATTGCGCAGACCGCGTGGGCGTGTCTTGTTTATTCGTTTGTACCGTATTTAGGAATTCTTTTTGTGCCTCTGGCATTTTTTGTCGGCAGCTTGGGCGTTGTTGTTTCTTATAATCAACCAAATTTGGGCGGAAGAAAATTAGCTTTATCGAGTGTGTTTTTAAGTCTGGTCGTTCTTGTCGTTCAGATATTTTTGTGGTGGCTTCTCTATGTTATTCCTGAACTTGGTGAACGGTAAGCACAAAAGAAATTAATATATAGGAACGATTTTAACCGATAAATATTTAAAAAACTTTTAAAATATAGCGTAGTGGTAAGCAAACAGTTCTTTAAAGTTGCTCGCCGCTCCCCGCTTAAAACTCATGAAAATTGCTAAAATCGTCAGTTCAAATTCCCACGTTGATTACGTGGCGCGCGTCATTGATTCGCTTGATGTCGCCGAGCCGCCGGGTTTTGAAGATTTCGGTTTTGCTCAATTCGTCTCCTTGCCGCTTGATGAAAATGAGGAAATGATTGGTGTTGTTTACAATTCGATTCTTGTTAATCCCGAATACGCCAATTACGGTCCGCGTCTTTCGCCGAAACCTGAACTCGGAAGTTTCAGCCCGGATTATTTGAACGAACAAGGATTTTTAATCGGGATTCTGCTGCTTGGCATAAAAAATAAAGGCGGCGAAATAACGCATGGCATTCCGCGCCGCGTGGTAGCTGCCGGACAGGATGTTTATAAAATTGAAATCGAAGAAATAAAACAGTTTCACACCGACGCAAAAAATGATTGTTTGCAGCTTCACTACTACTCGCAAGTTGTTGCGCACGCCGGACTTTTCGCCGTTCCGCTGCTTGAAGCGATTATCGAAAAGCTCGCGCTTGATTGTTCCGAAGAAGATAAAAAACGGCTCGGAGTTTTGAAACAAACTCTCACGTGGCAACGAACTCTGGGCGGAATGCGTCTATAAAGTTTACCCCGCAAATTATTAAAGAAAAAATAATATGAAAAAAATAATTTTGTTGTCGACTATTGTCTTGTGTTTAGCAACTGTTACTTTTGCCCAATCGCGTCCGGTTGAAAAGGCGGAGAAAAGGCAGGAAATCAAAGCTGAAAACAAAACGCCCGCGCCGAATTCTTTTACCGCCAAATATGAAGGCGGAATGTTCGGTTTCGATAAAAGCGAGACCGGAACTTTGAAGTTTGACGATTCTAACGAGCGAATCATTTTTTTCGATAAAGCTCAGAAAGAACAATTTGCCGTTCCGTATTCTGCGATGTTGATGGTTTATCCGCAGTCAAAATCGGTTCGTTCGACAACGGGCACGGTCGTCAGCCACATTCCGCTGCCGGGCGCGGGTTTGGCAGGTTTGATTCGTTCAAAAAAGAGTTATTTAGTTGTGCATTTCAGCGATCCGGAGGTAGATGTCAAAGGAGTTATCAGTTTCAAACTCGAAAACAAAGATCTGCTCGGACGGGTCATTAATACGCTTGGCGAAAAGGCAAAACTTACGCCGCGCGGCGGCGCTTTTTACCGCACCAAACCAGTTGCTAAAAGTGACCTTTAATAGTTTACCGAAATTAAAGAATTTAAGACTATTTTTTGTTTAGATTTTCATCGTAGAGCATTTGGTAAACTCTGTAATTTGCCATCACCTTATAAACATAATCTTTCGACTGCGTAAAGATAATTTCCGGTATATAGCGGTCTGGATTATCGGTTTTTGAGCGCGAAAGCCAGCGCAGCATATTGTCTTCCCCGCCGTTGTAGCTTGCCGCCACAGCCGCCGGCTGGTTCGGGAAAAGCCTGAAAAGATTCGATAGATAATGTGAGCCGAAGAGAATTGCGGTCGAAGGAGTATAAAGCTCGTCCTGTTTGAAATTCTCGCGCCTAAGTTCAGAAGCGATTTTGTCGGAAGTAGTGGAAATAAACTGCATCAGCCCGCGCGCCGCCGCATACGATTTAACATCAGCCCGAAAACGCGATTCCTGGCGCATAATCGACAGCAGAAAACGCGGATCAACTTTCTTCTCCAACCCGTATTTGACCAGTGATTCCTGATAAGGCGCCGGATAGAGCAGTTCGAGCTGCTCGCGCGGAATCAGCTCAATCTCAAAATCTGTCGGGATTTGTCTGAAAAGCGGTTCAATATAAGAAACCGCCCGGTGCGCAAAATCCCCACGCTTGTAAAATACAGCTAAAGTAAAATCAAAGTCTTCTGATTTTACTTTAGGGTTTTGGATTTGAGACTCGAGACTTGAGGCTCGAAACTTAAGGCTTGCTTCCAGTTCGGGCGCCGCTTCATCATAAATACCTAAAAATAAAAGTTCATCAGCCAAAATTTGATGCGTATTGACGTTTACACTTTTACGCGGCTCCTTTAAAAACTCCGCGCGTCCAAGATCGAGCAATGTTTTCTGTGGTAAATTTTGATATTCAGGCAAAGCGCCATATGTTTTCCGAATCACCTCCAGCATCTGATTTTTTATTTCCGCGGAGTCGCTTAGACGCCGTATCGAATGCGCCGCTGCGCGCTGGACTTCGGCTTCTTTACTGTTCAAGCTGATATTCAAAATATTCGACTGCTGCGCGACAAACATTTTTGTTTTTTCATTTTTACCCAGCATTTTCAGTCTTTCGGACGCTCGCCAGCCGTAATATTCGCCGCGTCCTTCAGGAATCGAAAGATACGTTGTAATTGCTTCGTCGAATCGATTTAAGTTTTCAAGCGCGAAGCCTTTCAAAAATATAATTTCGGCTTTGTTTGTGCCGCCGGGAACGCGCGCGCCGCCTAAATCGGCAAATGTGTGTAGTGAATTTAGATCGACAAGTGCGTTTGTCCAATCGTTCTGCGCAATGCGAATGCGTGTCTGAGCAAAAAGCGCGATGGCTTCCGGCAATTTACCTTTGAACATTTCCTGCGTTTTTGCCGTCCATTTAAGAGCGTTCGCGTTTTCGCCCTGGTCGCGCAGAACGTCAATAATATTTAAATACGCCCGGTCTAAATTTTCCGCGTCAGGATATTTTTCGATGAATTTTTGATAACGTGAAACGGCTTCCTTCGGCTTATTAAGACGTGAATACGTCGAAGCGGTTTGGCTGAGAGCGTCTCTGGCGATTTCCTGTTCGGGAAATTCAGCTTGTACGCGCTCAAACCAATTGATCGCTTCGTCATAATTTTTTTCCTGAACGAAGCCGCGTCCGATTTGGAAAAGCGCTTCAGAAACAAATGTTCCGGTTCGAAAACGCTCGACAATCGCCAAAAAATGCCGCCGGGCAAGCGGAAAATTTCGGTTAAACTGATAAACAGTCGCTCGTCTGTAATGTTCTGTTTCAGTCAGAACACCAACCGTTTTGCCAAAATTTTCTTTGCCGACATCCATTTCGTCCAAAGCCTTTGCCGCTGTTAAAGCAAAATCGTCAGGCTGCGCCGGATTGGCTGAATTGTTTACGAGCTGCGTAAAAATTTCACGCGCTTGAGCGGCATTTCCCATTTGTGAATAAGCTTGTCCGATAAGCGCGAAATTTTCGCGTATTTTGGGATTTTTAAAATCCGGAGTCGTTGAAATAGACGCAGAATTAATTTTTTTTTCAGCAGATGTTCTGTTTTGCTGTTCAAGCATTATAATCGCCGTCTCAAAATTTCGGCTTTCAAAAAAACTTCTCGCGAGTCTGGAATTCGCCGCGCTGCTAATTAGACTTTGCGGAGCGATAGTCAAAAGTTTGTTGAGATAAATTCGTTCAAGCATTAAATTTCCGCTCGAACGCGCAATTTGTGATTGATGCCACAAAGCGTATTCGGTTAAAACGGAATTGCGGCTGACAACTGTCTGATAATTCGCCATTGCCGCCCCAACATTATTTTGTTTTTCGGCGATTCGCGCCAGAAGATAATCGTAATTGTTCAGTTGAAAGAGTTTTTGATCACGACTAGCTAGTGTTTGAAGCTCACCCGACGCTTCGGCGTATTCTTTGTTTTCAACTGCCCGGCGAATTTTAGAATGAGTTTCGGTTGGAGTTTGAGCCGGAACGACAAAAGTGGTCGCGGCGAAAAATAAAAGCAGGCGGAAAATTTCAAAAAATTTGGCTGGTAGCATAAAATATCCGAATCGTTGTAAGCTGAATAGAAATTTCGAGTTAAAAATATGATAGCAGAACCAATAAAAAATCGGGCTGTGATTTTAAGCGGAGCGCCAATTGCTGACGCGATTAAAAACGAAGTCGCCGAAGAAGTTAAAAAACTAAAAGAAGATTTCGGCATTATTCCGTGTCTGGTTGTCGTCAGAGTCGGGAACGATCAGGCATCGGAAGTTTATGTCGGCAAAAAGGTGAAAACTTCTCAGGAACTCGGAATTATCTCCGAACACATTCATTTACCCGTCGATATTACCCAGGAAAAACTCTTAAAAGTCGTCGCGGAGCTGAACGAACGCGAAGACGTTGACGGCATTCTGGTGCAGATGCCTCTTCCCACGCAGGTTGACGAAAACGTAATTTTAGAAAAAATAAATCCTGAAAAAGACGTTGACGGTTTTCATCCCATAAATGTCGGTCGCCTTTCGCAAAATCAAGAATCGCTCACGTCCTGTACTCCTGCCGGTGTAATTGAAATTCTTAAACGCTCGAACATTGAAATAGACGGAAAACACGCGGTTATCGTCGGCAGAAGCAATATCGTCGGCAAACCAATGGCGATGCTTCTTTTGCAGGAAAACGCGACGGTTACGATTTGCCATTCGCGCACGAAAAACTTAACGGAAATCACGAGCCAGGCAGACATTCTGGTCGCGGCAATCGGGAGAGCCGGATTTATTAAAAGCGAACACATCAAAGAAGGCGCGACGGTCATCGATGTCGGAATTAATAATGTTTCTGATGAAAATTTGGCGCGGGAACTTTTTGATGAAACGGAAATCAAAAATCGTCTGAGCGTGATTGCCAGACGCGGCGCAACGCTGGTTGGCGATGTCAATCCGAAGGATGCTCACCGAAAAGCCGCATATTTCACGCCTGTGCCGGGCGGTATTGGGCTTCTAACAGTGGCGATGCTGATGAAAAATACGATTGAAGCAGCTAAAAAAAGAAGATTGCAATAACAGATAATGAATAATTTAATTTTATTCTCAATAATCCATTTTCAATTATCCGTGTTTCATTAAGTTATTCGTTGAAAAAAATATGAAATTATCGTTTGAAGAATACGGCAGACAGGCAAGCGAGACGGCTTTGTATCCGAATCGCCTGAAAAATCTGGAATATCCGACGCTAGGTTTGGCGGGTGAAGCAGGAGAGGTCGCCAATATTGTTAAGAAAATTCAGCGCGATTTCGGCGGAGAAATAACCGCTGAAACTCGCGCGAAATTAAAAGACGAACTCGGCGATGTGTTGTGGTATATTTCGGCTTGCGCCGACGAACTCGAACTTTCCCTTGATGAGATTGCGCAATTTAATATTGAAAAATTAGCTGCGAGACACGAGCGTAAAATTAAAAATTAAAAATGCAAAATGGAAAACTCCAATTTGAATAGATTATCAATGATCAAATTTCCATTTAAAGATTATGTTGAAAGTTGGTTTGACCGGTTCGATCGCGGTTGGAAAATCTCATGTTTGTGATGTTTTCCGCGAGTTGGGCGCGTTTATTCTCGATGCCGATCAGACAGCGCGGGAAGTTGTTGAACCGAATTCAAAAGGTTTAGACGCCATAGTTAAAAATTTTGGAACAGAGGTTTTACAATTTAACGGCGAGCTTGACCGTGCAAAACTAGGCGCAATCGTTTTCGCGGAAGGCGCGAAAAGAGAACTTTTAAATTCAATTATACACCCGCTGATTTTCGAAAAACAAAATCGATGGCTGCTGGAGCGGGAGCGCGAAAAGGCAGACGCAATTTGTATCATTGACGCGGCTCTGATGATTGAATCGGGCGGGTGGAAGCGTTTCGACAAAATAATTATCGTCTGGTGCGCGCCTCTGATACAATTAAAAAGACTGATGTTGCGAAATAATTTAAGCGAGGCGCAAGCCGTTCTGCGAATCAATTCGCAAATGCCGCAAAACGAAAAAAAACAATTTGCCGATTTTTTGATTGATACAACGACTGGTTTTGAGGCAGCAAAAAAGCAAACTCAGGAAATATTTAATCAGTTGAAACTTTTGTAAAAACAACAAGGAAATATTTAATAAAAGTCAGATGAAACCACAAATAAGCACAGACACACGCAGATGGAAAATCAAAAAGATAGCTGTGTGTGTCTGTGTTTATCAACGGTTTATTTTTACTTTATTTATTGGCTCAGCAATACTTTTCACGGCGTGTAATGAACTTGAAAAGCCGAAACCGGAACCGTTTTATTCACAGACGGCGCCACCGCCAAAGCAGGAATTTCGCTGGAGCAACGGAAAGATGCCGAAATCTTTTGACCCTGCTCTCGCCGCAGCGCCGCCTGAAACCAATATTGTTCGGGCAATTTTTGAGGGTTTGACGGAAATCGAACCAAAAACATTAAAACTGGTTGCGGCGGCAGCCACCGACTGGAAATCTTCGGATGATTATAAAACCTGGACTTTTAATTTGCGACGTAACGCAAAATGGTCGAACGGGGAAAATGTCACGGCGAAGGATTTTGTACGTGCCTGGAAACGCCTGCTGAAAATGAAAGAAAAAGTCATTCATTACGAATTGCTTGATAATATTTTTGAGCTAAACATAAAAAAAGTTGAAATTCCTTCCGCTGGCAGCGCTGATAAATTTAATAATTCTTCAAATAAAATTTCTGAGTTGGGTTCGCCAACTTTTAAAAATCAAAGCAATACTAATACTTCTGACACACGTGCCGAAATTGCAAGCGAAGACGGAAAAGAAGCAAATTTATCAGTAGAAGAGCCCGAACAAAATCGCCAGTCCCAACACGAACCGGCGCCTGGCGTTAAAGCAATTGATAATTATACTTTGAAAATTTCACTTGTTAATCCTGATAAGGATTTTCCGGCGTTAGTCGCTCACCCTCTGTTTAGTCCGGTTTTCGGCGACGGCAAAAATCTTGACACTGAAAAATTAAACGCCGACATTGTGACCAATGGCGCGTTTCGAATTTTTTCTGTTGGGCAGGACGGAATAACGCTCGACCGCGCCGAAAATTATTGGAACGCGAGAGAAGTCGAACTCGAAAGAGTGCGATTTGTCCCAACTGAAAATGCTGAAAAAGCGCTGGAAGCATATCGGGCAGGCGACATTGACGCGGTTACAAATGCTGAGTTTGAGCCGCTCGCGCTCAAACTTCTGACGCCTTTTGATGATTTTAGGCGAACGACGCACAGCGCGCTGAACTTCTATGAATTCAATCGGGCAAACGCTCCGTTTAATGACCAGAGAGTGCGTGAAGCGTTGGCAATTTCTATTGAACGCGAACTTCTGACCGAGGGCGAAATGGAGGATGCCGCCGAGCCGGCACTAAGTTTTTTGCCGCATCAAAAAGAGCAGACCGCCGGGCTTTTGGAAGATTCGATCCGCGCTAAAGAGCTTTTGACCCAAGCCGGATTTCCGGGCGGCGAAAATTTTCCAAACGTGAGACTGCTCGTCAATCGTAATAATATCCAGCAAAAAATCGCGCGAAGCGTGGCAAAAATGTGGAAGCGACACTTGAATATCAACACCGAAATTATTGTTAAAGAATCAGCCGAGCTTGATTTTGCCAGAGAAAGCAATGACTTTGACGTAATTCGGCGCGGCGAAGTTTTGCCGACACTTGATGAAATCGTCAGTATGCGAAGAATTTTCCCTTCAAAAAAAGTCAAAGAAAATAAATCAGATAAAAACCCACCAGCGAAGGAAACTGATCTGAATTCTGAAGCAAAAAAAGAGGAAAAATATAATTTGGATTCGCCGAAAGTCGCCGCTTCAAATGACGATTTATCTTTGTTGACTCAAAATGAAGAAAATGCGGAAATTTTGACGGCAGATGAAGCGATTTTTGAATTTGCCGCCATCCCTTTATATTTTCCGATTTCTTATTCTTTGGTCAAACCTTATATAACAGGTTTTGAAACCAATTCTTTGGACGCTCCTTCGCTCAAAGATGTCGAGATTGACAATAACTGGCAACCAAAAAAAGCCGCCGACGAATCTAAATAGAAAAGTTGAATTTTTGTATTTTTCTCAAACTTAATTGAATATAAAAGTTTACCGCCCGCGAAAATTTTTCTTGTCTGTAATTTTAAGAAGTGGTAAATTTAACAGAAGTTTAACATTTACTCGACACGTCTCTTCCCGCAAGTTTGTTTTTGGATATGCCTGTTCTGCATTCTTTTGAAGGATTTCTATTATGGCGCGATTTAATTTTATCCAGTTTCGGACGATTTTCACACTTTTCATTTTATCTTCGTTTCTGGTCAGCTGTACAAGTTCGGCAAACAACCGATTTTGGGGCAGAACGCAGGCTCCGAAAGATAATATTCTGCGCTACATTTCAGGCTCGGAACCCGAATCGCTCGACCCGCACATCAGCACGGGACAGCCGGAAGCGCGTGTTTATCTGGCTCTATACGAAGGTTTAGTCGAATTTCACCCGAAAACAATGGAAGCGATCCCAGGAATTGCCGAAAACTGGGAAGTAAGTTCTGACGGCACGGAATATCTTTTTCACCTGCGAAAAAACGCAAAATTCTCGAACGGTGATCCGATTAAGGCGCAGGATTTTCTGTTTTCGATTCGCCGCGCGCTATCGCCGGAGATCGCCGCTAAGGGAGCGGATCTCGCCTACTATATCAAATACGCCGAAGCCTATAATCAAGCGGGCGTTTTTGTGAAAGACCCGCAAACCGGCAATTTCCTGCTGAAAAAAGATTTTGTTACTGACGAAAAAGAAAAAGCCGCGCTCGAAACCGCCATTCAACCGACTGAAAATCTGGAGAGCGCTTCAGAGATGCACAAATTTCTTGACGCGCCGGAACGCCTTGTCTTGAAGAGCGAGGAAAAGGCGCGCGCTAAAGAACTTGAAGCTAACGCAAATTTGAAAACGGCGGTCGAAGGCAAAGAATTCGTTCCCGTAACGGCGGAAAATCTGGGCATCGAAGCGGTTGATGATTATACTTTCCGCATCAAGATGCGCCAGCCTGCTCCGTATTTTTTGGGACTTCTCACTCATCAATTATTTCGCGTTCTGCATCCGCCGACGGTTAAAAAATTCGGTAAAGCCTGGGCGCGACCGGAAAATATCGTCACTAGCGGCGCCTTTAAACTCGCCGTCCATAAACCTTACGATGAATTGATTGTCGTCAAAGACCCGAATAATTGGGATGCGGCGAACGTCAAACTTGACGGTATCGAATTTTATCCGCTTGAAGAAGGAACGACGATGATGAATCTTTATAAAGCAGGAAGCGTTGATGCTATCTATAATCACATCGTTCCGGCTTCGTGGGTAGGGGAAGCGAAAAAATACAAGGATGAGTATTTGAATTTGCCCGAGGTCGCTATCGAATTTTACAGTTTCAAAGTCAAACAACCGCCGTTCGATAATCTGAAAGTGCGGCAGGCGTTTAGTTTAGCGGTTAATCGCGATGCGCTCGCCGAATTTCGCCGGACGGTTAAACCACTTTACGATTTTACGCCGGAAGGAATTTTTCCTAAATACGAAGAAGCACGACAAAAAGTGCAAGCCGAAACTCGCC
>MWVV01000737.1_pt1 | contig 11888 bp, 10 predicted proteins | sample 1047281 | NCBI WGS metagenome assembly MWVV01 (sample SAMN06349986, study PRJNA376086) | soil metagenome | isolation source: PT-2 sample Antarctic (ecotone) soil | place: Antarctica | collected 2015-01-13 | reverse complement strand
CAAAGCTACGTGCTTCACCATCAGTCTCCAGGTACTCATCAAGTGTAGGAGATTCTATAAAAGGAATTTTGACCATTGTTTGTTCAACAACTTCTGTCATATCTAAAAATCCAATCCGGTTACGCAGAAAAGCATATACTGCAATTTCGTTGGCGGCATTTAAAATACAAGGTAAGTTTCCACCCTTAGTAAGTGCATCTATCGCCAAACCAAGATTTCGGAAAGTTTTAATATCCGGCTCTTCAAATGTTAGTGTTGACATGGAGCGGAAGTTAAGACGCGGCATATCGTTAGGAATACGATGGGGGAAACCTAACGCATACTGTATGGGCAACTTCATATCGGGAAGACCCATTTGAGACTTTATGCTTCCATCTTCAAATTGCACCATGCTGTGGATAATACTTTGCGGATGAATAACAACTTGTATTTGATCGGGTTTTAAATTAAACAGCCACTTTGCTTCAATCATTTCAAGACCTTTATTCATAAGCGTAGCGCTGTCGATAGTAATCTTTGCACCCATCGTCCAGTTAGGATGCTGAAGTGCATGGTCTCTTTTTACATTCACTAAAAAATTAGGTTTTTTACCACGAAACGGTCCGCCGCTCGCAGTGAGAATTACCTTCTCTATCCGGTTTCTTGTTTCGCCCACCAGGCATTGAAAAATTGCAGAGTGTTCACTATCCACCGGAATAACAGGTACTCTTTTTTCAAGGGCTTTCCTCATTACAATATCGCCTGCTACAACCAAAGTTTCTTTGTTCGCTAAAGCAACAGGCTTGCCGCTCTCAAGCGCTTGTAAGGTTGGTTTTAAACCTGCATAACCTACAATTGCAGCAATCAACAGATCGTATGCATCCATTGCTGCAACTTCTTCCAAAGCCTTTTCGCCTGCAAAAACCTGGATATCTGTTCTGGCTAATGCCTGCTTAACTTTAGTGTATTTTTTTTCATCGCCGATAACAACTATATAAGGATTAAATTTTAATGCCTGCTGAACCAGCAACTCATCGTTGGTTTGTGCAGTAAGAACCTCTGCAGAAAATTTATCTGTATTGGAAGCAATAACTTCAAGAGCTTGTGTGCCAATAGAGCCGGTGGAGCCAAAAATCGCTATACGTTTTTGAGACATAGAATTTTAAAAATTCGGGGGCGGTAAAGATATAGGAATAATTGTTTGGCAGTACAGGCTGAAATGTGAAAAATAGAATTACCTAAAATTGGTAATTTTTATAAGTTAATCTACTTTTACAAAAGGCATTTAACCAAACATTCGTATGAATGCAATGAAGAGCAGACAGCTCTATAAAAACTGTTTTAGAAAAAAGCATGGCAAAAATAATTTATGCAACTTCGATTTAATGACGAGTACCTCGAAAAGATTTATTCAAATCAGCAAGTCAAAGGAAAGCCAATATTTAGCGAGCAAGTAGTTCTGCAATTTAAAAAAACTGTTTTAAAAATTAAACTTGCAGAAAATACGATTGAATTAAGACAGCAAAAAGGACTTCATTTTGAAGCGTTAAAAGGAGACAAGAAAGGTCTTTATTCAGTAAGAGTGAACAAACAATACCGGTTGGAATTTAAAATTGAAAATGATATTATAACATTAGTTGAAATTATACTGATAGAACATTTATCAAAACATTACGAGACATAACAATGAAGTATTACGAGGTGATAGGAAAGAATGGGAAAGTTATAGAAACAGATATAACACTGCATCCCGGAGAAGTTTTAGCTGATGAATTAGAAGCAAGGAAAATCTTGAAAAAAGATTTTGCTGCTTTATTGGATTTACAACCGTCACATTTAAGTGATCTGCTTAAAGGTAAGCGGCATGTATCCGCAAAGCTTGCTTTAAAGCTTGAACAGCATTTAAAAATCAATGCCTCGTTTTGGCTTCGACTTCAAATGGCTCACGATCTGTTTGTTGCTAAAAAAGAATTGGAAAAAGCTTAAGCAATAAAAGGCTCTAGCTCATCTGCAAGCTTTCTATCGTTACTTAAGCGGGGAACTTTATTTTGCCCGCCGAGCTTTCCAATACTTTTCATATAATCTATAAAACCGTTCTTTCTTATTAGAGTTATTTTTAACTTATCAAGAATATTTCCTGCAATTAAATCGTCATAATAAACATTTTTGCTTCTTAAATTCTCATCAACTTTTCTACTGAATGATTGTATATCATGGGGCATATTTTCAAATTCGATAAACCACTCATGATGACTTTTACCATCGGCATGATTAATAAAGGGCGCTACGGTAAACTCAATAATTTTTATGCCTTCTTCGTTTGCTGCTTTTAGTAAAGCATATTCCACCTCCTCACCAATCACATGTTCTCCAAAAGCCGAGATAAAATGTTTGGTACGACCGGTTACAAATAATTTATAAGGGTTGGTGCTAATGAACCTGACAGTATCACCAATATTATAGCCCCAAAGCCCGGCATTATTACTAATGATCAAAGCATAGTTTTCATTAACCTTTACATCTTTTAAACTTAATCGTGTAGGGTTGTCATTAAAAATTTCGCTGGCCGCAATAAATTCAAAGTAGATACCGGAGTTTGTGTTTAGCAATAATCCCGGTTCTTTATAATCGTCTTGAAAGGCAAAGAAACCTTCTGAGGCAGGGAATAATTCTATTGTATCTACAGGCTTACCAATGCTGTCTAAAAGCCTGGCTTTGTAAGGTTCAAAGGTTACCCCGCCTTGAACCATTACCGAGAAGTTTGGAAATATATCCTTTATCTTTTTTCCTGTTTTTTCCGTAAGCCGGTCAAAATACATTTGCATCCAGGGAGGAATTCCACTAATCAAAGTCATGTCTTGATTAATGGTTTCATCTACTATCTTTTCAAGTTTAGTTTCCCAGTCATCTATGCAATTTGTTTCGTAAGTAGGCATTTGATTAGTGCGCAAATAACGAGGCACATGGTGATTAACAATTCCGCTGAGCCTGCCGGTTGGTACTCCGCCAACCCGTTCAAGTTCGGGGGAGCCACTTAAGAAAATTAGTTTACCATCTGCAAAACTATAATTTCCGCTCATAGTCATATAACAGAGTAAGGCGTTGCGGGCAGTATTTATGTGGTTTGCAATGGAGTCTTTTGTAATAGGAATATATTTTACACCACTGGTCGTTCCGCTTGTTTTAGCAAAATAAATAGGTTGCCCTTTCCATAATACATTGTGTTTACCTTCCTTAATTTTCTGTATATATGGTTTAAGCTGTTCATAATCTTTAATAGGTACGGCCTTCTTATAATCGTCGTATGTCTTTATATTTTCAAAGCCATGTTCTTTTCCAAATTCAGTATTTGTGCCAGTTTTCAATAGACTTTTAAGAATATTCTCCTGGTCGGTAATGGCAGTTTCAGTTCCCTTTTTTATTTGATTATATATGTAAGAGGCAAAAGGCTTGGCAAATAAAGATTTTAAATTCATACAAGGGGATCGGAAAGTACCGCTGACAAAAGTATAAAACGCAAACGGATATTAATAGATTTGGGTATGTCTTGATTTGCTATTACTCTTTTTTAAATTTTTAGTTTTTTTACTTCTTTTAATACCATTGAAATCCCTACCTTTGCCGTCCTAATTTTAGAAAAGTTATGTTTGCAGTAGTTAAAATAGCAGGACAGCAATTTAGAGTACAGGCCGGACAAAGTTTGTACGTACCTCACCTGCAAGGTAAATCGGGAGACAAAGTTGAGTTTGACGAAGTACTGTTAACTGATGATAATGGAAATCTTTCTACCGGTAGTGGTATAACTGCAAAAGTTACTGCCGAAATAGTCAGCGATCTTGTGCAGGGCGACAAAGTAATTGCCTTTAAAATGAAAAGAAGAAAGGGCTACCGTAAAAAGAAAGGTCATAGAACCCACTACACTCAAATTAAAATTGAAAGCATAGCGTAAATTGCTTATTGCTGATTTTGGGATTTTGTATTTCTGATTTCGTATTTCCGATTTAAAATAAAACATTATGGCTCATAAAAAAGGTGAAGGTTCGGTAAAGAATGGCCGAGATTCGCAAAGCAAACGTTTAGGTGTAAAGATATATGGTGGACAGCCAGCTATTGCAGGAAACATTATTATTCGTCAACGTGGTACACAATATCATCCTGGTAAAAATGTAGGTGTAGGTAAAGATTTTACATTGTTCGCATTAACGGATGGATTGGTAACATTTAAGAAAGGAAGAAACGAAAGAACCACAGTATCAATACTTCCCCTGGAAGCAACTGCTTAAATAATTTTGACAGTTACGAATAAGTTTTTAATTTTAATGAATATTTACTAACCATTAAATTTTAAAAACATGGCAACTGCAAAAAAAGCTGCTGCTCCAAAGAAGGCTGCTGCTAAAGCCGCCGCTCCAAAGAAAGCTGCTGCTAAAGCCGCCGCTCCTAAGAAAGCTGCTGCTAAAGCTGCTGCTCCTAAGAAAGCTGCTGCTCCCAAAAAAGCCGCCGCTAAAAAAGCTGCTTCAAAATAAACTTCTTTGGAGTTTACAGCAAGCAAAATAACTAAAGTCCCGGAAGCTCCGGGACTTTTTCATTACAATTACTTAATGAATCCTATCTCCTCTCACAGCCAGGTTTTTCATAACTTCTTTTTCATAGTTTAACCATTCTTTCCATCTCAATCGTACCTGTTCTTTGTTTTGGTAACTTTCTGCAAGCTCTATAAATAATGTATAATGGCCAGCTTCGCTTTCCATAAACCGGCGGTAGAAGTTCGAAAGGTAGTTATCATTTAAACCTTCGCTTAATCGTTTAAATCGTTCGCAGCTACGTGCTTCTATTAAGGCAAAAATCAAGAGTTTGTCTAAAAAACGCTCCTCGTCACTTCCGCCTTTTTTCTGAAATTCCATTAGCTTGTTTACATATTCATCTTTTCTTTGCTTACCTAATTTCAGGTTCCGTTTTTTTAATTCAAATAATACTAATCTAAAGTGTCCCCATTCTTCTGTAACTATAGGAGCTAATTCATCTACAAGCCTTTCCTTCTCAGGGTATCTTTGTATAAGTGAGATGCAACTGGTAGCAGCTTTCTGTTCGCAGTAAGCATGGTCAGTTAATATCTCCTGCAACGATATATTTGCAAGATCAGCCCAACGCGGATCTGTTGGAAGCTGAAGGCCGAGTATGTTCTTCTGATTTTCGGTTGATGGTTCCATAGTGAGTTAAAATGCAAGATGCAAAATTTGAAAGTCTAAAGTCAAAAATTCCGAATCAAATTCGAAATCAGGAAATACGAGATACGAATTTCAAAATTCAAAGTGAAATCAATATTAAACTTTTTACTTTTGAATTTTGCATTTTGACTTTGCTAAACCATTATGAGAATTATTCCCTTCATTATTTCTGCAATAATAACGGTTGCTTTAATTATTGTTTTAAATAATCAACTGCCTGCAAATGGTAGTAAAACGCCTGTACTTGGCTCGTTTTTGAGCCCTCAACATGGCTTCTGGCAAAGCGCTGAAGCGGTAGATGAAAGTTTTAATGCCAATCTAAAATTTCCTGATCTTAAAGGTAAAACCACTGTTTACTTTGATGACAGGTTAGTTCCTCATATTTATGCAGAGCAGGAGAGTGATGCCTATTTTGTTCAGGGATATTTGCATGCAAAGTTCCGTTTGTGGCAAATGGAATTTCAAACTCATGCCGCCGCCGGAAGGTTAAGCGAGATAATGGGAGAGCAAAGCGGAGGTACAAACTTTCTTAAAATAGACAGATTTTTTAGAAGATTGGGAATGGTGTATGGCGCTGAACAATCACTAAAAAAAATGGAAGCTGACCCGATAACAAAAAGCGAAACGGATGCTTACACTGCAGGTGTAAACGCGTATATATCTTCTTTAAAACCAAATCAAATCCCTCTTGAGTATAAGTTGCTTAATTATAAGCCGGAGGCCTGGACAAACATGAAAACATCGCTGTTTTTAAAATACATGTCGTACGATCTTGCATCTGGCGAGTATGATTTTGAAATGACTAATGCTAAAAATATTTTCTCCCCTGAAGACCTTGAAAAGTTATATCCTGTAGCTGCTGATAGCTTAGATCCCATTGTTCCGAAAGGAACTATTTTCAAACAAGCGGGGCTTGTTATAAAGAAACCTGCTACTGCAGATTCTATTTACTATCATTCTAATGATCCTGTTAGTGTGCCATTTAACATGCGTCCCAATAAAAACAATGGAAGCAATAACTGGGCAGTAGCCGGCAGTAAAACAAAAAGTGGCGCTCCTATTCTTTGCAACGATCCCCACCTTGGTTTAAATCTTCCTTCGCTTTGGTATGAGATGCAAATAACTACTCCGGCTTTCAGTACTTATGGCGTAAGTTTTCCCGGTGCGCCTTCTATCATTATTGGTTTTAATGATAGTTGTGCATGGGGTGTAACCAATGCAGGACGTGATGTAAAAGATTATTATGAGATACAATTTAAGGACAGCAGTATGCAGGAGTACATGTTCAACGGCAAATGGGAAAAAGCTACTTTTAGAAATGAAGTGATAAAAATAAAAGGGCAGCCGTCTGTTACAGAAAAAATTGCAATTACCGTTTTTGGTCCTATTATGTATGATAACAAGTATGAAAACAAGTTAAAAAACGGAAAGTATTATGCAGTACGTTGGAAGGCTCACGACCCAAGTAATGAACTGCTTACTTTCAACAGGCTAAATCGTGCAAAAAATTATATCGATTATTTAAATGCTATCAACACCTTTCAAACACCAGGACAAAATTTTGTGTTTGCCGCTAAAACAGGTGACATAGCTATAAAGCAACAAGGTAGCTTTCCTGCAAAGTGGAGAAGGCAGGGAGATTTTATTATGCCTGGCATTGATAGCAGTTATATGTGGCAGGGGACTGTTCCTAAAAAGGAGAACCCTCGTTTGTATAATCCTGAAAGAGGTTTCGTGAGCAGTGCAAATCAGTTAGCAGTTGACGAAATATATCCTTATTATATTGGAGGATCCTTTCCGCCTTACCGGGGTTTGATCATTAATAGAAAGCTCAGCGGGATGAATAATATTACCATACAGGATATGCAACAGATGCAAACGGATAATTATAACGTTTTTGCAGAAATAGCCAGGCCGTTGTTATTAAGGAATATTGAAAGATCGAAACTCGCTAAAGATGAAGTTGCTTACTTTGATATACTGCGAAATTGGAACCTTAGAAATGATATCAATGAACAAGGCGCCACGATTTTTAAAGTTTTTTGGGATAGCGTTGAAGTAGCAGTATTCGGGGATGAATTCTCCCAAACACAATTGCCTTTAAAATGGCCGGACGAATCGGCGTTGATTGAAAACCTGCTTAAAGACAGTGCTTATAAATTTGTTGACGATATAAAAACCCCTGCTATTGAAAGCCTGGATGAAATTGTTTTGCGGGCATACAAAAAAGCTTATAAAGAATTGAGAAAAGCAGGCAGTGAAGGAAAGTTAGCCTGGGGGAAATTTAAAGATACGGGTGTACGCCACTTGCTAAAGATACCGGCGTTAAACAGGCTGCATTTACCCATTGGCGGTGGAGAGCACATTATAAATGCAACCAAAGGCAACCATGGGCCAAGCTGGAGAATGGTGATTCAGCTAACTGATAAAATTGAAGCTTACGGAGTTTACCCTGGTGGCCAAAGCGGTAATCCTGGAAGCAGGTATTACGACACATTTATCAATACCTGGGCAGATGGTAAATATTATCCATTATTATTTTTAAAAGAAGATGAAGCAAAACGTAGCTCACAAATAAAATGGGCTACAATTTTTTCTAACGGCTAATATTATTTTAAATAAGCCTAAATGACAAGTATAGGAATAGTATTTTTTACCGCAGAGATCACAGAGAAGGAATCGCAGAGAACACAGAGCAAGTCTCTGCGTTCTCTGCGACAGACACTTGTTTTCCTCTGTGGTTGAAAAAAATACAACTCTTCATAACAAGCAGTGCAGATATTTGGGTCGGGAATTTTTGCGAAGGTTGAAACTGCAAAGAAAGAAGAATACAGAGTTTACGCATAGCCTCTGCGAATCCTCATTAAACTTATGTTCTCTGCGGTTAAAAAAGTATTACTTATGAAATTAATAGTCTCTTTTTTTCTTACAATCTTATTAAGCTTTGCAGGCGCACTTTTTTTTCCCTGGTGGATTATTGCTGTGGTTGCTTTTGCGGTTGCTGCAGTTATTCATCTGCGTCCTCTTGCGTCTTTTATTTCAGGGTTTCTTGCTTTGTTTATTTTATGGGGAGCACAGGCAATTTATTTAGATGCTAAAAACCAACACTTGTTAGCAACAAAAATTGCTTCCGTTCTTCCATTAGGCGGCTCATATATTGCTTTGATTTTGCTTACAGCTTTTATTGGTGGACTTGTAGCAGGGATGGCTGCACTAACCGCAAGTTTTTTAAGAAGAACACCTGGCAAAAAAGTGGTAGTTGAAAATGGTCATGAAACGCGAAAACGGGTTATGCTAAAAGAACGTAACTTATAAAATCACGAAGCTTATTTTCGCCCGAATACATTTGCATGAGATCATTTTTTATACTTATATTAAATACATTATTTGTTCTTAAGGCAATTGCAGGAAATGTAACAGGCCGCATAACGGATGATAACGATCAGCCTCTTGCCTTCTCTTCCATTACTATTAAAGGAACAACGCAAGGTACTTCAGCAAATAGCTCGGGAGAATATTCTTTAAACTTGAACGATGGCGAGTATATATTAATTGCACAACACGTGGGGTACAAAAGTGTCGAACAGAAGGTTGTTGTTGGTAAAGAAAGTATGCGTGTTGATTTTAAACTGAACGAGCAAAAATACGATCTTGGAAATGTGACCGTAAGAAAAGGTGAAGACCCTGCTTATGCAATAATCCGAAATGCAATTAAGAAGAGAAGCTATTACGAAAAAGAGATAAAAAAATTTGAAACTGAAGTTTATATTAAAGGACAATTTAAACTGCGTGATTATCCTAAGAAGCTTTTTGGGAAGCCTGTAGATTTTGAAGACGGAGATACCAGCAAACGCAAGATGATCTTTTTATCAGAAACTGTGGCAAAATATTCTGTTGATGAACCTAAGCGGAAAGTGGAGGTTTTGTCAACCAAAGTAAGCGGAGAAAGTGATGCATTTGGTTTCAGCAATCCCCAGATCATCTCGTTTTATCAGAATAACATCCGCCTTGGTAATATAAATCCGCGTGGCTTTATTTCTCCCATATCAAACAATGCGTTAAACTATTACCGGTATCATTTAGAGGGAACGTTTTTCGAAAATAATCAAATGGTTAACCGGATACGGGTTATACCAAAACGTAAGTTCGAACCTTTGTTTAATGGCTTTATAAACATTATAGAAAATGAATGGCGCATACAAAGTGTACAGCTAACGTTGTATAAAGAAAACCAGGTGCAGTTGGCTGATACCATTAAGATTGAGCAGTTATATGTGCCTTTTGGAAATGTTTGGATCATCAAGCAACAAACTATTTATCCATCAGTAAAAATTTTGGGGTTTGATGCTCATGGCAGTTTTGTACAGGTGTACGATAAATTTGCCTTAAACCCCGTGTTCTCTAAAAACTTTTTCAATAACACTATCCTTAAAATTTATGACAGTGCAAATAAAAAGCCGTTAACGTATTGGGATAGTATCCGCCCTGTTCCTTTACTAGCAGAAGAAGTGAAGGATTATAAAAAGAAGGACAGTCTTGAGCAGGTTAGAAAAGACCCGCATTATTTAGACTCGTTAGATAGAAAAAGAAACAAGCCTAATCCAATGCAGTTAATTACTGCAGGCCAAACCTTTAGCAGCAAAAAAAGAAAGTCTTCTGTTACAGTAGCCGGTTTAATTCAAATAATTAATTACAATACTGTAGAAGGTTGGGTTGTCGACTTACGGCCATCTTTTGAAAAAAGATTTTCCAACACAAAACGGAATGCATTAACTGTAACGCCGGGTTTCAGGTATGGCTTTAGTAACAAGAGGTTTAATCCTAACATTGCAGTGGGTTACCGGTTTGGAAAAAAATATCTTACTTCATTCACTGTTGCCGGGGGCCGTAATGTTTTTCAATACGACCCGGCAAATCCTGTACGTATATTCGGAAACACGTTAAGAACATTACAGAATGAAACGAACTATTTAAAAATTTATGAAGCAGGTTTTGGGCGGCTTGATTTTCTAAAATCAATAGGTGATGGATTTACAATCAGCAGCTATTTTGAATACCAGGACCGGCTTTCGTTAAATAATACAAGTACCTATAAATGGAAAGATTTTGCGGACAGAGACTTTACTCCTAACATCACGCAGCCTCATCATCAGGCCTCGCTTGTATCTGTAAATATAAAATGGCAACCCGGATCAAAATACATTGAGTTGCCGGAAAGAAAGGTAAGCGTGGGTTCAAGATTTCCAACCTTTAACCTAAGCCTTACCACAGGTATAAAAGGTTTTTTGGGCAGTGATGTCGACTATACGAAATGGAGCTTTGCTGTTAACGATAATCTCAATTTTAACCTTGGCGGAAGGTTTAATTATCGTGCAACCTTTGGCGGATTTTTAAATCGTACTGCGGTATTCTTTCCTGATTATATACATTACTTCGGCAATCAACAACTACAGGCTTCGCCTTACTTAAGCAGCTTTCAGTTAATGTCTTATTACACTTATAGTAATATCGAAAAATTTTACTCAACAGCTTACATCGAATATCATTTGAATGGTTTTCTTACGAATAAAATTCCCGTATTAAAAAGGTTGAACTGGTTTTTAGTTGCAGGCAGTAATTATCTCTACCTGCCAAATCGTAATAGCTATTCTGAATTTTTTGTTGGGTTAGAAAACATCTTTAAAATAGGGCGTATAGATTTTGTGAGGTCGTTTAGCAACACCGGCTGGAGAACAACAGGCATAAGATATTCTATAGTGGGTATTACATTGTAAAAGGTTAAGAGGAGTTAATCTTAGGTTTTCTTTCTATAATTTTATTTGATTTTTGCTGTGCAATTTACTCACCCAAGTTTCAATCATTGTGAGTGAAATTTTGTCTTCACTCCGTTTGCACTAAGGCAGGGTAAGGTCTAAAATAAATATCTTATGGCGTCATTACATAACCGTGTTTCTCAAAGGGAACTGAAAGAACGTTTATACCAGGAAACTGAACCCAGAAGTACTATTAGTTTTTACCAGTATCATCCTATTCAAAATCCGCAGGAGTTTAGAGATGAGTTGTATAAAGCTTTGTTTCCTTTAAAAGTGTATGGAAGAATTTATGTAGCTAACGAAGGCATCAACGCCCAGGTAAGTGTTCCTTCTTCCAACTTCGACGCTTTTAAAAGTATTCTTTATTCATATGATTTTCTTAATGGCATCCGGCTGAATATTGCTGTTGATGATGATGGCAAATCGTTTTGGGTACTTAAGATAAAAGTTCGTGAAAAAATTGTGGCGGACGGAATTAAAGACCCGACTTTCAATATGGCAAATAAAGGCAGGTATGCTGATGCGATTAAAATGAACAACCTGCTTAACGATCGTGATACGATAGTGGTAGATATGCGTAATCATTATGAATATGAAGTGGGGCATTTTGAAAAAGCGATTGAAGTACCGAGCGATACTTTTCGCGAGCAGTTGCCTATGGCAGTAGATATGCTAAAGGAAAACAAGGATAAGAATATTATTATGTATTGCACCGGTGGCATACGTTGCGAGAAGGCCAGCGCTTATATGTTACATAATGGGTTTAATAATGTTTTTCATTTAGAAGGTGGCATTATAAATTATGCGCAGCAGATAAAACAGCAAGGCCTCGAAAGCAGGTTCAAAGGAAAAAACTTTGTGTTTGACG
>MWVV01000736.1_pt1 | contig 11898 bp, 17 predicted proteins | sample 1047281 | NCBI WGS metagenome assembly MWVV01 (sample SAMN06349986, study PRJNA376086) | soil metagenome | isolation source: PT-2 sample Antarctic (ecotone) soil | place: Antarctica | collected 2015-01-13 | reverse complement strand
GCTGCTGGGTGTCCATCGGTGGCACTCCTAGTAGCTTGTGGCGTTCAGGGAGTCGGGCCACGACGTCGGGGCGGGGCGGGGCGCTACAACGTCGTAGCGCCCCGCTCAGGGGCTCCTAGTCGGCGGTGGCAAACTGCGTGGCGTGCTCGGCGTAGCGGCCACGGCGCACCGGCTCGATCGTGGCGTCCAGGACGCGGCCCACCACGGCGAGGACCTCGGCGGGCAGCTCCTCCCCGGCGATACGGGCCAGGTCGGCCCAGACGTTCGCCAGAGTGAAGGACTGCGCCAGGGGCATGGGGATCTCGCCGTCTTCCAGCTCGGTCACGAGGGCGATCATCAGGGCGTTGAGCGTCATGGGAGTGGCTCCTGTCGTTGTGTCGCCCACGAGGGGGCTGAATTTCATCATCCACGGTAGGGGGGAGCCGGAATCAAGATGAATTCGGCGCGGTGGTCATCATCCACGGTGGGGGCGGGGTACAGCCTCACCGCGCGGTGAGGATTGAGGGCCGGAATCAAGATGAATGCGGCCTCTGGGTCGGAGCCGGAATTAACTTGACGGCTAAGAACCCTTTAACTATGCCGTCAAGTTGATTCCGGCTCCGGAGTCAGGGCCGGAATCAAGATGAATTCGGCTAGGCGGCGAGGGGCATGACCGCGATCGCGGCGCGCTGGCGATACTCCCAGCGCGCCGCCAGGAGCCGCACCGCGTCATAGTCACCGGCGCGGCCGATCCGCTGGCGGTAGGTCTCGACCAGCCGCGCGTGCTTCTGGCCGTAGGTGACGAGGCGCGAACCGATCAGCACGCGGGCCTCGGCGACGGCGGGGTGACGTTGCCAAGCGGCGACCACGTAGCAGCAGTGCGAGCACAGCCGATCGCACTGCGCGCCCTTGCAGTCGCAGAAGAGGTGGCCGTTGTAGGTGTCGAGAGAAACGATATTGACGGTGCCGGGCTTGTGGCCGCTCGGGGCGGTGAAGTGGACGATGCCGCTGGTCTCGTCGCAGTCGGCGTAGGTCAGGTCGGCGGCGCTGTGGACGGCCACACTCTTGGGGAGTGTCACCAGCGGCGGGATCGCGGCGTACGTGTGCATGGTAGAATCTCCTCGGGCATAGCGCCCGCTTGTGGCCTCACCGTTCGCTTCCTAGGGCTGGTCGGTGAGGCCGCTTTGTGTCCGATAGGCCTGTTCCTATCTGACACTATATTAAAGTAGTTGGCGATTCTTGTCAAGATATAAATAGCGATTCTTGACACTATCTGCTAGAATATGATTGTACGTTTTTGAAGTGCGGTAGTGGGTTATGTTGAGGAGAAAAGGCGATGGATGAGCAGCGGCGGATGCTGCTGACCGCCGCTGCGAGGCGGCTCGGTATCAGCAATACCACCATCCGCAAGATGGTGGCGGATGGTAAGTTGACGACATATGAGAATCCGCTCGATGGTCGTCAGAAGCTCGTAGACGTGGCGGCCGTTGAGGCGTTAGAGAAGTTTCGCCCGGTGCGTGAGGATGATCAGGACGTAAAAATCGCCGCCTAGGGTGAACTAGGCGGCGCAGGCTCACCGGGATCTGACACACCGGCGAGCAGGGGGATTGTAGCAACATGAGACGCCAGGGGTAGCGCCGTGGATGAGTTGCACGCGGTAATAGTCGAATACCTGCGCCAGCAGCGCCGCTCGACGGCGAGCGAGGCGGGGATCCTCGGCATCTGGCGCGAGCGCTGCGCGGTGCCCCGCTGTCGCTATTGCGGGAAGCCGATCGAGGCGGGCGATGCCCTGTGGGATGTCGAGCTGATGCGCCAGGCGCGGGCCTGCGTCGATCACTATGCGCCGTTCTGATGGCGGGCGATCAACCTTCCTCCTGGCGCGACTGGATCGCGTTCCCTGCGCCTGGCACCGTTAGCCCATCGACCCGACGAGCCCTGCCCGATCCGCAGCTAGTGACGCGGCAGGAGTTGCTCGCCATCGTGGAGCGCTGGGGTGTACGCGGCGTCAATGAGCGAAATCTCCGCTATTGGGAGCGGCAGGCACTCCTGCCGCAAGCGACTATCGACAGGGGACTCGGTCGGGCGCGGGCGGTTTATCCGTGGTGGGTCGCCGATCTCGTGAGCCTGCTGCGCCAGTATCAGGATCGTGGACTCTCTGTGCTCCAACTCCGCGAGCGTATGCGTGTCGAGACCCGGCGCTTATCGCTACTGCCGTTTGTGCCACGGGGAGGGAGGGGATCCGCACCACCGTGGGACTTCCCCTACACCCCCACTCCGATTCCGGAACTCACCCGGCTTGCGATGGGCGACATGAGCACACCGCTCGCGATCCTCGTGGCGATGCATCGCGAGGCGCTCGGCATCCCGATCGTTGGGGTAGACCTTGTGCTACATACGGAGGCCGGTGAGCGGCTTGTCTATACCGTACCCCTCCATGAGGGCGGCCAAGAGCAATAGGTGTCGTCCCGGCTTACCCCGCAGTAACGTGTCATCTCCCACTGCGGATAGGCAAAGTATAGGAGCAGTGGCTATAATGGGAGGGGTAAATGTACGGCACGCCGCACCACGGCAAAGGAGTTGAGATGGTGGCGAGAATTGAGCCGCGATACTACGAAACGGGCGACGTGGCGCGCGCACTGGGTGTCTCCACCGAGGCGGTGCGCAAGTGGGAGCGTGTCGGCAGCATCGCCCCGCCGCTCCGCACCGCGGGCGGGCGACGCCTGTTCAGCCTGGAGCAGGTCGAGGCGATCCGCGCCCGTCGTGAGGCGCGACACGAGGCAGCGCCGCCGGTCGATGCGGCGTAGCAAATAGCAAGAGCCCGACTACGGGCGCTCGCGGTGCACGAACACCATGAGCAGTAGTCGGACTCTCTGGCCAGCGCGCGAATCCCCAAACTGCTGACAAGGCACGGGAGACGCGGCTCTTACTAACTGGTGACGAGTGTACCACCTTCCCCACAAACAGGGAAGAGCCATTCGTCCCACAAAGGGTTACTGCTATGTCTCCCACACCCAGCGGCCTCGCTCGACCGCACGCCATCGTCTACCGGAACGGGTGCCAGCTCTTCCTCCCCCGCTACGATCAACGGTTCGTGCAAGCCCTCAAGAACCTGGTGCCGTCCAAGGCGCGGGTCTTCCACGGCGGGCACAACGCCGCCTACACGATCCTCACGCCCTGGCACGAGAAAGCCGTCGCCCTCGCCAATGAATTCTTCCTCGACTTCACCCGGCACCATACCGACGAACCCTACGCCTACCCCGGCGGCGATCGGATCCTCTTGCTGCAACAGCACGGGCGGAAGGTCGCGGGTGGCCGATGAACACGACGATGCCGCCCAGGCCCGCCACGATGCCCCTGAACGCTGACGGGTTGCCCGATGACCGGATCATGCGCGAGGCGCGCTTCGTGGTGTGGGGCTGGACCTGGAACGCCGGTAAGGGGAAATGGGATAAGCCGCCGCTACGCCCGCTCGATGGGCGCGCGGCGAGTGTCACCAACGCCGCCGACCATACCGATCTCGCCCGCGCTATCTTCGCGGTGCGCGCCCACGGCTTCGATGGTGTCGGACTTGTCCTAGAAAAGGGGCTCGGCGTCGTCGGGATTGACCTCGATAAGTGTCGCGATGCCACGACCGGCGTCATCGAGTCGTGGGCGCAGGCGATCATCGATCGCTTCCGCTCCTACTGGGAACCCTCGGCCAGCGGCACCGGCATCCGGATCTTCGTGCGCGGCCAGCTCCCCCCGACCGGTCGCCGCAAAGGACAGATCGAGGTCTACGAGGACGGCCGCTACCTCACGATCAACGGCAACCCCGGCCCCGGTGCCTCGCGTCATTTCGAGGAGCGCCAGGCCGAACTGGATGCCTGGCACGCCGAGACTTTCGGCGTGCAGCAGCCGAAGGGTGATCGACCCATCGCGCCGATCCCCGTCACCCTCGATGACACCACGCTCTTAGAAAAGGCCTTCGCCGCAAAGAACGGGCGCGACTTCGAGCGGCGGCATCAGGGCGTCCTCCTCCTCGAAAATACGAGCGACGACGACTGGGCGTACCTCATGGCGCTGGCCTTCTGGACGCAATGCAATCCGGGCCAGATGCGCCGGATCGCGCTGGCCTCGGGCCGCGTGCGCGACAAGTGGCTGAGTCGTCGGCCGGGTGGCGACTGGCTCGACTACAACATCACGAATGCCTGTACCGAGCAGCATGAGGTCTACGATTCCCAGCGCCTCAGCGGTTCGCGCGTCGTCTTCACGGTTCCCGACGATGGGGATGTGTGCGACGTGGCACAGATCGCTGCGGCCGTCGCCGCTCGCGATGGTGTGATCGTCCGGCTGGAAGCGGAGGTCGAGCGCCTCACCGCGCAATTAACGAATTGTCGCCAGGAGCATCTGCGGAAAGACGCGACGATCGAGAACTTAGACCTTGAGTTGCGAGCGTATAAGGCGGCGGCCGCCTTCCCCGATCAGACGATGGGTGGCGCTGTGTGGGACGTGGCGAACGGTGCATTCGCCGAGCGCGAGCGGGGGAATGTGCTGGTCGAGGATGGCAAAGAACAAGCGCGCGTTTGCTATCAGACGGCCGCTGATCTGCGGTCGTGTGCCACGGTTGGGAATGCGACAAAGAAATTCGTCGCCGCTGGCGCGGTCGATGGCACCTTCAGAAAGATCGACGTCGAGACCGAAGCATTCAAGGGCAAGGTTCAGGCGGCCTATATCGAGATCCCGCCAGAATGCGATACTCCGGCGAAGTTCGTGCTGCATTTATTGAAATCTCCGGTCGAGAAGAAGCACGGCGGCGCGCGCCGCAAGGTCGAACTGCCCGAGTTCGACGAGCCGGTGGCGGGTCCGGTGAAGTGCGTCACGGAGAAGCGCAAGCTCTGGTCGGACCTGACTACGGAGAAGGTCGTGAAGGTCGAGCGGGTCGATAGCCACACCGAGCACTTCGACGCAGACGGCTATCAGATGACTGCGGCCGAGGTGGACGAGTTCAACGTCAGCATCGGCAAGAAGGTGAAGACACCCGCCTATCGCCCCACCGTGCAACAGACCTCCTCGCCGGAAGACATCGAACTGACGACGATCCCCCGTGCGAACCTCGATGACGATCCGCGCCGCCCGATACCGCTGCACGGTAGCTGCGCGTGGCCGGGTTGCCCATTCCCGGCACAGAAAAACGCCGATAATACGCCGAAAGACCTTCCGCTCTGCTCGCGGCACACGGCCACGCACGGGTACTCGATGACGGGGGCGGACTGATGGAGACGACATATCCGCCGGCCCCCGCCGTCCCGGTGCGCGGTCGTCGCGGCTGGTTCTGGCAGATCCCGGCCTGCCCCTGCTGCGGTCGTCGCCATCAGCACGGGGGCGGCGACTTCACCGGCGACCCGCGCCGCCTCCTGGGGCATCGTGTGGCGCACTGTACGCTGCGTCAGCGCCTCGGGGAGTCGCGCGGCTATGAATTGGTCGAAGCGGTGGAGCAAGCGGCGTGATGAGTGACCAGGCGCGTCCGAAGCTGACCTCGACGCACTGGCGCGTGTTGGAACGTGTGGCGGCGGGGGAGAGCAACGCCACGATCGCCGCGGAGTTGGGGATTGCATTGGGCACCGTCGCCAGCCACATGACGACCATCTATCAGCGCTTACCGCACGCGAACACGGGCGGCAGGCGCGCTGCGGCGGTCAGTTGGTATCTGACGGTGGGGCGGGCCTTACACGATGCCGAGCGGTCCGCTGCCCCCTGAAACGGCGGTCCGGTCACGACAAGGACCATTAGGGGGACTCGAGAATGGCGGCGCGCTGCGGCAAATTGTCCGGTGGCACGGACATTCGACATAACGCGACGATTGTGTGAACTACGCGGACAGGTTCCGCTATTGCGGAGGAAGCGATGGGCGATCAACGACCGACCCGGACCTGGCATCCCTGATGGTGTCACACACACACGAAGGAGCGACGACGATGCACGCCACGACGATCCGCGATCACCCCGAATTGCAGCGCCTGACCGCCAGCCTGTCGCCCGATGCCGAGCTGGACCGCCTGGGGGCCGCCCTCGCCGCCGCCGAGGTGGCCGCGCGGGCCACCATCCGGGCGCAGCGGGACCGCGCCGAGGCCCTGGAGCGCCAGCTGCGCGCGGGCGCGGTCGACGCCAGGGGGCGACAGTCGCTCCTGCTCGAACGCGCCGGGTTGACTGTGGAAGAGGGGCTCGCGCCCGCCCTGCTCGCCGACGCGGCCCGCACACGGGCGCGCTGCGTAACTGGTCTACCTCGCCCGCGTGGCCACCCTCGCCGAGGCGCTCGCGTCCGTGGCCGTCAAGCTCATCACCGCCTCCCAGTTCGAGGAGCGGCTGAGCGCCCTGGAAGACCGGAAAGGAGCAATATTGCCATGATCGCCACGCTGGATCGCCGCCTCGCCAGGCTCGAAGCCGCCTCCCCGCCGCCGCCGTCGCCGCCCGACCGCGACGGCGACGGGGATGACTGGCCGCGTTTCCTGCGGCACAGCCCGCCGCCGGTGCTGGCGTATCTCGACCAGATCGCGCGGGAGGCGGTCGCCGCCGAGGGCGTGGCCGCGCCCGGCGAGGGCGACTGGTTCGACACGGCGCACCCGGCCTTCGCCGACGTGGTCCATGCCGTGCGCCGCTTCGCGGACAAGGACCTGGACGCGCCGCTGGGCGAGGTGCAGCACGCCATCCTCGCCTCGGCGTTCCTGCGCCTGCAGGCGCACCACGCCCGGAACGGCTACGGCGGGTACCACCCCGGCACGACCGACGCCACCTGGCGGGACGCCTACGGCCTCGAAGGCGAGAGCCGCCAGGAGCAGCATGGCCGCTACACCGGCCGGGGCTGGCTCACCCTGTGGCGCGAGCGCCACAGGGTATCCACGCGGCCGAGGCGGCGCTGCTCGCGACCGACCCGCCCGACATGCACCGCCCCTGACACGCCAACTCTTCGCCAGCGACGGGATCGGCGGGCCGCTGCAGCGCGTGGGGTGAGCGTGGGCGCCTGGGGACGCGCGGGTCCGGGTGGCCGGGATATTGCGTGCGCCATGTGTTGTCGCGAAAGGCCGCATGATGGCATCGCTGCTGCACGCACCTGTTGCCGCTCTCCGCGCCCGGTCGGGCGCGATGCTGCTCGTTGCTGCAGTGTTGCTGTGCGGATGTCGTCCCGGTGCCGCGTCGCAGCCCGCCACGTCGGCCATGACGGTCCGGACGGCCACGGCGACCGTGGCACCGGAGCAGGCCCGGCTGCCGCAGGTGCGGTCCACCGGCACGCTCGCCCAGGCCAGCACGGCGGCACCCACGCTCCCGCCCGATCCGTACGTCACGACCACGGCGCCGCCGCTACCGGCCTCCCCCACCGTGTCGCGCGCGGGGACACCGGTCTTCGGGTCCGGTAACGGGGCCAACGATCGGCCAGTGGGCGGGGCCGTCCCGCCGTCGGCCCCCGCTCGACTATCCGCACAACCGCCGCTCCCGCTTGCGCGTCTGCCGGTCTACCCCGGCGGCGAGCCCCGGTCGGGCGGCTCCGGCGAGCGCATGGTCTGGGCGATCGCGGCGTCCGCGCCGACGGTCGAGCGGTGGATGTACGCCAGCTGGCGCGATACGGGCCTGCGCTTCCTGTGCCAACGTAGCACCGACAATGGGACGGGGAACACGGAATTCCGGTGGCAGGATGCCGCGGGGAATGTGTACGGCTTCGTCGCCGACACGGCGCCGGGCGCGCCCGGCGCCGGCACGATCCTGACGATCACGACCTTCCCGGCCGCGCGTGAGCAGACCTGCTAGTGCCCCCCTCCCCGCAATGCCGACGCGATCCCGCTCCCGAGGGGAGCGCCCGCGCTGGGGGGACGGTGACCCCCAGACACCCGTGCACCGCGCGCCCGCAACGCCCGACACTCGTCCCAGATTGGTGGTACGTTCGGCTTGTCCCCTACCAGCTGTCTCGCTACACTAACGTTCTTCCCGGCTACCCCGGTCAGCCAGGGCGCGGCGCGTGCCGTGGCCCCACGGTCATAGAGGAGGTCCAAGATGGATCGCTCCACACGACGCCTGATCGTCGCCCTGACGCTCCTGCTCGGCGCGCTCGGCGGGGCCTGGGCCGATACGCCGGCAGTCAACGCGACGGCGTCGGCGGTGGCCCCGCTGCTGCGGATCGTGCACGCCTCATCGGATGCCCCGGCGATCGACGCCTACCTCGACCGCCAGAAGGTCGTCACCGCGCCCCAGTTCGCCGCCGTGACCCCCTACACCACGGTCGGGCCTGGCAGCTTCACGATGCAGGTCTTGGCCGCGGGGGCGGGGCCGGGCGGGAAGGTCTTTCTCAGCACCACCGTCGACCTGGGCGAGGGGGCCGCCTACACGATCGTCGCCGCCGATCGCCTCGCGCAGATGGCCCCGGTAGTGCTCGATGACACGCTCGGCGCGGCGACGGATGGCCAGGCCCACGTCCGTCTGGTCCACGTCTCGCCCGACGCCCCGCACGTGGCCGACGTCGCCGTCGTCGGCGGCCCGGTCGTCGCCCGCAACCTCCCCTTCAAGGGGGCCACCGGCTACCTGACGGTCGCCCCGGGCAGTTACGCCTTCGAGATCCGCCCCGCCGGCACGATCCAGGCGCTCGCCACCACCCCCGCCATCACCGTGGAGGCGAACCGCAGCTACAGCGCCTTCGTGATGGGCCAGCTCGGTGACAACACCTTCCGCGCCGTCATCGCCCTCGACAACGCCGCGACCGGCGGCGTCGCCACCGTCCCCGCGACCGGCGGCGGCGGCATGGCCCCGCCGGCACCGGGGCGAGCACCACTCGCCCTCGGCCTCCTGGCCCTGGTCGCCGTGACGCTAGGCCTGCATGGTCTCCGCCGCGGACGGCGGGTGTAGCGCACGGCCCGACGCGTGACGCGTCGGGGACGTGTTCAACGCGAGGTCGGGCGTGTCTACAGTGCGAACCGACTATCTGGCCCACCGATCGTGGCCAAGCCCCGCTCGGGGCGGTCGAGCGTGCGGTAGCGCTGTGCCGCTCGCCACCGCGCCCCTGCCGCGTAACGCAAGCGGCGGGCGCGGGCGGGCTCCCCGGCGCAGGGCCCGCGCCCCACAAATCCGTCATCCTACGGATAGGCCAGGACGCACAGGGACCCTATACTTGGAGGAGCTTCCTCTCCCCGGCCACGCGGGCGCTCACCCCGCGTACCCCCGACGACCCCCGCCCGGGGATGCGGGCGGGGGTCGTCGTTATCGTCAACCTCGGTGTCCACGATAGCTGAACGTGTCGCCGCAGGGCACAGGATCGGCACTTTCGGGTACTGATAACTTTTGGGTAAGTGATTTCCCCAGCGCCGCCGCCGTTCCTCGGGTCACGGCACCGTTCGTTGTCGTGACTTGAAGGGCGGTTCGGGGTTGGCTGACGAAACATTCCGCTCGGTCGCCCGTAGTAAGGATTAAGGCCGGGGCGGGTGTCCCCGGGCGGAAGGAGGGACCGACCATGTATACCATCGTCGAGCGGCGCAAGGTCAACCCCGAGCGGCTCCAGGAGACCATGCAGCGCGCGGAGAGCGAATTCTTCCCGAAACTGCGCACGGCCCCGGGCTTCACCGGCTTCTACGTCGTGGCCGACGAGGCGCAGGGCATCAATGTGGCGATCGTCGTCTGGGAGAGTCAAGCGCAGGCCGACACATTCGAGACCGAGAATAGCGCCTGGCTGCGGACGCTCGAGGAGCTCGGGCACGCGCTCCAGACCGACAATCGCGGCGAGTCGGTCGTGCAGCTCGAACCGGCGCGCTAGCCCCACCACCAGCGCCGCAGCCGCCCCCACGCGCCGGCCGGGGCGGCTACACTGTCCCCGCCGGGCGGGCGAACGTGACCGTCTCGGCCGCGAGATCGACCGCCTCGACCCGCCAGCCGAGGCGCAGCCAGCCGTACCAACAGTGGGGGGCGCCCGCGCCATGCCCACGCCACCACTGGCGATGGCCGCGCAGCTGGCGCGCCGTGGCGGGTAGGGGTCGCCCGAGGATCCCCTCGAGCACGGCGAAGGTGCGCGTGCAGCGCGTCTCGCCCGCCGCGGCGGTGGCGGCGAGGTGCGCGCCGAGCAGACCGTATAAGCGCTCGACCGGTCGCATGGGCTACCCTCCCGTTACTCCCCTGTAGCGCCGCCGAAGACCCGCCGCACCCGCGCCCAGAGGCCCGCTGCCGGTACGCCGCTGGGATCGTCGGGGGTTAGGGCTTCCGGCGCTCCTGGGGACGCTGGTGCGGCCTGCGCCCGCTCGGCATCCCGCTGGCGGGACAATGCCCCCCCATCGCGGTGACGCAACAATTCCGCCTCGGCTAAGGCCGCCCGTCGGCGCAGCTCAACGATCGTCGCGTCTTTCGCATCGCGCTCCGCTTTGACCTGGCCCAACTCCTCGCGCACGGTGCCCAACTCGGCGATGAAGGGGGCTAACAACCGTTGCACAATGGCATCGGCCTGGGCTTGCTGCTCGGGGCTCATGAGCCCGCCTGGTTGTGAGGGGTTGTCGGAGTTGTGACGCACAGAGCGTGACAACGATTGTGCGGGCGCATTGGTAGGGGTTGCTCGGGGAACGCCGAGCGATTCCCGCTCTATGGCGTAGGTTTCGCCCTGGGGGGTTAACAACTTGTGCGCCTTGTAACGCCCTGCTTTGACACGGTTCCTGACCGTGTTGCGGTGTACCCCTAACAACGTGGCCGCCTCGGCGATGCTGATGTATTCGGCGCGCTCATCCACCCTGCCAACCCCTCACAATGCAGCACAGTACGCGCAGGATAGCACAACGGGCCGATCCCCTAAACGTTTAGGGGATCGGCCCGTGTGTCGTGACGGCGCTTAGAACACTCCTAACAGTTTGAGCACCACGATGATCAGGATAATCGTGACCAAGGTGCCGATGATCCCGTAGCTGCGCATGGCCCCTCCTCCCCGGCTATTCGCGCGTCAGGGATGACGCCCCAGCATCATAGCACCCACCACCGCCGAGCTACTGCGAGCGCTCGACCATACGTGACGGTCCGGCGGTCGCATGGTCGAACGGTCCCCAGACGCGCCGCGTGTCCGCCAGCATCTCACCCTCCCGCGTCTGGTTATCGCGCAGGGTGTCGGTCGCGGCGATCACCGCGCAGGCTTCCAGGGTCGCCCTGAGCGCTGCGGTGAGATTCCGGTCAGGGGCCTGGTCGTGGTAGAGGGCGCAGGCGAGGGCGTCGGCCAGCACGAGGCAGTCGGTCGGGTCCAGGTCGAGGGTCGCGGTCAGCGGGGCGAACGCGCGGATCTTCATCGGGCTTCCTCCTCCGTGTCGCGCGGGCCGATCATGGCATCCAATGCCTTCAGGTGACGGCGGACGCCGCCGATGCTGTCGCTCCAGTTCCAGCCCGCCCAGTCGCACGCGTCCCAATCGACCGAGGCATCCCGCGCGCCGGTCGCGTAGCAGCCCGCCACCACGCCGATCAGCTGATCGGCGAACGCGTAGTCGAAGATGCCGAGCGGCGCGGGGTAGCCGGGCAGCAGGACGCGCAGGTCGATGAGGGTGTCGCGCTCTCGTGCGGTGCTGCGTGGCCAGTATTCCCCGACGATCGGCACCGCCCGGACGGGGGTCAACCGCGCCAGCACGGACGCGCTGAGGCCAACCATCGACGGGGGCAGGTCGGCGCGATCCGGCGGTTCGGGGTCGGCCTCGGCGCCCCAGACGACGATCAGCGCCCCCGGCTCGGGCTGGCGGTCGGCGCGGTCCACGATGAGGGGGTCGCCGGGGACGATGCCGTCGCCGAGCAGTTCCGTGCCGGTCACGACGTAGGCGACGGGATCGCCCAGGAGCGCGAACGCGGCGGGGCTCAGGTCGACGTCGCGCGGGGGCTCAGCGAGGGGGCGGAAGCCGCACCAGTCGCCCCAGGGGGGGCGGGGCGGCGGGGGGGTCTGCTGCTGGGTGT
>MWVV01000735.1_pt1 | contig 11898 bp, 16 predicted proteins | sample 1047281 | NCBI WGS metagenome assembly MWVV01 (sample SAMN06349986, study PRJNA376086) | soil metagenome | isolation source: PT-2 sample Antarctic (ecotone) soil | place: Antarctica | collected 2015-01-13 | reverse complement strand
GGACCATGCGGTGTTCGGGGCCGCGTGGGGGCTGGGGAACTGGGCGCTCGGTGGACGCGAGAGGGACGACTAGACAAGGTGGGCGCGTGAGTGCGGCCTCCCTGCGTTCCGTATCGTCGGGGATCTCGCGGTAGGGGAAGAATACGCGTGGCCGTTGGCGGTTTCGGGTAACATCCCAAGGTCATGACGCCGCGGTCGAAGGAAGACGCTCACGCACTTGGTTCCATCGCCCTGTCCGGCGGAGCCGAAGTGTCGTTCCGCGCCGTCCGTCCCGAAGACGCCCCCGCCCTGCAGCGCGTCCACGCCCGCTGCAGCGAGCGCACCATCTACCTGCGCTTCTTCGGCCCGATGCAGGAGCTGTCGGACAAGAAGGCCCGCTACTTCGCCTCCACCGACGGCATCGACCACCTCGGCCTCGTCGCCTTGGACCCCGAAGACCCGGGCGAGGTCGTCGCGGTGGTGCGCTACGCCCGCGAGCCGGGAAACGAGAAGGCCGAGTACGCGGCGCTGGTCGAGGACCGCTGGCAGGGGCACGGGGTAGGGGCGGAACTTACCCGTCGGCTCATCGACGAGGCGAAGGGGAACGGGGTCCGCTTCTTCTACGCGCTTGTGATGGGCGAGAACGCGCGCATGCTCAACGTCTTACGCCACCTCGGCCTCCCCGAGAGGGAGCGCTTCGAGGAGGGCGCCAAGCGCGTGGAGGTCTTACTCTACCCCGAGGAGCCCGGACAGCAGTCGGGATAGAACGGGCGCCACGGACGGCCTTATAGCGAGAGGGAAAGGAGCAAGGACATGGCGTCGTTCGCTTTTACCCTGCCCGTCCTGCCGGGGCAGGACGGCTTGGTGAGGAACATGGGGGAGGCGCTCTTGGGTTCTGCGGAACTCCAGGAGGCGTACGAGGCGTCCAGGAGGACGCTCGGCATCAGGGAGGAGAAGGTGTGGGTGCAGGAGACGCCCATCGGCCGGGCGCTGGTCGTGTACTGGGAGACCGAAGACCCCAAGCGCACCCTCCGCGAGCTGGCAGACTCCCACGACGAGGCCGTCGTACGTTTCAGGGACCTCGTCATGGCCGCCGCACCCGCCCTGGACCTCTCCGGGGATCGGCCGATCTCAAGCGAGCTGCTCTTCTCCTGGCCGAAGCCCTGAGCCTTCGGGGCCTTCTCGATTATTCACGCATCTTCCGAGAGTTTGTGTTCTCGGAAACCCCTATCCACGATCCTGCATGGATCGGGGCTTCGGCCCCTCTCTCAGCCCGGTTTCGGCCTACGCGGGGCAAAGTGCGAACACAACATGTTGTGGGTCTGCATAAACATGCGGCCGGGTGCATGCCCGAGGGGAGGCTAACGGGCACGCAAAAGGCGCTCGCGTACCTGCTGCAGGGTTAGTCTTTCGCGGCGGCCTTCACGGTGGTGGTGCCGAGGGGGCTTACGACCGTTTTGGGGATGCGGTGGCGGTGATCATCCCAGCCCTCGTTCACCTTGGTGAGGACCTCGACGAGCCGGAACCTCTCCAGGAGCCGGATGATAGGCCACGCCGGGTCGAACTCGCCGCGAAAGGCGGAGAGCTTGGGTGCGGCCGGGCGGGCGTGGTGGTTATTGTGCAGGCCCTCGCCGGAGGTGACGAGCGCCAAAAGCTTGAGGTTGGTCGCATCGTTGGCGAAATTCTTGTAGCCGAAGGTGTGGCCCGCGCCGTTGATCGCGGCATTGAAGACTATATATAGGATCGTATGCACGCTGTACGCCACGAGGCCGGGACCGAAGCCCATCAATAGCACCAGCAGAGCGCCAGTGAAGACGAAACCTGCCTCCGGGTATCTGAAGAGCATCTTGTCGAACCGGTCGTAGGGGAGGTCGGCGGCGTACTTCTCGAGGGTGTCGTCGTTTCTTGCCTCGCGCTTGTAGTAGTAGACGTTGCCGATCATGATCTGCCAGTAGCCCTCGACGTGGGGGCTGTGCGGGTCGCCCTCGACGTCGCTGAAGTTGTGGTGCTTGCGGTGAACGGCGACCCACTCGCGTGGCGAGACGATCGTGAGCATCCAGGTCCCGATACGCATGAGCAAGGTCATGGCCGGGTGGAGCCGGAGGGCCTTGTGCGAGAGCGTCCGGTGCAAGTAGACGGTGGTGATCAAACCCGCCACTTGCGAAAGCCCAAGCCCTACCAGCATGGCGACTACGTATTCCACTTATCACCCCTACCCATCGAGTGCCGGACCCTCCCGGCATCGCATTTTCGTCTTTCGCACGACCCTCACCTGCCCTGTTCGATCCCCACACTTTCGGTCCTTTTTGCCCTTTATCACCCGGATGCCGAGAGCTCCTATATTCTTGGATACAGAATAGTTGTTGCATTAATTAATCTCGTAACGTCGCAGAGGACGAACAGAGCCGGTAACGTTGCACGTATCCGTATCCCCGTCGGTGGAAATTGCTAGATCAGGAGCGTCGAGCCTCAAAGATCGGCATTTTGTCCTGTTCCATAATCCCTCCTTTAACCTCCTCGTACACCGAGCATCCTATCCAGCACGCGTTGCCACCGTATTCTCGGGAAGATGGCTCCTCGAAGACCTGTTCGTACGACGCGCTATCTTGCCTCCGTGACGAGCACGTTGAAGGCCGCTCCGTCGGGGATCGGCGCGCGGTCCTGGTTGAAGATCGCCCACTTCTCGCGTGCGGTATCGTACCAAACACCCACCTCGTGGTCGTTGTAGATGCCTTCGCCGTCCCCCGAGTTCCAGTTCTGCGTGACGTGGAGGATGGCGCTCGGGTTGCCATTAGCCAGGGGGTTGTCGAGGTAGGTGCTGTTCGCGGAGATGTTCTCCGGTGCGGCGCGATGGACGAACGCGGAATCCCCATCGATAGAGTCGGGTGGCTCGACCCCCGCCGCGCTACCCGCCCGATCGACTGCTTCGGACGTTGCGCCAAACCCACCCTCCCAATCCCCGACGACGTTCCGGCCGACCGCGCCGAGCAGGAGGAGGAAAAGGACCACAACGGCGGACAGCGCGATCGGGAGCGGCAGTTTGCCCCGGCGTCCCTTGCCATTCCCGGCGCCCCTGTGCCCCCTCCAGGCCGCCGCGACGGCCGCACGGCCGCCGTCGGCTCCCTTCTCCCCATCCGAGCCGGCGACGTCGAAGAAGGCGGGGGGCAGCCCATCCGTAATTCGCCGGAGGTCCTCCACGAGCTCGGCTGCGTCCCGGTAGCGGTCCTCGGGTTTCTTGGCCAGAAGCTTCGCGACCAGAGCGCTGATACCCTCCGGAATTTCGGGGTCGACCTCCCTCGGCGCCCGCGGCAGCTCGGAGACGTGCTTCATGGCCGTCGCCACCGGGGTGTCGGCCCCGTAGGGCACCTCCCCGGTGAGCATCTCGTACAAGACGATCCCCAGAGAGTACAGGTCGCTCCTGGGGCCGACCTCTTCCCCCATCGCCTGCTCGGGGGAGATATAGTTGGCGGTGCCGAGGATGGAGGCCGTCCGGGAGGCACCCGCGATGATCGTCGCGGATACTGCCCGCGCGATGCCGAAGTCCGCGACCTTTACGTCCCCCGTTTCGGTTACAAGCACGTTTTGGGGCTTCACGTCGCGGTGAATCGTCCCGTGCTCGTGGGCCGCGCCGAGGGCCCCGGCAATCTGCAGCGCTACCGAGGCGGCGGCGCGCGTCCCGAGAGGCCCCCTCCCGACGATACGCTCCTTGAGCGTGCCCCCGGACACGTACTCCATGGCTATGTAGTAGGCGCCGTCCTCCGAGCGTCCGAGGTCGTAGATGGGGACTATGTTCGGGTGGGAAAGGGCCGCAGCACTCCGGGCCTCCCGGCGGAAACTCTGGACGAACCCCTCGTCCTCGGCGTACTGCTGCCGGAGCACCTTGAGCGCGACGTCCCGGCCCAGGACCTTGTCGTGGGCACGGTAGACCCTCGCCATGCCCCCGCTGCCTGAAGGATCAAGCAGGACGTAGCGGCCGTCTACGACAGTTTGCTGCACGCCTAGAGCCTTACCTCTTGGGCCCCAACCGCCGGCTCCTTACGGCGCCGTTGCGGAACTCCCGTTCTCTCTTCGCCCCCGTCCTCGTCCACCGCTCGCAGCCTCCCTCGTGGTCGCTTTCGCCGCTTCTAATATCTACGGTTCTCGTGTTGCCACGGACCACATGACGGGCTAATTGATGGTTAAGCTTTGCGGTTCACGGTTAAGGTTTGCCATCAAACCGTGATCTATTCGTGCGAGGGGCGGTCTCCGGATCCCGCCCCTTCTCCCGCCCGCGCTGTGTGCAGCCTCTCAAGAGAGGCCGGGGTGGATCGAGACCTTCTAGCAAACGGAGCGATTGAGGGCCCTGGGATGCCCCATGGGCCAGGGTCACTACTTCGCGAGGCCGATGCCGGGCGGCGAGGCGGAGGAGCTTTTCGCCCCACAAAATGTCGCCGGCCGATGGCGGCTTGCGACACCGTCGGCCAAACCCTCGAGCCGTGGAGAGCAACGAGCGCGCCCCGGCCGACCTTTTCGTTCGGACCGGGACGCGCCGACATCGCCCACGGCTCGCGGCCTCCTGTGTAGGTTCGGTGATTGCTCACTATGCAGGGCCGGTGCGCGTACCTGGGGACGCATACCTATTCAGGACAGCGAAAGACCGAAGCCCCCGGAGGTCAGTCTGGCGCGCGGTAGGGATCCCCCGTCAGTCCATCTCGTCTTCGGGGGGGGTGACGATGGTGGGGCTCCGGGACGAACCCCCGGCGGCCCGGCGTGCCTCGGCCTTGCGGGCCATGCGGGCGTCCCATTCCTTGCGGGTGAGCTGCTTGCCGGTCTCGGGGTCGAGAAACTGCACGGCGTCGTCCCCCTCCGGCCACCCGAAGTATCCGTCGGGGGTGGCGGGGTGGCGGTGGTCGGTCATCGTCCTTCCTCTCTGCCAGGCCCCGAAGGACCCGGCCGGGGGCTAAGGAATGCTAGCGTCCGTCACGCTCACGTTCGTCGACTACCTCGTTCATCAGCTACTTGAACTCTTCCAGGTACTCCTCGGCCTCGGATTCGGAGAGCGCCAGAACCTCCTCGAGGATCTCGGCGGGGATCTCGTCCTCCTCGCGGATCTTCATGCGAATGTGTAGAACACGCTGGTGTAGGGGGGACAAGCTGTCCAGGATGTCCTCCACCACCGCGTCAACCTCTTCCTCCGTAGGCTCTTTTACGGGCACTTCCACGACCATCTCCGCCAATTCGGGAGAGATGCCGGAACCCAAGCCGTGGCGGCGAAGGACCGCGACGGCTCCTTCAAGCGTGAGATTGTCGGCGTCCGGTTCCAACCGTTGCGCCCTGACAATGGTCCCCTGTGCCTGGCGCATCAGGGCGGCCATGCCCTCGTTCTCTGCCGCCGAGGCAGCGTGCAGGTCGCCGGAGAGGTTCACCACCCGCATCAGCGCAGCCTGTTCGCTACGCACAAGCCCGTCGTACTCCGGGGGCAGATCAGCGATGTATTCCTCCCCGCGCGCGGCCCGCTCGCCGCGCTCCACCAACACCTCCCACACCTCGCGCGTGGCCGGGGTCAACTCACTAATAGATTCCTCTAGGTTGTCACGCAACCGTTCGGTGTCGTGCATTCATCCTCCCATCGTAAGGGACCGGGTGCCCCAAGAGTACGCACCCGGCCCGAAATTCCTAGACCTTTAGTACTCCGCGGGTCGCAGGATGCACGTCGAGGATCTGTCGGCCTCGGTGATGATCCAGATTGAACTTCCTCCTCCCGGCAGCGTATACGACGACAGGAGCCTCGTACCGTTCTTGAGGGCGGCGTTGTTGGCGCGGCGGTCGTGAGCGTCAACGTCGCCCCAGTCGCCGCCGTGGTGCCTCCTGAGCAACTCCGTGGGGTCCGCGCCGGTGGCGGCCAGCAACTCTAGGGCAGCGGGGGTGGCGACCACCGCCCCCAGCGTGAACCGCCTCTCCGTCATGCCCACTGCCCCGCTCGGATGCAGGAGGAGCAGATACGGTCGCCCACGAACCAGGAGAGCAAGCCGTCGTCCTCCTGGACCTCGGTGATCTCGCGGTGGGGAAACCGCTCCCCGCAGCAATCGCAGGAGACCGTCTGGTCCCGGCGTGCCTTGCGGATCGCTGTCCGGAGCTGGACCCTTACCTCCGCCTCACGCTCGAAGGCCGGCAGCCCCGCCGGAGCGTCCCGGTCGAAGCCCCGCATCCACGCCAACGCCTCCTCGGCCGCCTCTAGCAACTCGTCGTGTGTGCATGCATCTTCGGTCTTCGGGGCGCGCTCGGGTGCGGGCCGCGTTACTCTTCTCGTGTCCACAGTTCCTCCTTTAGTGGCTGTGGGCCGGGCCTCGGGGTGCTCCAACACCGCCGGGGCCGTTCCTTACCGACACCTTGCTTATCCCTTTCTTACCCCTTGATTATAACTGACTTACACCTTACTTACTACGCTTTTATCCCTGGCTTTGCGCCAGTTTTCCGCTTATATATAGGCTTTTCGCTTCCCCGCCTCGTCCTACCTCTCTGGTCCACTCCGGATAGTTCAAGTATAATTCAAGTAACCAGATGCAGGCGAACCGAGAGGGCGATATGGAGAACACCACGGTGGGCGAGCACATCAAGGGAGCGCGGAACCTACGCGGCCTTAGCCAGGATGGTTTGGGGGAGCTTGCTGGCGTCAATCCCGCCACCATCTGGGGATTGGAGACCAGCAGGCACACCCCCAGACCCTCGACGCTACGGAAGCTAGCGACGGCCCTGGGCCTTGAGGTGCCCGATCTTCTGACCGGCAACTACGAGGCGATGACAAGCGCGGGAAAAGCACTCGCCTCGGCTTCTCTTTAGAGGATTCGAGGCTGACCCAGAAGTTCGCCGAGTTCGAGCAACGGGCTGAGAAGGTCGCGCGCGAAGACGCCCTACAGTCCACGGACGTCAGGCTCGTCGAGGACCTGGAGCAGGCGATCCAGGAGGCCGACCGCGAAGGAGCCCCCGAGGAGGAGATCGAGGAGCTGATGCTGCGGGCCCTGGAGATCACCCGCCGGGTCATGGCGGCGCGGAGGGACAAGGCCCTGACGGTGGAAGAGGAGATGGCCCGGCGCGCGAGGCGCTTCGCGAGGCGCATGAGCGGCGACGACCGCGCACACGACGTGAGCTAACGAGGGCAAAGAAAAGGGGGTCCATGCCCACCAGCGAAGGACCCCGACAACACTCGACGAAGGGATTATATCCGATGACAGAAACCACTACATCCCCCGGTAGCGGCGGGGGCGCGCCCGAGGGGGGCGTGAGGGAGACCCGCTACCCGCTCTGCGACCGCAGCGGCAAGGTCGTAGCCGTGCATGTCCGGGAGGATAAGCCGGGGGGCGGCAAGGACGTCAAGTGGCAGCGGCCGGACGGTAAGTGGGGCTTGAACGGGACGAAGCTGCCGGACTTGCCCCTTTATGGCATCCATGTGCTTGATCCCGAGGCCATGCTGGTGGTCGTGTGCGAGGGCGAGAAGGCCCGCGACGCGCTGGCCGACGCCCTGAAGGGGACTCCCGGGGTGGCCGTCGTGGCGACCGTGACGGGGGCGGGCTCGACGCCCTCTAAGGAGGTCCTGGAGACCCTGCGCGGGCACGAGGTCGTCTTGTGGCCGGACGCGGACGATCCGGGCCGGGCGCACATGCAGCGCGTCGCCGAGCGGTTGCAGGGGATCGCGGCCCTGGTCCGCGTCTACGGCTGGCCCGAAGCTCCGGAGAAGGGCGACGCTTTCGACCACCCGGCGGTCCAGGGCGGCGGCGAGAAGGCCCTCGACCAGCTCCTAAATGATCTGTGCGGAGCCCCCGCGTGGAAGCCGCCGGAGCCGTCCGGCTCCGGGAAGCCGGGCGGGCAGGGCAAGGCGGTGCCCTTGGAGCCCAAGAGCGCCGCCGAGCTCCTCCACAAGGAGTTTCCGGCGATTCGCTGGGCCGTACCGGATGTGCTGCCAGAGGGAGTGTTGCTGCTCGCGGGCAAGCCGAAGATGGGCAAGTCATGGCTAGGTCTCGGCATGTGTATCGCCGTGGCCGCCGGGGGTTGCGCCCTGGGCAAGATACCCGTCGAGAAGGGCGAGGCCCTTTATCTTGCCTTGGAGGATAACGAGCGACGCCTACAGCGGCGGTTGAAGAAGGTTCTCGCCGGTGGCGTCTGTCCGGCCGGACTTGCGTACGCGACCGAGTGGCCGCGCATAAACGAGGGCGGCCTCGAGGCTCTCGATGCCTGGCTCACCAAGCACCCCAACGCCCGGATCGTAGTCATAGACACGCTCAAGAAGTTCAGGCCGCAGGCTGCGGGCAACCGTAGCCTCTACGACGTGGATTACGAGGCGCTGGAACCCCTCCTCCCGCTGGCCGCGAAGCACGAGGTAGCCATCCTGGTCGTCCACCACCTTCGAAAGATGGATGCCGGGGACCCGCTGGACATGGTGAGCGGCTCGACCGGGCTTACGGGCGGTGTGGACGGCACGCTGATCTTGAAGCGCGAACGGGGCAAGCAGGACGCCACGCTCGTCGTGGACGGCCGCGACCTGGAAGAGTCTTCCGAACTCGCCCTCAAGTGGGACGCAAACATAGCGTCGTGGTCGCTCATGGGTGACGCCGAGGAGGCCAGGCTATCCGGCGCTCGGGGCGAGATCATCGCGCTTCTGAGGGAGCAGGACCGGCCGATGACCCCGAAGGAGATCGCGCTCATGTTGGGCAAGGGTCAGAACGCCGTCTATCAGCTCGTCTACCAGATGAGCAGCGACGGCCAGCTATCCACCCCCGACCGGGGCTTATACGACCTACCACCTAGTAATAAGGTTAGTAAGGGGAATAAGGATAATAAGGATAATAAGGTCGATAAGGATGTCGAATCCTTATTTGGCCCCCCCTGCCAGAATAAGGATGCAAATAAGGATGAAAACCCTATAGGTAAGGGGGATTCCGAGGAAAACGCCCCGAACCTTATTAACCTTATTGGTGAGGGTGGTTCTCATAACGGGGTAGGGGACGAGTACGACCGCCGGGCTCTGGAAGCTCTCCGGCTCGGCAATGGCCCCCGCGCGGCGCTGGAGCACCACAGGTCGAGCGGGCTCCCGTTCGAGCAGGTCATTCGGGCGATCATGGTCTATCTGGGTGTACGCCACGACCCGCTCGACGACTGGGAGGCTGCGGCGATGCGCGCGGTTGGGGTCCTGGACCGGGAGGAATCGAAGGCAGATCCCCTCGGCGAGGAGCGGATATGAGTACGGCGAGCCTCACGCCGCTCCTCATCCGGGCCCGCGACGCCGGACTCACCCTCCGCGCGGAGGACGGTTTCATCGTGGCGACCCCGAAGGCACGGCTCGCGCCCGAACTCAGGGCCGAGATCGCCCGTCATAAGGCCGAGCTGCTGGGTGTTCTGGCGTGGGACGCGGACGTGGCTCACGACCTCGCGCGGAAAGCCCTAGCGTACCTGAATCGGTCCCACCAGCGGGCCGGGGCTCCCGACTTCTCCCTCGAACCCCTGGACGAGCCCGAGCGCCGGATCGACGCCGCCTGCGAGGCACGGGACATGCCCGCGTACAGGATCGCCACCCGCCCGTGGGTACGGGCGGGGCTGGTCGAGATCGAGCGGGCGCAGCGGGCGAGGGATGAAGCCGGAGATCCGGTTGCTCGCGCCGAGGCGCAAAGGGATGTGCTCCGCGCTGATCGTGACCGTCGGGCGAGCGACATCGGGGTCCGTTCCCGACGTCGGGAACGCGGGGCACGTGAGCCCATCCCGGCGGGCGCCACGCAGGGGGATTAGGGTCGTGAGCCGGGGATTGGGAAGCAAACAGCGGCAGGTGGTCGAGAGGCTGGCGGGGTCTCCGTGGGAGGACGGGCTGCCGCTCCAGGCCCTCCGCCCCGCCCTCGGCCGCGACCGCTCCAACGCCCGCAGAGTGATCCGCTCCCTGATAGGCAGGGGCGACGTGGAGGTGATCCGCGACCCCGAGACCGGCGGGGCGAGGTTGCGTCTGGAGTTTTGGTGCCACGTCTCGGCCGTCCTTCGGCGCGCGCGATATCTTGACGATCCGGAGCCGGTCGAGGGAACCCCTTGGTAAGTCGAGACCCCTAGCTAAGTCGCGGGCCCGCCCGACTCGTCCCTAACTGACCACGCGCCGACGGACCCGCCGGCTTACCGAAATCGGGCGGGCTACCCGCCGAACAGCCTGCGCCACCAACTGGGGCGGCACCTGGCGGGGCTTGCCGGGGGCCCGCCATCTGGGGGCTGTCTGCTGGTGGAGCCCAAGACCCTGCGCTCTTACAAGATCGCCGTTCCGCTCCTCCCCGGTCTGCCCTACCCTGCCGGGCTATGAGAGCGCCGCATACCGCACGATACGACGCCGATACACCGCACGACATACCGTACGTGATACCGATGCCCGTGCCCGATGCGGCCAAGGCACTCGGGATCTCCCCCGAGGCCGTACGCAACCGCCTCTCTAGGGGGACGCTCAGGAGCGAGAAGGTGGACGGTAGGGTCTCCGTCCTGATAGACCGCGATATGGTGCGCCATACCGAACGGCATGTCGACGACACACCGAACGGTGTACCGCCCAATACATCGGGGCTGGTCGAGGAGATGAGGGCGAGGATCGAAGACCTGCGCGATCAGCTAGAGGCGGAGCGCGCTGCCAACCGGGAGAACCGGCGCATCATCGCCGGGCTGATCGAGCGCGTCCCTGCGATAGAAGCCCCGCAGAACGACCAGGGGGACGCGCAACGCCCCTCCGATGGGTCGGTAGGGATGGAGCGGGAGAAGCCGGAGGGGCGGTCCTGGTGGCGGAGGTTGTTCGGTGAGTAGGGAATAGGCATGGATGCGTGGGTCGAGGGGGAAGCTATGCGGCTCCTGCGGATGATGGACGATCTGCAGGCGAAGGGACAGGAGGGAGCGTGCGTGAGCCCCTCCGAAGTCGCCGCGGAGGCCGGGCTCGACCCAGGTCCCTCCGCCTTCGAGCGGGTCGTGGACCATCTCGAAGACGAGGGCGCGATAGTGCGAGACGAGCGATTCGACACGCTTTCCGGGGCAGGGCTCTACCAGATGACCCGGCGTGGCCTAGAGATGCTGGCGCAAGCGGAGCGCCCCTAGTTGTGGTGGGTTAGGCTGTTCTGAGGGGGAGGAACCGCCAACTCAATGGCTAGGGGAGTGGGACCTGGGTGAGGTTTTTCGGTCCTGAGCGTAGGTTAGCCACCGCCGCAATTCGGGGCGAATATGCTCGCACGGTACACCGGCTGTTGGCACGCCGCCTCTTGGGTCGTCAGGCCCCGGTCCGGTAGCGGTATGGCGGCGGGGCATAATACAGGCCGTTAAGTATTATGGGACCAGTCCTTGCAACTCCCGAGGTCTTCGGCCTGGGCTATACTGGCTTTCACCGAGAGTTGACGAGGGAAGGAAGGGATCGTGAATCTGAAGGAGAGGGCGCTGGCGGGAGTGCTCGGCGGGGTTGCGGCGACGCTCGTCCTGTCGGGGCTGCGCGAGGCCTTGACGAGGGTCGGGTTGGTCTTCGAGACTGCCCCGATGCAGGTCGTGGATCGCGTCGAGGAACTCGGCCTCGTCGGGGATCTCTCGCCCGGGAGGCGACGCCTTCTGACCGTCGTCGCCCACTTCGCCTATGGCACGGGGGCCGGAACGGCCTTCGGTTTCCTGCGCCGGGAACGGGGCGGGCCGGTGGAGGAGGCCGCCGTGGGCGCAGCGCTGGGGCTACTCGTCTGGGGAGCGGGGTGGGCCAGCTGGCTGCCACTCGCCGGCGTCCACCGAGCACCCTGGACCGAGCGCACGCCAAAGGTCCTGCTCCCCGTGTTGGACCATGCGGTGTTCGGGGCCGCGTGGGGGCTGGGGAACTGGGCGCTCGGTGGACGCGAGAGGGACGACTAGACAAGGTGGGCGCGTGAGTGCGGCCTCCCTGCGTTCCGTATCGTCGGGGATCTC
>MWVV01000734.1_pt1 | contig 11904 bp, 15 predicted proteins | sample 1047281 | NCBI WGS metagenome assembly MWVV01 (sample SAMN06349986, study PRJNA376086) | soil metagenome | isolation source: PT-2 sample Antarctic (ecotone) soil | place: Antarctica | collected 2015-01-13 | reverse complement strand
GTGAATTGCTTCACCGCCTATTTTCCAACATTCACGCGTTCTTTTTCGGTAGTGTTAGGGTGCTTCTTTGCATAGCTTTCCTTAACGAATCTGCCGTTTGTGGAACTGCGGTGAACGGTCTTCTTTGGCGCAGCTTTCTTTGCCATAGTTTTGGTTCTCCTGCCATTAGGTCGGCGGCTCTTGTTGACAAAAACCGCCGCTTCTGGCGAAAATAGGTTGGTAACTCTTAGGAAGTTCAACCTATTGGTTAATTAAATCGGCAAGCCGTAAATAAATGCCAATATCGAATCGGGCGAACACTGTAATGTTCGCCCTTTTCAATTTCTAAATTATATCACTCTTAAAAACTCGGCACAATAAATTTTTGGCATTATCCGAATATATTATGTTACAGAAATGTTAAATGTCTATATGTTGTGCTTTTGCACAATATGTAGTGTGAAAGTTTAACTAATACTCATTTTGTTCGGCTTTTAATTAAATTTCTTCTACTTCGTCATAGAGGTTTTGTAAATAATTTTGTTTTAGCCTGAACTTCGTGCCGTGGTTCTTTCCGGTTCTCGCGTCAAAATCTACCAGCACTAAACCGTCGCGCATTGCCTGTAAAAACTTTTCAAAATCAAAACGCGCTAATTTCTTTATGCTTTGGTAATGGTAAAATTCCTGCCCGTCAATTTTCTTAACGGCTGCCTGAACATAAAAGCAATTGGTAAGTTTTGCGCCGAGCGCGTGGTGCAAATCATCAAATCCCCAATACGGCTGCGGGTCCAATTCGCCTAAATTTGCGGCTCTGGCTTCTACGCTCTTTAACCAGTCGGCATGTTTTATCGCAACGGCTGAACTATCGAACGAAATTAAAACTTTGCGCTCCGCTTCGTTAATTTCAACCTTAAAACCGCGGTCTGTTCGGTTAAGTCCGTTTATCGTCTGCCTGAAACTTAAAAAGTGTTCGGGGTGCCTTTTTCCTGCTTCTTTGTGCGCCCAACCATAGAAAGGTAAAAGCGTCGAAACTACCAATTTCAAAGCTCGCGGGCTTGGCTCAACGTGCAAAAGTGTTGTTAATGAAGTGCCTTTAATCCGGGCGGCTTTTAATTCCCATTCTGCCGCGTTCGGTAATGGTAAATTGTTTTCTTCAATGCCTAACAAGTCCTCAAGCGTGTTGCCTATTCCGCCGTGGTTGCCGTGTCTGCCGCTTTCTATAAATCCTTTATCACGAATTGCTTTTAGTTCTTCTATCAGGCTTTCCTTTGTGTAAGTTTTCATTATTAGGCTGTACTGAAAAGTGGTTCTTGAAATTGTAAAGTTTTAATTCTTTCCTCTGCAATTTCACAATAATCGGGGGAAATGTCAATGCCTATATAGTTTCTGTTTAGCTGCTTGGCTGCCACGGCGGTCGTGCCGCTGCCTGAAAACGGGTCAAGTATAATTTGCGCCTCGGTGCTTTCAATGCAGCGTAGCGGCAATTTAAGGGGAAACGGTGCAGGGTGTTTGTTCTTCATCTCTTGGGTAAATTCCCAAATATCTCCGAATCCGTTTGCTCCTTTTGCTAATTTGAAACTTTTCTTTGCTATCAAGTAAATTACTTCGTAGGTCGGCACAAAATAGCCGGGGTTGAAATTAAAGCCTCCGGCGCGTTTCCAAATAATAATTTGCCGTACGGGAAAGCCTGCAACTATGTCGGCGCGGTCTTGAATCAAACCGGCTTGAACTCGCCATTTATGGTTGTAGAAAATTGCTCCCGTATCTTTTAATAAACGCATACTTTCGGTTAAAACTGCCCGCTGCCACTCTACGTACTCGGCGTGGGGCATTTCGTCGTTGTGGGCGGTGTAACCGTTCTGTAACGGGTTATTCTTCCATTTACCCGTTTTCGTTCCGGCTTTCATGCCGTTGCCGGTTGAATTTTTCAAATTATACGGCGGGCTGGTAACTACTAAATCAATGCTCTCGCTCGGCAACTCTTTCATTACGGTTAAGCTGTCGCCGCAAATAATTTTATTTATGTAATTTTCAATCATTTATGTATTGTGCGTTGTCAAAACGTCAAAATGTCAAAATGCTAAAACCTCAAAAGTTCAAGTATTACTTTAACCAATCTTTTAACAAGCTATCTACCAGCTCGCTAAATTCCTGCTTTTCGTCCTGCTCGAACAATCTAACCTTAACTTTTTTATACGTGTTCAAATCTATATATGCAGTTACTTGTTTGTAATCGCTGCTGCTGCGCTTCCCGTTCGGTCTGCCTGTTCGCGGTCGGGTTTCTAGCTGCGGCTCGGCAGTGGCGGTTTGTGTTGCTGCTGTTTTAGCGGGCGTTATTGAAACTTGTTTGCTTGTTTGTTTTGTTCGGTTATCGCTTTTTATAGCGGGTTGTTGCTGCGCTTCCTTAACAGCTTTTAGTTTTGCAAATTTAGTGGTGTTCATAATTATATTATTTCTTTCGCTAAGTTTTGAAATTCTCTCCAACTATCTATGCCGCCGTTTTTTAATTTCTCTACTGTTGTTCCCTGCAACGCTGCGCGGGTGCAAACTACTCGGCGGGTTATATGCGTGTGAAAATATGGTACGTTTTCTTCGGCAAGGAAAAGTTTTGCTTCTTCGGCGTGGTGGCTGTTTGGTTGAACTAATGTAAACAAAACTTTGTAGTTTTTTGCGTTTATCGTTTTAAGCGAATCTACTAATTTTATTAGCGCGTCAATACTCAACGCATCTGGCTGGCTAGGAATTATTACAATATCGCTTGCCGCGCAAACTTCTTTAAGTTCTTCCGGCTGTGGGCGAGCAGCTGTATCTACAATTATATGTTTATATTCAGCGGCTTCTGCTTCGTTCAATTCACTTTCTGCAATTACCGGAAAGCGTAAATTTCCGCGCTCGTTCCATGCCAGTGCGCTGCCGTTCAAATCGCCATCAACAAGCAGCGTTTTAGCGCGTTTGTTTAATACCGCTGCAACGTGTACCGCTGTTGTGGTTTTGCCTACTCCACCTTTGAAACTGCAAATTGAAACAATCATATTTTTATACTAACTTACTTTTTATAAACTTTCAAACTTTTAGCGTTTTGCGTTGTTAATATTTTTATAGTTCCGTGCCGCAGCATGAAAAATTGTTCTGCTGCCCCGCGCTTGGCGTGCTTCGCTCTGTTCTTAATTTATCGGCTGTAGTAGTATGTGTGCCGTGTGGCTGCGGGGGAATTAAGCGTTATCTATATGAAGCCACTTTTGCAACATTTGTTAAACATTGTCCAAAATAGAAAAATAATTTTTTTACGGTCGCCGCGGGGGAATGTGTCAACAAGTTAGCTGCGTCCTATAACGAATTAAACGTTATCTATATGAAGCCACTTTTGCAACAAATTACCAACAATCTTTAACCTTTATTTGTTTCTCCAAATCGTTGTTCGGTCAATACCTGAAACAGCCTGTATTGCCCGCCGGTTGCCGCCGTAAAAAACGTTGTAGGCTTCGTACAAGTCAGTTATGTTTCTGCCGTCAAACTGCAATATGTCCGTTTTATTCAAATTTAAGTTCAGTTTATACTTCCGGCTTTCTATGCCCACGCGGTAACTACGAATCGAAGTCAGAAGTCCTTTTTGTTCCAGTTCTTCTTGTAGTGAAATATAGGTTTTATAGCTAGCTATTCCGCTTTTCCAAACGGTCGCTGGAATATATTTATATTCGTGCCGGCTGCGCTGGCGGCAATACCCAATCAGGTTGAAAAGTTCTTTCTGGCGCACAGCATCGCCAGAAAATATTGTCGCTACCGTTTTCAAATCTTCGGCGGCATTTGCCTGCAAACTGTTTTGAATCCAATCGGGCGTTTCGTGCCGAACCAATTTCCAAACGCTTTTCTGGCGGCGCTCAATCTCAGCGTCTATTACTCGCCAGTCGCTGGTTAAAGCGGCGCGTGTGGCTTCGGTACTATGCCCGTTATGTTTCGTTCTAATCCAATTTCTTATAAATTCGGTCGCTTCTTCGGGCATAATATTCTGCCGCCAAAGCGAATATAGAATTTGAAAAACCGCGTCGTGCCTTTCGCCAGTTGCTTGCAAGCCGTTTTCAACCAACTCGGCAACTTCGCTCGAACAGCGCAAAGTGTTGAACTCCTTCCGCTCGGCGGCTGCGCTTCCGGCTTCCAAATTCAAATTCAAAAAAGGCAGGTTTTCAATTTCCGTTTCTTCTAATTCTTCAAAAACTTTAATTTTCTCAGCAAGCGTTAAAACGACCGGCATCCCGTCAATTAAAACCTCGCTGCCGAATCCGAATGGCTGCCGGTCGACACGGTTTTCCTGCGGGTAAATTTCAATCTCGGCTTGCCCTTTAAAGTCGAAGCGTTTTTTCCAAACCGCATTATTTAGTCCAAACGTAGCAGGCTTTCCATTGCACGTAGGTCTTATATAAATTCTAAAATTCCCGTTCGTTTGCCAGCGCGGGGAAGTTACAACAACGTATTGGCTGCGCCGAATTTCCAATTCATCGAGCCGGTCAAATACGGCTTCGGCTTGGGCGGCAGGGCGGTCTAAATCAAAATTTATAAATTGTGGGTACCAGCGGGCGTTCAAACCAAGTGCCGCTTTACCGGCAAGATGGTTTTTAATGTGGTAATCGTTGCTGTATTTATGAACTGTCTTCCACTCGTCGCCTGGTTTCTGAACGGCAAACGGCGAACGGTGCGGACCCGTTATAAGTTCTTTAAACTTCTTTTCGGTTGGGTTTAATTTTATCATTCAAGCCTCGTAAATTTTGCAATTCGGGCTTGAATTAGAATGTAAATGTATGTATTCTAATTGCAGAACCAGAACAGCGGCAATCTGTTTCAAAGGTTTAGAAGAGTCGAAAGTTAGTAGCTTTCGGCTTTTCGGTTTTTAAACCATATTTATAAATGAAATAAATATGTTTAACGTGTCTAATTTAACTCTATCTCAAAAAGTGTGCAAATCAAAACAAAGAATCTTCCGCATTAAAACGCCATTTATTTTCCGTCTGCGCGGGGTGGTAAAAATTCGCTCAACTCCTGTAAACAATCCAGCTGAAGTCATGTATGTAGTGTCTTACTTCCTACAATAAAATCGGGCGCGGCTTCGGCTTCGCCCTTTTTTTTATGCTCTCCGGTCGGCTCGTGTTACCAATTGAAAATAAAAACGGCTTGTGGGGCATCGTCGCCGCTTGGTTTCGCCGCTCTCCAACCAAAAACAAGCAAAATACAGTTGTTACTAACTTTTTCTAACCAGTTGCAGCTTTCGCTTAAAAACCCTGTTTATACTGCTCCGGCTGCTATTTCTCCATCTCATGCATTGAGTTCCAATTCACACCATCCCAAACTTCAATATCCAGCCATTCGGATTGCGGCACGGGTTCAAAACTAACCCACCATTCTTGCGACTTTGCTCCACATAATTTAGCCTTTTCTGTCAGACGCTTAGCTGCCGTATTGGAAATTTTACTTATTCGCTTAAAAGCCTGAAAGTTATAGGGTGCAGCTTCGGGCTTAATCCTTATCCTTACCAACCCGCCCCCCTTAAGGTGAGTTTCTTCTTTGGAAAGTTGGCGCAGTTTTCCTGTAATAGAATCTTGCCATAGTTTGTTGCAAGTGCGTTCCCAAACAGGGTTGGTTGAAAGCCAAACAGCCGGTTTTTCCCTTACGCCGATAGTTGCTATTTTTATTAACTTGCTTTCAACAATTTTCGGTAAATGCTGCCCAACTGTATAGTGCCAAATCTTTTTTTGCTCATTCATATTGTTTTGTTTTATGCTGCCTGCGGCTGCTGCGCTTTTAATGCGTTTCGGTTAATTTTATGTTTTTTTAACCACACGCTTAAATTCTCCGGCGTGGTGTCGTATCGTCCGGCAACAAAACGCTGCGTACTGCCGTTCGCCAGAAGTGCTTCAATTTCGGGGCGGTATTTATCAAGTTTGCTGCTGCCCGTTCCAACGGGTCTGCCCATCGGCAATCCTGCGGCTTTGCGGTGTCTTAACGCTTCGCTTGTTCTGGAAGATATTAAATCGCGCTCAATCTCTGCCGCCATCGAAAATGCCATTGCTAAAATTTTGCTTTGAATCGAATTATCTAAATTCCAGTTTCCTTTTACCGAAAATATTTTTATCTGTTTGGAAGTGGCTATACTCAAAATTTCCATACATTCCAACATTGAACGCCCAAGCCGCGAAAGTTCAGAAACTACAATAGAATCGCCCGCTTTCAAATCGTTCAAAACTGCTGCCAACTTTCTATCTCTCCACGAAACTTTGCCGCTTATAATTTCTTCAACGAATGTAACTTTTCCTAAATCTTTATTATTGGCAAGCGTCAATATGTCGGCTTTATTTTTTTCTAATTCTTGTCCGGCGGTGCTTATCCGTAAATATCCAATGGCTTTTTTTATTTCGGCTGCTTCTGGCTGTTTTTTAGTTGTTTTTTGCATAATTAAATGAAACTCCTTTAACTATACTTATTTTATATCGTAAATTATAAAATATACAATCATATTTGTTATATGGTAAAAATAATTTTATACGTTCGTTTATTTTATAATTTTCTTGAACTTCGGGCGGCGGGCATCGTATAATATTGTATGAACTTCTTAAAACCGTTTGCTTTCGCCGCTGCCTTTCTAACCGCTTCGTTTCTTACTTCCGTCGTTCCTGTACAGGAAAAGTTTGTACCGCTCTCGCCGGTCAATTCAAAACAAGTTTCTTTAACTGTAATTAAAGCGGCGGGTGAAAAGTTTTTCTATGAACTCGCGGACGAACACTTTCTAAATTTATATTCTACTGCGGTTGAAAATGCAGAATCTCCAGCGGCTACTGAAAAATATAATATGTTTGAATATGGAATGGCGGACTTGAACGGCGACGGGCGGGCTGAATTGTTCGTTGGTAATAAAAAACTTTCCATTTCTGGAAACTATCAAACGGTTGTGTATGAAATCGGGGAAAATAACAGTTTAACCAAACTACTTGAAACCGACGGCGTGTTCTCTGTCTCTACCGCTCCGGGGGCTGGCGGGTATAAAATCATTCGTACGAACCGGCATGAAAGTGCGGCTGAACGTTCTGTTGCCGAATTTATTTATAATCCTGCGCTCGGTGAATATCAACAACGCGCAAAAGCAAAACTTATTAAAAATAAGAAATAAACTATATTGTTATCAGTCGCGCCGCTTAATTTGGTTGCTGTTTTATGCCGCCCTTTCCAATTCTTCAAGTATCGAATCGTAATCTAGCGTTTCCATTTCGGCTTCGGCTTCGTGTAAATCTTCAACTGTAAAGTTTGGCGCGTCCAGCTGCTCGACGCGGTGTATCAACTTCCCGCTTCTTGCTGTTATTACGGTTTGCACTTCGGCTGCTGCGGGCGGTTTTGCTGCTGCCGGTGCGCTCGGTTTCGGTGCTGGTGTTGTCGGTAAGGTCGGCAACGCTGGCAACGCTGGCAACGCTGGCAACGCTGGCGCGGCTTTCCCTTTTCCTTTTAATTCCGTTCTTTCGTAAATCGGTACTGGAATTAGTTCAATCGGGCAACGCGGCGTTTTTACTTTTATTGCTAATAGCTCGGCTTTCGGGTTATTAAAAAACAAGCGTTTCGCAAGGATCGGTTTCAAATTGCCGGTTAATATAATTATTTTCTTTTTATGAATACGTCTTATTTCGTCCGCGGTCATTAATCGTCGGGCGTGGTGTTTTACTGAACTGCTATCACTAACTTTTTTATTTAATAAACTACCGCTTTTATTCTGGCTGCTGGTTTCCTCGCTGTATGTAAATTCTCCAAGTGCCTTACTAAATTCTTCGGCGGTTTCCAACTTCAAAGAATCAAGTATTAAAATATTTGTAAAATTCTCTAAAATCGTTTTCGCTTGTGTTTTCCCGTACACGGTTTCAAGCTGGCTGACCGACTGCAAACCTGCGCTTAAAGCTAATCCCTGCCCGCGCAAAATAGCAATTTTACGTTCAAAATCTTTAATTTTTCCAATGTTTGCGAATTCGTCAAAAAACAAATTTACCGGAATTTTGCGGCTCGGTGCGGCAACTAATTGCCTCATGGCAACTGCAAAAAACAAGGCTGTAAGGCTTTGCAGCTTGTCCACGTCCGCTTCTGCCATACACCAATATAATTGTGTTGGTCGCGTTCTTAGGGTTGCAAAGTCAAAGGCTGTTTTGGTGCTGCTGGTAAATCTTTGTATATTCGGGTTTTGCAGAAATTTCAATTTGCCGGTTACGCCGCTCAAAATGCTCGCTTGGTACTTGGCTTCTTCGTCTATATACGAATTTACTAAATCCCGCACGTCCGGCTGCTCTGAACTGCCCAAAACATCGCACACGGTTTGAATCCCTGCCGTCAATAGCTTGTAAGCGTGGAGCGGTGTCGGCGCGTCGGTGTGTGCAACGTGTAGAAATGCGGCGGCAAGTAGTTTTTCCTCGGTGTTTGTCCAGTGTTCAAAGTCGGCTTTTCCCTGCCCTTTGCTGTGTATAATAGCGGCTGCACAGTTCTCTGCGCCTTCAACATCCGTGCAATATTCTATAAAGTTAAAGCTCGCGCTGCTGTCCGGCTCGCCGGGTGCAAACCTAATCGGGCGCGTTTGGTTGAATGCGGTAAGCTCCCAAATCTCACTTTTTGGGTCGGTTACAATAAAGCTCGTATTTCCGGCGTTATGGCAATTCGGTAAAAAATAGCTTCTCGACTTTCCGACTCCGGTGGGTGCTGCAACCAATGTATGCCGTAAAGCCAGCGGCGGCGGCAACGTAACAAGCCGCGTTAAAATTCCTAAATCTCTTACCGTTCCTACTTCAATTTGTCCGGCTTTATACCCACCGGTTAGCTCTTTCATATCCCGTAATTTTGCAAAACTGGCGGTGCCGTGCTGGTCGCCGTCGCCGTTTTTACCGCTGCGCTTTTTGCTGAAAATCTTTTGCAAAATTACAACAACAACGAATAATAAAAAACCGACTATTAAAAAATAATCGCCGTTTTTATTTATTGCTGCCATGCCCGCGTTTATTCCGCTCGGCGCGGTGGTCTGCGTTTTGGGGGCTGGCACAATATTAGTTTTTTGCTGGCTGGCTTCGCCGGTTATTCCTTTTTTTATCGGTTGCTGTTTTTGTTTCTGTTTCTGTTCTTTCTGTAAAGTTCGCATAGTTTTACCTCAAACCGTGAAAAAACGGCTTATTCGTTGCCCTATGTGCGGTTTTTAATTGTTTGGGCTTGTTGTATTACCTATTATTTATCTATCTCTGCCGTTACGCTCTTTGCTGCGCTGCTGTTCTAAATTGCGTCTTTCAATGCCAAAATGTAACGCCGTAACTTCTCGTAATGCTCCGGCAGCACTGTCAGCTGCTCGTTTAAGGTTTCGTTCTGAATTATCAAGCGTTTGTTCGCTTCTTCTAATCGCTGAATGTCCTCTTGTAGCAAGCTGTTTATCTGTTCTAGCTGCGCTTTTTTCAATGCCATAATCTTTCAATTCTTTTGTTTTCAAAATTCGCTTTTTATCGTCGTTTGCTCGGCGCGGCTTGCTTTGCGGTCGGGGCTGCTTGCCTTCCCGTTTTAATTCGCTTTGTTCGCGCTTCCACCCCCGTATCTCGGCTTTTTTTTCTTTGTATTCGCGTTCGTAGTTTGTTTTATATCGTTCGTCGTACTGCTTCGCCCACTTTTCGTCCAATGAATAAAAGTCTTTCGGTTTAAGCTGCGTTTTGCGGTCGGTGTCAATGTCTCGGCAGTCCATCCAAACATGGGCGTGTGTGTGGTCGCCGTCCTGGTGAACTGAAACAACGGCGCGTTGGTTAGGGAATTCTCTTTCTAAAAATTTATGAACTTCTTCTTTTGCTGCTCTGGTTTCCTCTTTCCGGTCAAAGCTAATAATCATCCGGTTATGGTTGCGGGGCGTTCCGCGCTCGTTTCCGCGCACCCGGCTTTCTTCTTCAATTTCTCGGCGTTCGGCGTAGTTAATGGCGTTGCTTTTTGCCTGTGTTCTGTCGTCGTTGTGAAGTTCTTCAAGGTTATGAAAGCTAATCGAATCGGCTGCGCTGTCGCGTGTAATATACTGCACGTTTTTCGCGCTGGCGGCGGGGTTCGCTTTGTTTGAATACTTCAATATGCTCATCAAATTATTTTAATCTTTGCTCTAATCGCTGTGGCTAGTTGCTGCACTTCCGTTCCGGCTTGTTCAATTTCGCTTTGTTCCGGTGCCTGCCCGCTTCCACGCCTCGCTGCGTTCTTTGCTGCTGCAAGCTGGTTAATGTTGTTACCAATGCGACGCAATTCAACAATTATCTGTGTGTAAAGTGCGCGTTCGTCGCTGCCAATCGGCTGCGCTGCTGCGCTTCCGGTTACGGCTAGGAATCTGGAAATTGAAAGTCCTGCGGCGGCGGCGTTTTGTTCCGTTCGTTGCTTTTCTGCGGCGGCGAATCTAACTGTTATCGGTCGTAACTTACCCATACATTTCCCTCAAAATGCGGTCGGCTTCAGTCCGAATCTGTAAAAGTTGAACAGCTTCGGCGTAAAAGTTTCTCGAATTATTGCGCCGCTTGTTTTGTATCAATTCACGTAAACTTTCTATTATCTTTGCTCGGTTAAAGTGTCGTTTTATTTCTAATTGGTTCATGGTGTTTTGTTAATTTGAACTTCAAAATCGCCCATTAGCGTTATTCTCTCTCCAGTATTTAAAGCTGAATTTAATGCGTTTTTATCAGTTTCACTGCTCAGTTTTATTTGAATTACTGCTGCACGTCCGTCCGTTCCGGGTGTTTTCAGAACCAAAATTCGGTTTTCTTCTTCGTCAAAATATATGTCAAAGCCTGTTAATTTCATTTTTTATCTCCTCAAATTTTTCTCGTTAATTTTCCTATAAATTTTAATAATTTGTTCGGTTCGTGTAATGAAACTAGCTCGGCACAAAGCGTTTCAATTTCATTTTTTATGAATTTAAGTTCATGCTCTTGTATTTTTTCGTCAATATCTTTTGCTAAAAATAGCCCCTTAGCTCGCTCATATTCGGCTTCAATTTGTGTGTTAATCTGTTGCGCTCTGCTCTTTGCTTCGTCGTCAATTCGTTTGAACTTGGCGCAACTTTCGCAGTATTTTCTCGTCGCGTATACAAAATGCATAAGTTCTTCAAATTCGCTGTTATTCATAATTTTCTCCCTATAAACGGTTTTGGCTTTTGTCTTCTTCTTCTTTTTTGCTTTGGCAAAAAACAAGGGTTGAACGTCTCCGCTTTCCGGCTTTGCGGAAAGTGGTAGCGTTCAATATACCTTGCCCTTTCTCTAGCCTATGTAAACTTTCGCTCCAATATTCGTCTTTGTCGAGAAAGCATTTAACATTATTAAAAGTTGAACTTTTAATAGCTCTGTATTAACAATCTAAAAACAAAAAAAGCAGCAACCTATTAAAAAAGCATTAAGAAAGTTTTATGCCTTTTCTTTTACGGTCGCCGCTCGTTTTATTTGCGCGTTGTCAAAATGCTAAAACGAAACATAAAAAACCGCCGCAGAATGAACTGCAACGGTCTTTTAATGATCAAATTATAAAACCTAATCAAGGTTGTTGTTTGTGGAATTATCAGGGTTTGAAACTGGCGTTTCAACTCCGTTAATCTTCCTAATGTGAAAATTATTGTAATTTCCGTTTTTAATTTCACGAACAAATTGCGGTCTGGTCATATTCTGTCCGTTGAAATTATCGTGAAAGTTTTTATTCCTACCCGTTGGGGTTTCCTGTGTAACTGTTACGCGCTTACGCATAATAAAAATACCTCGTAAGCGCGGCTAAATGAATAGCCGCGCTCGTCAATGGTGAATTGCTTCACCGCCTATTTTCCAACATTCACGCGTTCTTTTTCGGTAGTGTTAGGGTGCTTCTTTGCATAGCTTTCCTTAACGAATCTGCCGTTTGTGGAACTGCGGTGAACGGTCTTCTTTG
>MWVV01000733.1_pt1 | contig 11909 bp, 13 predicted proteins | sample 1047281 | NCBI WGS metagenome assembly MWVV01 (sample SAMN06349986, study PRJNA376086) | soil metagenome | isolation source: PT-2 sample Antarctic (ecotone) soil | place: Antarctica | collected 2015-01-13 | reverse complement strand
GCTCGAAGCAATGGCTTAAAGTCGAAAGACTTCAAAGGCTCGATAACCGGAAGGTTGTTCTTTATCCGGACGCGGACGGCTTCGAGGCTTGGCAAACAATCGCAACGGACGCGCAAAGGCAAGGCTTGGCGGTCAAAGTATCGCGTCTTATAGAAAGTCACGCCACAACCGAGCAGAAAGCCAATGGCTATGACTTAGCAGATTATTTGATAAATCAGCAAAACGAAATAAACGAATTAAACGAAGTTTATGACGCTTACAATTCCAAAGTTGAATTGATTTTGAGTGATGAATCTTTATTCAACGGCTTCAACTTATTTCTTGATGAACAAAAAGCGATTGCCGTTTATAACGGATTATCCGAAGACGAAGCCGAAAGATTATGCACACAGCCGGAGAATGTTCGACGCGTGGCTTTGAGCGTCTGAAAAGACATAGCAAGACAAGGCTTCGACAATAAACACGCGCCACAGAGGACGCAAGTAATAAAGAATATGGAAAATTCACAAAAAACAGACGGTAAACAGACGGTAACGGGTAAATTTCCGCCCGGTAATAAAATCGGAAAGCAGTTTCCGAAAGGCACAACCGGCAATCCGAACGGACGACCGAAATTAACCAGACTAACCGACGCTTTGCGCGAACAGCTTGCCGAAACGAACCCGGATGCAGATGGCGAAACACAAGCTGAACAGATTGCCCGTGCATTGATCCGTGAAGCCGTCAGTGGAAACGTCCAAGCGATTCGAGAAATCGGCGACCGGACAGAAGGAAAACCAAAACAATCGCTTGACCTGGATTTACAAATTTCGGATTGGCGAACATTAGCGCAAAACTACGGAGTAAATGAACAAGATGTTATCAACGAAGCAAAATTACTCATCGCAGAATCCACTATTGATTCAAGCGGCGAGTAACGCCATCCAAAGGCGAATCGAGCGCGAAAAATCCGATGCCGTCCTAATGGCTCAAAGGGCGGGAATTGTGCCGGATGTGTGGCAATCCGACTTGCTCCGGTCCGGCGTACGGCAATTGATTTTGAACTGCTCAAGGCAGTCCGGCAAGTCAACAACTACAGCCGTGCTGGGACTGCATACCGCGATTTACACGCCGGAGTCGCTTGTCCTGCTGTTATCACCAAGCCTCAGGCAGTCGCAAGAGCTGTTCAAGAAACTCAAAGATATTTACAACTCGGTTTCCGCGCCGGGCTTGCCGACCGCAATTGAAGAAAGTTCATTACGCCTGCAATTCTCAAACGGCAGCCGCGTTGTCGCTTTGCCCGGCAGCGAGCAAACAATTCGAGGCTTTAGCAGCGTGGATTTATTGGTTATCGATGAAGCCGCGGCGTGCGAAGATGCTCTGTTTTTCAGTATCAAGCCGATGCTTGCCGTCTCGAATGGAAGAATAATCCTATTAAGCACCCCCCGCGGCAAAAGAGGCTTTTTCCACGATGTTTGGACAAATGCCGCAGACGACTGGAAACGGATTTTAATTACGGCTCACGAATGCCCGCGAATTTCAGCGTCGTGGTTAGAAAGCGAACGTCGAGCGATGCCGGATTTCTGGTTTAGGCAAGAATTTCTCTGCGAATTTTGCGAAACAATTGATTCGGTTTTTAACTTTGATGATATTCGTTCTATTCCTTCAAGCGATGTTAAACCATTGGTTTTTTAGATAGGAGATAAATATTTATGCAAGTTTTTGATGGCGGCTCACAGCTCGCCCACGCACAGAAACCCACGTACTTCGTTGGCTTGGATTTAGGTCAAAGCGCGGATTATTCGGCACTCGTAATTTTAGAGCGGCGCGGATTTTCGCCGGAAAATTACACCTACGATTGTAAATTTCTAAGACGCTGGGAATTGCGAACGCCGTATCCGCAAATAGTTGAAGATACCGTCCGCTATATGAACAGCGAAGCCCTCAATAAAGGCGTAAAGGAACCCCCTGTTTTAGCAGTTGACGGAACAGGCTGCGGCGCGGCTGTTATTGATTTGTTTCGGCGCGAACACCTTCACGGCAAACTTGTTCCGATTCTCATAACCGGCGGAAACGAAGTTACAAAAGATTCTCATTCAATAAAAATTCCGAAACGTGATTTAGTCGCCACCGTCGCTGTTGTAACACAAAACAGAAAATTAAAAAGTTCGGAAGAGCTGCCTTTGACGAAAACATTAACCGATGAGCTTGAGAATTTTAAGGCAAAAACAACGAGTGCCGGAAACGATACATACGGCGCGGGCGCGGAATGGCGCACGGGTAACAATGACGATCTAGTTTTGGCGCTCGCAATGGCACTTTGGTGCGCTAACGACGGCGTGAAAGTGCCGATATTTTATAGCTTTTAAGGTAAGCCTTAAATTAAAAACACAAAAAAACCAGGAGATAAAAAAAATGACAAAAATACAAGAAAATTTAACCGAACAAATACAAAACACTCAAACACTTTTGGAAAATCTAAAATCAGAACAGTCTGATTTTCCAAACCGAATGACGGCTGCCGTTGGCGCGGGCGACTCCGATGCGATGATTGAGTTAAGACTGCGGCAAAGTCAACTGCCGCTTAAGATTGAAGGCGCGCAGATTCAACTTGCAAAGATGCAATTAGAAGCGGACCAGGCGCGACTTCCCTTACTTCAGGCAAATGTCCGTAATTTTGCGGAACCGATTCAGGCGGCAGTTTTGAAACGCGATGCGGCGGTTTTGGAGTTGAACGAGTTGCAAGCCAAGTATTACGCCGCCGACGAAGATTCTAGGGATTTGAATCGGAGAATCGGAGAGCGGAGCAGGGAGTTGGCGCGGCTGATTCACGAGGCGAACCCGGCGAAAATTCCCGGTACAAACTTACGCTCTTTGAATGCCACGTAGGCGCAAACTAGCCGCGCATTTATATTTTACCCGCCGACAAAACAAAACGCTCGCCTCTGAAATCTCGCCGTTATCCGCCACTTTTCCGCCGAAGAAAAAGCCGTGAGCGTTAAAACTTACGGCTTTTACTTTTGCTATGTCTCAAAAACTAAATCAAGCGTAGGTTATGAAACTTTGATTACGGGATAAGTTTTGAAACTCTGAACGCCAACAAAATGATTGTCCGTGATGCTGATTTTGAGAGTGTCAAAAACGGGCGTTTTTGGGACACGTAGAACCGACATTCACAGAGGGTAGCACAATTGTTCCACCCTCCCATTAAATCCAACCCGCGCATAGGCTCGATCACACTTAAGTGTGATGAACCAAAGAAGTACAGATTAACACCACCCGCGCACAGGCTCGACAATTGTGAACCATGGTTCACAAAATGAAGTGGAATTAACACCACCCGCGCACAGGCTCGACGTTCTTTTTTGCGCATTTAAGTGCGCAAAAAACATTAACACCACCCGCGCATAGGCTCGATACTTGATAAACACTAGCATTGAGTATGCATTTAGCCGTCTATGTCCTATTCACGAGCGCACAGAGGCGTTTTTATTGTCGAAGCCTTGTGTTGGTATGCCTTAAACGTAAAAGAAGCCGCAAGTTTTAACGCTCACGGCTTTGTTTTGTTTATTTGCTGCTTTTCTCGTCAACAAATAATCGGACGGTATGTAACCAAACCTGAATCGTCTTTCATATTGCCAATATTGTGCAAAACTCTATCTCTTACTAAGTTGCTTGTGTTATCAACAGCTGCGCTGTCCCCTGTTATAAATTTCTTTTGTAGCTCAGGGTAACCTGCGAGTGCATTAACAAGTTCTGGGGCATCAAGAATCGTATCTACAATTTCTTTGAAAGGTTTAACTTCGCCTACGACGCATATTTTAGGAATTAAAGAAGCTACAGTGTCGTCAATTGTTTCGAGTAAGTCTCGAGTTACAAAAAGTTCGTTGTCATGGTTGTTAATTTTCATATTTTATTTCTCCTGTGGTTTTTATTTTACCAAAAGCCGCAAGGTTTGACGCTCACGGCTTTTGTTATTACAGTGTCTTTTCAGATTCCAGAAAACCGTTTTTCAAGTTTTGCCAAAATTGTTCAATTCTGGGATTTGGCGACCGTGCCGAACCTTCATCTAAAATATCTAAAATATCTTGTCTGTTTTTCGGGTAATCTTCGACAAAAAGCCGATGCCATTGGGCAATGGAATTGTTGATAAATTCTGTCGTTTCGATTCTAGTTCGCTTCGTTAGTTGTTTATTTTTCATCGAATCACCTCGTAATTATTGGTTTCTGCGTCATCACTAAGACGCGAGTATTTCAGGGCTTGCTTGAAAAATTCGACCGTGTTAGCCGGAACATTAGCGTTGTCGGTTAAAGTGTTCCAAATCTTCATATCAAGCCAAACCGGGCAGTCTTCGTGGCTAACTAGAGCCACAAGAAGATGCGGCACTGTGTTTTTTACTTTAATTTTCTTCTTTTTCTGTGTTATTTTTTTCATAGTATGTTTTCCTTTCCCAAAGGGATTCTAAGAGAGGCTTAGACAGTTCGCGCTATCTAAGCCTTTCGCCTTATGCCGTTTGTTGCTGTCTGGCAAGTCCGATGTGCAGACTTAACGCGCTGGCGGCGTGATAGCAAACCAAGCCACGTTCCGCGCCCTTGCAAGTACATTCAACTGTCTTATAACCGCGCTCGTCTTTGCGGCAAATAACTGTATAGAATCCTTTTGAGCCGGAAACGCGATAATGTCCGAAGCTGCCGAACTCGACACGCGGGCGAATCTTTTTAGCCTTTGCGATTGCGTTTTCTAGTTGCTCAATTCCTTTTAATATAAACATTTTGTTTTCCTTCCTTTCGTTTATTTGATTGACTTAATCAATCTATAAATATAATACACCATCGTATTATTAAACACAAGTTAGGAATGTTACATTTGCGTATTATTTTTAAGTATGGTAAAAATAAATAATGGAAAATAAGAAATTATTAACTACACAGGAAACGGCGCAACTTCTAGGACTTAGCGCCGGGCGCGTTAGACGTATGGTTTTGGACGGTATCATTAAGGCGGAAAAGTTCGGGCGGTTGAATATGATTAAAAAATCAGATGCGGAAAAAGTAAAGGTTTACGGAAAAGTTGGCAGACCAAATAAAGAAGCGGTTAAATAATTCCAGAGCAAAGGACAACCAATGAACAAAGAAGCCGCCGCCAAAGAATTAAAAATCAGCGTTCGCAGTCTCCAACGTCTTGCCCAATCGGAAAAGATTTCCGTTATTTACAAACGCGGTGCTTCGGGCAAGCAAGAGGCTATTTTCAACCCGGAAGAAATAGAAAATTACAAACGCGAACGGGACGCGGAAATTATTAAACCGAGCGTGGCGACAACTGGTGACACGGCTTTGGCGCGGAGTGACGCGACAACTGGTGACACGGCGTTGGCGCGAAACGTCATAGAAACGATTTTTAATGCAATAGGGCAGAAACCAGCCGTAGCAATTGCCGATAAGCCATTGCTGAAGCTAGATGAAGCTGCGGCATTAACGGGACTATCACGCCAGTTTTTGCGACAGGCTATCGAGGGCGGCAAGTTAAAGGGTAGGATTATAGGACGCGGATTTCGAGTTAAGCGCGATGACTTAGATGAGTTCATTAAAAAACTTTGACGCGCCAATCGTCAGAGCAAGAACAAGAAATAAATTCTTGACAACATTAGATCAACAATGGTTAAATTATCTCAACTTACGTCTGCGTTAGTTGTAATGCGGCTAGGGAAAATTTATCGGTGGTGAAGGAGTCACGTTAAAGCAATTCGCTGGAATTGTTGCGTGTCTTTTTTTATTTTAAGCGCAGTGTTTGAATTTAGTGTATTTTTTTTTTGCAATTGAAGTTTTGTCCTGCTATATGTTGTTTTAGATTTCGATTGCCAGGCAATTGAAAAGACGAGCCACCGTCGAAAGTTGAGCTCGTCCATTCGTTCTTTTGATTTATAAAACCAAATTTGCAGTTATTGCTTGCCAGCTACCAACTGCGATTGTGATTTTGGCACAGTGGTTTGGAAAATGCAACCGTTTTCTTAAACTTACGCCAAATAAAGAATTTACTATATCCTGATGCGCCGCGTCGGATTACGAAAGGGTTATCAACTTAGGCAAGCGAGTTGGTAACCCTTACCAATTTGAAAATTATGCTTGCCAGCCACACACAAAAACCGCGAATTTCCGCACTTGAGAAATCTCGCCGAAGAGCCAACCAAAACGACCGGACAGGTCTATCTGACATCGTAGAGCACAATCTTGACGTTTCATTTTTAACGCGGCGTCGAGGTGTGCCGAATCGCCGAAAAGCTAACGACACAACAATAAACAGAGGAGAAAATATGAGTGGCAAAAAAAGAAGACCGCTACCAACGGTCTTAAATCTCTCACAATCCTTAACTAAAAGCCCCCTCAAGGAGGTCAACCAAACATGAATAGTTTACCACAGGCACAACAAGGGAATCAAGAGCCATTTATTGACTTCGCCGATGCAATTCTAAATGAAGCGGCGAGTTTAATAAGTGACGACTTGGACCCAGTGAACTTAGCCGATGAAGAAATCGAAGATTTTTTGTCTAAGGCTCCACTTACTGACACTGGGAATGCGGAATGTTTCGCAATCGAATCCGGAGCCGATTATCGCTATAACGCAACCAACAATGAATTTTTACATTGGAACGGCACAATCTGGGAGGTTGATAAAAAGGGGAAGGTAGAGACCGACATCCTTTCAACTATTCGCCACCGGCAAATGGTTGCCATTCACGCGGAAAACAGCCAACCCAGTGAAAAAGCAAAAAGCATTAATTATTTAATTAAATGCGAAAATGTTCGGGCGCGAAAAGACATTAAACAAGCCGCCGCCTGGCTTCCGACCTTTGCCACAACCATCGATCAATACGATAGCGACAACAATCTTGCCTCGACCCTAAACGGCACTTTGGACTTAAAAAACTGCAGCTTTCAAGACGCGAAACGCAGTGATTATATCACCAGACAATTCGGCGCGAACTTTGACGAAACTGCAACGTGTCCGCGCTGGGAAAAATTCTTAAATGAAATTTTTGACGATGCGGACTTGATTCGGTTTATTCAAAAAGTTATCGGCTATTCGTTAACGGGTGCGACTCGCGAACAAAAAATGTTCATTTTTTATGGCTTCGGGAAGAACGGGAAAACTGTATTCATCAACACAATTCAGGCGTTGATGGGCGATTATGCCGGAAGCGCCAGCTTCAAGACGTTTGACGCTGACAAACAAAGCGAACAGACAAACGACTTGGCAATGCTCAAGGGCAAGCGATTTGTTTCGATGATTGAATCGGCAGCCGATAAAAAGCTTAACGAACCGCTCATTAAGCAAGTCACGGGCGGCGATAAAGTGACGAGTCGTTTTCTTCACAAAGAGTTTTTCGAGTATTTTCCGCAATTCAAACTCTTCTTAGCGACAAACCATAAGCCAGTGATTACTCAAACCGACTTCGGTATCTGGCGGCGGATTGTGCTAATTCCCTTTACCAAAAACTTTGAGGGACGCGAAGAAGACGGACTGGAAGAAACGCTAAAGGCGGAGCTGTCGGGAATCTTAAACTGGGCTATGGAGGGCTTAAAGTTGTGGCAAGAGGAGGGACTTAAATCCTTACCCAAAGCAGTCACGGATGCGACCGACAAATACAAAAAAGACTCTGACACAATTGGACAATGGCTGGAGCTGCGAACGGAGCCGGGCAAAGAATTAACGGTTAAATCGTCAATCGCTTATAGCGACTACCGGGACTGGGCAACCGAAAATGGTTACTACTCACTTGGGAACCGGAGCTTTAAGTCATCGCTCGAGGAAAAAGGATTTCTTTCCAAGCGGCAAGAGGAGGGAATTTATTGGTTTGGGATGAGGTTGAAATACTCGATGTAGTCAGAATGTAGTCAGAATGTAGTCAGAATGTAGTCAGCGTTTTTGTAACTAATTGGTATCAAATGATTTATTTACTTTATGTAGTCAATGTAGTCAAAAAAGGTAAAGTTTTTTGGAAAAACGCTCTAAGGGACTTTACTGCTTTTTTATACATTGACTACATTGACTACATAAACGAAAACCATAAAAGACTGATAGCAAAGGTTTTACGCGATGTAGTCAGAATGTAGTCAATGTAGTCAGCGTGTAGGCAGGAAAAAAGATTATGACTAATTTCAAATACGAATTACGAAAAGGCTCAAAAAAAGAGAGCTGCGCCGGATGTTCGCAAAAAACTTTTGTTCCGTATGTAGATACGCAAACAGGTCAACCGCTCGCCTGGGATGTTGGCAAATGTGACCGAGAAAATAAATGCCGATGGGACAAAAAGCCGAAAGAATATTTTGCCGAAAACCCGCAGAACAGTAGCGGAGATTTTAAGAAGAGCAAAAAGAAAACCGCTCCCAGTTACGGCTTTGCGGACAAAGAACCTTCTGCAAATTTGCAGAAGGTTAATAAGCCGGACTTCGTTCCGTTTGAGCATTTCAAAGCAACACTTGGCAATTACGACCGAAACGCTTTTGTGCAATTTCTTCTTCATCTTTTCCCGGGTTGCGGCGAAGAAATACAAGCCGTTTTGAAAATGTATTTTGTCGGCTCTTGGAAAGACGGCTTAACAGTTTTTTGGCAGATTGACGGGCGCGGCAGGATTCGCACTGGCAAGATAATGCGCTATGACACGCTGACCGGGAAACGGCAAGTTGTTAGAAGTTGGATTGAAGACGGTAAAACCCGACAACTCAAAATTGACTGGATGCACGGCAAAATCAAAAAAGATTTTAACTTGATGCAAATCTTTTTTGGCGAACATCTTCTGCCTAAATTCCCAAACAAACCCGTTGCCATTGTCGAATCCGAAAAATCAGCAATCATCGGAAGTCTTTGTTTTCCTGAATTTGTGTGGCTGGCGTCCGGCTCGAAGCAATGGCTTAAAGTCGAAAGACTTCAAAGGCTCGATAACCGGAAGGTTGTTCTTTATCCGGACGCGGACGGCTTCGAGGCTTGGCAAACAATCGCAACGGACGCGCAAAGGCAAGGCTTGGCGGTCAAAGTATCGCGTCTTATAGAAAGTCACGCCACAACCGAGCAGAAAGCCAATGGCTATGACTTAGCAGATTATTTGATAAATCAGCAAAACGAAATAAACGAATTAAACGAAGTTTATGACGCTTACAATTCCAAAGTTGAATTGATTTTGAGTGATGAATCTTTATTCAACGGCTTCAACTTATTTCTTGATGAACAAAAAGCGATTGCCGTTTATAACGGATTATCCGAAGACGAAGCCGAAAGATTATGCACACAGCCGGAGAATGTTCGACGCGTGGCTTTGAGCGTCTGAAAAGACATAGCAAGACAAGGCTTCGACAATAAACACGCGCCACAGAGGACGCAAGTAATAAAGAATATGGAAAATTCACAAAAAACAGACGGTAAACAGACGGTAACGGGTAAATTTCCGCCCGGTAATAAAATCGGAAAGCAGTTTCCGAAAGGCACAACCGGCAATCCGAACGGACGACCGAAATTAACCAGACTAACCGACGCTTTGCGCGAACAGCTTGCCGAAACGAACCCGGATGCAGATGGCGAAACACAAGCTGAACAGATTGCCCGTGCATTGATCCGTGAAGCCGTCAGTGGAAACGTCCAAGCGATTCGAGAAATCGGCGACCGGACAGAAGGAAAACCAAAACAATCGCTTGACCTGGATTTACAAATTTCGGATTGGCGAACATTAGCGCAAAACTACGGAGTAAATGAACAAGATGTTATCAACGAAGCAAAATTACTCATCGCAGAATCCACTATTGATTCAAGCGGCGAGTAACGCCATCCAAAGGCGAATCGAGCGCGAAAAATCCGATGCCGTCCTAATGGCTCAAAGGGCGGGAATTGTGCCGGATGTGTGGCAATCCGACTTGCTCCGGTCCGGCGTACGGCAATTGATTTTGAACTGCTCAAGGCAGTCCGGCAAGTCAACAACTACAGCCGTGCTGGGACTGCATACCGCGATTTACACGCCGGAGTCGCTTGTCCTGCTGTTATCACCAAGCCTCAGGCAGTCGCAAGAGCTGTTCAAGAAACTCAAAGATATTTACAACTCGGTTTCCGCGCCGGGCTTGCCGACCGCAATTGAAGAAAGTTCATTACGCCTGCAATTCTCAAACGGCAGCCGCGTTGTCGCTTTGCCCGGCAGCGAGCAAACAATTCGAGGCTTTAGCAGCGTGGATTTATTGGTTATCGATGAAGCCGCGGCGTGCGAAGATGCTCTGTTTTTCAGTATCAAGCCGATGCTTGCCGTCTCGAATGGAAGAATAATCCTATTAAGCACCCCCCGCGGCAAAAGAGGCTTTTTCCACGATGTTTGGACAAATGCCGCAGACGACTGGAAACGGATTTTAATTACGGCTCACGAATGCCCGCGAATTTCAGCGTCGTGGTTAGAAAGCGAACGTCGAGCGATGCCGGATTTCTGGTTTAGGCAAGAATTTCTCTGCGAATTTTGCGAAACAATTGATTCGGTTTTTAACTTTGATGATATTCGTTCTATTCCTTCAAGCGATGTTAAACCATTGGTTTTTTAGATAGGAGATAAATATTTATGCAAGTTTTTGATGGCGGCTCACAGCTCGCCCACGCACAGAAACCCACGTACTTCGTTGGCTTGGATTTAGGTCAAAGCGCGGATTATTCGGCACTCGTAATTTTAGAGCGGCGCGGATTTTCGCCGGAAAATTACACCTACGATTGTAAATTTCTAAGACGCTGGGAATTGCGAACGCCGTATCCGCAAATAGTTGAAGATACCGTCCGCTATATGAACAGCGAAGCCCTCAATAAAGGCGTAAAGGAACCCCCTGTTTTAGCAGTTGACGGAACAGGCTGCGGCGCGGCTGTTATTGATTTGTTTCGGCGCGAACACCTTCACGGCAAACTTGTTCCGATTCTCATAACCGGCGGAAACGAAGTTACAAAAGATTCTCATTCAATAAAAATTCCGAAACGTGATTTAGTCGCCACCGTCGCTGTTGTAACACAAAACAGAAAATTAAAAAGTTCGGAAGAGCTGCCTTTGACGAAAACATTAACCGATGAGCTTGAGAATTTTAAGGCAAAAACAACGAGTGCCGGAAACGATACATACGGCGCGGGCGCGGAGTGGCGCATGGGCAATAACGATGATTTGGTTTTAGCCCTTGCAATGGCGTTATGGTGTGCCGCCGATGGCGTGAAACCAGCAACTTTTTACAGTTTTTGAGGTTAGTAACCTCAAAAAAAACAAAACTAAGGAGACATATAAAAAAATGAAAAATGATTTAACTTCACAAATAGAAACAACTGCCAATAAATTGGCACAACTTGAAACAGAGCAAGCCGACTTCCAAAACCGAATGACGCTTGCCGTTGGCGAATGCGATTCAGCCTCGATGATTGGTTTGAAACGCCGTCATAGTGAATTGCCGGTTGAAATTCAAATGGCACGGATTAGCCTTGCAAAACTTCATTTACAGTCTGACGAAGAACGGCTTCCCGAACTTCAAGCGGAAGTCGGCAAATTTTACGAACCGATTCAAGAAGCGATTGCGAAACGTGATGCGGCGGTTTTGGAACTAGGCAAACTGCAAGGCGCGTCTCTCGGCGCAGGTGAAGATTTGCGAGAGGTTAAAAACCGAATTGGCGAACGAAAACGGGAGTTGCAACGGCTTATCTATCTAGCTAACCCCGCAAAAGGCAGAGCAATTACAACTCAATGAAAACGGCAGTATAGCCACACGCGGACAAACTAAAAAGCCGTGAGTTTTGACGCTCACGACTTTGCTATATAATCTGGATTGCATAATTCAATCTGTTTCGGATGGAACGGATCTTTTGCGATCACGAACTCCACGCATATCGGTTGTTCCGTGCCAATGGCGCATTCGCCAATCCCAATCAAGCGGATTGG
>MWVV01000732.1_pt1 | contig 11911 bp, 10 predicted proteins | sample 1047281 | NCBI WGS metagenome assembly MWVV01 (sample SAMN06349986, study PRJNA376086) | soil metagenome | isolation source: PT-2 sample Antarctic (ecotone) soil | place: Antarctica | collected 2015-01-13 | reverse complement strand
GTGCGCGGGCAGTACGCGGCGGGCGAAACCGATGACAAAAAGGTTCCGGCTTACCGCGACGAGCAAAGTGTTGCGTCCGCCTCGAACACGGAAACTTACGCGGCGTTGAAAATTTCTATTGACAATTGGCGTTGGGCGGACGTGCCGTTTTACGTCCGAACAGGCAAACATTTGTCGGAAAAATATACGACGATTGTTATTCAATTTAAAAAAGCACCGTTCGTTTTGTTCCGCGATACTTCGATTGAGCGATTGACGACCAACCGAATCGTCATTCATATCCAGCCGGACGAAGGGATTACCTTGCATTTCGGCGCGAAATTGCCGGGTCCGATCGTTAATATGGGTGCGGTTGATATGGATTTTAATTATCTGGAACATTTCGGCAAAACCGTCAGCACCGGCTATGAACGGCTTTTATACGATTGTATGACGGGCGACGCGACGCTTTTCCAGCGTGCCGATATGGTCGAAGCGAGCTGGAAAATTGTTTCGCCGATTCTGGACGTTTGGCAGGCGATTCCGGCGCGCGATTTTCCGAATTACGAAGCCGGAACCTGGGGACCGCCCGAAGCCGACCAATTGCTTGAACACGACGGAAGACGCTGGAAAAATACGGTTGATTGAAAATCAATGAAATCTACTATTGAAATCTTCCCTGACCTTTCTGAGATAAGCCGGGTTGCCGCCGAAAAATTTATCTCAATCGGCAACCGAGCCTGCAAACAAAACGGCAAATTTACAGTTGCGCTCGCCGGCGGTTCGACGCCGAAATCGCTCTACCGACTTTTAACAACCGATAATTTCAAAAAACAAATTAATTGGTCGAAAGTTTTTTTCTTTTTCGGCGACGAACGTAATGTTTTGCCCGTTGCGGAAGATAGCAACTTCCGTATGGCAAACGAAAATCTTTTAAAGCCTCTGCAAATTTCGGAAAATCAAATTTTCCGCTGGCAAACCCAAATCGGAGACGCGGTAAAAATCGCTGAAGATTACGAAGAAAGGATAAAAGATTTTTTTAGATTGAGGAGAAACTCGTCCGCTTCAGCAGCGGGCGATTCTGACTTGTTGCTTCCGCGTTTCGACCTTGTTTTGCTCGGAATGGGCGATGACGGACACACGGCTTCGCTTTTTCCTTTTACAGACGCTTTACGCGAGCGGAAAAAAATCGCCGTCGCAAATTGCGTCGAAAAATTAAACACTGTTCGTCTGACGCTGACATTTTCGGCAATAAATAACGCTTCAAACATAATGTTTTTGATAAACGGAGAGGAAAAAGCTGAAGTTTTGCGCGCGGTTTTGGAAGGCGAATTTAAGCCGGAGGAATTTCCCTCACAAAACATAAAACCCGCAAACGGCAATCTTTTCTGGCTTTTAGACGAGAAAGCCGCGCAAAAACTTAAATAAAAATTTCAATCTTCTATTTACCATTCACCATTTACCATTTACCATTAAAGAAGTATGGAAATTGAGTTAGCCGCCGCCGTATTGATTTTGTTTGCACTGGTTTTTCTGGCGACGATTGATATGGCTTTTTCACAACTCAGCGATGTCGGGTTGCGGCGTCTGTCGTCTGATTTGGAAGAAAGTCCGCGGCGTAAGTCGGTTGAGTTTCTCCAACAGATTCTGGAAAATCGTCCGCGTTTCCGCTTTGCGCTGTCGGCGGCGATTCAGGTTTTGCTAATTGTTTTTTCGGTACTGGTAACCTTGATTGTTTATAATTTTTACCAGGACAAACTCAATCTTCTGTTGATTTCTCTGGCTGTCGGCTTGATTGCGTCGATGACTTTTCGCCAAATCATCCCGCGCTTTATCACTTGGAAAAATCCCGAAAGCAAACTTTTGTTTCTGCTTCCCATTGCGCGCCCGATTTACGGTTTGCTGTCGAACGTTGCCGACCCGTTTCAGTTTTTTACCAGAGACAATTCGCTGATTGAGCAAACCGTTGTTCCGAACCAGTTGCCGCCAACCGAAGCCGAACGCGAGGACGCTGCTGAAGACATTCAGGCGCTTATCGAAATGGGCGAAGCCGAAGGCATCATCGAAGAACAGGAACGCGAGCTAATCGAAACAATGGTTGAGTTTAGCGACACGCGCGCCGGCGAAGTGATGACGACGCGCACAGAGATTTGCGCTCTTCCGATTGACGCGACCGTCAAACAAGCCAGAGATTTAATAATTGAAGAAAAATACTCTCGCCTGCCGGTTTATCGAGATTCGATTGACAATATCGAAGGCGTAATTTATGTGCGCGACCTTTTAAACGCTTGGGCGGAAGACAAGGAAAATGAAACGATTGAAAATCTCCTGCGTCCAGCCTATTTTGTTCCCGAAACGAAATCAGTCGCCGAATTGCTGAAAAATATGCAAACCGACCGTTTCCAGGTTGCCGTTGTAGTTGACGAATACGGCGGAATTGCCGGTCTCGTTACGGTCGAAGATATTTTGGAGGAAATAGTCGGCGAAATCGAAGATGAAGACACCAAAGAAGAGGAAATCGTCGAGATAATTGAAAGCGACGACGGTTATTTTGACGTTCTCGGTTCGACGGAAATCGGAAAAATCGAACGGCTTTTCGATTTGGAAATCGAAGACGACGATTTTACGACCATCGCCGGGCTGGTTACGAGCGAAGCCGGATACGTGCCGAAAAAAGGCGAAATACTGAACATTCGCGGGTTGGAAGTCGAGGTTTTAAAAGCTGACGAAAAGCGTTTGAACCTGTTGCGATTGAGAAAATCAAACGATGAGCATTCTTCGGGCGAACAGCAGACGGACGCGGCTGATAATTCTTGAATTTCAGCCAATCAATATTGATTTGACGAAAGCCCGATCAGAAATTTATACTCGAACTTAATCGAAAAGTTTTTGAATTTTTAGCAATGAACAAATTTCAACACAATTTTCAAGTCTGTTGCTGTTGCTGCCGAAAAGATGCGGGCAGACTGAAATTTTTGTGCGGCGATTAAAAGAAGTATTTGAGTAATAATCGTCGAGAAAGGAAATCAATCAGTCGGTCGTGAAATCTAACAGAGAACTTCACGACCGATTTTATTTTGAACGGAGAAATGGAAACGACAGGTTTAGAAACAAAAATAAATTCCGGCATTGAAGAAAGTCTTTGGCTTGAGTCACAAATCGGCAACACACCGCTCATCCGTCTGCGCCGTGTCGTTCTTAATTTGCCGACGGAGATTGAAATTTACGCCAAAGCCGAACACCTAAATCCCGGAGGTTCGGTTAAAGACCGCGCGGCTTTGGCAATGATTCTGGCTGGCGAGCGAAGCGGAAAACTGACAAAAGGCAAAACGATTTTGGACGCGACGAGCGGCAATACGGGAATCGCCTACGCGATGATTGGCGCGGCTCGCGGCTATAAAGTTACGCTTTGTTTGCCGAAAAACGCGAGCGTTGAACGCAGACGAATTTTGAAAATTTACGATGCGGAAATCATCGAAACCGATCCAATGAGCGGAACGGACGGCGCACAAATCATCGCCAAAAAATTAGCCGCCGAATTTCCCGACAAATATTTTTATCCCGACCAATACAACAACGATGCAAATTGGCGGACTCATTACGACGAAAGCGCTTCGGAGATTTGGCGACAGACAACGGGAAGAATTACGCATTTTGTCGCAGGTTTGGGAACAACCGGAACTTTTGTCGGAACCACGCGCCGCTTGAAAGAATTTAATCCAAAAATTCAGGCAATCTCGATGCAGCCAGATTCGCCGCTTCACGGGTTGGAAGGAATGAAGCATCTTGAAACGGCGATTGTGCCGGGAATTTTCGATGCAAACTTAGCGGACGAAGCAGTCGAAGTCGCCACCGAAGACGCGCAGGAAATGACCGGAAGATTAGCCCGCGAAGAAGGTTTGTTTGTCGGCGTTAGCTCTGGCGCGAATGTTTTCGCGGCTCTGCGTTTAGCCGAACAACTAAAATCAGAAGCCGTTATCGTTACGATTTTGTGCGATGGCGGCGGCAAGTATTTGAGCGAAAATTTTTGGGACTCTGAATAAATCGGCAGCATTCGAAATAGATGAAAGATAATAAATCTATGATTTACTATCTTTCATCTATTTCGAAGATTTTTTACTGTGAAGCTTCTATCGAAAAAGTCTGGAAAGTTGAAATTGTTCAAAGGTAAAAGTAAGTGCTGTTTTTAACAAAGGAACATATCGGGGAAATCGAAAAACACGGCGAGCGCGAATATCCGCACGAATGCTGCGGTTTACTTGTCGGGCATTTTGACGAAAATGGTCGCAAAATTGTGGTTGAGATTTTCCTGATTGAAAATGCCCGCGAAGAAGAAGCGAAACACAATCGCAGCTTGATTTTGCCGACGGATTTGCTGCGCGGCGAACGTTACGCGCGCACGAAAAAACTCGATGTCGTCGGCAATTATCATTCGCATCCAGACCATCCGGCGATTCCGTCGCAGTTCGATTTAGACCACGCCCTACCGGTTTGGTCATACGTCATCGTTTCGATTTTGAAAGGCAAAGCGGAGAATTTACGCTCGTGGCAAATGGAAAACGACCGCTCTAAATTTAATGAGGAAGAATTTATAAAAGAGGAATAAATTATGACAGTTACAATTGTAATTCCGACACCTTTGCGGCAATTCGCGGGCGGACAATCGGAAATCGAAGTCGAGGCGGCAACGGCAGGCGAAGCATTAAATGCTTTGACCGAACAATTTACCGACTTGCGAAAACATCTTTATAACGACCAAAACGTTTTGCGAAATTTCGTCAACGTTTATGTCGGCGACGAAGATATTCGGCATCTCGATGGCGAAAATACGCCGGTCAAAGATGGCGAGACTATTATGATTGTGCCTTCGATAGCGGGTGGAAATATCGCCGTCGAAGCAAAAGCGGAAGCCGAATTGCCGACTCTTAGCAATGACGAATACGCGCGTTACAGCCGCCATTTGATTTTGCCGGAAGTTGGTTTAGAAGGGCAAAGAAAACTAAAAGCCGCGCGGGTTTTGATGATTGGAACAGGTGGTTTAGGCTCGCCTTTAGGTCTGTATCTGGCGGCGGCTGGTGTCGGCACAATTGGTATGATTGATTTTGATGTTGTGGACGAATCGAATCTTCAGCGCCAGATTATTCACGGAACAAAAGATGTCGGGCGACCGAAAATCGAATCGGCGCGCGACCGACTTCAAGACATTAATCCGAACACGAAAATTGATGCTTACAACACGCATTTGTCGAGCGAAAACGCACTCGAACTTTTCCGCAAATACGATGTAGTCGTTGACGGAACGGACAATTTCCCGACGCGCTATTTGGTCAACGATGCTTGCGTTCTAACCGGCAAGCCGAATGTTTACGGCTCGATTTTTCGCTTTGAAGGACAGGCAAGCGTCTTTTGGGCGGAAAAAGGCGCGTGTTATCGCTGCCTCTATCCCGAACCGCCGCCGCCCGGACTTGTGCCGTCGTGTGCGGAAGGCGGAGTTTTAGGCGTTTTGCCGGGCATTGTCGGCACGATTCAGGCAAACGAAGTTATCAAAGTAATTTTAGGCGCGGAAGGAATTTTATTAAATCGTTTGCTGTTATTCGACGCCTGGGAAATGAAATTCCGCGAACTCAAACTTCGCAAAAATCCGTCGTGTTCGATTTGCGGCGACAATCCGACGATTAAACAGTTGATTGATTACGAAGCCTTTTGCGGATTAAATCAGCCGGTTGAAGAAAAGAAAGAAACTTTGGAGGAAATTACCGCGACCGAGTTAAATGATTTAATCAACAAGAACAGCGACGTACAGATTATAGACGTGCGCGAACCGCACGAATTTGAAATTGCGCAAATTCCAAATACGAAACTGATTCCGCTTGGCGAAGTCGTCAAACGTGCGAACGAGATTGACGCAAACCGTACGGCAATTTTGCACTGCAAAGGCGGCGTTCGCAGCGCAAAAGCGATTGCGGCTTTGAAGGAAAACGGTTTTACGGGAAAACTTATAAATTTAAAAGGCGGCATCACGGCTTGGTCGGACGAAGTTGATGCGACCGTTCCGAAATACTAAAAGACAAACTGAATTTTTATAAAGGAATAAACATTATGGCAGTCAGATTAGGCGACGAAGCACCCAATTTTACGGCAGAAACCACGATAGGCACAATCAATTTTCACGAATGGCTCGGGAGTAGCTGGGGCATTTTATTTTCGCATCCGCGTGATTATACGCCGGTTTGCACGACAGAGCTTGGTATGACGGCAAAGCTCAAGCCCGAGTTTGATAAGCGCAACGTTAAAGTTATCGGCTTGAGCGTTGACCCGCTCGCGTCGCACGCGGGATGGGCGAAAGATATTGAAGAAACGCAAGGCGCGACGGTTAATTTTCCCATGATTGCCGACCCCGACAAAACGGTGGCGAATCTTTACGATATGATTCACCCGAACGCAAGCGATACGGCGACCGTGCGTTCGGTTTTTGTAATCAGTCCCGATAAAAAAATCAAATTAACCTTAACTTATCCGGCAAGCACCGGACGCAATTTTCTGGAAATCTTGCGCGTCATCGACTCCTTGCAATTGACCGCGCAGCACAGCGTTGCCACGCCCGCCAATTGGCAGGACGGCGACGACGTGATTATCGTCCCGTCAGTTTCGGACGACGAGGCGCAGGAAAAATTTCCGAAAGGCTGGAACGCTATTAAACCGTATTTGCGGATTACGCCGCAGCCGAATAAATAGAAATCAAAAGTCGGTTTTATAACGGCACAGAATTTGGCGATTTATAAACCCGCTGGATTCTGTGCTATTTTTATATTCAAATGTCGACTGATTCTGTTGAAAATAAACTTGAAAAGGTTTCCAATAAATTGATTTGCGAATCGTGCGGCGAAGATTTTTCGTGCGGCGCGAACATTGGCAAATGCTGGTGTTTTGAAGTTGAACTGAAAGCGGAAACTTTGGCAGAGTTGCGGGATAATTTTAAAAATTGTCTGTGCGGTAAATGTTTGAGTAAATTAAATTTGAGGAGATAAGTTTATGAAAATCTTGAGTTCGACCGTTCACGGTATTCTTGATTACGTCGTGATAATCGCTTTCGCTTTAGCTCCGACTGTTTTTGGTCTCGAAGGCGCACCCGCATCGATTTCCTATATTCTGGCGGTCGTTCATTTGCTTTTGACTGTTTTAACTGCTTTTCCGCCCGGATTATTTAAGATAATTCCGGCGTTTTTTCACGGCTGGATTGAATTGGTCGTGGCGATTTGTTTGACTCTGCTTCCGTTTGTCGTCGGCTTTGTCGGCGCGGCACGTAATTTTTATCTTGCGGCGGGCGTAATAATATTTATCGTGTGGCTGATTACAAATTACACGACGGCGGAATCTCCGGCGGCTTGATAAAATAGTTTTTATATTTAATTTTTATGGCAAAAAAGAAAAGTAAATTTCTGAGCGGCAAGCGCATTGACCCGACACCGATTGACAAAAATACGACGCTCGCGGATTTAGTTGACGAATCTTTTATGGCTTATAACGCCGCGCGGATTCGTGAAGCGTGTCGGCTCTTTACCAACAAAATGCTTGAAGAGGATGTAACAATCGGCGTTACTTTGACCGGCGCTTTAACACCCGCCGGTCTCGGAATCTCTGCAATAATTCCGCTTATAAAAGCCGGTTTTATTGATTGGATTATCTCGACGGGAGCGAATCTTTATCACGACACGCATTTCGGCATCGGTTTGAGCCTGCATCAAGGCGACGCGAAAATGGACGACCGCATTTTGCGAGAAGAAGAAGTCGTCAGGATTTACGACATCTTTTTCGATTATTCGGTTCTGCTCGACACGGACGAATTTTTCCGCCGTGTCATGGAAGGCGAAGAATTCCAAAAAACAATGTCGAGCGCTGAATTTCATTATTTGTGTGGAAAATATGTGCGTGAACGCGAGAAAAAGCTCGAACTTGAAAATAAATCTTTGCTTGCCGTCGCTTACGAATACGGGGTTCCGATTTACACTTCTTCGCCGGGCGATTCGTCAATCGGAATGAACATTGCCGCGAAAGAATTGCAGGGAAGTAAATTAGTTTTGAATCCTAATTTGGACGTGAATGAAACCGCTTCAATCGTTCTCGCGGCAAAACGCGGCGTGATTCACACGGGCAAACAATCGAAAAAAGGCGGCAAATCCGCAATATTTATTTTAGGCGGCGGAAGCCCGAAAAACTTCGCGTTGCAAACCGAGCCTCAAATACAGGAAGTTCTGGGAATTGACGAAAAAGGACACGATTATTTTTTACAAGTCACGGACGCTCGCTCCGACACCGGCGGACTTTCGGGCGCAACTCCGGGCGAAGCGGTAAGTTGGGGCAAAATTGACCCCGACCAATTACCTGATGCCGTTGTCGCTTACGTTGATTCGACCGTTGCGCTGCCGATTATCACGGCTTACGCGCTGGCGCGACACAAACTGCGCGAGCCGAAAAGACTTTACGACCGCCGCGAAGAATTTATGCAACTGCTCAAGAAGGAATACGAAAAATCAACCAGAAGATGAATTTGCATCGCAGAGGCACAGAGAACACGGAGATTTTTACAATGATGAGTGCGGAAAGATAAAAAATGATTTTTGTATTTTAATTCATTGTTCATCAATTCGTATTCATAATTTCTTCCTTCCGTCCCTGCGGTAAATAAACTTTATGAAACTAATTGCCGAGTTAAACGACAAAAAGCAAGAAATCGTCCTAAAACAGGCGGGCGAAAACGTTTCCGCCGAAATTGACGGGCGCGTTTATGAACTCGAAGCGCAGGAAGTCGAGCCGAATGTTTATCTCTTAAAACACGAAAATAAAATTTACCAGGTTTTTGTTTCGCCAAACGAAACCACAAATGAACCGTTTCAGGTCAGCGTCGGGGAAAAAGATTTCGAGATAAAATTAACCGACCCGAAACGGATGAGGCATTCGGTGAGCGCGGGCGAAAACGAAGGCGGCGCGGCGGAAATAAAGACGGCGATGCCCGGCAAAGTAGTTCGCGTTTTGGTCGAACAGGGCGCGGAAATCAAACAGGGTGACGGCGTATTAATCGTCGAAGCGATGAAGATGCAGAACGAAATGAAAGCGCCGAAAGACGGAATTGTGAAGGAAATTCGTGCAGCGGAAGGTGAAACCGTCAGCGCGGGCGATATTTTAGCGATAATTGAGTAACGCTTAAAAACCGGTTGTCCGAAAAGAGAAGTAATAGCGGTTAAGCCGCTCGGCGCGCAGATGGTTTCAATTGTAACTGGCAAAAATCATTCGCCGGAAGAATTAATCAAACACGAACCCGATATTTTGTTGGAAGATTTGATTGATACAAAAAAAGTATTGCACATTTTAAATCAACTTTGATTACGTTCGGTGAAAACCGCGCTCGATGTCCTTCATTGTCAAACGCAAAATCACGGGGCGACCGTGCGGACAGGTTGTCGGCGATGATGTGGTTAATAATTTATCAATCAGCCATTGCATTTTCTCCGTGGTCAATTTCATATTGACTTTGACGGCGGCTTTACAGGCGAGAGATGCGGCAATCGAGTCGCGTAGAGTCGCTTTCGCGCCGCCGCGTTTATCCCGTTCGACCGTATCTAAAATCTCGGCTAAAAGATTTCTGGCTTCGGATGGCGGCAAATCCGTCGGAACAGACTTTATCGCAATTGTTCTGCCGGAAAGCCGCATCAAGCCGAAACCGTAGTTTTCAAGTTCGGTTTCAACTTCCGCAAAAGCAGCGGCTTGCGCGGGCGTCAAATCAAAGGTTTCAGGAAGCAGCAGATTTTGCGATTCAATTGCGCGTTCGGTTTCCTTGCGGCGAAATTTGTCGAACAGAATCCGTTCGTGTGCGACGTGCTGGTCAATCAAAAGCATTCCTTCGTCGTCAACCGCGATAATATAACTTTCGTGCAGTTGCCCGATTGGACGGATTTTCGACCGTGATAAATTTTCAACTTCAATTGATTTTGGAATTTTCTCGGCTGAATCAACCGGCGGCAAAACGGCATTAGCGGTTGAGCCGTCAGCAAGCATTGCATTGTTTTCGATTCGCGGCGTTTGATTTTGCTCGTTTGAATTTTGAGATTTTATTTCCGCGATTTGCTCGAATTCGTCCGAGAAAACAGGAATTTCAAAATCGGACGTCTTATTTGCCGATTCGGTTTTTTGCGCGTTCGATTCCTGCTCGTCTGCTTTTTGAAAAATTGGATTTTCGCTCGTATTCTGCGCCTTGAAATTTTCTATTGGCGCCTCCAGATTTTCCGCAGATATTGCGGGAGCAAATTCTATTTTTGATTGAAAACCTGCGTTTGCTTCGGGCAAAATTCCGTTGAAGCTCGATTCTTCAGCCTTTAACATCGGCGCGTTTTGAACATCGGGCATTGCCCGACTCTGCGCTTTCGCGTCAACTACAATTCCGGCATTTGCCAGCGATTGGCGAATCGCCTCGCTGATAACTTCTTTAACGGCTTCGCTTCGGCGAAAGCGAACTTCGGTTTTCGCCGGATGAACATTAACGTCGATTTCTTCGACCGGAATATCTACAAACAAAAAGGCGACCGGATAGACGCCGTGCGGCAAAACCGAGCGAAAGCCTTCGAGCAGACCGCCGGCGATGATTTTGTCGCGCACGAAACGTCCGTTGATAAAAAAATATTGCCCGTCGCGCGTTGTTCGTCTTTCTCTGGGCGCGGATATGAAACCGTTAACTTTGGCGACGAATTCGCGTCCGCCGCCAACGGGAATAAGGCTTTCAATCAAATTCGCGCCGAAAATCTGATAAGCTCTCTCGCGCAAATCTCTGGCGGGCGAAACGCGCAAAACCTCGCGTCCGTTGTTGGTCAAGACAAATGAAACTTCCGGGTTTGCCAAAGCATAATGCGTAACGATGTTTGTTAAATGATAATTTTCCGTCGCTTCCGAGCGCATAAATTTGCGGCGCGCAGGCGTGTTGAAAAACAAATCGCGGACGGAAATCGTCGTTCCCACAGTTCGCGCCATATCCTTCACGTCGCGGAGCTTTCCGCCTTCGATATAAACACTGGTTGCCGCCGTGTCTTCTTCGGTTTTGGTAATCAATTCAACTTTTGCAACAGAAGCAATCGAGGCGAGAGCTTCGCCGCGAAAACCAAGCGAACGAATCTGGCTTAAATCTTCGAGCGTCTTTATTTTCGATGTCGCGTGGCGTTCAAAAGCTAAAACGGCGTCGTCCCGCACCATTCCTTCGCCGTCGTCTGCAACGCGCATCAAACGCCGTCCGCCAAGTTCGATGTCAATTTGAATGCGACGCGCGCCAGCATCAATCGAGTTTTCAACCAACTCTTTAACTACCGAAGCCGGACGCTCGACTACTTCGCCCGCCGCGATTTGATTTGCCAGATTGTCGGATAAAATTTTGATTTTATTCATTTGGTATTTTTGAACGCGATTTTCGATTGAATTTATTATCGTGTAAGTGCGTTTAATTTTAAACTCAATGGCAAATTCGGATTGATGTTTTGAAAACAATTGCTTTCAGCCAAGCGACAAATTTCACAAGCCGTCTTTGCGAAGTTTTGGGCAAATATGATAATCTTTTTCTTTTATTATCATACCTTTTTTGTCTTTGATAGACGCAGGAGAAATATTTAAGTAATGGAAACAAACGGAAACAATCATCACATCGGACAAATCGTGCAGATTATCGGTCCGGTCGTTGACGTAGAATTTGAACACGATTATTTACCGCCGATTTATCAAGCCTTGCGTGTAACGAGCGAAGGTTTTAATTCTGAAACTAAAATCGATGTTGTCGCCGAAGTCCAGCAGCATTTGGGCGAAGGTCGCGTGCGCGCCGTTTCGATGCTGCCGACCGACGGAATGGTGCGCGGAATGAAGGTTATTGATACGGGCGGTCCGATTACCGTTCCGGTGG
>MWVV01000731.1_pt1 | contig 11916 bp, 12 predicted proteins | sample 1047281 | NCBI WGS metagenome assembly MWVV01 (sample SAMN06349986, study PRJNA376086) | soil metagenome | isolation source: PT-2 sample Antarctic (ecotone) soil | place: Antarctica | collected 2015-01-13 | reverse complement strand
CTTCTAAAAAGCGGTCTTTGTCATTGCCTTTGCGTTCGTTGAATCTAAACATTTGTTCGTCCAAATAACGCGACAAGTGGAAAGGCTCAACCGAAACGTATGTTCCTTTGATTGTTCTTTTCAGTAATGCCCAAAAGTTTTCGATACCGTTTGTGTGAATATGTCCGCGAACATATTCGGTTGAATGGTTAATAACTTCGTGAATGTATTGTTCATCTAAACCGCGATATGAACGCCATTCATCGGTGAAAAGATTCGCGCCCGATTCTACATTGCTTTTAACTTCCGCGTGTAAAGTTTCGCGGTCTGTTCTTTCAATAACTTTGGCTAATACGCGACCTTTTCTTTCAAGTAAGCCCATAACGGCAGTTTTGCCGACCGAGCCGCGACCTTGAATGATTGCTTCGCGTTTGTGCTTGTGCATATTCTTGGCTTTTCCGCCGATAAAGGTTTCGTCAACTTCGACGTTGCCCGAAAGTTTCTCGAAAGTCCCGCTTTGCATAGCAAGTCTTAGACGGTGAGCCATAAACCAAGCGGTCTTTTGAGTAACACCGATAGCACGGTGAATCTCGTAAGATGAAATGCCGTTCTTTGCGCCAACGATGAGCCACATAGCAGTTAGCCATTTGTCTAAACCGATTGGCGAATCTTCAAAGATAGTGCCGACTTTAACGGAAAACTGCTTTTTACAGGCTTTGCATTTCCAGATGCGGCGAGTGGACAGGAAAGACGTTGTATTGTTGCCACAATGCGGACAAACGGCAATACCGTCAGCCCAAAGCATAGAAGCGACGAACTTCAAGCAAACGTCTTTATCGGAAAAGTATTGAATGGCTTGCTGTAATGTTTTTGGTAAGTCTTTATCGTTTAACATACTTAGAAGTTTAGCAAATTAAGTTAGGTGTGTCAAGTATATTATTACCAAAATAATCTATGTTATCTAAAGTTCAAAGTCCAAAATCCAAAGTCCAAATGAACGACACGGAAGATTTGTCGGTTGTTGAAGGCAAAGTTTTGGAAACTTCCGAGATTGAAAAAAATGAAGCTGAACAAAACAACGAATTATTAAAAAAGAGTAAAGAACATTTTCATCATTCGCAGACTGCAATTCGCAATTATTTGTTTTTACCCTTTATTTTCCTGACTGTCGCGCTGCTTGGCGGGTTGCGTCTGAGCGTGGACGCGAGCGCGTTTTTGTTTATCAAGCCGCCGCTAATTTGTCTGATTTTCGCCGCTATTCTTTTAATTCTTTTTTTTCGCGCCAATCTTATAAAATTAGACGGCTGGTTTTCCGAGAGCTTTTCGACCTTGACGAATCTGGCAAACGCAGGCATTTTGTTCACGCTCTTTGCCGCTTCCGCGCAAATTTTCAACTCACTTTTGCCGGAAAGTGGTCTGCCGTTCTGGACGTTCGCTTTTTGTTTTTTCTGGACACTCTGGAACAATTTGTTTGCCGATTTTGATGTTAAAAAACTTCTTCAGAGTTTAGGCGGTTTGTTTGGTTTGGCATTTGTCGTGAAGTATCTGATTTTAGCGAATCTGACCGCGCCGACCAGCGAAAGTTGGATTCAGGGAATTTTACAAAATCCTTCAAAAGAAATATTTACGTGGGTTTTAGATTTGCCAAGATATTCACACGGCACCGGCTACATTCAATTTTTTACGATTGCTTTCTATCTGGTCGGAGTGTTTTTGGTGAAACCGGAGATGACCCCTGATAAACGCTAACAAAACCAAAAAACGCTCTAAAAATCTGCTTTCTCAGAGTTATGTTCCCCGGCGGCTAAATTAATTTCAAACGGGGCATCTTCGTGCAAGACTTCTTCTGAAATTATTTTGTACAGATTAACTGCGTCCTGGCGTGAAACTTGTTTTTTATCAGGAACTTGCGTGACTGAAACTTTTGTCAGGCGATTGCCTTTTTTAATCTCAATTTTGTCGCCCGCTTTTATTTCACGCGAGGATTTCGCCGCGGAATTATTTACGCTGACCATTCCGGCATCACAAAACTTCTGCGCTAATGTTCGCCGCGCAATCAAACGTGTGGCTTTGAGAAATAAATCGAGACGCATAATTTGAAAGGAAGATATAAAAGTGGAAAATGAAAAAATCGATTTCTTCATTTTCCACTTTTCATCGATAATTTTCAGTTATTTCGTTTTTTTTGCTTCGACCTTTTTTTCTTCGGTGAAAAGATTTGGCTCAACCATCGGACGATATGTTTTATTAATGTTGATATAAGCGTCCGAGCGCAAATTTGTCATATATTTTTTGCGCGCTTCAGGCATTTTTTCGACCGTTAAAGCTTTTCGTACCTCGTTTTCATCAAAAAACGACTCGTTACCGGCGGTTTGTTTCGCGTCTACCCGCAGAATTTCGATGCCTTCGACTATTTCAATCGGCTCGCTGATGCCGGTTACTTTGACGTTTTGGAGAGGTTTGGCAAATCTTTCATCTAATTCTTTAATGTTGAAAGTGCCGACTTTTCCTTTTGTTTCCTTTGCGTCCTGACGGTCTGAATTCTCGACCGCAAGTTTGGCGAAATCCGCTCCGGCACGGGCTTGCGCAACCAATTGTTTGGCTTTTTCCTTCACTGCTTCGGGTTCGCGTCCGGCGAAACCCAAAAAGATTTCGCTGATCGAAATAGTTTCAGGCTTGGTAAATTTTGCTTTGTTGGCTTCGAAATAAGTTTTTACTTCTTTGGGTGTCCAGCCAAAGTAAACTTTTGAATCAACTTCGCGCTGCAAAACCAGGTCTCGCGTTATTTGTTTCCGCCACATTTCACGGATTGAATTAGAATCCACGCCGCCTTTTTCCATTTCCTGATAAAGCGCGTCCAGAGATTTCAGATTCTGTTGCTTCATAATATCCAGAAAACGCTGATTGATCTGCGCTTCGACATCCGTTTCCACGCCCATCTCTTTGCCTTTCTGAATCAGCAGTTCTTCGTTAATAATATTGGCGATCATTTCGCCTCTTTTCGCTTCAATTTCAGACTGCACCTGCTCGCGCGGTTTTTTGCTTTCCTGCACAAACGAATCGACCGCTTCTTTCATCTCTCGATTGACGCGCGAAAGTGTAATTACGCCGTCATTAACTTGCGCGACCACTTCGTCAACCACCTTTTGTTCTGTTTCCTGCGAAAAAGTAGGAACGATGGATAAAGCTAAAAATGCAATCAAAAAAATTGCGGAGTTGATATTTTTCATTGTTTTACTCCTGAAATAAATTCAAAAAAGATTAATAATAATTGGTAACTGAAAAGTTTGATGCGAGAAGGCGTTTTTAAGTTTCTTTCAGATTTTTATAATTTCAAAAGCGTAAATTTTGGAAGAAACTTGATTAATATTTTCATCATAAGCCTTTTTCGACAAAAAACGCTAACTGAATTTATCTGTCTCAGACAGTTTTTCGGCGCAGTTCGGTTTTCTCTCTCAAAACGGATAATATTAGATTAGAGAATTCAACCGGATTGTCTAAAATTATTTCACCTTTCACCACGTAACAAAGCATTGTAAAATTTAATTTTTTAAGTTTAACGGCATCTTTAGCCGTGGTCAGTAAAAATTTGGCGCTTTTTTTAATGGCTTTTGCTTCTAGTTTAAAAACGTCAGTTTGCTTATAAAAATAATGGTCGGAAAATGTCTCTTCAGCCGCCAGCGTAAACTCTTCACGACGCATCTGCTCGAAAAAACTGTCTGGATTTCCCAGACCGCAAAAAGCTATGCAGTTTTCGGTTTTTAACTGCGCCTGATCGATCGTTTGCCCGCGCGAATCTGGCATTTGAGCGTGAAAATCGTTTAAGTCAATAACCTGCGAGGTTTTATTTTCAGCGACAAAAATTTTGCAGCTGACGTTTATTTCCAAAATTTGCCGTTTCAAATTCGCAATTAGATTTTCATCGACTAAATTCGCACGGGTTAAAACAATCGCATCGGCGCGTTTGAGATTTACGAGTGGTTCACGCAAAATGCCGGACGGAAGCATTTTACCGTTTCCGAAAGGTTTGGTTGCGTCAATCGTCACAATATTTAAGTCGCGCTTTACTTGAAAATGCTGAAAAGCATCGTCGAGAACAAAAGCCGTTACCGCCAATGTTTCACGCGCCCAACGCCCTGCCGCGGCGCGATTCGGGTCAGCGACCACAATCGCTTTTCCAAGTAGTTGACAGGCAAGTTCAAACGGTTCGTCGCCCGCCTGAAAAGCGTCTGTCAGAACGTTTTCCCCGTCAGAAACCAGAACTCTTTTTCGCGGATTAGTGCGTCCGTAACCGCGAGAAAGAATACAAACCCGTTCGCCGTTTTCAGCTAAAATTTTAGCCGCCAGAGCGACCAGAGGAGTCTTTCCGGTTCCTCCGACAGTAATATTTCCGATGCTGATGACCAAAACTTCAAGCGAGACGGATTTTAAGATTTCTTTTGTATATAGGAAATTTCGCGTGCTTGTGATTACGCCATAAAGCCAGGAAAACATAATAAAAAAATGGAAAGTGGGAAGTGAAAAACTTATTTAGTTGCTCATCTATTGTTTAAACTTCAATCTAGTTAAGAATATAAATTCGGTATTCGAAATTTCACATTTCAATAAAGTTATGTAAAAGCTTTTTGCCCTGCGTCGTTAAAATTGATTCGGGATGGAATTGCACTCCTTCTATTTTATACGTTTTGTGGCGCAAACCCATAATCAATCCGTCGGGCGAAGTAGCGGAAATCTCCAGACATTCGGGCAGCGATTCGCGTTCGACAATTAAAGAATGGTAGCGTCCGGCACTGAAATTTTTCTCCAGGTTCGCAAAGATAGTTTTACCGTCGTGCCGAATTTCAACCGGTTTTCCGTGAACCGGTTCGGGCGCGCGAATGACTTTGCCGCCAAACATCTGTCCGATTGCCTGATGTCCCAGACAAACGCCTAGGATCGGTATTTTACTGGCAAATTGTTTCAGAACTTCAAGCGAAACACCGGCATCATCGGGCGTTCCGGGTCCGGGCGATATTAAAATTTTTTCAGGCTGAAGCGCGTTTTCTATTTCATCAATCGACACTTTATCATTACGGCGCACGACCATTTCCGCGCCAAGTTCTCCCAGATACTGCACGAGATTGTATGTAAATGAATCGTAATTATCGATGACCAGAATCATAATTTCTTTCGTTTGAATTTTATCTCTAACAGTAGTATTTGCCAACACCGCATACGGATTTCGTGAAATCAGATAAAAATGTTTATAATTATCGTTTATCCAAGTTCGTCTCGCCGATTTTTTACGCAAAAGATTTTCGGACTTGGATTTTTAACTTTTAAATTATTTATTCGACTTTTTAGTTATTTATTGAAAGAAAATTTATCTGACTTTATGAGTAAACGTGATTATTACGAAATTTTGAGCGTCGGCAAAAACGCGACGGACGCGGATATCAAAGCCTCTTACCGCAAACTTGCAATCAAGTTTCATCCCGATAAAAATCCGGACGACCCGAACGCCGAAGAAAAATTTAAGGAAGCAGCCGAAGCGTATTCGGTTTTGTCCGATCCGCAGAAACGCGCTGGCTACGACCGCTTCGGACACGCCGGAGTCGGTGCTGGCGCGGGCGGCGCGGGTTTTAATCCGGGATTTTCCAATATCGAAGACATTTTCGATATGTTCGGTTTCGGCGATATTTTTGGGGCGCAGAGCGACGGCTCCAGGCGCGCAACCGTCCAGCGCGGCGCGGATTTGCGTTATGATTTGGAAATTACGCTCGAAGAAGCCTTTGGCGGAAAAGAAGAAAAACTTCGCATTCCACGGCTTGAAAAATGCGACGTGTGTGACGGCAGAGGTGCTGAGAAAGAAACATCGGTTGAAACTTGCGCAACCTGCAAAGGCAGCGGTCAAACGCGCTATCAACAAGGTTTTTTCAGCGTGATGCGAACTTGTCCGAATTGTTCCGGTAAGGGACAAATCATCAAAAATCCGTGCAAAAACTGCCGCGGCGCGGGGCGTGTTGAAAAAGAAAAAACGCTCGAAGTAAAAATCCCGGCAGGCGTGGAAACTGGCTCGCGTCTCCGCGTCACAGGCGAAGGCGAAGCGGGCGCGCAGGGCGGACAGGCAGGCGATTTATTCGTCGTCATTCACGTTGCCGAACACGAAATGTTTGAGCGGCAGGGGGCGAATCTTTACGTCGCTGCGCCTCTTTCTTTCGCGCAATCCGCGCTCGGCGCGGAAATTGAAGTGAAAACTTTAGATGGCGAAGAAAAATTAAAAGTTCCCGCCGGAACCCAGACTGGAACAGTCTTTCGCCTCAAAAACCAAGGAATGCCGGCAATTGGCGGACGCGGAAAAGGCGATTTATTTGTTGCCGTCACCTTAATTACTCCGAAAACTTTGACCAAAGAACAGCGCAAACTACTCGAACAACTCGCCGAAATTGAAGATATCGATTTTCAGGACGAATCATTTATCGATAAGGTGAAAAATATTTTTGGATAGTTCGAATTGATCTCGCGGGCGCGATAACAGATCAATAGCTTTACGCTCGCTTACAACTAACACGTTGGATTATGCTTGAGCTTTGAAGACATTTTATCTGTTGCAACTTACGGCTTTGCAAAATTGTAAATAGCGATGCTGGTCACTTGTACCGCTTGCCCGGATGAAAGCGTCGTCTTGTATCGCGCTTGCCGGATTGATGTCTCGGCGCCTTTGACTAAAAGCGGATGTCCGCACAGCGCTTTTACGGCAATAACTTTTCCTGTTTCATTCGCCATTACCTTGAAAATGACAGAACCGGAAATGCCGAATTGCCTTGCTTCTGCCAAATATTTTGGCGGAGGCGAACTCAGAGTTTTTCCGCTCATTAAGCCCGCCATTGCCAGGTTTGCCGCAGAATTTTTCGCGGTTTCGTCATAATCAAATTTATTTTCAAGTTTGTATAAGCGTTTTTGAATTTCCAATGCTTTGTCTCGGCGATTGACGCCAACTAAAAGGCAAATGTAACGCTCCAGTGCGCTAATGAAATTTGTGTTATTTTCTCCGAACACCTTTCCGTAAACAATTAAATATTTATCATAAATTGTTTCGGCTTCCTGATTCTTTTTCCTTGCTAGTTGAATTTCGGCAAGGTTTCGCAAAGCAACGGCGACTAATAGGTGTTCTGTTTTGAAAACTTTTTCACGCAAAAATAATACGCGTTCGGCAAGTGGCAAAGCTTCATCAAATTTGCCTTTCTCATAAAGTTTGATTACTTGCGTGCTTAATTGTTCAGCTTCTTTTAACTCAGAAGACTGAACGTCAATTTGCGATTTTGGCAACATTTCCGCCGATTTTTCCTGAGCTTTTATATCAAAAGCTGTCAGCAAAAAGAGAATCAAAATCAGAGTGTAAAATCTCACAGTTTTTCTCCAAATTAAGACTTAAATACTTGCAAAAAGCAACCTGTTTCTAAAAATGCAGAAAAACACAAAACCAAATAATTTTACGCAATAAACCGTTTATTAATTTTGCAGTTTTGCTTTAACAGTTTCGCTCAAAAGTTTTCCGTCCGCCGATTTGCCCGCGAGTTTAGCTTGCGCTGCTTTCATCACTGTGCCCATCTCTTTTATTGAACTTGCGCCGGTTTCGCTGATTACATCTTCAATCGCTTTTTCAATTTCTTCTTTCGAAGCCGACTGCGGCAAATAATCTTCAATCACCATGAGTTCCGTCTTTTCCTTTTCGGCAAGTTCCGCGCGTCCGGCTTTTTCGTATTGCTCGATTGAGTCGCGTCGCTGTTTGACGAGCGTTTGCAGAGCTTTGATGATTTCTTCGTCGGTCAAATCAGATCCTTTGTCGATTTGTTTGTTCATCAGATTGGCTTTCACCATTCGCAGAACAGATGTGCGATTAGCGTCTTTCGCCTTCATCGCGGTTGTTAAATCGCTGACAATTTTATCTTTTAAGTTCATCTTTACATTTACCATTTATCATTTATTATAAAACATTCTGTTGCCGGAGAAATGGTAAATCATAAGTGTCTAATGTTCAATGTTCTATGAAACTGCGTTGGCGATTTGGAATCTTGGCGGGACTCGTTCTGCTCGTTTGCGGTACATATCCGCAGCTGAAAATATGGCATCTGCGCGGGGCGGAATGGCAGGGCGCGTATGCTTACAACGACATTGATGAAGTAGCTTACGCTTCATATCTGCGCGCTTTAGTTGACGGCAGAGCTCGACGAAATGATCCATATACGGGACGTGACGACACGGCAGAAAATCCCCAGCCCGAATCGCTCTTCTCGATCCAGTTCGCCGCGCCTTACACAGTTGCGATTCCGGCGCGAATTCTTGGCGCTTCGACTTCGACGGCGATGTGGGTTTCGGGCGGATTCGCCGCGTTTTTAGCGGGTTTGGCATTGTTCTGGCTGATCGGCAAATTAACCGAAAATTCTTTGCTGGCGATGGCGGGCGCGTTAATTGTCGTCTGCGGCGGTGCTTTAGCGGCGGGCGAAGGCGCAATTGGCGAGATTCTCGGCGCTGGCAGCGAGGGTAGTTCGTATCCTTATTTTCCGGGTCTGCGCCGATATGTGCCGGCAATTCCGTTTCCGGTGTTTTTCGTGCTCTGCGGCTGTGTGTGGAGTTTGGTGAGCAGTGAAGATTTGAAGAAACGGATAATTTTTTGCGTCCTCGCTTCGTTCTGTTTCGCCTTTCTCGTTTTTTCGTATTTTTATATTTGGACAACCGCGGCGGCGTGGCTTATCTGCGTTGTTCTCGTATGGCTTGCTGTGCGACCCTTGGATTGGCTAAAAGATTTTAAGGCGTTTGTCGCGCTGGCTTTCGCGTGTCTTGTGCCGCTCTTGTTTTATGCGGTAATGCTTCAAAATCGTTCGCAGACGCTGGACGACGTGCAGCTTCTGGTTCTGACCCGCAAACCGGATTTACTGCGCGTGCCGGAACTAATTAGTTTTGCGGTGATTGCGATGTTAATTTTAGCGATTTCACTCAAAGTAATCGAACTGAAAAACCGCTCGACGCTTTTTGCCTTTTCGTTCGCACTCGTTCCAATTGTTGTTTTTAATCAGCAAATCTTGACAGGACGTTCCCTGCAGCCGATTCATTATCAGGTTTTTATCGGAAATTATGTCGCGGCTTTGGCTTTAGTTGTCACGCTCGGTATTTTACTTCGTGAACTCATTGAAAAAAATCCGAAAATTTCGAAGGTTTTAATAACGTCAGTCATTCTAACCGCCGCCATTTGGGGAATCGTCGAATGTCATTATACGGTGCGCGTCTTAGACGAGGCTAACATCGAACGCGACGAAGCAATGCCGGTGGCGAAGCATCTGGAAGAGCTTTCAAAAACAGACTTTTCGGCATCTGAAAATAATCGCGCGGTTGTTTTGGCTTACAATATGATTCAGGGCGACGATTTGCCGACCGTTGCTCCACAATCTGTTTTATGGGCGCGGCATCAGCACGTTTTTGCCGGACTCACATGGCAGGAAAGCAAAGTGCGTTATTACCAATATCTCTATTACCTTGATTTAGATGAAAAGTGGCTCGCAAATTCGATGAAAAATGGTGATTTTGTTTCGATGATCGCGCTTTTCGGTTGGGGAAGGCATACGAATCGGCTTAGTTCGGAATACAAACCTTTGACTTATTCGGAAATTGATGAAGAAGCCAGACGATTCGGAGAATACCGCAAAAATTTTAGCTCCGCGCAGGCGACCGAACCAAGAATTTCATACGTCGTCGTGCCGAGTAAAGAGCAGCCTGATTTTACAAATCTGGATTTTTGGTATCAACGCGGAGCGGCGGAGATTTACGGGAAATACACGCTTTACAAAGTAACCTTAAAAACTGCCGGCAGTTAAATTTATAAATTTATAACTTCAGATAAAAACAAAAACCGATTCAATTTTTGCTGTTTTTAGAATAAAAAAGACCGCCAAAAAAGCGGTCATATATTATTACTTTAATTATAAAAATAAATTAGGCGGCAAGAAGATCATTGGAAGTTTCCGCAAATACTCTTCTGCCGTTTAGAGCGTCGTCAATAATTTCACGCACTGCTGAAGCGTCAGGATTGACGTCCATTCGGGCGCAAGCCCGCAGATGGCGAATAATTCCTTCAGTGGCGATGTCCATCGTGACACCGCTTAATTTTGCGAAACGACGCGCCTGGATATGATCAATCTGCAGAATTCTGTCCTGCAAAGTTAATTGTTTAGCTGCTGCTGCCATATATTCTCCTTTCATATTTGAAATTAAAAATCCCCCTTGATCCTTCTGAAATTTGTCGCAAAAAGTTTAACTGCATAAAATATTTAATAAAAATATTATGCGACGAAGTTCAGATAAAACTCTCAAAATGTATTAAGAAAAAATATTAACAAAAAATTCATCTCTTGTCACCATTTTTTTTTCAAGTTGTGATTTTTTTCTCAAGCGTCGCTCTGTTCAATAAAAAAGACCGTCTGACTCAAATTGAATCAAACGGTCTTTAGAAATTGATAAGTAGAAACTATTTGCTGCCGACGGCATCTTTCATAGCTTTGCCGAGACGGAATTTAACAGTTGTTTTTGCTGGGATTTTGATGGTGTCGCCGGTTGCCGGATTGCGTCCTTCACGCGCTTTGCGGGTTGCTTTAACCAATTTTCCAAAACCCGGAAGAGTAAATTCTCCGTTCTTTTTAACTTCGCTGGTGGCGAGGGCGGCTAAGGCGCTAAAAAATTCTTTCGCGTCGGTCTTTTTCATTCCGGTCTTATCCGCCAATTGGCTGATAATTTCCGTCTGCGTCATACGTTTTGCTGTTGTTGCTACTGCCATAAATAAAAATTTCCTCCAAAATTATTGTTGTGATGTTATTACTACTCAACTGAACATATTTGCCTGCGAAATTGCAAATTCCAAAATAGCAATGCAAATCAATCAAGAAAATTAAATGGTCGGGGCGGCAAGATTCGAACTTGCGACCTCTCGGTCCCAAACCGAGCGCTCTACCAAGCTGAGCCACGCCCCGAGCTTTTCAGCGTTTCATATAAGAAACATACCCAAGTGCCGAATTCTACTAGCGAAAAGTTCTCTGGTCAAGTTAAAGCGCGTGAAAATAGCGTAAATATTGAATTATTTGTTTAAAAGCCCGCGCTCGATGACTTATTTGCCGCTTTATGTCGTTTGAAAGCTCACCGAATGTTTCGTTAAATTCTTCGGGAATAAAAATTGGATCGTACCCGAAACCGTTGTTTCCGCGAGGCTCCATTGAAATTCTTCCGTCGCAGACGCCTTCGGCAACGAATTTTATCTCGCCTTTTTCATCCGCGATCGCCATCGCGCAAACAAAGCGGGCAAATCTCTCAGCGGGCTGTTTTTCGTTTAGTTCGCGGAGAAGTTTATTGATTTTTTCTCGGTCATTAGCGTTTTCGCCCGCGTATCGGGCAGAGAAAATTCCGGGCGCGCCGTCTAAAGCCGCAACTTCCAGCCCCGAATCGTCCGCCAACGCCCACAAATTAGTTTGTAGAGCGTAACCGTGCGCTTTAAGTGCCGAGTTTTCCCGAAAGCTTTTTCCTGTTTCTGCGACATCCGAAGCATCCGCAAATTCGCGTAAACTCCTTAAACGTACCGGAAAATCCGACAAAAGTTTTTTTAGTTCCGCAACTTTTCCTTCGTTATTCGTCGCCACGAGCAGCTCTAATTCTTCATTCACCACAAAAATTTTGCTTTCAAAAGACAAGTATTTGATAAAAATAAAATCAGGGGCAAAAAATAAATTTTGTTAACTGTTAATTGACTACTGTTCAAGCTGTAATTATTACGGCTTTAGCGCCGGTCAGTTCGGAGAAATCCTTTGAAAAAATTGTATCGACCCGACGGATGCGCGAGATTGTTTCGACAATCTCTTGAGTGGAAACAAATCCATTTTCGATATGCTCAATTGCCCATATCGGAATGTGTGATGC
>MWVV01000730.1_pt1 | contig 11925 bp, 7 predicted proteins | sample 1047281 | NCBI WGS metagenome assembly MWVV01 (sample SAMN06349986, study PRJNA376086) | soil metagenome | isolation source: PT-2 sample Antarctic (ecotone) soil | place: Antarctica | collected 2015-01-13 | reverse complement strand
CGCTAAACTCGTTTTGGCGGACCCTCTCTCACCCAAAGCTCGTTCCAGCGCGCCGCGCGCCGCCCAGACAGAGGCGGTCGGATTTGCTTTGGAAGTGAGAAATTTTAACTTTTCAAGTAGTTGTTTTAATTCTTCAGCACTGGCTTTTGTTCTGATGCGGAGTTCGGTCAAAGCCACATAAGCCGGAAAGTTTTGCGCGTTAAGTTCAATCGCTTTTTTTAAGATTTTTTCCGCGTCAATGAATTTATCGTTTTCAATTAATAAACTTGCCAGGCTTGCCATCGGCAAAGTCCAGTCAGAGCGAAGTTCGAGCGCCTGTTTAAAAGCCATTTCAGCTTCGACCTTTTTACCGATGGAGAGCAGAGCATTACCGCGTTGAAACTGGGCTTCAGGAAATTCAGGCGCAAGTTTTAGCGCTTCTTCGTAATACTTTAAAGCTAATGTGAAATTTCCACTTTCATGAGCGTCTTGTCCCTGGTTAAAAATCTTGACCGCGTTTGGAGTTTCTTCTGCTTCCTGAGCAAAAACGGCAGCGGAAATTGTAAACAACAAAATTATCAGTGAAAATGCGGAGAAAAGTTTTTGCTGAACTTCGGAAGTTTGTAACAGCAATATAATTTTGAATTTATAATTCGTTAGTCGAAAAAGCATAAAAATTTTAGCATTCTAAAGTAAAAAACGTCGAAAGTTTTTCTCCGGGAACGACGAATTTTTTTTATCGAAAGCAGTTGCGTTAATGGACGACACTAAGATAAGATTTGCACTTTAAGTGTTAGCTCTGCAAACACTTATTCAAAACGTATATAACAGAATGCCAAAAGCACAACATAGTAACGAAGAATATTTTTCACCCGACATCTATAACAAAGAAGCGAACTTGCGCTCTTTGATGCGTGAAATGAAATCGGTGTTGGTAGCTTTCTCCGGCGGCGTCGACAGTTCTTATCTGGCTCTAATTGCCACGCAGGAGCTTGGCGAAAAGGCAGTTTGCCTGACCGGATTTTCGGCAAGCGTTTCACGAATACAACGCGAAGAAGCCGCTCAAATAGCCTCAAAATTTAACTTTAATTATCAAACTATCGAAACCGACGAGTTAAATAATCCAAATTACAGCTCGAATCCGAATAATCGTTGTTATTTTTGTAAAACAGAGCTATACGGTAAATTTTCATTGATTGCCAAAGAGCAGAGAATTAATTTTGTCCTTGACGGCTCAAATACCGATGATGTCGGCGATTATCGTCCCGGAAGAGAAGCGGCAACGGAAAAAGGCGTCCGAAGCCCCCTGATAGAAGTTGGTCTCAACAAAAATGAAATCAGAGAATTAAGTCGAAGACAAAAACTTTCCGGGTGGGATAAACCTTCCAGTCCGTGTCTTTCTTCGAGAATTGCTTACGGCGTTCCGGTCACAATTGAAAGACTTTCAAAAGTTGAGCGCGGAGAAGAAATTTTGCGCTCGCTTGGCTTCTGCGAATTTCGCGTGCGCGTTCACGAAGAACTTGTCCGGCTGGAAATCGCGCCCGGCGAAATGGAGCGCGCTTTGTGCCTTGAGACGACCGAAGCATTAGCTGAAAAGTTTCGCAAACTCGGTTTTCGCTACGTAACATTAGATTTGCACGGCTACCGAAGCGGAGCAATGAATGAAGCTTTGAAGTAATATATAGAGAAGGCAGAAAACATGAAAGTGAATAACTAGCATCATGATTAAATTTGCCTGACTTTATCGTAAATAAAATTACTGACAATGCAATTCTAAAATATTGAAAGATTGGAGAAAATTATAAAAATGGCAAATCCGATGGCTGATGAAATGCGGCGTTTTAAGGGAAGCGACGAGAAAAATCCGTTTGAAGCAATGAGTGAACGCTTTGACCGCGCTGCGCAACTTCTAGGTTTAGAGCCGGATTTATATGCGGTAATGCGCGTTCCGAGTCGGGAATTAAAAGTTTATATTCCGGTTCGGATGGATTCGGGACATATTGAAGTTTTTGAAGGCTTTCGCGTCCAGCACAACTTTGCGCGCGGTCCGGCAAAAGGCGGAATACGTTATGCGCCGGACGTAACTTTAGATGAAGTGAAAGCGCTTTCGGCGTGGATGACCTGGAAATGCGCGGTCGTTAATGTTCCCTTCGGCGGCGCAAAAGGCGGAATTATCTGCAACCCGATTCAGATGTCGCAAGGCGAACTCGAGCGTTTGACACGGCGTTATACGTCTGAGTTGCTTGATTTTATCGGTCCGGACAAAGACGTTCCCGCGCCGGATATGAACACTAACGAGCAAACAATGGCTTGGATTATGGATACTTATTCGATGCACGCCCGTCATACCGTTACTGCCGTAGTTACGGGGAAGCCGGTGGCTTTGGGAGGCTCTCTGGGACGACGCGAAGCAACCGGACGCGGTGTCCTTTTTACGGTTAACGAAGCTATCAAAAAATTCAACTTAACACCCGATCAGACGTCGGTTGTCGTTCAGGGTTCGGGGAATGTCGGCGGAATCGGCGCGGCTCTAATGTACGAAAAAGGTTATAAAGTTGTTGCTATTTCGGATGTGAGCGGCGGTATCTACAATAGTAAAGGACTTAACATTCCGGAAGTATTAAACTATCTGCAATATACAAAATCGCTTGAAGGCTACCAGGAAGCTGACATTATAGATAACAGCGAACTTCTTGAGATTGAATGCGACGTACTTGCCCCGTGCGCTACTGAAAATCAGATTACATCCGAAAACGCCGACCGCATAAAGTGTAAAATTCTTGCTGAAGGCGCTAATGGACCGACCACTCCTAAAGCCGATAAAATCCTTCACGACAAAGGAATTTTTGTTATTCCCGATATTTTGGCGAATGCCGGCGGCGTTACCGTATCTTACTTTGAATGGGTTCAAGACCGGATGGGATATTTTTGGCGTGAAGATGAAGTTAATCAGAGATTAGAAGAGAAAATGGTGGCAAGTTTTATTGAACTGAGCAATCTTGCCGAACTACATAATGTCGATACGCGTACGGCGGCATATATGCTGGCAATTGACCGTGTCGCGTTCGATACGAAGATGCGCGGCATTTACGCTTGACATAATAATCGCTAATTAGTTAAAAATGCTTGCTTTTCCAAGAAATTTGAAGTAAGGTTTTACGAGATTGTAATCGAGCGATAAAAATTTTGCTTTTTTTGAATAAATATCTCTCACATAAATTGCAACGACAAGACTTAGTGTTATATTGATTGAAGTGAAAAATTTAAAAAACAATTTTTGAAAGTTTTTCATTATGTGCAATAATCTAGTAACTTTAGAAAAGGATAATAATTCATATTACCCTTTTTAGGTACAATTGAATTCAAATTTTAATAATATTTGGCGGAGGAATGTGATGAAACTCGCTAACAAGGCGTTTGTAATTGCTCTATTTATGTTGTCATTAGTTTTTTCAATGACAGCTCAAACTTTAAGACCGATTGACGATCCCAGAAATACGGCACCAACTGTTGGAACAGGTGGTCCCCCGGGAGGTCCGACCGGTCTATTTACAATTTATGATGGACAAACCTTAAGATCAGGTGAGTTCACTTTTAGCGCGGCTTATAGTAACTATGACCGCGATCCAGGTGATGTCGACATTGTCGAGGTTCCACTCAGCTTTCAGGTTGGATTGGGCGATAATGTCGAGTTGTTCTTTAATACGGATGCATATCGCGCTATTAAAGTTAATTCACCGCGAAACCTTTCAGGTTTTTACCTTCCTAATTCGGTATTTGCCAATCAAGGGGCAATCGTTTTGGGCAGCGGACAGTTTGCCAACCAAGCGCTTTTCCGTCCAAGCCAACCCTTTGTCCAATTTCCGTTTATCGGTGGTAATACGAGCAGCTTCATCGGTTCAGTAAGTGGCTTCAGCCCGATTCCTGTTCCTGGCGCGAGCAACGGCAACGGCGCAGACAATTTTCCGGGTCTTGGCTCACCATTTGGAAGCATTTTGCCCGGTGTAGTTTTACAAACAGCTTCGGTGGTCGTGTCTAATCCGAATAACCCGGTTATTGTTCCGACAATTTTTACAACCGCACCGGCTTATTTACCTGATGCGCCATTCATTAACCGTCGATACGCTGAATCTTCATTCAACACATTTACGGTTGGTGGAAAGTTTCGCTTCACCGGTCCTAATAATCCGTACGGAATAGGTCTTATTCCTTTCTATCGCTTTTACCATGACAGTGCGGATGATCGTGGTGGATTTAATCAGCTACAACGCGGTGCCAGTCCGGGCGGCGGCGGACCTAATCCGTTTAGCGGCGATGGTGGTCGCGGCGATTTTGGCTTAGTTTTGTTCGGAGATGCTCGACTTCGCAAATATATCAATGTTTCGGCAAACATTGGTTACATTTATAATAGTAGCGTTAAAGGCGATTTGGGTGGTACCGATGATTTAACACTGCTTGATCGTCCTGATGAAGTTCTTGCCGGTATCGGTGTTGACTTTCCGGTTAATAAGTTTTTTCAACCGATTTTAGAGTTCCGCTCAACCCAATATGTCGGCGGACGCACTCCTAATGCTTTTGAAAATAGTCCACTTGATGGTCTTGCCGGAACGCGTATTTATCCTGCACGCTGGGTAAGTATCGGTCTTGCTTATCGTTATCATTTCAATCAGCAAGATGCGGATAGTTTTGACGGCGATGCTTTCTCAACCTCTTCAACCATTCGTTCAGGTGGAACAGTAGTTACTAATAACACGACCACAACCAGAAACTTTACCGGCGTTCCTCCTGGGTTCCGCACGTCGTCCGACCCGCATGGATTTATCGTCCAATTTACGGCAGGACGTCGTAATCGACGCACCACGGGAGAAGTTCCAAACCGCTTTGCCGACGTAACAAATATTCTGCTTAGCGAAACACGGGTAACAATACCGTGTGCTGCGGGATTTCGCGCGGCTGAAGGAGCAAATTGTACCGATGATATGTCGGTTAACGTAACGACCACGGCGGTTGACCCGGAAAACGACGTTTTAACTTATAACTATACGGTTTCAGGTGGTCGTATTGTTGGTCAGGGTGCAAATGTTCAATGGGATTTGACCGGTTCTCCTGCAGGTACTTATACAATAACAGCCGGTGTCGATGATGGTTGCGGTGTTTGCGGTAAAACACAAACAAGCACAATTATCGTTGAAAACTGCAACTGTGTAGCTGTCTGCGAATGCCCGACAGTTTCTGTCACGGGTCCTGGTAGTGCTACCACTCCGGGTGATGTTATGACATTCACTGCTAATGCTAGCGGCGGAAATGTTACTGACCTCACTTATAACTGGACGGTAACGCAAGGCGAAATTATTGAAGGACAAGGAACACCGAGCATCAGAGTTCAAACATCTGCTGCCATGGGTGGTCAAAACGTAACTGCAACCGTCACAACCGGAAGCGCTATATGTCCTTGTACCGGTACGGTATCGGAAACTGGTATTATCGCAACTCCTGAGACATTCACAGAACGCGATAGATTCGGACCTCTTCCCAATGATGAAGTTAGAGCACGTGTTGAAAACTTCTACATTGAGTTAAACAATACTCCGAGCGCGACCGGTTACATCATTATTTATGGAACTGAAAGAGAAATCACAAGACGTGAAAAACAAATTCGTGATTCTATTCGCTTCCGTAATCTTGATCCAAATCGTGTCACGATTGTCAGAGGCGGTGATAAAGGAACAGGTGTCGAAACAGTATTCTATATTGTTCCGTCTGGAGTAACTCCTCCAACTCCTGAGACTTCTTCAACACCTCCGCAATAATTTGTCTTTAACATCTTAGACAGGTGTTAACTTTCCTAAGCGAGTGAGATTTGAATTATCAAGTTTCACTCGCTTATGTTTTTAAAGTTAGAATAAAAATCTTGCAATTCTTTTCGGTTTGTGTAAGATTATTCTTGTCTTGCCAATGCGCTGCGGCAATCATTCCGTTTTAACTTCTTCAAAATATTTATCTTGCGTTTTGAGTGCAACAAACTGCTGCACCGACATCATCTGATTAAACGATTTTTGTACGGTTTACAAATAATCTGAGAAGTAGCTAATTAAAGTGATAAAAATTTGAATTATGAGAAATCAAACTGGAAGAAACATTAGTTTTAAGATAAGCATTTTGCTTGTAACCGCAATATTATATTTTTCATCTGCAGGTTTAATATTTGCGGTCGATAACACCATTGAACCCGGCAAATTTAGTGATTGGGAGGTGCTCGGACCAAAAGGCGGTGATGTCCGGGTGGTGGCAATTGATCCGAAAGACAAAGATAAACTTTATGTCAGCACTCTCGACGGACAAATACACACTTCTGCAGACGGCGGAAAAAGTTGGCGATTACTGGTTAATTTTAATCGTTCGCAATTAATTCTTGACCAGTTAATTATTGATTCTCAGGATTCAAACGTTATTTATGCCTCCGGGCATCGCTATAAAGATCCGGGCGGTTTTTTCAAGACAACTGATGGCGGCTTAACCTGGAAGGAAGCCAAGGACTTAAAAAAAGAATCGATCCATTCGATGGTTCAATCAACGGTTGATCCGAAAATCATTCTTGTCGGCGCGCTGAGCGGGATTTGGATGTCTGAAGACGGAGGCGATGATTGGAAAAAAGTTTCTTCCGGCACAATGCCTCTCAATGTGAATTCACTCGCCATCGACCCGCGCGGAACAAATACTATTTTTGCCGGAACTTGGTGGCGCGCTTATAAATCAACGGATAGCGGAAAGAATTGGCGACTGATAAAAAATGGAATGATTGATGATTCCGACGTTTTTGCAATTACGATCGATTCGAAAAATCCTGATCACATTGTCGCTTCAGCCTGCAGCGGAATTTACGAATCTACTAACAACGGTGAAAAATGGGCGAAAATCCAAGGAATTCCTTCGCAATCACGACGGACACGCGATATTGTCCAGAATCCGGCAATTCCCGGCACTATCTACGCGGCGACGACCCAGGGTTTTTGGATGACGACTAACGGCGGAAAAAACTGGGCAATGACGACTCAAAGAGATTTAGAAATAAATTCCATTGCCGTGCACCACGACGAACCGAACAAAGTATTTATCGGAACGAATAATTTCGGCATAATGGTTTCGACTGACGGCGGAAAAAACTTTGTTCCGACCAACGATAATTTTACGAGCCGTTTTACATACTCCGTCACGCCCGACATTGAAAGCCCGAATCGACTTTATGCGACCACTCAAAATACAGCCACGAGCGGCGGATTTGTTTTTCTCAGTAATGATGGCGGAACAACCTGGCAGCAAGCTAAAAGCCTCGACGTCAATCGGGTTTCGCCCTTCGGTATGATTCAAGACCGAGTTGATCCGAATATAATTTATCTGGCGACTAACGTCGGTTTGTTTAAATCTGCCGACCGCGGCAATATTTGGAGTCAAATCACTTTGCCAAAACCACCTGTCGTAGTTAAAAAACCGGTGCGTAAAAGTTCAAAAAAAACATCTGCTAAAGGAAAGACTACACCCGCGAAAACAGTAGCTGTCAAACCTTTGCCAACTCCACCACCTGTCGTAGCAGCTCCTGCTGAACCGGGATTAATCCTGGCTCTAGTTGATCGAGTAAAAGTTTTAGCTTATTCGGAAGACGGCAAGAACGGTATTTTTGCAGGAACAGATAAAGGTTTATATCGCAGTTATGATGTCTCGAAAGGCTGGGAGAAAGTCTCATTTGGATCGGGCATCGATGAAAATATCTTTGTCATCCATACTTCTCCGCAACAACCTGAAACAATTTGGGTCGGAACGGCAACTTCAGGCGTAATCGTCTCGCGTGATAACGGTAAAAATTGGCAAAAGGTTGATGGGGCTCCGGTAAATGTTCCGATTAGTTCAATTGTCGTTGACCCGAAAAGACCTGAATATATTTATGTCGGTACGTCCCAGACCCTGTATTTAAGTCGTGACGGTGGTAAAAACTGGAATCGTCGGGGCGGGACTCTTCCGCTCGGCAACTACACAAGCATTTTAATAAATCCGAATAACTCGGAAGAAGTTTTTGTTGCCAGCGCCTTGGAATCTGACGGCGGAATTTATTTTTCAAATGATTCAGGCTGGAACTGGAAAAGAATGGATTCAAAGGAAATGAAAATTCCGAGCCGGCGGATTTGGTCGATGATTTTTGATCCGAACAACCCGAACCGAATTTTTGCCGGCACACATTCGTCAGGAGTTTATCGCATTGAACGAGCGCCAACTACCGCTTCAACCGAAGCATTAACCAGACCAAGAATTACAACCAGCGGAAACTAATTTGAGTAATTGTTTTTGTTAATTAAAGGAAGATGTAAAAAACATCTTCCTTTTTTTATTTCCGACTTGGAACTTATCGCTCCAGAACTCTATAATTGAAATCTTTAAGGAGAAAAAGTTGTGAGTGTAGAAAACGCCGTCAAATGTCCTACCGATGAAGGTTTCTTTAAGATCGAAACTCTGCCTTTTTCCGACGTTCCAAACCAATCTAAATTATTTCTCAAATATCAGGAGAATACCTCTGAGTTAGCCTCATATTACGGATTGGAAATTAACTCTCACACGCAAATACCGCAATTGATTCAAGGTGTTTTAGAAAATTATAAAACAGACCGTCAAATTCTCTGCGACACGCTTGAGGAAACGAATAAAAGTTGTGGAGGAAGCGACAAAACTTTTGAAAACATTAAACTTCTTCGTGAACCCGATTGTGTTGCCGTTGTTTCAGGTCAGCAAGCCGGACTTTTCACCGGACCTCTCTATACAATTTACAAAGCCCTCTCGGCAGTTAAATTGACGGAATGCTTGCGCGGACGCGGGATTAAAGCCGTACCTGTTTTCTGGATTGCGACCGAAGACCACGATTTTGCAGAGGTTTCAAAGGCAACTGTTTTAGGACAGAGTGGAGATTTAGTCGAACTGAAAAATGAGCCTCATAAATGTTATGAAAATTTACCTGTCGGTTACGTCGCTTTGGATGAGTCGATAAAGAAAACAATCGAAGAGCTTTTTCAAACGCTTCAGCACACTGAATTTACCGATGAATTACATGCGTTGGTTGAAAACTCCTGGAAAGTCGGTGCTGACTTCGGAGATGCATTTGCCGGTTTATTAACCAAAATATTAGGCAAATACGGTTTGATAATGCTCTGTCCGCTCAATGAAGAGCTCAAAAAACTCGCTGCTCCCTTGTATGTCGAAGCTATAAAAAAATCAAAGGAGATAGTTGAATCCCTGCAAACTCGCAGTCAGGAACTCGAAAAAAATAATTATCACGCACAGGTTTTCGTGGCGGACGATTATTTTCCGCTCTTCTGGCAGGCAAGAAATAGAACCCGTCACGCCTTGAAGCAAACGAAAAACGGCACATATAAAGTAAAGGATATTGAACGCGAATTCACGCTCGGCGAATTAGCGGATTTAGCCGCCCAACACCCGGAAAGATTTAGTCCGAGCGTCGTTTTGCGCTCGGTTGTCCAGGATTATCTGCTTCCGACGGTGACTTATTATGGCGGCGCGGCGGAAATTGCTTATTTTGCCCAGTCGGCTGAAATTTATAAGATTCTGGGTCGTCCGCAAACTCCGATTCTGCACCGTGCGAGTTTTACGCTCATTGAACCAAAACACGCGAAAACGCTTGATAAATATGATTTGGAATTAAAAGATTTATTTGCCGGAATTGAAAATATAATGCCGCAGATTGTTGAGAAATATCTGAACATAGAAATGGCAAATGTATTTGCTGAAGTCGAAGAAAAAATCAATATACAGCTCAATCACCTCGACCGAAACTTAGTTGAACTTGAACCGACTTTAGCTGATAATTTGGCGAATCGGCGGCGAAAAATTCTGTATCATATCAGTAATCTGCGAAAAAAGTTTCAACACGCGCAAATTAAAAAAGACAACGTTGTTCAAAGACAAATCGAAGCGTTATTCGCTTCGCTGGTTCCGCATAAAGGTTTGCAGGAACGCACTCTCAATATCATTTCATTTCTCAATCTCTACGGTCTAAACTTGATTGATTGGGTTTATGACGCAATTGACCTCGACGATAAAGAACATCGAATACTTTATTTATAACTTTATAAAAAAACTAATGTTAAATAAATGTAACTTGTTTTAAATTTTCACGTAATATAATAATATATTCGTATTCCCGCGTTTAACACAAAATATTTATTTTATAAATTAAGGAGAACTTTTCAATGATTCAGACACTTGGTCAGATTCGTGTATTGATGTTTTGCATATTATTTTGCTCGTTTTTGGCTGGAGGTTTTTATCACGCCAGCGCCCAGTCACAAGCCTTAAACGGGCAAATTGAAGGCATCGTCACAGATTCCACAGGTGGAGCGGTGCCGAACGCGACAATTGTTGCGAGAAATATTGAGACGGGAACTGAACGCCAAGCAACAAGCGACGAAAGCGGCGTTTACCGCTTACCGTTGCTTCCGCTCGGAACTTACCGCGTAACGGTTGAAATAGCAAACTTCAAAAGACTTGTTCGTGAAGGAATTACACTGACAACCGGACAGACGGCGACGGTTAATTTGACATTAGAGCCGGGCGGCGTGCAGGAAACCGTCACGATTACGTCAGACGCGCCGATTGCCGACCCCGGAAAAATTGATGTCGGGCGCGTGATGAATGCGCGGGAAGTACAGAATCTGCCGCTTGTATCGCGCAATCCATATAATTATGCGCTTTTGCAGGCAAACGTTACCGGTCGCCCGAATGCTGAGTTCGGTGTTCCGCGCATCAATGCTAACGGTTACACCCGTCGTACAAATTATCAACTTGACGGAAACAACAATACGCAGGCTGACCGCGCCGGAATTCGGTTAATGCCGATTTCTGAAACATTTGTCAGCGAAGTTCAACTTGTAACAAACGGTTTTTCAGCAGAATTCGGCAATACGCCGGGTTTGATTTTTAACGCCGTAACGCCTTCGGGAACAAACGGAATTCACGGCTCGGCAAGTTATCGTTTCCGCCGCACGCCGTTTTCGTCGCGTCCTTTTAATATCTCGCCGACTGCGCTTAAACCGAAAACGAATGTTGATAATTTTACATTTGCCATCGGCGGTCCAATCATCAAAGATCGCTGGCATTATTATGGCGGTTATGAATATGTTAAACGCGGATTAGCCGGCGAACCGCAACGTATAATTTCGATTTCTCCTGCTAATCAGTCGGCGTTGATAGCGGCGGGCGTTCCGTCTTCGGCTTTTCCGACGGCAATTCCGGCTGCTCAAAAAGTGAACTTTTATATTTTTCGCACCGACGCGCAGTTAAATGAAAATAATCGTTTGACGGGACGGTACAACTATTTCAAAAACCTTTCGCGCAAGCCATAGACTAAACCCAAACGCGGCGCGAAATTATTTTTATCCACTTTGAAGTTTTGGGAAGCCGCAAACGGCGATGTCGTGTCAGCTTCGGGAATTTGATAAAGGTCGTAGCGCAAACCGTAGTTAAACTTCAATTTGCGCGTAACTTTCCAATCATCCTGCGCAAAGAAATTGTAAAAAGTTGACTTATATTGGATTTCAGGATCTCCGAACGCTTCGATATAATTAACATAGCCTCTGCGCGCCGCGCTGCCGACAGGTGCTGCCAGAGCCGCCGTATACGTTGCAATATCGCGGAAGGTGTATCTAGCAAATTGATTCGAGCGGCGCGTGTTGGCAATTCGAATCAAACCGCCCCCAATTTTAACCGCGTGATTTCCCCGAGCCAGCGTTACATTATCTTGAAACTGGGTTGTTTTTTCGAGCGGCAGACCTGTTTTCAGCAACACGGTTAGTGCCGCTACTCGCCTTGATCCGCGATTCAATAATATTTTGATCGCTGAATCGGTAGGTAATTCCAACTATAACGCCCTGACGTTGCAGTTAACAA
>MWVV01000729.1_pt1 | contig 11926 bp, 12 predicted proteins | sample 1047281 | NCBI WGS metagenome assembly MWVV01 (sample SAMN06349986, study PRJNA376086) | soil metagenome | isolation source: PT-2 sample Antarctic (ecotone) soil | place: Antarctica | collected 2015-01-13 | reverse complement strand
CTTTGTTGGCAACGACGTTTCCGAATGTTTTTGTAATGTTTTTTAATTCGAGCATCTTCAGTTTATTTTGAATCGAAATAAGCGTTATAGAAAGACAAAACCGCACAGACAACCAGCGAGGCGGAAGCGACTTGCGAAAGTCTTCTTCCGCGCTCGGATGTGTCCGAACTGTTGTTGGATAACCCGTAAAGCAAATTTCCCGCGCCTAAAAATAAAAGACTTAACGCTTGAATAAAATGCGGCTTGAGTAGAAAACCGCCGACGGCTATCATAATGCAGATGACGCCCGCGCCGATTTGCACTACGGCGAAAGGCGATGGATTTTTTAGCATTGAAGATATTTCTCCAGTTATAAATTTTACTTAGCCATTGCGTCTGTTACTTTTATCTCACCTGCAACGATTTTGCCTTTTGCTTCTTCGACGCGCTGCAAAATTTCCGGTGAAATCAATGCTTTATTATTGTCGTCCATCGCGTATGCAACGCCATCTTTGTCGAGACCGAAAGCATGAAAGCCGCCCGCGAATTTGCCGTCGAGAATTTCTTTGATGACATCGTAAACGGCGTTGTCAACGCGCTTGACCATCGAAGTTAAAACGTATCCGGGCTTTTGTCCGTTTTGGTTTGAGTCAACGCCGATGACGAATTTGTTTGCTTCGCCGCTCTCGTTTTTGCCGTATTGCTCGACGGCGTCAAACGCGCCCAAGCCGGAATTTCCCGCCGCCGTAAAAATTACGTCCGCGCCTTTATCGATTTGATTAAGCGCGAGTTCTTTGCCTTTGCCAGGATTGTTCCAAGCTGTGTCGGTTACGCCGACGTAGTTGTCAACGACTTTGACGTTTGGATTTACAGAGCGCGCACCTTCGGCGTAGCCCCTTTCAAATCTGTGAATTAGAGGAATATCCATTCCGCCGACAAAACCCAAAACGCCGGTTTTCGATTTTTCGGCGGCAATCATTCCGACAAGATACGAGCCTTCGTGTTCGCGGAAAACCAGAGACGCGACATTCGGCAGAGGCTTTCCCTCTTTATCGAGAATTACGCCGTCAACGATAGCAAATTTGATATTCGGAAAATCGGTGGCGACTTTCTGCATAATCGGACCTTGCGCGAAACCGACGCCGATTATCAAATCGAAATTCCGCTCGGCAAACGCGCGCATCGCCGGTTCAATCGAAGTCGGGTTTCCCGGCTCGACATCTCGCAGCACAATATCGAAATCCTTCTGCGCGCGCCTGACGCCTTCCCACGCTGCCGCGTTGAATGAACGGTCGTTCTTGCCACCGATGTCAAATACAATGCCGACCTTAATTTTACCTTTTTCATCGCTTGCTTCAGTCGAAGTTCCACATGAAGAAACGGTAAAAATTAAAACTGAAAAGAGTAAAACAAACAAAATTTTAGCGTTCATAATGTTATTCGACGACTTCAAAATCGATGCTTTGCATTTCGGTGTTGTGAGATTTATCAGTATCGGCAACGGTTTGCAGAGTATATTTGCCGCGCGGCATTTCCGTCCCGATGTTAAAAGCACTGCGACGATTAACTCTTTGTGCCGTTTGCCCGGCAATCGGTATCTCTTCCGGCGCGAAGGTAAAAACCACCTGATTGTCTTTTAATAATTTCGTCGTCAAGGTCAGTTTTGAATTTCCGTTTTTGGCTAATGCAGGCGAAAGATTAAGCGCGTAGGTAAAAGCTAGAACGGTTCCCTTTTTGAAATGCCTGAAAGCCGTGTCAATCTGCATTTTTTGCGGATTTGCGCTCGCCGGATTTTTTTGCAAATCCTGCCACTGTGCCGCCGTATAATTTTGCAGCAGAAATCCCGAAAAGCCAATCGGCTGCTTTTCCGTGTCAGGAACGAAAATTGTTTGTGAAGTCGTGCCGATTTTATTCGATTTACTGTCTTTGACTAAAACCTTGATGCGGTAAGTTCCAGCTTTCTGGATGTTGAACGACAAGTTGGAAACCACGCCGCTTTTCAGGAAATTATCGTATGATTTTGCATCGAATGAAACTTCGTAATTTCTCGCCGAACTGCCGACCGTAACTCCGTCTTCGTTAAAAATCGCTACTACAAGGTCGAATTTAGCACTCTTTTTTTCTGTCGTATTATCCGAAACGGATAAATTGTTTGGCAGTATATTAATAAACGTTCGAATCGTCGCGTTATTTTTTTCAGTTCCGGCATAAATCGAAGTAACTTCGACACCGATGTCGGAAAAATTGTAAGGGACAAACAGTTTTTGCAAAATCTCGTCTCCGGCGGCAGTCGGTTTTTGCTTACTGCTGGTCGAGACGTTGAAAAATCCGCTTCGATAACTGACGTTCAGATTCGTACGTTTGACCTTGATTTCGAGTTTGTTAAAACGGCTGTCCTTAGCGTTGAAAGTTCCTTCGTCCGGTTCGTAAGCCAGTAGATAATAACCTTTTAGCGCGTCGAAAACGTCTTTTATTTCCTTGCTGTAGTCGTTTTTATTAATAAAGGCTTTGCCGCCCGTTTCGCGCGCCAAATATTTGAGGGTTTCCTGCGCGGTTCGGATGTTGTCGCTTCTTCCGACACTTACCGCATCTATCTGCGCCCTTGACATGCTGTCGAACATCCCGCCGCGTGTTGAATCATCCGCCGATAAATTAGTCGCCGCCGCTCCGCTCGGGTCAATCGGAAAAATCGAAACCGAGTTGCGGTTAGCCGATTCGGTGATAACTTGCAAAAAGCTGTTTATCTCAAAATTTCGGTCAACGATTTTCAGGGAATTTTCGGTTGCCAGTGTTATTCCGTTGTCGTTTACGGAGTTCACGGCATCTTTATTTTCAAGTGAAAATCCAAGATTCGTGCCTTCGGAAACGAACAGCAGCGTCTTTTTCCCTTTCAAATAACCCATCGCGTCAATCGTATTTCTCAATACCTGTAAACCGCCCAAAGCGTTTAATTGATTTCTGAAAGTATTACTGGATGCTTCAATGTCACTTCGGTTTGAAACGACCGACGACGAGCCGTTAACTGCGCCGCCGGTGGTAATATTGCTGATAATTTGGTTGGAAAAACTGATTCCTATCGGCGCGAAACGACTCATTCCAATTGAGGTCAGCGGATGAAAGCTGATGCTTTCGATTGATTTCAGAAGCTGCGCCTTATCGCTTGTGAATTTTTGCAGAACGCCGACGCTTCCGCTGGTTTTAATAATAGCGACCAAATCGCCCGGCTCGACCTGCTGCCCGACAAACTTGGTAATTTCCCTTTTTGCATATTCCACGCCGGTTTTCGAAAGCAATAAATCGTCAATGACAACGGCGAGAATTCTGCGGATTTGTCCGGCGGCGGGCGGCGGCGCGGCAGCCAAATTGGAATTTGTACCGGTCAGCAACAGTCCGCCTGAAACATTGCCGGTTTTGCCGCTCGAATCGACGAACGAAAAACCCGTTATCTGCCGCTTCGTGCCGTTCTCAAAAATCTCGAAATCTTCGGGCTTTAAATCAGTTATGACTTTTCCGTTTTTATCCGTTACGGTTGCGTCAACCTGAATAACGCTGGTGTTGATTTTTACAACTTCCGAATCGTCCTGCGAACGAACAAAACCGACCTGAAGCACTAACAATAAACCGAGCAAGGCAAAATTTATCTTCTTCATGAATATGTACTTCCTTTCTATTTAATAATTTCCTTGATTAATTTCGGTTTAGGTGATTTTTCATCTCCTATTTTATATGCCATTTGCAGTTTTGCAAGAACTTTCGCGGCGTGCGCTTTCGAGCGGCAAAAAAGCGTGCCTAAAATTTCGTGTTCTGCAACTGCATCACCCAATTTTTTTTCGCAAGCGTAACCAACCGCGTAATCAATTTGGTCTTCGACTTTTAGGCGCCCGCCGCCGATTGCTGAAACTACTCTGCCGATTTCGCCTGCATCAATCTTTGAGATGTAACCGCTCGCCGGCGATTTAATTTTGACTTCGAAAAGGTGTTTTTCTAGTAAAGTTTCAGGATTGTCACAGATTTTTGCATCTCCGCCTTGTAATTCTATATTTTGCCGAAACTTTTCCAACCCTTCGCCGCTCGTCAAAACATTTTGAATCTTTGATTTAGCATTTTCAATAGAATCGCAAATTTTCGTTAAAACTAAAATTCGCGCCGCCAGTTCGATTGTTAAATCAAGCGTAGGCTGCATTTGCGCGTTCGGTTCGTTTCTCAAAAGTTTTAGACACTCGAAAACTTCGAGCGCGTTGCCGATATATTGTCCGAGCGGCTGATTCATATCGGAGATGACGGCTTCGGTTTTCACACCGAAAGCGTTTCCGGTTTCTACCAGCGCTTTGGCAAGCTGTTGCACGTCGCGCTCGCTTTGCATAAACGCGCCGCTTCCGGTTTTCACGTCCAACACCAGTGCATCTAAACCTTCGGCTAATTTTTTCGACATAATCGAAGCGACAATTAAGGGAATTGATTCGACTGTCGCCGTCGCGTCGCGCAAAGCATAAAGTTTTCGGTCAGCCGGAACGATATTTTCGGTTTGTCCGGCAAGCACGAATCCGCATTTTTTTATCGTTTTTTTGAATTCGCTTTTCGACAAACGGACGTTGTAACCGCTGATTGATTCGAGTTTGTCGAGCGTGCCGCCGGTATGCCCGAGACCGCGACCGGAAATCATCGGAACATACACGCCGCAGGCAGCAATTATTGGCGCAATTAGAAGCGACGTTTTATCACCGACACCGCCGGTCGAATGTTTATCGGCGACCGGCGCTCCGAGTTTGGAAAAATCGAAACGCTCGCCCGACGCAAGCATAGCGCTCGTCAAAGCGTTTTGTTCGCTGTGAGTTAAACCTTTGATGAACATCGCCATCAAAAACGCGGTCGTTTGATAATCCGCCCAGGTTCCGTCGCAAACGCCTTGTACAAAAGCGTCTATTTCTGCGGGCGTAAACCTTTTGCCGTCGCGTTTTTTGCGGATTAAATCTTGCGGACTCATTGGAAGTAACTTTACAGATTTTTCCCCGGCGGCACAATTTTTTTACAAAATTTCTCTCAAAACATTTTCTTTTTTGTCGTAATGCGCGATAATAATTTTGCTATGAGAATTAAAACAATTTTATCAATCGCCGCCTTTTCCTTCGCGTTTATTTTTTCGACCGCTTTTGCCAATTTGTTCATTGACAAAAGCGAACTTGAGACTAGTTTTGGTGTTCCGCCGGTTTCTTCCAATACAAAGCCGACAAGTTGTTTCGGACATCATCGCGCGAACAATTCTGTTGCTGATAAAATCGAATTTACTTTACAGCAAGACGATAACTACGGGCGCGAGCGCGAAGCGAAATTGCGTCCGACAAACGAAGTCTTTTATCGTCCATCCTTTGCTGATTATGTCGAGGCTACTTCAGAATACGCTGATAAATCAGGGAGTTTAAATGATGGCGGCTTGCCGCAGGACTTTCAAATTGCTTGGCAAAAACATATGAAGGTGTGGCGCGATTACTCGAATTTTCTCGGCGAAGCGGAAACTATGAATTTGAATGAAACTAGATTTATCCAACTTAACCGGATGCATAATCAAGATATTAATTTGACGTGGCAACAGGTTTTGCTTTTGAGCGCGAAATACGGCGCAGCCGCACCGGCGCAAATCCAGTAAACATTGCTTGAATATAATTTGCTAAAAAGACCGTTCGCGTTTTTTAATGCGAACGGTCTTTTTATTTCGATTGCAGCAGAACAATCGCTTCGACTTTAATTGCTTTTTGCTTACCGACCGAATCAACACCTTCGCCGGTTTTCGCTTTGACACTAACCGAATCTATTTCTATTTCTAAAACTTGCGCCAAATTTTCCCGCATTTCATCGATGTAAAAGCGTAATTTCGGCTTTTCCAAATTGATTGTCGAATCAACGTTGACGAGCGCAAAACCTTTTTCCTTCATCAATTCAACGGTGTGTTTCAAAAAAACAAAGCTGTCGGCGTTTTTCCAACGCGCTTCTTTGTCTGAAAAGTGCGCACCGATATCACCGAGCGCAAGCGCGCCGAGAATCGCGTCGGTTACGGCGTGCGCCAGCGCGTCGGCGTCCGAATGACCGACTGCGCCCAAGTCCGATTCAATTCGAACGCCGCCCAAAATCAGCGGTCTGCCCTGCTCAAGACGATGAATGTCGTTTCCAAATCCGATGCGAAACATAACCAGTAGTCGGTAGTCAGTAGTCGGTAGTCAGAGCTGTGTTTCTGACAGCCGACAACCGATTACTGAAAATTTCTTAATAAGCTCTCGGCTAAAAACAAATCTTCCAGGTGCGTAATTTTTATGTTTCGCGCGCTGCCTTCGACAATCGAAACTTCGATGCCGAGTTTTTCAGCCAGAAAACTCTCGTCTGTTGCCGCGTCGTTAAGTTTGTTTTCTTCAAAAGCCCGTTTTAATACTTCGTAACGAAAACACTGCGGCGTTAAAGCCCGTTTTAACTTTGCGCGATCAACGGTTTGCACGATTTTTCCGTCCTCGATTTCCTTAATCGTGTCGGTTACGTTTGCAACCAAACAAGCCGCGCCGGTTTCTTTAGCTTTTTCAATTGTTTTTGTAATTTCATCGCTCGCTACAAGCGGTCTTGCGCCGTCGTGAACAGCAACTATTTCAGCTGTTTCAGCGTTAATTGCTTTCAGACCGTTCCAAACCGATTCAGCGCGCATCTGCCCGCCAGCAATTGTTTTGGAGAGTTTTTTTAGGTTGTATTTTCCGGCAACTTCTTGAAAATTTGCGATTTCAGCATTCGGAAGAACGAGAATGATTTCGTCAATTTGAGGGCAAGACTCGAAACGCTCCAAGGTATAAATGACAATAGGTTTACCGAAGATTTCAACGAATTGTTTCGCATTATCGCCGCCGAATCTCGTTCCGCTTCCGGCGGCGACTACAATTGCAGAATTCATAAACAGCTTATTTTACTTATGCTTAGTGTTACAGAGTAGATTGCAAGTATAAAATAAATCTCGCTTATACAATAATGCGTCGATACCGCGCCAATACAAGCATATAAAACCCGTAAGCTACCAAACCGAGTGCCACGATGCCTAACACCCACTGACCGTACGATTGCTGTTCAAGTGCGTGAAGCGCTCCGCTCAAACCGCGCGCTTCGCCGGCATTTGAATGTCGAGCCGCTTGAATCAAAAAGATGCCGATAATTCCAAACACGACTCCGCGCGCCGACAATCCTGCCTGACCGGAGCGCGTCGCAAAAGTTTGCGTTTTTTCGTCCATCTCGTTTGTTTTGAGCTTTTCACGAAATTTAGCCGTGTAAGCCTTGTAAAATTGAGATACGGCGAAAGCGATAAAGCCTAGTCCGACAGCGCCGACGAGCCATCGACCAAACGGCTGCGCCAGCAAAGTTGCCGTCCATTCCTTAGACGCCGCGTCGCCGCGACTTCCGCCGCCGGAACCGAAAATCAATTGCGCGGCGGAATATGCCAAACCGGTATGAATTACACCGATTGCCGCGTAACCGATGCGCCTTGCTATTCCCTTCGCGTCCGAACCTTTGTTTTCCGTGTCTTTGACAGCCTGAACGATACGCCAGATTGCATAAGCCGCCATTCCGACGGCAACCGCGCCGAGCAGTAATTTACCGTATGACTGCGAAAGAATTTCCTCAAACGCGCCGCGCGAGTCGGTCTTTCTGCCGCCTCCGGTGAAAGCGGCGAGTGCAGCAAGCGCGCCGATGACAATATAGACAACTCCCTTCGCGGCGTAGCCGAATCTGGCAAGCGGAATAATCCAGCCGCGAGCAGATTGCGAAATCCGTTCGGCTTCTTCTTTTACGATTCCAAGAGACGAATGTCTATTTTCCATATATAACCCTATGCGTTCGGATATTTCCGGTTAAACAAAGTTCTGGCTGCGTTTTTATTTACTTCATCAATTATATACTTCTTGATTTCTTTATCGTTACCCAAGGAATGTAGCATTGCAGAAGTCAAGTCAGTCTTGGCGTGTCCCCAGGTTTCATCACCCGGAAAAACCCAGGTAATTTCAGCAATGTAGAACGAATTATTTTTGGCAAAATCAAATAGATTGTCTAAGCTGTCAAAACTTTTAGTTCCCTCGTTTGTAATGACATCAATGGTGAAATTGGTTTTTGGCTCAAGCTCCGCTCTTTTAAGACAAGTTTGCCAATATTCTTCTTTTTCTATATTTCCTGTGGAATTGTTTTCTTTATTCATAGCTTGATTTTACTCGCAAAGGATCAAATCGCAAATCTCTTCTCTGTTGGCTATATAAGAGCATTACATTCTTAAATACTACTACACATCACATTTTACGGCACATTTGGCAAAGATTTACTGTTGATTTACTATCTGGTCTGGCATAGAATCCACCTGCTTTTTCTATTACTTACAGGAGTTAACACAAATGAAACGAATACTTATACTAATCACATTGCTACTGTCTGGATCGGCTTGCACTTCGAGTCAACCAACATCACAAAAGGGAACAAATGTAAACACCGCTATTACGCCGCAGACTACGGCAACATTTTCCGAAGCTGATTTTATAGCACGCGAAAATCAGGTTTGGGATGCGCTTAGGAAAAAGGATTACGATACTTTTGCCGGTTTCTTAGCTGAGGATCAAGTAGAGGTTGAATCTGATGGCGTATATGACAAGGCAGGCACGCTCAACGGAATAAAGCAGGTTGACTTTGCAAACACTTCGCTGAGTGATTTCAAAGTGATAAAATTAGACAATGATGCCGTGTTGACAACTTGTTTGGTTAAAGGGTCTTCTCCGGCATTTCCTGCAGAGGGTATAAGAAGCAGCACTGTCTGGGTCAACCGTAACGGAAAGTGGTTAGCTGTATTCCATCAAGGAACGGCAGCCGAGAGAACAGCATCTGCTAAATAAAATACAATCGGTCAAACTATGCACGTAGGATAAAGAAGAAAAGCCGCGAGCCTCAAAGAGCTTACGGCTTTTTTCTCGCTATTATTTGAACGAATAGCAGTGAGGTTCATTTGTTTGTGAAAAAAATAAATTGTAATGATTAAAATATTATTTCAACGTTCGCCATTTATTCAAGTTCTTCGATAATTGATGTTTGGCGAAGCTCGCGCGGCGCTTTGCGAAAACCGGGCGTGCGCGAGTCGTGAATGCTGTTGCCTGTGTGGTTGCCGTTTGTTGTTTCGTAACTTTCGTCTCTTTCTTCCCACAACCGTCCGAAAATCATTTTTCCAGCCGTCGTCTGTAAAACACTTGTAACCGCGACATCCGCTGTTTTACCGATAAGTTTACGTGCGTTGTCAACAACAACCATCGTGCCGTCGTCCAGATACGCAACACCTTGGTTATATTCCTTGCCTTCTTTCAAAATAAAAACGCGCATCGCTTCACCGGGCAAAACGACGGGCTTTAAGGCGTTGGCAAGTTCGTTGACGTTTAAGACATTGACGCCGCGAAGCTGCGAGACTTTGTTTAGATTGAAATCGTTGGTGATAATGACGGCTTCGAGTTGCTTGCCGAGTTCGATAAGTTTCAGGTCAACTTCTTTGACGGCTGGAAAATCCGTCTCGACAATTTGAACATCAAGATTCGAGTTATTGCGAAGCCGCTGCAGCATATCGAGTCCGCGCCGTCCGCGCTGGCGTTTGCTTGAGTCGGGCGAATCGGCGACCTGCTGCAATTCGGTTAAAATAAACTGCGGGATAATCAAAGTTCCGCCCAGGAAGCCGGTTTCGGAAACGTCTGCGATGCGTCCGTCGATAATCACGCTGGTATCGAGGATTTTATAATCGCGTTTCACTGCGTTTTTATCACTGAAAATTCCGCCGAGAGCCGACAAATCTATGTATTCGCCTTTTGCCGCGCCGACAACCAGACCGATATAACCCATAAAAAACGCCAGCGAAATCGTCAGGAAAGTCTGCATTTCAGCGGGAACAGCTTCGACTTTTTGAATCGAAATCAGCACGCCGATTAAAAACGCGCCAATGATTCCCAAAATCGAACCGATCGCCGCGCCGATAAGCGTCTTCAAGGTTGCCCGTCTGATGCGCATCTCGAAACCGACGACGAACACGGCAATCAGCGCGCCGAGCCCGGCTGAAAAAGTCCGACTCGTCAAGGCGTCCATTTCGCCCAAACTGTGAACATTCGCCAGCGGATTAAGTAAAAAGCCGATTGCTGCAAGCAAAACAATAAAGCTGATTCTGATTATGAGAATGTCGAGTTTCATCGCAATCGAAATCTTAGCACGAATTTAATAAACTGAATAGTAGATAATCAAACGATTAAATCAGCCTATTTTTATTTATTAAGTCAAATAAAAACCGACAATTTTGTATTTTTCAAAAGAAAAAGTTTGAGAAAAATAAAATCAGCCGCGACAATTTACGTTCGTCGGCGCCGGCTGCGGTGATTTGCGTCCTTCATAAGTTTCGATAAAGATTTATCCTAGTTTTTTCAACTGCATAACTTTTATCAATTATATTTTGCAATCTTAAACCGATACGTAAAATAAAAAGACGACTCAAAAGAATCGTCTTTATTTAACTAAAGTCTTTAGTTAAAAAAATTTACTTACTGCCACCAGAGCCTCCCGAGCCGCCTGACCCACCTGAGCCGCTTCCGCCACCGGAGCCACCGCTTCCAGAGCCTCCACTTCCGGAACCGCTCCCGCCAGAGCCGCTACCGCCTGAGCCACTGCCTCCGCCGGAGCCTGATTGACCACCACCGGAACCACCCTGCGAACCGGATTGTCCGCCGGAACCGCCGCTGCCGCCAGAGCCGGACTGACCGCCGCCCTGTGAACCGCCGCCTTGTCCTCCTTGAGAACCAGACTGTCCACCGGAACCGCCTTGTCCGCCTGAACCGCTACCGCCACCGGAGCCACTGCTTCCAGAACCGCTGCCGCCTGAGCCACTGCCTCCGCCGGAGCCTGATTGACCACCACTAGAACCGCCCTGAGAGCCGCTTTGTCCGCCTGAACCGCCGCTGCCGCCGGAGCCGGACTGACCGCCGCTTTGTCCTCCAGCACCTGACTGTCCACCAGAACTGCTTCCGCCACCGGAACCACCACTTCCTGAGCCGCTGCCTCCGCCGGAACCGCCCGAACTGCTACCGCCGCCCGAACCGCCTTGCGAGCCTGACTGTCCACCTTTTTGACCACCGGAGCCGCCTTGACCACCTTGTGAACCGGATTGTCCACCTTGTCCGCCGCTGCCTTGTCCCTTATTATCTCGGTCTCTATTGTTGTCTTGGTCTTGATTGTTAGCCATTTTTATTCTCCCTGATTGTAGATTTCTCATTCAGTTCCATTAACTGAATTATTAACAGCTTAACTAAACGAGTAAAAAACCTTACATACAAATTTTGTGCCAATAATAAATGTCGTTTTTATAGATTTTTCGTTGTTTGGTATAGTAAATTCGTATCTTACGAATACGCATTTTCCAGGAAGCGAATTTTTATTTCCTCCTGGTTGTTCGATTTCGTTACAACAAATTAGCGTAAATTTTATATGGCAAAAACACCGGCTACAATTTATGTCTGCCAAAACTGTGGCAATCAATCGCGCAAATGGCAAGGAAAATGCACAGACTGTGGCGAGTGGAATACTTACGTCGAAGAAAAATTTCGCCCGTCGGCGCAACCCGTCGGCAAAAGTTCTTCAGCCGCTGGCGCGCGGCGCGGCGCAAATGTTTTTCGGGAAACAAAACCGATTGCATACGGTGAAATCGAATCGCAGGACGACGCCCGAACGTCGAGCGGAATTGACGAATTCGACAGAGTTCTCGGCGGCGGAATTGTTCCCGGCTCACTCGTTTTAATCGGCGGCTCGCCCGGAATCGGCAAATCAACGCTCGTCGCGCAGGTTGCGGACAAATTAAGCGAAAATAATTTAAAGGTTTTGTATGTTTCGGGTGAAGAAAGCGAGCGACAAATAAAAATGCGCGGCG
>MWVV01000728.1_pt1 | contig 11943 bp, 12 predicted proteins | sample 1047281 | NCBI WGS metagenome assembly MWVV01 (sample SAMN06349986, study PRJNA376086) | soil metagenome | isolation source: PT-2 sample Antarctic (ecotone) soil | place: Antarctica | collected 2015-01-13 | reverse complement strand
CGGCGACGCTCGCGCATCTTTTCTTTCATTTGCATTTTTATTTTGTCGAGCATTCAGGAGAATGGATTCACGATGGACGAATTTAACAAAAATGATTCACCGCAGATGCGTCCCGGTTTGTGGGCGACGGTCAACGAACGCTATCCGGGTTCAATGATTACGAAAAAGACCCGCGTCCCGCTGACTAAATTAAAAAAGCCGCTGCCTGAATCGCGGTTTACTTTCGTCAGCACCTCCGGCGTTCAGCCGAAAAATACTCTGCCTTTCGACACGGTTCACCCGGTCGGCGATTATACATTTCGGCGCGTGCCTTCAAGCTCAAAATTGTCTGATTTGGAAATACATCAGCTCAAATATCCGACAGCCGGCGCGGAACGAGATTTAAATGTTATTTTCCCGATTGAACGCCTTCAGGAATTGGCAAAGGAAAAAATTATCGGCGGACTGACGACAGATTTCTTTTCTTTTATCGGTTACAATATGGACGCGGAACGTTTGGAGAAAACTCTGGCGGAAGACATTGCCGACGCGGTGGAAGCGGAAAAACCAGACGGTTGCCTGCTCGCCCCGGCGTGACCGATCTGCCATCAGAGCATCGCGCTCGTGCAGCGCGCTATTGAAAAAAGAGGAATTCCAACCGTTTCTATCACGGTCGCGCTCGACGTAACGAAACACATCAAACCACCGCGAGCCGTTTTCGTGCCGTTTATGATGGGACATCACTTCGGCGTTCCGTTTCACGCGGAGTTGCAGAGGCAAATTATTTCGGAAGCGCTCGACTTTTTGATGACGGCAAAAGTGAGCGGCGAAGTGAAAATGCCCCCGCTCACCTGGGCGCAGGCGCGGCGGGAAGGAAAGATTATCGAAGAACGTCTGAAATCAGAAAATTAAGGAAGTCGCGTGGCAAATAAAATTACGGTCGGAATTATCCAGGCAAGTCCCGTTTTTATGAACCTTGAAGCCAGTCTCGCCAAAGCCGTCGGTCTGATCGAAAAGGCGGCGAATGAGGGCGCGAGGCTTGTCGCGTTTGGCGAAACGTGGCTGCCCGGTTATCCCGCGTGGCTTGATTATTGCCCGGAAGCCGCCTTGTGGAATCACGAGCCGACCAAAGAAGTGTTTGCGCGGCTTCGTCAAAACAGTGTTGTAGTGCCAAGCCGCGCGACCGAAATTTTGGCGGATGCGGCGCGGGACAAAAAAGTTTCCGTTGTCATCGGCATTAACGAGCGAGTTGAATTCGGTGTCGGCAACGGAACGCTTTACAATAGTTTGCTAATTTTTGACGAAACTGGAAAAATCGTTAATCATCATCGCAAACTCGTCCCGACTTACACCGAGCGTCTGGTTTGGGGACAAGGCGACGGCGGCGGGCTGCGAAGTGTAAAAACAAATGCCGGTCGAGTCGGCGGACTCATCTGCTGGGAACACTGGATGCCGCTCGCTCGCCAGGCGATGCACGTCGCCGGCGAAGACATTCACGTCGCCGTCTTTCCGACGGTCCACGAAATGCACCAGATCACCGCACGCCAATACGCGTTTGAAGGTCGCTGTTTTGTGCTGTCAATTGGTTTGATTATGAAGGCGCGGGATTTTCCCGCCGAACTTTCAAACCAAACATTAGCGAGCGAACCAGACCGAATCGTTCTGCGCGGCGGAAGCTGCATCGTCGCTCCCGACGGCAGCTTTGTCGCCCGTCCGGTCTTTGACGACGAAAAAATCATCACGGCGGAACTTGATTTGACGATGATTGATAAAGAAAAAATGAGCCTCGACGTTTCGGGTCATTACGGGCGCTCAGACGTTTTCGATTTTGAGGTTCGTCACGGATTGCGCCGTTAAGACGAGCAAACACTACTTTTCAATAAAATTGTTATTATTCCTCTAAATTTTAATGAATAAACTGACAACTACCGAACTGAACCGGATTGCGCGTCGGATTATGATTGAAAATAATTTCGCGCCCGACCCGCCACACGTCCTGACTGAAGCCGCTCAGTCGGTTATCGAGCAAAACACTAATTTACCGCCGGATTCTTCAATTCGAGATTTACGCTTGCTTCAATGGTCTTCAATCGATAACGCTTCTTCGTGTGATCTTGACCAAATTGAATATGCGGAAAGGCTTTCGAACGGCGATATTAAACTGCTCATCGGAATCGCCGACGTTGACGCGTTTGTCCCAAAGAATTCGCCTGTTGATCAATTTGCTTATAAAAATACGATTTCGGTCTACGCGGCGAATCACGTTTTTCCGATGCTGCCCGAAAAGTTTTCAACAGATCTGACTTCGCTTCGGCAGGGATTTGAACGTTTCGCCGTCGTCGTCGAAATGCTTGTCCGCGCCGATGGCGACGTGCGGACGAGCGATGTTTACCGCGCCCAGGTTTTTAATCACGCCAAACTTTCTTATGAGGAAATCGGCGAGTGGCTCGATGGAAATTCGCCAGCGCCGGAAATATTTGCCAACGTCGAAGGCTTGGAAGCGCAAATCCGACTTCAGCAGGAAACTACCGCGCGGCTTTATAATTTGAGACGGAAAAACGGCGCCCTTGAGTTTGAAACAATCGAATCAATTCCGGTTGTTCAAAACGATTCGATTGTTAATTTGGAGAGCGCCAGCCGGGACAATGGGGCGCGCAAAATTATTGAAAATTTTATGATCGCGGCAAATGTGGAAATGGCGGAGTTTCTGCAAAGCCGTCATTCGTTATCTCTGCGCCGAGTTGTTAAAACTCCGGCTCGCTGGAATAGAATCGTCGAAGTCGCCGCCGGATTCGGCGAGAATTTGCCGCATACGCCTGATTCCATCGCGCTCGCTGAATTTCTCGAACGCCGAAAAAAAGCTGACGCCGTTCATTTCCCGGATTTATCGCTTTCGATTATAAAACTGCTCGGGGCGGGCGAATACGTTGTGCAGGAGCCGGGCACGCCCGAATCAGACGGGCATTTCGGTTTAGCGGTTCACGATTACGCGCATTCGACCGCGCCTAATCGTCGTTATGCTGATTTGATTGTCCAGAGATTAGTCAAAGGAACGCTCGAAAAACACGGCTCGCCATACAATTTTGATGAATTAAATCGTATCGCCGCGCACTGCAATGAGCGTGAAAGCGCGGCGCGCAAGGTTGAACGTCAAATACGCAAAACAATTGCCGCCTCGGTAATGGCTTCGCGCGTCGGCGAAGTTTTTGACGCGGTGGTGACCGGCATCAACCAGAGCGGAACATTCGCGCGGACGTTTCGCCCGCCGGTTGACGGAAGAATTGTTGCAGGAGAAGAAAATTTGCAAATTGGTGAAAAAGTGCGCGTTAAGTTAATTTCAACCGACGCTAATAAAGGGTTTATTGATTTTGCCTGTCGTCATTAATTTTTTGGAGAGATAAACTGCAAAAAATGAATTTGAGCGATTCGATGTTATTTGAATGTGACAAAAGGCGCTGGATTGAGTAATTTGAGGAGTTTTATTGCTGAATTAACGGGTGACAAATTATGTGGAACTATGTCTGGATGATATTGATAGTTTTATGTCTTACTTTTGTCGGCGTGATTATTCAAGGATTTCTGGTGTTGCGCTATTACTGGGGAGAACGAGGAACTCCGCCTCCGAACCGGGAGGAGCGCGGGCGTTTGCGAGAGAAAGAATTAAAAATGAGAAATCAAAGACTGAGCAAAAAAAACTGAATTTAACGTTGAATCATCTCTTTGTTTTTAGCTCGATTTACTGTGTTTGATGAACGCCGCTTCACGCAGATAGACGTTTAATTCACAGATGTCTTTAACGTAATCGCCAATTCGTTCGAGGTGTTTGGCAACAAAAAGCAGATGCGCCGCGCTTGCCGTATTTGAAGGATTGTCAATCATTATCGTAATTAGCTCGTCAAATACCCGTTTATAAGATTTGTCGATTATTTTATCCTGTTCGATAATTCGGCGCGAGGCGGTCGCGTCTTCCGCCGTAAAAGCGTCGAGTGCGGTGCGCAGCATTTCAGCCGCATTATCCGCCATCATCGGTAGATCGATGTATTTTTTGAGCTGCGGCTCGTCGTTCAAAATTAGAGCGGCTTTGGCGATACTTCCGGCGTGATCAGCAATTCGTTCAAGAATCGGCGTGATTTTCGCCACCGATATAACAAACCGCAAATCGTGCGCGGCGGGCTGCTGAAGTGCGAGAATCTCGACGCTGAAACGGTCGATGTCGAGTTCCATCTGGTCAATGATTTTGTCGTCTTCCAAAACCTGTTTGGCAAGTTTGCTGTCGCGCTCGGTCAGAGAGCGCATCGCGCGTTGCAGAGCCGCTTCGGTTGTTCCACCAAGCAGCAGAAGTTTGTCGCGCAGCAAGTCCAGTTGCTGATCTATAATTCGATCCATTATTTAATAATTTAACACAAAAAAGAGCTGAAAAGTTATAATTCTAAAAATAAACTTAACCCTAAATTAACCGAATCTGCCGGTAATGTAATCTTCGGTTAGTTTCTGGTCGGGGTTCATAAACATTTTCTGTGTGGGATTAACTTCCACCAGTTCGCCAAGCATAAAAAACGCCGTGCGGTCAGAAACTCGCGCCGCCTGCTGCATATTGTGCGTGACGATGACGATTGTGTATTGTTTTTTCAGTTCGACGACAAGTTCTTCGATTTTCTGTGTCGAACGCGGATCGAGCGCCGAAGCCGGCTCGTCCATTAAAATAACTTCAGGCTGAACGGCGAGCGCCCGCGCGATACAGAGACGCTGCTGCTGTCCACCGGAAAGTCCGAAAGCCGAAGTATCGAGACGGTCTTTTACTTCATCAAGCAGAGCGGAATCGTGCAGCGCTTTTTCAACCCGCTCGTTTAAATCCGCTTTATTTTTGTGAATTCCGTTGATGCGAATTCCGTAGGCGACATTTTCAAAAATTGATTTCGGAAACGGATTAGATTTTTGAAAAACCATCCCGACTTTGCGCCGCAGAGAAGCGACATCCGTGTTCGGCTCATATATATCTTTACCATCAATTATCACTCGCCCTTCGACGCGGGCGATTGGAATCGTGTCGTTCATCCGATTGAGAGTACGCAGAAAAGTCGACTTGCCGCAGCCCGAAGGACCGATAAAAGCGATGACTTCGCGCTCGGGAATGTCAATTGAAATATCCTGCAGAGCCTGGGCTTTACCGTAAAAAAAATTTAAGTGTGAAACACTGATTTTGCTCATTTATATAATCGTTTAGAAAAACAAAAAGTTACTCTCGCTCAATTAACCGGCGTTCGCTCTAATATTTTCGGCGCGTAATAAAACGCACGGAAATGTTAATCAATAAAATTAAAGCGACCAGAACGAGCGTTGCCGCCCATGCTTTGTCGTGCCATTCTTCAAACGGCGAAATCGCGTAATTATAGATCTGGACGGTTAAGGAAGCCATCGGTTCGTCCAGATAAATATTGTAAAAACGGCTGCCGAAAGCCGTAAAAAGAAGCGGCGCGGTTTCGCCCAGAACACGCGCGACCGAAAGCATCGCGCCCGTCGCGATACCGGTCATCGCCGCCGGAATCACAATATCCCAGGTTACGCGCCATTCGGGAGCGCCGAGGGCGAGAGCGCCTTCGCGCATTGATTTTGGCACCAGACGAATCATTTCTTCAGTCGTGCGCGTGACAATCGGAATCATAATCAAGGCAAGCGCGACGCAGCCGGCGAGCGTCGAAAAATATCCCTGCTGCAAAACGACGAGAGCATAGACAAAAACTCCGAAAACGATTGAAGGAATTCCGATCATCGTATCCGCCACAAACCGCACGATTGTCCCAAACCACCCGTCGCCCATCTCCGCCAGATAAGTTCCGACGGCGATGCCGAACGGAATGCCGACCAGCGACGCTAAACCGAGCAGAATCAAAGAGCCAACAATCGCGTTGCCGATGCCGCCGCCCTCGCCGACCGGTTTTGGCGTTTCAATCAGAAACTGAAAGCTCAAAGACGAAATTCCCTGATAAGCGACGTAACACAAAACAAGCAGCAGAATAGAAACCACGCCAAACGCACAAGCGGCGGTCAGCGTCGTCATAATCGTATTTGTTAAACGTCTTTTATCCATTGCTGCTTTTATGTCTGTTTTTTCAAATCAAATGCAAAAATTTAAGCTCACTTTTTATTTCTTATTTTTGCATTTTTAATTTTGCATTTTGTATTCCCGATTTACGCTGTCCGCCGGGCGACGCTTAGAATAAGCAGTTTCGCCAGACCGTTGACGATAAACGTGACAAGAAACAAAATCAAACCCATTTCCACCAAGGCGCTTAAGTATAAATCGCCGGTCGCTTCGGTGAATTCGTTGGCGATGACCGAGGCAATCGTGTAAGCCGGATCAAAAAGTGACGCGCTGATTTGCGGGCGGTTGCCGATAATCATCGTAATCGCCATCGTTTCGCCGATTGCCCGCCCCAAACCCAGTACAATCGCGCCCGCAATGCCCGAAGAAGCGTTTGCAAGAACTATTTTCGTCGTTTCCCAACGGGTCGCGCCGAGGGCGAGTGAGGCTTCACGCTGCGTTACCGGCACGGCTTCGAGAATATCTCGAACGACCGCCGTAATAATCGGCGTGATCATTATTGCCAGAATAATTCCGCCCGTCAGCATTCCGATTCCCGTCGGCGTGCCCTGAAAAAACGGCAGAAAGCCCAGAGTTTTTTGCAGAAAGGGCTGCACATAAACGCGAAGCAGCGGCGCCAGCACAAAAATCGCCCACAAACCGTAAACCACAGATGGAATCGCCGCCAAAAGCTCAACCAGAAAAGCCATCGGGCGCGCCAGGGATTTCGGCGCCTGTTCGACTAAAAAAACCGCGACGCCAATCGAAATCGGCGCGGCGATCAGTAAACCTAAAAGCGCTGAAACCATTGTGCCGTAGATAAATGGCAGCGCCCCAAACTCGCCTTTAACCGGATCCCATACGCGTCCAACGAGAAAACCAAACCCGAATTCTTTGAGTGAAAGCCAGGAACTCTGCGCCATTACCGCGATCATCGCCGCGACAATCAGCAAAATTACAAGCGCGCACGCCTTCAGTGCGACGCGAAAAATCTTGTCGCCTAAAATATTGTTTTGTCCGGGTTTCGCGGCGGAAGAATTTATGCCCCCGCTGTTTCCAGCTGTTTCACTGGACATTAATTTTCTCCGCTTGGAAAGCAGTTCCGTTGTGCGAAACCAGACTGATTTTCGCCGAAGCGCGTTTGACCATTTCCTGCGGCAGAGGGGCATAAAATAAATTTTCGGCATATCGTTCGCCGTCGTTTATTCCCCAGATCAAAAATTCTACCAGAGCCTTGCCGAGAACCTCGTCAGGTTGATCTTTGTAAATTAAAACATAGACGTAACTCGAAATTGGATAAGCATTCGCGCCCGCCGCGTCAGTGATCGAGACGCGCAAATCTTCCGGCGTCTCGTTGATAGTTTCCGCCGCGGCATTTGTAACCGTTTCAAAATTCGCCACTACATAATTTCCCGCCTGGTTTTTTATTTGCGCAACGGGCATTTTATTTTTGACGGCGTAGGCAAGTTCGACGTATCCGATGGTGTTCGGCGTCTGTTTGATTTGCCCCGTCACGCCTTCGTTGCCTTTGCCGCCTAAACCGACGGGAAAGCTCGGCGATGTTCCTTCTCCAACTTTTTCCTTCCATTCCGAACTGACTTTTGATAAATAATTGGTGAAAACGGCGGACGTCCCGCTACCGTCCGAGCGATGCACGACCGTAATATCAGCGGCGGGGACATTGGCTTCCGGGTTTTCCGCCCTGATCCGGGCGTCGTCCCAGCGCGTGATTTTACCGAGAAAAATGTCGGCAATTATGTCGGGCGAAAACCGCAGAGGCTTTTCGATTTCCGCCAGATTATAAGTTAAAACAACCGCGCCGAGAATCACCGGAATATGAATAATTTCACCGCTTGCCGATTTCAAATCCGCGTCGTTCATCGCCACGTCCGACGCGCCGAACTGAATCGTTTTTTCTTTAACCTGTTTAACGCCGCCGCCCGAGCCGATTGATTGATAGTCAATTCTGATATTCGGATTGAGATTGCCGTATTCGCTGACCCATTTTTGCATCAGAGGATTAACGAACGATGAACCAGCGCCCTGAATTTTAATCGCGTCGCCTTTGCCGCGTCTCCCGCTAAAACAAGCAAAATTTGCCAGTGCAAATGCAATCGCAGTGATAGCCAGGATTTTTTTTGAGTCAATTGAAAACATAAAATTTCAGGAAATTTTAAAAATACAAACCTGTTGGGGTAATTTTCTTCAGCCGCTTTTATAAAAAAAGGCAGGCGACCGCGAATTATCTGAATCGAGAAAAAATTTATAATCTTCCGCTCTCAACGAATCGGTCTCGAATAACTTTTCAGGATTATAGATGAATTTGGAAAATCAATTAAATTGACCGCTTGAATATTTAACATTGATTTAATATTATTTTTACATCAAGCGGGTTAATATTCGATTTGTTAAAAATCCGTCTAAAACAGATTTAGGGATATTTGTATTTAATTACAAATGGTAAAGTGATTTATGGATTTAGTAACTGAATTAGGTAACGAACTTACGCTGACATTCTTGGTTGAAAAAAGATTTGCCGGAAAAGTAAAAAAATCCGAAGCTGTTTTTCTAATTAATAAAATCAAAGAAGTTTTACAAAAAACTTTAGTAAGCGAAGAGCCGAAAAAACTTTTCCCGCACATTGACAATCCAAAAATCATTTCGCATTAACCTGTCAATCAATATTTTCATTTGTCCGGACAAACCAATTTCTCGTCCCATTTTTTTCTGTTTTCAGCTACCATAAATTTTCTGCTGCTATTTTTTACAAGTTTTAGCGCGCCTCCGCATTTTTCTTCCTAATCTTTTCGCATTCATAGGAAATTGTTTTAGTCAGAGGCAAAAAGGCGCGGCTGGTGATGGTTTTTTTAGACGGCAACCTTTCAATATCGAGATTTCATCAGATACAAGCCTCCGATTTCTGGCTGGCGTTTGAAATCTTTATACAGTATTTTGTATTGGATTTGAGAAAAAATGAATTTCGGGAGAAAAAAATGAAAAGACATAATTCGGGCAAAAATTTCGCGGCATTCGCGCTGTTTTGGGCGTTTCTGATAATGCCTCTCGCATCATTCGGACAGACGCGAATCAATATGCCGAAGAATAAATACAAGGTTCAGGATGACATCAAACTCGGACGACAGGCATCGGTCGAAGTCGAACAGCAGATGCCGATTTTGAATGACAATCAGGCGACGCGCTTTGTCCAGGATGTCGGACGCAGATTGGTCAACGCTATTCCCAACCAATTTCAGCACCCTGAATTTCAATACACATTCGAAATCGTCAATGCCAGCGACATCAATGCTTTCGCGCTGCCCGGCGGTCCGATGTATGTTAATCGCGGAATGATCGAAGCCGCCCGCACCGAAGGCGAAATGGCGGGCGTGATGGCGCACGAAATTTCGCACGTCGCGCTCCGGCACGGAACGGCGCAGGCAACCAAGCAAAACAATCCGCTCAATCAGATTCTCGGTATCGGCGCAGTTTTGGGCGGCGCGGTTTTAGGCGGCGAACAAGGCGCGGCAATCGGACAAACTCTCTATAGCGGCGTGATGCTGAAATACAGCCGTGAATATGAAACGCAGGCTGATATTCTCGGCGCGCAAATTATGGCGAATGCCGGTTACGATCCGCGCGATCTGGCGAATATGTTTCGCACGATCGAGCAGCAGAGCGGCGGACAACGCGCTCCGGAATGGCTCAGCAGTCATCCAAATCCAGGCAATCGATACGAAAGGATAAATCAGGAAGCTCAAATGCTGCGTGTCTCTGAAGGTGCGGGTCAAAATTCGAGAGAATTTCAGAACGTGCAAAGAAGACTTTCCGGAATGCCGCGCGCCCAAACTATGGAACAAATCGCCCGCAACTCGCAAAACGGACGCGGCGGACAAGGACAAGGGCAAGCCGGACAAAATCCGATGGCGGGCGGCAGATATTCAAACCGCGTCCAGCTTCCGTCTTCCCGAACGCGTGCTTTTTCAAGCAGCGGAATCAGCTTGAGCGTGCCGGAAAATTGGCGCGAGCTTCCGACGCAGGACTCCGTCTGGTTTGCGCCCGAAGGCGCGTATGGCGATAACGGAATTACTCGCGGAGCTTTGATCGGAACCGCGCAAGCTAGAAGCAATGATTTAGCGCAGGCAACCCAGGATTATATAAACGGTCTTCTGCAAGCCGAAGGTAACAATTATCTTCGTCAGGACTCGGACTATTCCCGAACTAACATCGGCGGCAGAAATGGATACGCGACCGTTCTTTCCGGACGCTCGCCGCTGACCAACCAAAACGAAGTTGTTACCGTTTATACAACGCAGCTTCGCAGCGGCGGTCTGTTTTATGTCGTGACGGTCGCGCCGCAAAATGAATCTTCAAACTACAATGCGGCTTTCCGCAACCTGATTCGCTCGCTTCGTCTGAACGATTAAAAGTTCAAAAATTAGTTAGAGAAAAGCGGAGGGAAATTCTAAGTTTCCCTCCGCTTTTTTACTTATTTAGCTTTGCTTTCTCATACATTCGGCGATAAATCGGCAAACCCTTTTCTTCCACCGCCGCTTCCCTCTCAGTTTTTACAGGAAATGGATTTTCGTCAATTTCAAATTCACGCAGATTTCCATTCGTTCTAAGAGTTGCAAACATTTCTTCAGCCAGAAAATCGACATCGGTTTGAATAAAAATTTTGCCGCCCTTTTTCAGATGCCGCGCAACGGCTTCGACCAAATTATCTTTGACCATCCGGCGTTTGGCGTGTTTTTTTTTATACCACGGATCAGGAAAATGAATGGTCACGGTCTGCAAAATATCCGGGGGAAGATTTTCGAGAAATTTATGCAAAGCAAAAGTCGCGTTGCAAAATTCGTAATGCAGATTTATTAAATTATTTTCGTCGCGGATTTGGTTTGCTTCTTCAACTAAAGGTTCGCGGATTTCGATGCCTAAAAAATTCCAGTCCGGTTTAATCAATGCCATCTTTAACAAAAATCTGCCGCGCGCAGAACCGATGTCGAGGTGGAGCGGCAACTTTGGATCGGCAAAAATTGTTTGGATTTCAATTGCTTGCGGTACGAATTGGAAATACGGCGCAAGTGGATTGACGTGCTGGTGAATGCGGACTCTCGACATATCTCCGGGAGAAATTTAAATCACTCGCGTAATCAATAAAATACTGAAAATGCAGACGACGATAAAGGTGCCGAGTGCAATGAGTCCGACAACTTGCGCCGCGTCTCCCACTTCTGTCGGATCTTCGTGCAAATCCTTGGGAATCTGTACAAATCCGTAAACCGCGCCGACGATTAAACCGCCGAGGTGCCCAAAATTATCAATTGTTTGATTAAGAAAAACTCCATACAAAGCGATAAATCCGATATTAAACAGCATATTTTTGAGAAACGCATTTGAGAGAAGTTTGCGCCGGATAAAACCATATGCCGCCAGATAACCGAGAAAACCGAGAATGCCGCCCGACGCGCCGACGGAAATGCCTTCGGGAACAAAGATTAAACTCAAAATTCCGCCGCCGAATGCCGCCAGCAAAAAGACGATTGCCAAGTGAGCGCGATTTGATAAGGTCTCAATTAATTTGCCGAGAACAAAAAGCGCGTAGCAATTTAGAAGCAGATGAACCGCGCCGCCGTGCAAAGCCGCACCCGTCAAAATTCGCCAATATTCACCCAACGCAAAAGCCGGTTTAACAAATCCGGCAAGCAAAACGGATAAATTTCCGCCCGATACAATCGAATTTGCGCCATCAATCGCAAACTGCGCGAGTGAGACGGCAACCAGACACGCGATCAAAATTAGCGAATACAGCGGCATTCGGCGGCGGAATTTTGAGTTTAATCTTTGTTCCCGAAGGCATTTCCGGCGGCGCGTCGGGCGGCATT
>MWVV01000727.1_pt1 | contig 11949 bp, 10 predicted proteins | sample 1047281 | NCBI WGS metagenome assembly MWVV01 (sample SAMN06349986, study PRJNA376086) | soil metagenome | isolation source: PT-2 sample Antarctic (ecotone) soil | place: Antarctica | collected 2015-01-13 | reverse complement strand
GTCGCCCGGCCAGCCAACCAGGGGCGCGGAGACGGGCGGGCACGACTTTGCCCCCGAGACTGCGGTCAACAAAGAAGACGGGCGATTCAGGCGGCGAGTGCGAGCTCGACGAGCTCCGCGCGGATGGCTTCTTCAATTTCTTCGCGGCGACAGGCGTAATCGCTCGCCAACTCAGAGGCTGATTCACCAGCCTTGTAACGTCGCGCGATCATCGAGGTGGAGATGGCGCGACTGGTAAGACAGGGCCGGCCGAAGTTGAGCTGCGGGTCGACGACAATGAGGCGGGGACTGTCGGTCCGGAAGTCGCGAGTAAAGGGATAGAAGCGAGTGCCAAGTCCATCCTTGTCGTACTCGACGCGCTTCAAAAAAGCTTTGAGGACCTGGCGCATGGCCATCTGGCCTTGCGCGGTGGCACTGACCAGCTTGCCCAGTTGCGTGATGAAAAGCTCGGACCCATCGGTTTCAAAACCCAAGCCTTCGAGCGCCAGAGGATAAGGGGATCCAGTCTCTTTTTTCAGAAACTGCACGGCGCGCTTGATGGCTCGCATGGGAAGCTGGTGCCGTGATCGCAGTGTCTGGATCGTGTACGCTTCCAACAACTCGAGGAAACTCAGGCCCTCGTCAGAATATCGCGGCAGCCAACCGCGCAGAGTGGATCGGGGCGCCTGGACGATGCGTGCAGCCTCCGCGATGGGATAGAGCGGTGCGGTGCGAGGGTCGGGCACGAAAGCAAAGAGAAGTTGGCGGGTGCGGAGAAAAGCGTCAAGTGCCGGTTCCAGAATCGAGAAAGTTTTTTCTCGTATTAAAAGCTGATTCCGACTTGTTTCGGAATCCGAAAAGTGTCATTTTTGGAATCCATGAAGACGACGATTGATATTCCCGAAAAGGAATTAAAGGCTGCGATGCGCTTCACGAAAGCCAAGACAAAGCGGGAAGCAGTGAACGTGGCGCTGGCGGAATTCAATCGGCGCAGGCGGGTGGAGGAACTAACGAAACACCTGGGGACGTTTACCTCCATCATGACGAACGAGGAGATGGAGGAAGAGCAGATGCGGCATCAGAAGGAGCGTCTGCGTGGTTCTCGTTGATTCCTCGGTTTGGATTGATGCGTTGCGGCACTCGGGTCCTGCGGATATTCGGCAGCGGCTGCAAACCCTGCTGGAGGCTGGAGAAGCCGCCTGGTGCGCCGCAATTCGGCTCGAGCTCTGGCCTGGAACGCGCGATGGCAGGGAGCGGGGCATTCTTGTGCAGTATCAGTCGATTGTTGCCGATCTGCCGGTCACGGAGGGTGTTTGGGCACACGCCATCGACCTGGCTGAGCGCGCCCGCAAGAGAGGAATGAGCTGCCCTTATCCCGATCTCTTGATCCATGCCTGCGCGACGGTGAACGGAGTCGAACTGCTGCACCGCGACAAACATTTCGATCAACTTGCCTCTCTCTAGCCGCCGCGGCGGATGACTCTCCATACCTACAGCGAAGATCAGTTGATTGAACAGCCGGCGGTCGCGCTGTTCGCTGAACTTCGATGGAAGACGGTCTCAGCACGCGAGGAGATCTTCGGCGCGGATGGAACATTGGAGCGCGAAACCAGCGCTGAAGTGGTGCTGCTGACACGGCTGCGAGCGGCTTTAACGCGACTTAATCCGCAACTGCCCGACGGAGCAATTGCTGCCGCCGTCGATCACCTCTCGCGCGACCGTAGCGCAATGCTTCCCGCGGCGGCGAACCGCGAAATTTACACACTCCTGAAAGAAGGAGTGCAGGTGAGCGTGCCTGATCCAGAGCGCGGCGGGCAGAAGAGTGAGCGCGTGCGCTCGATCGACTGGGACAATCCGCAGGCGAACGATTTCCTGCTCGTGAGCCAGATGACGATCACCGGTCCGCTCTACACCTGCCGCCCTGATCTGATCGGCTTCGTCAACGGGCTTCCGCTGGTTCTGATCGAGTTCAAGAAACCGGGCGTCTCTGCGCGCGCTGCTTTCGACGAGAACATCACCAGCTACAAGAACCCGCAGAATGGCGTGCCGGCTTTGTTCCGCTACAACGCGCTCATCATTGCCTCCAACGGGACCGAAAGTCGCGTCGGCTCACTCACGGCCGATTGGGAGCGGATGGCGGAATGGAAGCGGGTCGAGCGCGAGGACGAACCTCGCCGGGTCTCGTTGGAGGTGATGATCCGCGGCGTGTGCGAGCCGGGTAGATTCCTCGATCTGGTGGAGAATTTTACTCTCTTCTCCGAGCACAAGAGCGGCCTGATCAAAATTCTCGCGCAGAATCATCAGGTTCTCGGCGTGAACAATTCCATTACTTCCATGCTGGAGGCACGGAAGGCGGGGCATGGACGCGCGGGCGTTTTCTGGCAGACGCAAGGCTCAGGCAAGAGCTTCTCGATGGTTTTCTTTTCGCAGAAGGTTCTGCGGAAGATCACGGGCAACTGGACGTTTGTCGTCGTGACGGACCGCAAGGAACTGGACGATCAAATCGCGAAGACCTTCAAGGCGACCGGAGCCGTCACGCAGCACGAGGGCGACGAATGCCACGCGCAAAGCGGTTCCGAGTTACGCGCACTGCTGCGCGGAAATCATCGGTTTGTGTTCACATTGATCCACAAGTTCCAGGCGCCGGAGGTGCTCTCGGATCGGCGCGACATCATCGTCCTGACGGACGAGGCGCACCGCAGCCAATACGACACGCTCGCGTTGAACATGCGGGCGTCGCTGCCGAACGCGATGTTCCTCGCGTTCACCGGCACGCCGTTGATCTCCGGCGAAGAGCGGACGCGCGAGGTGTTCGGTGACTACGTCTCGATCTACGACTTCCAGCAGTCGGTCGAAGATGGAGCAACCGTGCCGCTGTTCTACGAGAACCGCACGCCGGAGTTGCGACTCAAGAACCCGAACCTCAACGAAGACATCTACGAGCTAATCGAGGCAGCGGAGCTGGATGAAGAAGCGGAAAAGAAGCTTGAGCGCGAACTCGGCCGCCAATATCAGATCATCACGCGTGATGACCGGCTGGAGAAAGTAGCGAAAGACATCGTTCATCATTTCCTGGGCCGCGGCTTCCAAGGGAAAGCGATGGTGGTGTCGATCGACAAGGCGACCGCGCTTAAAATGCACGACAAGGTGCGTAAGCATTGGGCGGCCGAGCAAGCGCGCGTCGAAAGCGAACTCACGAAGCTGACGAAATTCACCGCGTCCGATCCCGACAAAGTGCGAGAGCTGAACGAGCGACTCGCGCGCATCAAAGCGGTGGACATGGCGTTGATCGTCTCGGCTGCCCAGAACGAAGTGGAGCAAATGGCGAAGCTCGGCCTCGACATCGTGCCACATCGCCAGCGGATGAACGCAGAGCCGCTGGACGAAAAGTTCAAAGATCCCGACGATCCGCTTAGCATCGCCTTCGTCTGCGCGATGTGGCTGACGGGCTTCGATGCGCCGAGCTGCTCAACGATTTACTTGGACAAGCCAATGCGGAATCACACGCTCATGCAGACCATCGCCCGCGCGAACCGCGTGTTTCCTGGGAAGCACAGTGGGTTAATAGCAGACTACGCGAACGTGTTCGCATCACTTGAGAAAGCGCTCGCGATCTACGGCGCCGGCGAAGGCGGCGCGACACCGGTGCGCGACAAGGCCGAGTTGATCAAGGAATTGGGGAAAGCCGTGGAAGGCGCCGTCGCATTCTGCGCGGAGCATGGCGTGGACGTTGCGAAGACCGAAAGCGCTGCTGGCCTCGAGAAGGTGCAGCTCATCGGTGATGCGGTGGACGCGCTTATTTCACCCGATCCCCTGCGCAAAGAGTTCCTCGCGCACGAACGATTAGTGCGAACTCTGTTTCAAGCGATCAAGCCTGACCCCGCCGTTCTGCAATTCGTTTCCCGCGTCTACTGCCTCGGCGTAATCGCTGACGAAATTCGCCTGCGGACCGGCGGAAATAACCAGGCCGACATCTCTGCGGTAATGGCCACGGTTAACGAGCTATTAGATGAATCGATTGCGGCAGATGGCTTCAATATCCGGTCAGATGGCGACGGTCGCGCGATCATCGATCTGGCGAAGATCGATTTTGAAAAGCTCGCGAAGCGCTTCAAGCAGTCGAAAAAGAAGAACATCGACTTAGAGCAGCTGAAGGCCGCAATCCGGGCGCAGCTCGACAAGCTCATAAGGCTCAACAAAACGCGCGCTGATTACCTGACGAAGTTCGAGGAATTGATCGAGTCATACAACTCCGGCAGCCGGACAATCCAAGAGCTGTTCGAGGAATTGCTCACATTTAGTCGAGGCCTAAACGCGGAGGAACAGCGACACGTGCGCGAGCAGCTCAGTGAGGCAGAGCTGACGGTGTTTGATCTGCTTACGCGACCAGGACCAAATTTGAGCGATAAAGAACGCGAAGAGGTCAAGAAGGTCGCGCGTCAACTTCTGCAACGCGTGCGGGGCGCTTTGGTGATCGACTGGCGACAGCGCGTGCAGGCACGCGCGCAAGTGCGGTTGGCGATCGAGGACGAGCTCGATGAAGGCTTGCCCCGTGTCTATTCGCCGGAACTTTATCAGCAGAAGTGTTCAGCTGTTTTCGAGCACATCTTCGAAAGTTCGGCGCACCTCGACACGCGGGCAGCCTGATTAGTAAAAAACAGGCAAGCGGAACGGCGCGCTCGTTTTCGAACGCCGCTTCCTGCTCACGGGTCTTTGCGCAGCTTCCAGACGGCTGCGGCTTTTCCGCCTGGCGCGATGGTGATGGTGATTCGATACCATCGCGCAAGGGTGTGAATCGACTCGAACTTCAAGCCTTCGATCTCCGTCGGCCCAAGCTTCTCGTAATATTCGTGTCTCTCCAGGACGAGAACGTTTGGCTTCTCCCACCGGATCGGCTCAGTGTATTCGTGGCCGAGGATTGCGCCTTTGAGTTCAGTATCGCTCTCGCGCCCAGGCACGTCGGTCAGGGGAAGCTCGACGCGCATGAATGATTCACCGGAGCCCTGGTAAACCGCGGTTTGTTTCCTCTGGGGCGGCGGTCGCGGGGTGCTGAAGAGATTGCCTTCGTGCTGAGTCAGGTCGCTCGACATATAGGCAAAGCGCCTTGAATCGGGCGACCAAAGGACTTCGCCTTCGCGATCCGCGCCGGTGCCGATATCATCGCTCGTTAGGTCGCAGAGCACCTGGCCGCGCTTCTGGTCGATGAGCTCGGCACGTTCAACTTTCGATCCGCGGAGATCGAACTCGTCGGAGAAGACTTTGCGGATCGCATACTCCTTGTTCGGTGAAGGCCAGTCGAGGATCTCCCGGCGAAACAAAGCTTTGGCCGTCTCGGGAAAGTGGCGAGGCAGATAAATGCCCGCCGGAGCCGGAAGGCCGTCACCTACGATCGAGTTCCGAACCATCATCCGGTAGGCCAGCGGCTGAGCGTTCAGGAACTGCGCGAATTTCTCATCTCCAAGCAGATGATAGACTGTCGTCGGCATTCCCGTATGCGACTCCGCCGCAGCGCCATCGACGTCTTTCGAGATCGCAAAGAATTGCTTCAGCGCCTTTGCGTCACCATGCGCGGCGCGCCGAGCGACCCTGGCATAATTGAACCCACGTCGGCGCGCGAAGTCGTCGATCTCCGAAAGCCCGGCGGCGTTGTGCTCGTCCTTTGGCAGATCCTTTTCGGTAAAGACAAGACGCTCGGGGTTGCTCGGGTCAACAGCGCCTTTCTGTTCGGCTTGCGAGACGCCGGCCACTGACAGCGTGACGGCGAGGAGGAGTAACGGCAGCTTTGTCATTCGACGCAAAGCACAACAGAGAAGGATAAGAATGTCGAAGCCTCTGCGAAAAGCGGAAGGGCGCCTTCGTTTCCGAAAGCGCCCTCCATTAGTGACGGCGATAAGCCGAATTCTGTCCGGCTGATTACTCAGCCGTGATGATCATTTATCTCGCCTCGCTTGCGCGAGACGCCCGACGCGCTTGCGCGCGCCGTGATGCGACGAAACCCGAGGATCAACGGACCGGCTGCCCTCCCTCTGTTTTGTCTTGCACCGCATGGGGTTTTTCCTGCCGCGCGAATCGCTTCGCGCGCGGTGAGCTCTTACCTCGCCATTTCAACCTTACCCGCCGGCATCGCTGCCGAAGGGCGGTGTATTTTCTGCGACACTTTCCATCACCGCCCTCTTGGGAGAACGATGTCCGCGTGTTTTACGCGGCATGCTGCCGTGTGGTGTTCGGACTTTCCTCTGGCGGCAACTTCTTCCCGCCAGCGATCATCTGCCATCGGGTCTAACGATAGCAGAATCATGAAAGCAGGAAAGCAGGAAGAGGCGGCCCGGCACGATGTCGACGGAGGAACAGAATAGAGGAGCTTCGGGATCCGTAACCCGTAACCCGTAACCCGTGACCCGTGATCCTGATTCGTGATCCGTGAATTTTGATCGTCCACGACGTGCGTGGGCTTCTCAATGACGCCGATCACCGTTCACGATCACCGTCCTCACATCGGCGATGGCACGGCCATGAGCCACCAGATCACCATAGCCAGGCCGATCGCGAGCTTTCCTATCATTCCTGCAAGACTGCCCAGCAATGTTCCCCAGCCCGCTTTCCCCGCGTTGATCAAGCGCTTGCCGGCGATCAGTTCGCCGAGGATCGCGCCGGCAATTGGCAACACGAGCAGCGTGACAAATCCGGTGAAGATCCCCAGGACCCCTCCGATCACTGCGCCTGCTACGCCCCAGCGCGTCGCGCCAAAATATTTCGCACCGAAATAGCTGCTCGCGAACTCGAGCCCGTACGAAAGCAATGTCAACGCGGCGAGTCCCGCGATTCCCCACCAGCTCATCCCCTCCTCGGGCGAGACGACCAGGCGATGCACAACCGCGGTCGCGAGGATGATGGTTGTGCCCGGCAAAACCGGCAGGACCGTGCCAATCAAGCCGATCGCCATTACGACTATCGCCGCGAACCACCAGAGCAGATCAGGGCTCATCGGCAGCAATTGCAGTCGCGGGCGTTGTTGTAGCCGAAAGGCTTTGTTGTAGCCGGAGGTGTCCACACCGGTTCCCTGTTCTTGCGCGGTTGATAACGGCGGGATCCAAGGCCCCCGGCTACAGCGGCAAATCTTTTGACCATGTTCAGCCCGTTTCTATAGTGACGTGCGCCGCGCGGCGCTCTCCTTTTCTATGGCACTTCCCGTTGGAACAAAAGCACCGGACTTTACTCTTCCTACCAAGACAGCCGACGGCCCCGAAGAGATCACCTTGAGTGAAAACTTCGGCAAGCGGCACACCCTCCTGCTTTTTTTCCCGATGGCTTTCACCGGGACCTGCACGACAGAAATGTGTGGCGTGAGCATGGACATCAGGGCCTATAGCAGCCTGGACGCGATGGTCTACGGGATCAGCGGCGATAACCCTTTTGCGCAGGAAGCCTGGGCACAGAAGGAAAAAATCACGGTGCCGTTGCTGAGCGACTATGAGCACCATGTGGCACGCCGTTACGACGTTGCCTACGATTCGTTCCTTCCGCAGCTCGGCCTGCCCATGGGCGGAGTGCCGAAGCGCGCCGTCTTCGTGATCGACCGCGCTGGTCTGATCCAGTACTCCGAGAGCAACGACGACGCCCGCGCGCTGCCAAATTTTGAGAAAATCAAGGCGCGGCTGACGGAGCTGAAGTAGTCGCGATGTACGAGGAACTGAGAAAGCTACTCGAGGGCATAGCGTTCATTCCCTTTTTCATCGAGATGAGCAGTGGTAGGCGCGTGCTCGTCCGGAGCCGCGATCATATCATCTTTCAACAGAAGGGGTATGTCATTGTGCAGGAGGACAACGGCTTATTCGATGCATTACCGATGCTTCACATCGCATGCCTCTCGAGGACGGAACCAACGCCATAACATGAACAACGAGTTTAACACCCTGCACAAATTTGATTCAGGCAACGGCCGCGAAGCCTATTTCCACTCGCTCCCCGCGCTTGAGCAGCAACATATTGGCCACATCTCACGTCTGCCGATCAGCATCCGCATCGTGCTCGAATCGGTCCTTCGAAATTGCGACGGAAAAAAGGTTCGCCGCAAGGATATCGAGACGCTGGCAAATTGGAATGCGCAGAAGCCGGCCAACGAGGAGATCCCTTTCGTCGTTGCGCGCATTGTCCTGCAGGACTTCACCGGCGTGCCGCTCGTCGTCGATCTCGCTGCGATGCGCAGCGCGGTCAAGCGCCTCGGCGGGGACCCGAAAATCATCGAGCCGCTCGTGCCGGTCGATCTCGTCGTCGATCATTCCGTGCAGGTCGACTTCGCCGGTTCTGCGCAGGCCCTGCAGCTGAACATGGAGATGGAATTCAAGCGCAACCGCGAGCGCTATGAATTTCTCAAGTGGGGCCAGCAAGCCTTCAAGACCTTTGGCCTCGTTCCCCCCGGCATTGGCATCGTGCATCAGGTCAATCTCGAATTCCTCGCGAAAGGCGTCCTCTCCGCCCCCTCAACCCTCAACTCTCAACCATCAACCATCTTTTACCCCGACACGCTTGTTGGGACCGACTCGCACACGACCATGATTAACGGCCTCGGCGTTGTCGGATGGGGCGTAGGCGGAATCGAAGCGGAAGCCGGCATGCTGGGCCAGCCGGTCTATTTCCTCACGCCGGAGGTCGTAGGCGTGCACATGAGCGGCGCGTTGCGCGAAGGCGTGACTGCCACCGATCTCGCGCTGCACATCACGCAGATGCTTCGCGCGCAGAAAGTCGTCGGGAAATTCGTCGAATTCTACGGCGAAGGCGCGGCCTCATTGCCGGTCGCTGATCGCGCGACGATCGGCAACATGGCTCCCGAATACGGAGCAACGATGGGGTTCTTTCCAGTTGACGAAGAATCGGTCCTTTACCTTCGCGCGACCGGCCGCACCGAAGAACAATGCGCCGCGTTCGAGAGTTACTTCCGGGCGCAGGCGATGTTCGGCATGCCGCGGCGTAGTCAGATCGACTACAGTGTCGATCTGGATCTCGATCTCGCGAACGTGCAGCCGAGCGTTGCAGGACCGAAGCGACCGCAGGATCGGATCAATCTTCCGGAGCTGGGCCACACATTTCGGTCGCTCTTCGCGAGCCCGGTGAAAGAGGGCGGCTACGGCAAGCAGCAAGACTCGTTAGGCAAACGCTTCCCGCTCCATCTGAACGGTCGGGCAAAACCTAACGACGGGGAGATGGAGACGGCGAGCGTCGCCGGTGCAACCGACACGGCGGAAGCCATGGTAGCCGATGGCGGCCAGAAGCTCGGCGAGACCGTCGGTCACAGTGAGATGATCACGAATCGCCCAACCGCTACGCCCGTCGACCTGATCGCGGCCATCGATGCGAAAGAATTCAAGTCAGGGTACTCGGAGATCGGGCACGGCAGCGTTCTCATTGCGGCGATCACGAGCTGCACGAACACGAGCAATCCGAGCGTGATGCTCGCGTCCGGTTTGCTCGCGAAGAAAGCGGTCGAACGCGGCCTGCGCGTCGATCCCGCGGTCAAAACTTCGCTCGCACCGGGCTCGCGCGTCGTGACCGATTACCTGAACAAGACCGGGCTGCAGAAATATCTGGACCAGCTCGGGTTCAACACCGTCGGCTACGGTTGCACAACCTGCATCGGCAACTCGGGCCCGCTTGATCCGACGATCGAAAAGACGATCAACGAAAACGATCTCATTGCGGCCTCTGTTCTTTCCGGAAACCGAAACTTTGAGGCGCGCGTGCATCAAAACATCAAGGCCAACTTCCTCATGTCGCCTCCGCTGGTGGTGGCGTTCGCGCTCGCCGGTCGCGTCGATATCGATCTTTCCCGCGAGCCGCTCGGGAAAGATCGCGACGGCCAGGACGTCTACCTGCGGGATCTCTGGCCGACGCTTCAGGAAATTCGTGACACGCTGCGGTCCGCGCTTACGCCGGAAGTTTTCCGCCGTTTGTATCGCGACTTCAGCGCGCAAAATCCGAAATGGAACGAAATCCCGTCGAGCACTGGTGAAATCTATCAGTGGGACGAAGGGAGCGATTACATCCACGAGCCACCGTTCTTCACAGACTTTGGGATGGAGGCAGGACGAATCGAAGACATCCGGAACGCACGGCCGCTCGGCATTTTCGGCGACTCGGTCACCACCGATCACATCTCTCCCGCGGGGGCGATCAAGCCGACTTCTCCCGCTGGCCAATACTTGAACTCTCGCGGCATTGAGGCTTCAGATTTCAACAGCTACGGAAGCCGACGTGGAAATGATCTGGTCATGACGCGTGGCACTTTCGCGAATGTGCGTATCAAAAACCTGATGGTGCCGGGCGTGGAAGGTGGCGTCACCATTCACCAGCCCGATGGCGAACAGATGTCTATCTACGATGCAGCCATGCTCTACGCCGAAGAGCGTGTGCCTCTGATTATCGTCGCCGGCCACGAATACGGCACCGGTTCGAGCCGGGATTGGGCGGCGAAAGGCACCCGTTTGTTAGGGGTGAAGGGAGTCATTGCGGCGAGCTTTGAACGCATTCATCGCTCGAATCTCGTCGGAATGGGTGTGTTGCCGTTGCAATTCGGAGAAGGAACAAGCGCGCAAACGCTGGGCCTCGATGGTTCCGAAACCTACAGCATCACCGGTTTGTCTGAGCAGATCCAGCCGGGGCAAATGGCTACACTCGAGATCGCGCGCAAAGATGGCGGGAAGCAGTCTGTGCCCTTGAAGCTGCGCATCGATACCGCGATCGAGATCGACTACTATCGGCACGGCGGCATTCTGCCTTTCGTCCTGCGCGAGTTGGTCCGTCGAGAGAAAGCTAACGGCGGATCGAATTAGCCGACCGGCGATTCACCTGGACGAGGGAGCCTTCCGCAACGAAAGCAGAGACGGGAGATGCCTGCAGCGCGTGGGCGAATCGCTCTCCATACAACGACGCAATGTCGGCCTGAAATTCCCAGGTTGTCGCGGGCCAAAAGCGCCAGCGCGGATGCTCAACCTCATACTCGCTGCTGATCGCTCCCCGAGCGGTATAGCCCCAGTAATGCTCGCTGATGAATTCTTCGTGCGAATCCGCTGCGGAATCCTGCGGTTGACCCGTCACCGACATTGCGAGTCTCTCCCAGCGACCGGCCCGCTGCCACTCGTAGGCGACGGAGAGTTCGCTCTCTTCGCAGCTGACGGCATGCCGCATCGGTAACGCGGAGTACGGCTCGCCGTAGAACGTTCGTGCGAGGGCAGCGATGGCACGTCGCGGCACCAACTCGCGGACGAAAGTCACTCCACGCCGCCAGCCTTCCTCTGCTCGCCGTCGCACATAAAAGCGCAGGTTCACTTCCTCGAAATCGCGGTGCAATGGAACGGGCAGGCCAAGCACGCGCGTGTTCAGGAAAAGGAACCCAACCACGCTGAGAAACGTTCGTCCTTCATGAAAATCCAGCTCAGTGCCCGCGGGAACGAGCGGCTGCAGCACCTCCGCCTTCACGACGAAGTTCAACATCGCGAGATAGCGCCATTCCGCGGTGAGAAATGGCCGGGCCACGCGGTAAGATATCGGCCCGTCAGCGAATCAACTGCTCGAGGGACGAATTGGCTTCTGCCCCGAGTTCCATCGCCTTTGAGTAATGTCGCTTCGCGAGTTCCTTAGCCGGCGGCTTATTCGTCGCATAAATGACGGCCAGATTGTAGTGCGCGTCGACGTAGTTCGGATTGGCCGCGATGGCTTCGAGCATTTCCTTCTCCGCTGCTTCCTGCCAGCCTTTCTCACTTGCGGTGATGCCGAGGTAATTATGCGCGATGAAGCTCTTCGGATTGATCGCGAGCGCCTTCGTTAACTCCGTGACCGCGTCATCGAACTTATTCTGGCGGTAGTAGACGATGCCCAGCGTTCGCCGTGCGAATTCATTCTTCGGGGCGAGTGTGACCGCTTTCTTCAACGTCAGCTCAGCTGCTGTCAGGCGGCCCGTGCGCGAGTAAACCCCGC
>MWVV01000726.1_pt1 | contig 11953 bp, 14 predicted proteins | sample 1047281 | NCBI WGS metagenome assembly MWVV01 (sample SAMN06349986, study PRJNA376086) | soil metagenome | isolation source: PT-2 sample Antarctic (ecotone) soil | place: Antarctica | collected 2015-01-13 | reverse complement strand
ACATTGCCGGGGCTCGAAATCCGAACGGTTAACATCTGACCGCGCCGCGCCCGCAAATAATAAGTATTGACTGTGCGGGTGACGGCATCTTCGTAAGTGCGCGAAGTTTTTCCTTTGCCAAATTGAACTTCAATGTTTTTGCTTTGCTGGCCGTAGCTTGCAACGGCGCACGCGAAGAAGACGAGCAGCGTAAAAAGTAATTTTAATTTCATATTATTTATCCATATCTGATATTCTTGCGGCAGTTATGCAGGCTAAAAGGCGAATCATAATTTGATGTGCCGCGCCGACATCCATTGGATTTCGGCAACCAGATATCAAGGCGAAATACTAGCCCATAATGGGGCTAGATATCAAATAACAGAATGGCGGTTTTTGGAGGGCAGTAAAAATGCCTTCTAAATCACGCCGCGTACCCGCAAAACTGGCCGATAAATTATTAGCGATCCGCGAACAGATGGGTCTCTCTCAAAATGAAATGGTTAAACGACTAAACGCCGAAACTGAAATCAACCGCGGCAAAATCAGTGAATACGAACGCGGACAGCGCATTCCGCCGCTACATATCCTGCTGGCATACGCCCGAGCCGCCGGCACGACGATGGAAGTTCTGGTCGACGACGAGTTAAATTTTCGTGCTTAGGTGGAAAACGGTGGCCGAACCCGCATGACCTTTAACGCTCGCCTAAGAATCTTTGCAGCACGGTTTGATTTTGTATTTGCATAATAGAAAACAAGCCGCCGTAGCTCGAACAAACGAACTACGGCGGCTTGTTTTCATTGACATCCTCCTGCATAACCCGCAATTTGAACTCATAATTCCGAGCACGTTATTCTCGCGGTTATGAATAATAAAACTGTAGATTTAAACGATTACGCGGAGGACGAGGATTTGATGGATATTGATGTCGACGCTGTCCGTGAACAGAAGCGGCCGTTTGTCATTCGCCGCCACGTAATTGAGCGGTACTATTACTGCCGCAGCTGCGCAAAAATGCACTGTTTTAACTTTTGCCCGACGAGTCCAACTCACTAAACCATCCGGCATTTGATGTTTTTTTGACATCTGATTACTGTGTCCATATGGATACCGCAGATAACAAACAACTAAATATTTTTGACGTATGGCCAGAACTAGATCCCGAGGGTCTCTGGCCTGTAGTAGAAACCATCGAACCGGAGGACGTCCCGTGCTGGAACGGCTTTCCGGACAATGACGATGAAAGCGATCCGACCGTGCAAACCATCATCGATAACCAGCAGGCGGACGATGGTTTTTACAGTGCGCAGGAAGAATACGACGAAACAATGGCTGCAATCGAATCGCAACTGGCAACGCGTTTCGGCAAGAACGGGACGCAACCTGAGAGCTACGTTTTTTTCTTGCATGCGAGAAGGATCCAGCCAGTCTGGGGGAGCAGGCGTACTACAAAACACATTACGTTGACAGACGGCGGTATAGACAGAACCGGAGCGCATCTTTTTTATAGTGTCAGATTCGAAAAGCGAGGGCTGCACGTATGAAGCCAAATTTTGAAGTTTTAGAACGCATTCGGTTCATTCCCTGCGAGTTGCTTCCAACGACAAGCGCCGTTGATGATGGCCTTAGGGTTTACGTTCCCGACAAGCTTCCCGGATATCTTTTACGGCGCGAGATTCTGGAAGGAGATTCGCTGAATATTTTAACAATTCAGGTTGATGAAGAAATAGTATGCCGGCTTTTGATTCCTTGCGCGCAAAACTGTAAAACCCTAGCTGACCCGCTCCGTCCGGGATGCCGTGTGCTGCATTACGCCGCGCATTTTCCCGATTATACGGTAGCTGAACTCGCGGCGCTCGAAGATGTAAATATAGAGCTCGCCGATCGTATTTTTTATAACAATATTCCGGAACCGACCATATACATTTACAGCGACAATTCCGTACTGCTGCGCCGATGGCCGGACGAGAATTCGCCGGACGTACCGTTTAAATGCGTTGTTAAATTCATTCGGCAACATATACTCGATTTGGCGGATTCTGCGCCGAGCAGCGCGCTTGGTCAGTTTCGATCATATTGCGCGGAGTTTCGCATTGATGAATATTTCCAAGCGTTTATGCCAGCGCAACGGCCAAGGCGAGCTGAAGAACCATTCCAAAACCATTCCTTTCAAAAATAATTCCGAATATATTCTCAAGAAAATTTTAACGTGATATCACTCCCATCCGTATTTCAGCTACGGAGAATAAGCCTCCCTAAGTTATTGAAATGGATGGACTTACAAAATTATTTTCTTGATATTACACGTCATTACGAGTAATCTATGATGAGCTTAGGAAATTAAGTTACCTTACAACTCAGGAGATTTAATAACATGACGAAAAAGACACAAACGATCACATTTAGATACGGAACGAAATCGGTAAAACTACAGATTCCGGCCGGCGTTACCAAACACAACATAGGCTTCTCACAAGCAACGAAACTCGAAAAAGCCTTCTTCGGAACAACCCGCAATATTGGCAAAACGCCAACGGTTCATGGTTGGACTTATACCCGAAACGGCAAGATCCGAACCATTGAAGCCAAGCCAGTCAAACAGGCCAAAACGGATGCAGAGCCTATGGTCTCGCACCTCGACGGGATCTCGGTGCGAGAGAGCAAGGAACTCGTTCCGGATCTTAGGCGGCGAGCTGTTGCGACGATGAAGGAAACGGTGGCGCAGGAACAAACAAAGTTCGAATGCGCCAAGGAACTTCGTGACGATGTTTCGGACGCCCATCCAATTCCCCAGTTCCCGATGAAATCACAGCCCGAGCCGGATTACGAAATAGTCGAAACCAGCCGCTATATCGGCGATAAACTGGTTTCCCGTGAAACGGTAGAACGATTCTTCTAAAACCGTCACAATGCGGTCGGCGCTTGCCCCGAAAGGGGCTCGTGCTGGTGAGGGAATTTCCCAAGGATATAAAATATGAAATTACTTGCCAGCAAACTAAAGCCTAAAGCATTCAAAAAAGCACGCACATCAACGGTCGTCTGCCCAGTGGAATTTGGGACATACGTCATCTTCACCATCGACGATGTGTATGAAGTCGGAATCACTAAAAATTCGGTTGGCGACGACTTGGTCGAGTGTGACTGCAGGGCAGCCGAGTTCGGCAATTCCTGCTATCACGCCGCGGCCGCCTACAAGAAGCACCTGATGATCGCCCGGGGAGCCCACGAGCGAAACCTGATTCCCAGCCTGCTCGATCAGGACTACCTTCTGCAAGCTGAATGGCTGAATTAAAAGCCCGCACAACGCGCCGCAATTGCCCGGAAACGGGCTTTTGCCGGTGAAGGCAAACACTAAATATTAAAGGAGAATTAATACGAGAAAAACTTATACGTCTGGCGCGATGCGAGTACTGTCCGCCGGGCTAACCCAAAATCACGAGCTAAGCCTGGAAGCAAAACAAACAGCCGGTCAGGCACTCGCCGATTATGCTGACCTACTTGATAAGTTTTCAAAACGCGGCAAGGCACGGGCAGCGTCAACGAACGCCATCAAACGCACCCGATTGAAAATGGAATCGGCTGCCGTCAAGAACCGCGAAAGGGTAAGTAAACACCGAGCTAAGAAAAGCGAGTAGTCCCGAACTGTCGCATCTATAAAATAAAAAAGAAGCATCCAAGAGCGAACCGCTTTTAGATGCTTCTTTTTGTTTATCCAAATGATGCGTATTTTAATTCCTTGAGCCGGGCATTGAAGCAGTCTCTCAGCAATTGTATGCCCCGCTCCTCCCGCGTGAGCGTATTATCCAGAAGGCGCGTATCGTGCATATCTTTGATGATGCCCTCGGCAATCAGCAAATCCAGAAACACTTTTTCTATATCCCTGGGAACCGTAAATTGCAGCTCAAGCGTATCGAACCGCCGATGGCGGCTCATTTTGACAAATCCCTCGTGGGCGCGCAGTTCCGAAGTATGCTCACGTTCGAACTGCGCGGCCGTATAATCCTCCTTGTTCTTTTGCGCCTCAATCACGCGCAGCTCGGCTGCGACAATTAGCTGGCGCGCAAGGGCGCGCGGAAACCGGGAGGCAAACTCATAAAATTGCTTGTTCAAATGTTTGCTTGCTGTGAATTTGTAGTAGGTGACACTGTTACGGTTATAGACCTCGGCGGCCCCGTCGACCGGAAGACCAGCATTATCTTTCGGATCGCCGGTAAATTTTCGGGCGTAGCTCGTCGTTTGGCGCTCGTGCCCGGCCAACCAGTCAGCCGGCAGATTTTCCGGCTGGTCGTGGGCGATCCGCTCGCGCAAAACTGTAACAGCATCTGTTAGAGTTTTTTCAATCTTCGGATCGATCGGTTCGTTTTTGTCGAAAGCGGCGGCGGTCGCATCATCGTGCGCTTTGATGGCTGCCTCCAATTCTTTCTCTAGCTCATCGCGATGCTGCCGCTCGGCCATTATTACCGGCTGCAGATTCGGGTCCCCTTTGACTTCTTCACCGCAAATCATTACGATCCGGATATTTTTACGCAATGTGGTCGGCGACATATTCAGTTGTTTGGCAAGCCGGGCAATCGATTCGGTACGGCCGTTTGAAGATGCGAGCAGTCCGCGCCCGCCTTTCTCTGCTTTGACCAGCCGGAGCAGTTCATATTCGGCCTGGAGTTCCAGATCCCAGAATTGATTGCGCATTCCGCGGGCAAAATCGATAATCTCATGAAGCTCGTCGGCCGTCCGATCGGCGAGCAATTTGGACAGAAAATCGACATCCGACTGGACAGAGCTCTTGATATCTCTAAGCGATTCGAAGAGATCTTCGGTGCTTATTTTCCGAGGATTCTCTGCCAACGCCGGCGGGATGGACGGAACGGCCGGCGGCATATTGTGGGCGAGCATGAGTTCGACTTCTTCTTCTTCTTCCGGTGGTTGCTGGGAGAGCTTTTTTGTGTTCCTTTTCTTCATTCGGCTAAAGTATCTGAGATAAGGATGTATCGTCAATCTGCCTGAGCGGTTTTGTTCGATTTGATATCTAAAAATACCGATTATATGATCGCGGCATGCCGCAAAAAAGAGCAGTCTGCTTTGTCGACGACGAGTGGGAAATTTTCCTTCATCCGGACTCCAGTCTGACGGTTTGCCGCGCAGGCGAACCCATCTTGGGCGATTACGAGAACGTATTCGATTTTCTGGGCGAGCATCATAGGCTCCTGCGGAGTTGCCCCGTTGGCCATCCAATCAACCAGCTCGCGAATTTTCTAAATTACCCCGTCTGTCTGCTCGACCAGTGGATTTCAGATAGAAAAAAGCATTCGTAAATTGAGTGGAACACACCAATTTCAGCATCTTCAATAGCAGGACTTTGAGACAAAGGAAAAGCACTCCGGGATTCGGAGTGCTTTTTTGTGAATAACCAAACTTCTTACCAAATTAGAACTAACCTGTATCGTTGTAATTAACCATGCCATCCACAGTGCCATGCAATAAAAGGAAAGTGAAATATCGAAATTTCAAATGATCTATGCATCATTTTGTAGTTTGCTTAAGATATCATTAAATTATATTGTGTAATCGTGACTACTTCAGCGACTTTTTCTATGCTTGATAACGGTTCTTCAACCTTTCAATTAAATTTATTTGAAGGCGGCAATAATCAAACTGTCGGGCGTAACGGTACGTTTTCTCCTAATCATAAAGAATCTGTTCACCGCTGGTATCCGTATCTGGAAGGGTTTGCTTCCAGCTTTGTCGAAGGACTTCTGTCGGAATTCGGAAAAATCGGTTGCCGGGTGCATGACCCTTTTGGAGGAACGGGTACTACTGTTCTGGTGGCAGCATCAAGGAGATCTAGCGCTACCTACACCGAAGTTAATCCTTTCATGCGGCTCGTTGTTGAGTGCAAGACGAACATATTGAATCGGCTGTCTTCTGAATCTGGGAATAAGATTGAACTACAGAAATATTTTGATGGGCTTGTAGAAACCGCGAAGGATATCCTTCCGGCCGAAGATAGCGCGAAAGAAACACTAGAAGCAGCCTTCGGCAAACGTTTATTTTTTAAAGGCAGGAGCCTGCTCGAAATCGTGGCTTTGAAAAAGGCTATTGAGCAAGACAAGGATTCAAGCATCAATCCCGATTTTTACAATCTAGCGCGCTTTATTTTAGCTTCCATTGGCGTAGCATCAAGCGAGCTTAAAAGAGCAGGCGATCTGCGTTACCGTCTTTACAAAGAATTAAACCCGCCCGACTTTTCACCTTTTGATGCCTTCCGGAATAAGTACACGCAGGTTTTGCAGGATATAAATTCTTTCCTTACAGAGCTGGCTGATGTGAAGTGCCTTCATACAACGGCATTGGAATTCCCGAATGATTATGAAGTCCGCACGCACCTGATAATTACATCGCCGCCGTATCTTAACGGTACTAATTATTTCCGCAACACCAAGATCGAACTCTGGCTTGCTGGATTCATCCAGAGCGAAACTGAACTCGGAGGTCTTCGCGACCAAGCGATGGCAGCCGGCATAAACGATATTTCAAAGCGTGGCCGAAAACCTATTATCTTCCCCGAAGTAGAAAAAGTAGCCAAAGTTTTGGATGACGTAGCTTATGATAAGCGGATTCCGGAGATGATACGACGCTATTTTTCCGACTCAATGCTCTGGCTTACCAACTGCTACAATCTGTTAGAAAAGGGCGGCAGTTGCATCGTTGACATTGGCGATTCGAGATTCGCCGGAGTTCATATTCCCGTCGATGAAATATTAGTTTCAATCGCCAAAGAGATCGGATTCAAAGTTAGTCCGACCCGCTTCGTTAGAAATAGAAAGTCCAAAGATGGATCACCCTTAAAACAAGTTCTGTTAATTCTTGAAAAATCCAACTAACCAACAAGCATTGCCATTTACTTCTATTATGGAACGCACCAAAGGCGATTATGCATCCGAGGCGCGTTCCTTTGAAGAATTGCCTTATAAGCAGCCGCCATACGATTCTCGTAACTGGGGACACGGGCTGCATTCTTTGTGTTCCTACCAGGGCAAACTGAAACCGGCTATCGCGCATTTTTTAGTTAAGAATTTTTCGGCCGCCGGCGAGACGGTGCTGGATCCGATGTCCGGAAGCGGTTCAATTCCATTGGAAGCTTTCCTACAAGGACGACGCGCCCTAGGCAACGATCTTCAGGAGTTGGGCTTTATTTTAACGCGTGCCAAGGTCGAAAAAGGAACCGATGAAGAAGTTAACATTGCGATAAACAATCTGCTCGATTATGTAGAAGAAAATAAAGGCAGTATGGATCCGAAGGCATACAGCGACTTCGGGTTTAACGGGAAGATGCCGGAATACTTCAACGAGGAAACCTATCGCGAAGTTCTGGCCGCCCGAACTTATTTAATTAGTAATCCATGCGAAAGCTGGGCGCAGGCGACGGTTTATGCCAGTCTGCTTCATATTCTGCACGGGAATCGTCCATACGCCCTTTCGAGGAATTCCCATCCGGTTACGCCTTTCGCGCCAACGGGCGGTTTCGAATACCGCCCGTTGGCGCCGCGGCTGAAAGGTAAAGTTTTTCGTTCGATTGCGTTGCCAACACTCGATGATCCGATCAAAGGCATTGCAACCCGCCAATCATTCGATCATCTTCCATACGAATCGGAAATCGATGTAATAATCACGTCGCCGCCGTTCGCCGGTTCGACCCGCTTTTTCATTGCGAACTGGATGCGTTTATGGATGGCCGGATGGGAGCCCGGAGATTTTACTTCCAAGCGAGATGATTTTCTGGAATACCGGCAAAAGAAAAGCTTCGACGTTTATAAGGATTTCTTCGAACACTGCGCCCGCTGGCTAAAACCTAACGGCCGTCTGATCATGCATACGGGAAAAACCAAATCTCAAGACATGGCGGAAGAATTAACCGCACGTTCCGGCGGCTACTTCAAATTCTGTCACAGCTTTGATGAAAGCGTCGTCGGCCGGGAAAAATTCGGCATTCGCGATCAGGGCGCGACGCTTTCGCATCAATACATCTTCTTCGAAAAGCGTTAATGCGTTTCTACCGTCGCTGGTACGCAATTGGCTCGCTTCGAATAAACCTGCACCAGATCGACCGGATATTTATTTGCGTTGTAGCCATTATGCGTTTTGATCGAGTTGTGCAGCGCATGAACAATCAGATCCGAGGCGCGCTTTCCTTCCCGTACCTTCTGGTAATCCGCCCGTGCCAGAAATTCATCAAAAAACCATTCGATCCGTTCCAAAAGCGCATCCATTACCTCAACATTAAGGCTCCGCGTGGCGAGTAAGGCGGGGCTTAGTTCTGTTATTTTAGCTAGCCGTTCCCGTTCAGCGGGATTATAAAAATCTACCGGGAATTTATGCAGCTTGCTGCCGTTACAGGCAGGACATAAGCAGGTCGCCGACTCATCAATTCCCCACAGGAATGCTAGCGGCAACGTATGATCGAGATGCATATCGCTATGCGACTCTAAATCAAGATCGCAGCGGAAACATTTCTTTCCGAATTTACTCCAGATGTATTCATCGAAGTTTTCGCCGGTTTTGATTTCGAAAGCTCTGTAGCTAAATCCGTTCGGCGCTAATTCATTTACAAGCACTTCAAAGGCGCGACGCCGCAGTCCGTCTTCCCGATGCTGCGTGGCGTTGCGCATCGGATTCAAATCCTTATTTACGAAGAACTTTTTGCAAACGCGGCACTCTAATTGGAAGCCGTAGTAGACGGAAACGAATCCATCATCGATGTATTCGTTCAAATCTCCGTCATGCTCGTTTTCGATGTGAAAGCGCGAAAATGATGCGTGCTTGCACGGCGCCTTGGAAATACAATGATTACTGAAACCGAGCGCATTATCCTCGCCCGTTACATCTATCGGTAAAAATCGCGCGCATCGGTTACAGGACTTTAAAACCAGGGAATGACCGTCCCCAACGTATGTGCCCTGTAATAGGTTTTCGGTCGCGGCCGAAACTTCCGGATTTAAATAAAGAATTTCGGGATTGTAAAGATGTGTTTTAGTTTTGAACGCCTTTTGAACATCATTTCCTTCAAGGTATTCTTGCGCCAATCCGCCCACCATCACGCCGTATAAATGAATTGGGCTGTTTGTCTCGAAAGTTACCCTGAAAATTAGGTTTTCGATGACCGATTCTTCTTCAATTTCTAATTCTTCGATAAGCCCGATGTTCGCCCATTTTTCACCATCTAAGGAACGCCCATCGATGAGAACGCTTGCCCTTTCTCCGTCTTCGTTCTGATACGAAAAATCCAGGCTGTAGCTACACTCCGCCTCCGCGTAAACGTATATGCCCGCGCCAATAATTCCAACATTCTTTAAAAATAATTTCGGAACGGTTGTAGCAGCTAGAGTGAATTCCAGCACGACGGAGTCACCGCCCGGCTCATACAACTTGCTTCTAACAATTTTCGCGGTACTTCCGGTTCCGGCACCGGCCACTTTATGCCCGCTTTTCTGGCGGACACCTCGACGTACAGGTGAGCGATGAAGTGTCATCCGATTATTAAATCATAATCAACAATTACTTCATAGCCTAAAATTCAACCGAAAATTAGTTATTATTTGCTTTTACTCTATGATTAGATTGATTTAAATATCGTCATCAGATTATGGTTTTGTATTATGGCACCTGAAAACAAATTATTGGAATTCGCAAAATTTTACACCAATCTTAAAAGAATTGAGCTTGAAATTAGAGATCTAACTGACCTTGGACATCATCTAGATATTCAACCTGAATTGCTGAATAGTCTTAATGAAACTGCTCAATTAATGAAAAATCACTTGAAAGAACAATCCAATATTTTTAAGAAAAATGAAAGTTATGATATAAAATAAACATTCTTCTGATTTATTGGGAAATCAATCAGAATGATAGAAGTGCCTAAAATCCTGTTTAATAACTTAAAACTTTTAGGCACTTTGCTTCTTTTATTCTCAAACTCGATTCGGTGCAAATAATTTAAGGTATTTACCGGAACTGGTGATAACGGAAAACCCGCCGGTTTGAGCTTATCTTTCGATAGAGGCTTGGCAGGTATTGTTTCTGAATTGTTCGTCGAATTATTCGAATACGATCTCTGCCGGATTTGATCCGCGATCCCTAACAGCTGCCTGCTTCGCCGTCCATCTGCGAGTATAACCCTGACCGAGATTGGCAACTAATTGGCCGTTTCCGGCTTGTTTACGCCAGCGAAACTTTCCGCTGGCATCTTAGTAAATAACATACCGATCTGGCTGTTTATTTTTCATAATCGTTATTTACGTTATTTAAGGAACTTAAATGTTTTGCCGGCCTTATAGCCGGTAAATGACCCTACTACGAATCCGCCAACGGCTCCATATACGCCATTGCAGAATGCTTTTCCTTTCAGCTTTTCGTTCTCAAACTCAAGGCTGCCTATTCTCTGCAGATCAACTGTATGCTGTTCGCGCAGAAAGAAATTCGACTTGCCAGTTCGTTGTTGGCGGTTTGAAGCTCTTTGATTCGCCCGTCCTGCTCGTGTGGTAACGGAAATATCGCATAACGCAAAAATTTTTTATTTTAGGCGACTTGAAACGCGAAAAAAAACGCCGACTTAAATGTATATAAGTCAGCGTTTATTGAGGCCGTTTGGCAAGGCTTTGTGCTTGTTTACGGATTCGAGCAGTCGATTGCGTTTTTTGAGACTTCAAGCGCGTGAAGCCGATCGTTGAGCGTGGTAATCTTCATAGGACTAATGGCGAAAAGTTTCGCCGGTCGCCCTGGCGAAATGCCCGGGTTTGCCTGCACGGATGCGGTAAAAAGCAGCCCTTTTGCTTCCAATCCTTTGACCAATACGTTCGTTTGACCCGGATCTTTGCGCAGCCTTTTGGCGACGGCTGGTGCGGTTAATGCGCCGCCATAGATGCCGATCAGGTTCAAAACGAGCTGCTCATTGCCCGTAATAGTGACCGCTTGATGCTGCTTTTGCGGCTGTTGGTGCTGCAGGTTTAGATGGATGACCGGCGCTTTTTTGATCGATTCGATCGCATCGCACTGACGAACTGAAGGCGAAAACCAGATCAAATGATCGCTCTTTCCCTCGATCTGTTGCCGTGAATTCTGCACGACGATCTCGCAATCGTGCACTCGATGCTTGTCGTTTTCGATGGTAATTACCCGCAAGTCGGCGAGCACATCGTCGTCGCTTCGCAGCTGGTCTTCGTTGATAAAATCAACGACCGTGAACCGTTCAAAAAACCAAAGAAGCGATTCCACAATCAAAAGATCGTGATAAATGCGGCCTTTATGTATGCCAATCGGTTGTCCGCAGCGGACGAAGTCGGATCCCTTTTTCCAGTATCTTTCGATCATTCGCTTACCGGGTTCGAGCAGATAATAGATTCTTATTGCGACTTTTCGGCCGCTGCGTCCCCGCACTTTGCCGTCGGACGGCTCCGGCACCAGAACAATCTTAGTGCCGAAAATCTTGCGTTCAAGAGCGTTTCGAAGCGTTGCGGTCACTTCCCCGCGCTCGGTTTCGTCGAAGAAACGGTAAGCATGGTTGTCTGATATAACGCGAATTTTAGCCATTATCTTCAACAGGTCGATTAAAATTGGGTTGTATTTGGTAGCCATTACTTTTATTTTGCTCGTTATATTCGACTAAAGAAACTTAATTCTCCAACAGCTGAAAGATGTTTGTCTGGGCGTATGCGTATGCGCTCGACCGGTAATTGGCGATCAAAAGTTCGGATGTATCCGGTCTGGTTTCGAATTCCGACCGGTTATCCGTCCGACTGATCGTGTACGCCCAATGCTCGTTATTGAACTCGGCCGCCCAGATGTAGAGGTTTCGGATCTCCGACGCGTCGTCGTAACTAATCAGAAAGCGCAGCCGATGCGAATGCTTTTTAAGTGCAAGGGCGAGCCGTTCATGGTCATTTTCGTCGAACGAACAAGCGTAAAAACCTTTTTGCC
>MWVV01000725.1_pt1 | contig 11955 bp, 12 predicted proteins | sample 1047281 | NCBI WGS metagenome assembly MWVV01 (sample SAMN06349986, study PRJNA376086) | soil metagenome | isolation source: PT-2 sample Antarctic (ecotone) soil | place: Antarctica | collected 2015-01-13 | reverse complement strand
ACTTTTAACGGAATATTTATTAAAGAAGCATATTTAATAACTTCAAATTCGCGGTAATTCGGTGCCAAAAAAAAGTTTTGAAGAAGAACGAAAGACCGAAGAAATAACTTTTTGTAAAACTGCAAATTATGAATCGTGAATGGAATAATTTCCGTTCACGATTTTTGTTTTTGAAATTTATCGTAAAATATAAAGATACAAAACTGCTGCCCAGCCGTTCGGTAAAATCTGCGGGTTTTCCTCTAATTCATCTGCGGCGACAAGCATTTGAGCGGGAAAATACTTCGAGTGACATTAGGCTTCGAGAATCGGAGGCGTTTCTGCGAGCTAGATTTGATTTGTTTTTGCACAGTCAAACTCCTTGCCGATTGCCTGGTCTGTAATCGAGCAAAACCATCGCCCGAGCGGAAATGAATCGGGCGCAAGACGTTCAAACAATTCTTTGGCTTGCTCGATTTGAGCCCTCGCTCCGAAAACCTTGAAACTCTGATGATAAAAAGCTATAAACGTAATCTCCATCAAGTTGTCTGAAAACATCGCATAGTTTTTCAATTTACACTTTATTTTCCTTGATGTTTGTCAGCAATTTGTCGCTCAACTTTCGCGCTTTTTATCGACGACTCGACAGTGTTCCAATGTCTTTCGCGGTCATAATTTTATTTCCCGAACTCAAATGATACAATGTTTTCTCAAATAAACGGACAAATTGGCAAATCACCGATTAGTCATTAAAGAAAATACATTGCGAATGAGCAAAATCACACGCCGCAAACTGTTGCATCTTGCCGGTGCAACCGTTATCAGCAAAACTTTGATTGGTTGCGGTGCAAATGTAACAAAGAATCAGCCGATTATCGTAAATTCAAATGAGCCGATTGTTACGCCGCACGGACGCATTCTGCCACCGGATGCCGCGCCTTTAGAAAAGCAAATTTTATACGAGCCGGCATCAGAACCACGTCATCTCGATATTGCCAGAGATATTTACGGCGCGGGTGTGGCGATAAATTGGGGCGGTGAACCGCTTCTCAGGCGCGACCAGAATCAAAATCTTGTTCCCGGGCTCGCCGAAAGCTGGAAAGCCGGAGAAAACGTAGATTATTGGGATTTTGTGATTCGTAAAGACGCGCGTTGGAGCGACGGGGTGCCGATTACGGCGCACGATTGGGTTTTTACATTTCGCCATCTGGCTTCGCCTAAATTAGATAATCCGTGGACGTGGTTTTATTACGACATCAAAGGCATTCAGGCGTTAAAAGAAGGAAAAGGACAACCGGAAGATGTCGGCGTTGAAGCGATTGACGATAGAACCATTCGCATACACGGCGAAAACGGTGCAATTCCGCATCTTCCCGCTTTATTAGCCTATCAAGCGGCAGTTCCCGCGCCGAAACACAAAGCCGAAAATAATCCCGAACATTGGGCGGACACGGCTGAAGGTTTTGTCTCGTCGGGTCCGATGCGGCTTTTGAGTTGGGAACATAATCAGCGGCTAGAATGGGACGCAAATCCTTTTTACAACGGAGCGCATAAATCCGGAATTCAAAGATTGATCCAAATCGTCGGGGCGCCCGCGATTGGCTGGTTTAATTCGTGGCTGAATAAAGAGATTGATTACATCACCATTTTGCAGCCGCAGGAACTCGCGCAGGTAGTTAATGATATTGAGCTGGAAAAATATCTACATTCTTTCAATAATTTTCAGACTCAATACTTATCTTTTGATACTTTGCGACCGCCGTTTGATAATTTGAAGCTAAGGCAGGCACTTTCGCACGCGATTGACCGCGAACCTTTTTGCAGTAAAGTAATGCTCGGAACACGCGTTCCGGCATTTTCGATGCTGCCGCCAGATTTTCCCGCTCATAATCCCGAATTAAAATCGGTGCAGGACTTTAATATCGAAAAAGCGAAAGAACTTTTGGCAGAAGCCGGCTACCCGAACGGCAACGATGCGAGCGGCAATCAGCTAGTCTTGGATATGTTTTCCAACGGGCGCGATGTCATGCTGGAATATGTCAAAGACCAGTGGGAACGCTATCTCAATATCGGTGTTAATCTGCAAATCGTGGAAGGCGCGGTCTGGGGCGCAAAGCGGGCGCGGCACGAAATGCCGCTTTATCGCGGAGAATATGAGTATGATTTTCTTGACCCGGCAAATATGCTGACGCGCCTTTGGCGCAGCACGAGTGAGCAGGGTTCTCCGCGCCACGCCTGGCGAAACGCGAAATTTGATGAATTGGTTACGCAGGCGGGACACGAAATTGACGAGCCAACCCGAATAAGTCTATATCAAGAGGCAGAACGTATTCTGGTTGAAGATGTCGGCGGGCTTTTCTTAACGCAAACAGTTACATATCAAATCTGGTATCCGTATTTGACCGGATTCGAGCCTGATAATAACGGTAACGTCGTTTTCCGTTATCTGGATATTTCGCGCTTTCAGATGTATATCCGTAATGATGTTGATGAGTGGCGTGATTAAAGTAAAAAGGCAAAAGTAAAAATTTTAGCGTCGTAATTTTCGAATTGAATATAAAGTATCGAAAATTTTGCCTTTTTACTTTTTACTTGAATTTTTATGCCCAAAATTTTGCTTGAAGTCGAAAATCTTCAAACACAATTCAATTCGGCAAAAGCCGTCAACGGCGTGTCTTTTACTATTGAAGAAGGCAGCGTTCTGGGCATAGTCGGTGAATCTGGCTGCGGCAAAAGCGTCACCGCACTTTCGATTATGCGGCTTATCGAACCGCCCGGTGAGATTTCAGACGGCAAAGTAATTTTTCACGATGAAGATAAAGAAATAGATTTATTTAATCTTTCTGACAAACAACTCGAAAGAATATTGGGCAATCGCATCTCGATGATTTTTCAGGATCCGATGACCTCGCTAAATCCGGTTTTATCCGTTGGTTATCAGATTATGGAAACTTTGCACATTCATCGCGGGTTGTCTTCAAAAGAAGCGCGTCAACAGGCAATTTATCTTCTTCAGCGCGTCGGAATTGCGAATGCCAGACATAGAATTGACGATTACCCGCACGAATTTTCCGGTGGAATGCGCCAGCGCGTGATGATTGCGATGGCAGTTACTTGCCAGCCAAAATTGCTGATTGCCGATGAACCGACAACCGCGCTTGATGTAACAATTCAGGCACAAATTCTAAATCTTCTGCGCGAATTTAAAAACGAATCAGGAATGTCAATCATTATCATCACGCACGATTTAGGAGTTGTCGCTCAATTAGCCGACCAAGTTGCCGTGATGTATGCGGGAAGAATCGTGGAAAACGCACCCGTCGCAGATATTTTTGAGCGTCCGCAGCATCCATACACACAGGCGCTCGTCGCTTCGATTCCGCGTCTGGGCGAGCAACCGGAAAGACTGCAAACCATCGAAGGCGCACCGCCGCGTCTTCAGCGTGAAGATTATGTTGGTTGTTCTTTTTACCCGCGTTGTCCTTTTCGTATTTCAATTTGCGCCGAAAAGCGTCCGATTTTAACGGAAATTCGAGCCGGGCAATCAGCTGCTTGCTGGGTGGCGCAGGAAGAAATTTTAACCGATAGGTTATTTAATAATGTCCGAAACATTGTTACACACAATTGAATTAACAAAAACTTTTTCTTCGCGGTACAGCTTTTTTGGCAAAAAGACTGAGAATATCGCCGTTGACCGCGTGAATTTATCTTTACGGGAAAGCGAAACGCTCGGTCTTGTCGGCGAATCCGGCTGCGGAAAATCAACTCTTGCTTTAACGATTATGCAGCTTTACGCGCTCGACGGCGGGCAAATTCTGTTTGGCGGAAAAAACATCACGAATTTTGATGCAAAACAATTAAAACCAATTAGAAAACAAATGCAGATGATTTTCCAAGACCCGGTTGCCTCGCTCGACCCGCGCCTGACAATCGAGCAAATTATCGGCGAACCACTCGAAATTCACAATATCGGCACGAAGAATGAAAGAACCGGCAAAATCGCTAACTTGCTTGAGCGCGTCGGATTATCCGTCGAAGATATGCGCCGTTTTCCTTCTGAGTTTTCCGGCGGGCAGCAGCAGCGAATCGGCATTGCGCGTGCGCTTGCTTTGCGTCCAAAACTTTTAATTTGCGACGAACCCGTTTCGGCTCTGGACGTTTCCGTTCAGGCGCAAATTCTAAATCTCCTGCGCGATTTGCAGGATGAATTCGGTTTAGCCTATCTTTTTATTTCGCACAATATTGCCATTACCGCTTTTATGAGCCGGCGTATCGGCGTGATGTATCTGGGAAGATTGGTGGAAATCGGCGCAAGCAAACTGATTACGACCGCGCCGCGACATCCGTACACGCAAACTTTGATTCGAGCGATTCCCGAACCTGACCCGTCGAAACGCGAAGTCGAGCTGAACGTGAAAGGCGAGATTGACGAAATCACACAGCGTCCGACGGGCTGTGTTTTCCGCCTGCACTGCCCTTTGGCACAGGAGATTTGCACGGCGGAAGAACCGCAACTGCGTATGATTCAAGAAAATCAGGAAGTTGCTTGTCATTTTGTATGAAAAAATTGAACCACAGAAAAACGAAGAGAATTGTCCACAAAGGACACAGATACACACAGATTAGAAGAAAATAAAATCTGTGTTCATCTCCGGTTTGTCTGTGGACAATTTTCCTTGTGGTGAAAATAAAATATGGCTCATTACATTTTATTAAGAATTGCAGGACTTTTCGGTGTTTTGCTGATTGTTTCGGCGTTGACCTTTGGGCTGATGCACGCCGTTCCGGGCGGACCTTTCGATGCGCGCGCGCTCGAAAAACAACAGATGGTTCCCGAAAATATCAAACGCCAACTCAACGAAAAATACGGATTAGATCAACCGATATGGAAACAATACGTGCTTTTTGTCCGAAACGCCGTTTTGTTAGATTTCGGTTATTCGATGGCTTATCCGAGCCGAACGGTAGTTGGAATTTTCAAAGAACAATGGTCTTATTCTCTGCAACTCGGACTTTTAACTTTTATTTTTTCAGTAATGGTCGGTGTCGGACTCGGTATTTTATCAGCAATTAAACCGAACTCGATTTTCGATTATTTCGGCACGAGCGTTTCGATTTTCTGTCTGGTTATGCCGAGTTTTGTTTTTGCCATTCTTTTGCAGGTTATTTTTTCCGTCTGGCTCGGCTGGCTTCCGACCGGCGGTTGGCGAACGCCCTGGCATTGGATTATGCCCGTTCTGGCAAATTCGCTCGCGCCGATTCTCGTTCTGCAACGCTACACGCGGGCGAGTATGACGGACGCGATGAAAGCAAATTACGTCCGTACCGCCCGCGCCAAAGGCTTGAGCAAAACGCGGATTATGTTTGTTCACGTTTTCAAAAACGCGCTTACGCCACTTCTGACGGTCGGCGGACCGCTCGCGGCGGGTTTGATTGTCGGCTCGTTTTTCGTTGAAAGTATTTTTCGCATTCCGGGCATCGGTTTTTATTTCGTTTCGGCAATCGGCAGCCGCGATTACCCGATGATTATGGCGACGACGCTTACTTGGACTCTGATTATCAGCTTGGCGTATTTAATAACTGATTTGCTCTACGCATTGGCTGACCCGCGCGTAACTTTGGTAAAGGAAGAATAGAATATTTAGCCCGCGAAACACGCAAAACACACGGAATAAAAACAAAAGATTTATTTTGGTTTCTTTTTCGCGCTTTTCGCTTATTTCGCAGGCAGTAACTCTTAAATGGCAACGAACGCAGCGACAATAGATAAAATTTCAATCAATCCGCGAACTCATAGTTTTCTGCGTTTTTGGCGGTGTTTCGCCCGTAATAAAATTGCCGCTGTTTCACTTTTTTTTATTATTTTCCAGATAATCGTCGCCGTCGCCGCACCGTATATTGCCCCGTATAATCCGTATAAAGGCGATTTTCTGGCAACCTGGGAAACGCCGGGTCGTCTGCATTGGCTCGGTACTGACGATTTGGGACGCGATGTTTTTTCGCGTCTGCTTTACGGCGCACGAATTTCCATTAGTGTCGGCGTTCTCAGTCAACTTGCAATCGCGATTGTCGGCGTTCCGGTCGGTGCATTGGCGGGCTTAAAAGGCGGCTGGCTCGATTACATTGTAATGCGCGTAATTGATGTTTTGTCATCTTTGCCGACCATTCTTTTTTACATTCTCCTGATGGTTGCGCTCGGCGCGGGCTTCTGGAATTTGATTCTGGCAATGACTTTAACAGGTTGGATTGGAATGGCGCGGCTGGTGCGCGGACAAGTTCTTTCGCTCAAAAAAACCGATTATATTCGCGCCTCACGCGCAATGGGCGGCAATACTTGGTATATCTTCAAAAAGCATATTTTACGAAACGTGCTGACTCCGATTATCGTTTCGATGGCGTTAGGTATTCCGGGCGCGATGTTTGCCGAAGCGGGCTTGAGTTTTTTGGGTTTGGGAATTCCCGCGCCGCAAGCCTCCTGGGGACAAATGATTGGAATGTATCAAGCTTACATTCGCACGGCTTGGCATCTGACGGTTTTCCCCGCGATAATTCTCGCTTTAACAATGCTCGCTTGGTTTCTCTTTGCCGACGGTATCCGCGATGCGCTTGATACATCAAATCGAAATTTATCGGAATAATTATTTCCTGCGATATGAAGCTAATTTATCGGCTAACCGAGTGGTTTCCGGCAGACGATATTTCGGCGCACATTGCAAAACGTAATCTGTTGCTGTTTTCAAACCGATGCGATGACCGACGGAAACATAAACGGGCTGAACTTTGTCTTTTGTCCGCAAAGCAACGCCGATTTTTTCGTGGCGGTGAATCAAATCCGCCGTGCTTCCGCGGGTTTCTCCGAGATTTTCAAATTTTCCGACCAAAATTGATTTCGCTACGCCGATGGTCGGCACATTGGCAATGAGTCCGATGTGACAGGCGATACCGAGCCGGCGCGGATGAGCTAAACCTTGACCATCGCATAAAATTATGTCGGGCGTGAGATGTAAATTTTCCAGTGCGCGAATGGCGACCGGAGTTTCACGAAACGACAATAACCCGGGAACGTATGGAAATTGAATCGGCATTTTTGCTTCGCTTGTTTCCAGAAGCTTGAGTTCGGGAAAACTTAAGACAACGACGACCGCCCGGCTCGTATCGGTTTTCAGGTCGAAGCCTAAATCAATTCCCGCCACAGTTTTTATCGGCTCGGTAAATTTATTTTCGGTGACGATTTCATAAGCAAGCTGTTTCTGAATTTCAATCGCTTCGCGCGGCGATAAATTCCAATTGTGAAGTTTTTCAATTTTCATAAAGCTGGTTTATTTTTAGCAGAATTTTTTGGTTCTTCTTCCGCTTCATCATCGTCTTCATCCAGGTTATAAATTTCGTATCCGTGAGAGTCATCGTAGTAGTAACTCTTTTTCTTTTGGTCGTCGCTCCAGTCATCGTTTTCGCTTTCGGGCTTTTCAAAAGGAAAGTTTTCAATTTTTCCTGGCTGCTCTTTTTCTTGATTCGGTTTTTCGGGCATAATTCATTTATAATCGCTCTTGTACATTTCCGCCAAACAGACATTCGAAAAATTATGCACACCAATAAACGCACATTAAACTTTTTTTGCCTTTTGACTTTCGCGCTTTGTTTGCAAGTTTCCGCTCAAACGCTTTCGGTGCGGGATATTATGCAGGAGCCGAGTTTAGCCGGAATGCGTCCTGAATCGGAGAAATTGTCGCCCGACGGAAAACTTGTCGCTTTTTCCTGGAACGCCGAGGGACGCGAGCCGCGCAATCTTTATTTAATCTCGACAGACGGCAGCGACCTGCAAATGATTGTCAGCGCGGAAAAAAATTACGAGCCGCGTACCCAGACGCCCGCCAGTAAATTGAATTACGGCTTGACGGTACGTGATGACTTCACGCGCACGCGTGAAAAAAATCTCGGCGGAGCGGAGTTTTCGCCCGACTCGAAACGATTGTTGTTTGTGCAGAACAGCGATATTTATATTTTAGAAATTGACTCGAGCAAAAAACCTTTTATTGTTTCCGCGCCGCGCCGCATTACGCGCACGCAAGGCGGCGAAGCGGCGGTACGCTGGCTTGACAACTCAACGCTGCTTTATCAATCAAGCGGTAACTTTTTTGCTCTCAATATCGAAAAAACTGCCCTCGTTCAACTTTCTAAAGAAGCGAATCCGGCAAATTTTATCAGTGTATCTTCCATGCAGCCGACCGAAGATGCAAAATTTTTGGCTTATATTGTGGCGGACAATTCCAAACAACGCGCTTTGTATGTGCCGAATTACCTCGATGAATTTGTGCAGGCTCCGACGTTCCGACGCGGATTTGGTGAACAAAGCGTAAAAATTGTTAAAACCGACGGAAGCCTTGAAAAAGCAATCGACGTAAATTTACCGAAAGCCGAAGGCGCAAGTTATCTACGAAATGTGCAATGGCTCGAAGGCGGAAAGCGACTCTTAATCGACCGCATTGATAAAGACACGAAACGCCGACAGATTTTTCTCGCCAATATTTCTGAGAGCAAAACGGAAGCTTTTCTGGTTGATGAAGAGTCGGACGCGAAATGGATCGGCGGACCTTCGCGCACAATCGAACCACATCCCCAAAACGCGAATCAATTTTTATTCACTACCGAACGCGACGGCTGGAATCATATTTATTTGGCGACGCTCGATACAGCGAAGATTAAAGACGGCAAAGCGAATGCCGAAATTAAGCAATTAACCAAAGGCAAATGGGAAGTTCAGTGGGCAAAATGGGGTGAAGAGTTTGGAAACATTATTTACTCTTCAACGGAAAATGGCGCTGCCAATCGAGAGTATTTTGTTCTAAACCCAAAAGATAAATCAAAGTTAAATTTTCTTGATTCAAAAAAAGGAATGAAGACAAACCCGCAAATCTCGACGAAAAGTCAGATACCGGTTGTGCTTTACAATTTTTCACAGTGGAACGAGCCGACCGAGCTTTATGTTTATAAAATATGCATGAATTGTTCGGCAACTGAAAATGCTTCGTATCCGGTTCGCCTGACAAATTCGATTCCCGAAAAATTTAAACAGACGAAATGGAGCGAGCCAAAATTTATTAATTTCAAAGCCAAAGACGGCAAAGATATTCCGGCAAAAATTTATCTGCCGGGCAATTTTAATAAAGCAAAAAAATATCCGCTGGTCGTTTTCGTACACGGCGCGGGTTATTTGCAAAACGTCATCAACGGCTGGAACAATTATTACCGCGAGTTTATGTTTCACACGCTTTTGACAAACAAAGGTTACGTCGTCCTCGACATTGATTATCGAGGTTCGGCGGGTTACGGGCGCGATTTCCGAACTGACGTTTATGATTTTCTCGGCGGACTCGATTACCAGGATCATCTGGACGGAATTGATTTTGTGGTGAAAAATTACGCGGTTGACAGTAAGCGAATCGGCGTGTACGGCGGAAGCTACGGCGGGTTTATGGCGGAGATGCTCGTGATGCGGGCGCCTGAAAAGATTGCGGCTGCTGCGGCGCTGCGTCCGGTTGCCGATTGGAAAAATTATTTTGCGGCAAATCCGGTTTATACGGCGGAAAGACTGGGTTTTCCCGAAAAAAACTCTGAAGCCTACAAGCGCAGTTCACCTATTTTTTATGCCGATAAATTGCAGAAACCGCTTTTGATCCTGCACGGACTGGTTGACGACAATGTTCACGCGCAGGATTCAATTCAGTTAATTGAAAAACTGATTAGACTCGAAAAAACCGCGTATTTTGAAGCAATGTTATATCCATCAGAAAATCATGGCTTTTCGCGCCCAACAAGTTGGACGGATGAATATACACGAATTTTGAATTTTTTTGAAAAACATTTAAAGTGATTGAAAATGAAAAATGGATAATTGAAAACTGCCTTCCTCATTTTTCATTTTCCATTTTCGACTATCCATTATGAGAATACTTGTAACCGGCGGCGCCGGCTTTATCGGTTCGCATCTTTGCGAAAGACTCGTTGCGGAAGGAGACGAAGTAATTTGTCTTGATAATTTTTTTACCGGCAGACGAGAAAATATTTCGCATCTTTTGGACGACAAAAATTTTGAACTTGTGCGGCACGACGTAACCGAGCCGATTTTGCTTGAAGTTGACCAAATCTATAACCTGGCGTGTCCGGCATCGCCGGTTCACTACCAATATAACCCGGTCAAAACCGTCAAAACCAGCGTGATGGGCGCAATAAATATGCTCGGACTGGCAAAACGTGTCAGAGCGCGGATTCTACAGGCTTCGACTTCTGAAGTTTACGGCGACCCGCTCATTCATCCGCAGACTGAAGATTATTTTGGCAATGTCAACTGCATCGGGCTTCGTTCCTGTTATGACGAAGGCAAGCGTGTGGCGGAAACTCTGATGATGGATTATCACCGGCAAAACGGGGTTGACACGCGTATCGTTCGTATTTTCAACACATACGGTCCGCGGATGTTGGAAAATGACGGGCGCGTCGTGTCAAACTTTATCGTGCAGGCGCTGCGCGGCGAAGATTTAACCGTTTACGGCTCTGGGATGCAAACACGTTCATTCTGTTACGTTGATGACCTTGTCGAAGGAATTACCCGTCTGATGAATACTGAAGCTGAAGACATTCATTTGCCTGTCAATATTGGAAATCCAGGCGAGTTTACGATGAACGAACTGGCAAAAGAAGTCGCTCAAGCAGTAGGCAGAGATATAAAAATAAAACATCTGCCCTTGCCTCAGGATGACCCGAAACAGCGACAACCGAATATCGAACGCGCAAAAGCTTTGCTGGGCTGGCAGCCGACGATTCAGCTTGCCGAAGGATTAAAAAAGGCAGTTGCTTATTTTGCGGAAAGACTGGAAGATTCAAATACTAAAGAAAACATTTTAATGGAAAAAGCAGTTTAAGATTTAAGAAGTCTTTCTGCGAAAATCGAAAAATCTGAAAATAAATAAATCATGAAAATTTTAATTACAGGGGGCGCGGGATTCGTCGGAAGTCATCTCGCCGACAAACTACATAACGAGGGACACGAAATCACGGTGATTGATGATCTTTCGACAGGACGTTACCAAAACGTCGCGCATCTCGAAGGCAAAAAAGGATTTCGTCTGATTATTGATACGGTACTAAATGAAAAATTGATGGAAGAATTAATCCGCGAAACCGATCGGGTTTTCCATATGGCGAGCGCGGTCGGCGTCAAATTAATCATGGAACATCCCGTGAAAACAATCGAGACGATTTTTCGCGGAACCGATGTTGTTCTTGGATTTTGTTCGCGCTACCGCAAACGTGTTCTTGTTCCTTCGACAAGCGAGGTTTACGGCAAAGGCGCGTCAATTCCGTTTAGAGAAGAAGATGATCTGCTGACCGGCTCGACCGATAAACACCGTTGGGCTTACGCATGCGCCAAAACTCTCGATGAATTTCTCGCGCTTGCACACTGGAAGGAAACGCGCCTGCCGGTTGCCGTCGTGCGCCTTTTCAACACTGTCGGACCGCGCCAAACCGGACAATACGGAATGGTTGTTCCGAACTTCGTGAAATCCGCGATCAGAAATGAGCCGATTATCGTTCACGGCGACGGCAGCCAATCGCGCTGCTTCGGTCATGTGTTGGACGTGGTTGAAGGCTTGACCAAAGTTATCGAGACGCCCGAGTGTTTCGGACAAGTTATAAATCTCGGCAACAGCGAGGAGGTGACAATCAAAGGTTTAGCTGAAAAGGCGATCGAGATGACGGGCAGCACAAGTGAAATCCGTTACATTCCGTACGAAGAAGCTTATGGAGAAGGCTTTGAAGATATGCAAAGGCGCGTTCCCAGCCTTGATAAAGCAAAACGGATTATCGGCTATCAGCCAACCCGTACGCTGGAAAAAATCATCAATGACGTGGCGGAACAATTTCGAGAAGAACTAAAATCGGAAACCGCTAACGCTTAAATTATGAATTTTTTGAACA
>MWVV01000724.1_pt1 | contig 11971 bp, 11 predicted proteins | sample 1047281 | NCBI WGS metagenome assembly MWVV01 (sample SAMN06349986, study PRJNA376086) | soil metagenome | isolation source: PT-2 sample Antarctic (ecotone) soil | place: Antarctica | collected 2015-01-13 | reverse complement strand
ATTTGACTGCGCTTTTAGCGAAAAAGGCAATAACGCGAAAGCCTGCGTCGCAGGCGGAAACGCCAAAGCCGTCCGAATTCCGACCGTTCCGAGCGAAAATCACGGCAGACAGAATTTTTCGGCGGAAAAACATTTACAGTCAAGAATGCACACACAAAAATAATTGTTTTTTTGTTTCATTTTTTTATTCCCGACATTACTCGCGAAAATCACCGCGTCCGGCAATTTGATCATAAAGCCACGCGGGGGAAAATTTGCCAGCGCGCACAATCGTCGCCAATTGCCAGGGGAAGGCGGCAAATTTTTTGCGTTTTTCAATCGCGTTCAGAAAAAGCGGAATCGCATCTTCGAGTTCCATCAGGAAAGGCATTTTGCTCGCTCTGCCGGAAGTAAGCGGTGTTTTGATAAATCCGGGCTGAATAATCGTCACGGCAATTCCTTTTGAATAGACGTCGAGGCGGACGCTTTCAAAAAAAGCGGTCATTCCCGCTTTGCTCGCCGAATAAGCGGCTGATTTCGGAAGCCCTCGAAAACCTGCCAGACTCGAAACGGCGACGAGCTGACCACTATTATTTGCGAGCATCGACGGCAAAATGGCGGAAACGGCATTGACCGCGCCGAGCAGATTTATGTTGATAACTTTGGCGACGGCTTCCGGATTCAGATTTCTGGTTTCCGGATTGTTTCCGCCGATGCCCGCGTTAGCAATTAAAATATCAATTTTACCGAATTCATTCCGCAGCTTTTCCGCCGCCTCCGCTACCGCTTCCGCATCGGTCACATCAACCGCGAAATATCTTGCCGGCGCGCCGTTTTGCGCACATTTTTCAGCAAGGTTTCTTAACATTTCTTCACGCCGCGCAAGCAGACCGAGTGTTGCGCCGCGCCTTGCTAATTCAAGCGCCAGAGCTTCCCCGATTCCGCTGGACGCCCCAGTCAGAAATATAACTTTATCCTTCCAATACATATATTAAGTGGAAAGTGGAAAATAAAAAACAGAAATTATTTTGCATTTTTCACTGCTCGTTTAGCATAGTTCACCAACGTATTCACCCAAAACTTTTAGAGCCTTTGCCAAATCCTGCTGACTGACCAAAACATGGTCGCGTGAAAAAGCGGAAAGCGCGACGATTGAAATGTTTGCTTCAGCTAAAATCTTTGTAATTTCAGCTAAAAATCCGACGACTCCGAAACCCAGTTCAATATTAAATGTTTAAAGCCGAAAGTTCCCCGTCAGTTTCGCGTCCCGAATAGCGTAACGAATTGTGTCGAAGTCAATGTCGTCAAGCAGGAGAGTTACTTCCCATTTGTCACGGAAAATCATAAATGGCGCGGTCATTCGCGGGGATAGTTCCGGATTTTCAAGGAGTTTCAGCCAAGCGTTGTGCGGCAGTGAAACGAGAAAAAACGTTTCGGGCGCGACTTCGACCTGCGCGGTTTTTAAAAGTTCAATTGGGTTCATTTCTAAACTTCGACAATCGAAGAGACGATCACGGGTTTTGAGCCGGTTGCCTGCTGCGTAAATCGTTTTAAATGAACGCGGAGAGTTTCTTTGGCAAAGTTTTTATCCGTGAAATCCTCGCGCCTCATTCCTTCCACCGCGTCGGAAATTGCATCTCTCGCATTTTGCAGAAATCCGTTGAGCGGATCAATTCCCGCCATTCCCTGAACGGTGATTTGCGGCTCGCTTTTTAATTTTTTCGTCTGTTTATCAATTGCCACGACGAGCGTTATCAAACCATTGCCCGCCAGTTTTTTTCGTTCGCGGACAATGTCGTATTCAATAATATCTGATGCGGTTTCGTCGATAAATATTTTACCGATATCATTTTTTTCAACTACGATCGCGCGATCTTTTTCGAGTTCCAACACATCACCGTTTTCAATGAGAATGACGTTTTCATCCGAGTAGCCCGGAATATGATTTTTGATGTATTCACGGTGGCGGAAAAGCATCCGGTATTCGCCGTGAATCGGGACGACGAATTTTGGACGAACCGTTTCGGTCATAATTTTTATATCTTCCTGCGAAGCGTGTCCCGAAACGTGGATTAGGCGGCGTTTTTCCTCGATAATATTACCACCGCGTTTGTAAATTTGTCCGATCAGACGCGAAATTGCGCGGTCGTTGCCCGGAATAATGCGAGCGGAAAGAATAACCGTGTCGCCTTTTTCGATCTCCAAACCTTTGAAACTCGAAGTCGCCATATTCCACAAAGCGGCGCGTGATTCGCCTTGCGAACCGGTGACGAGATAAACGATTTCGTCCGGATATAGCGAGCGCGATTCGCCCAGTTCGACGAACGTGTTGTGCGGAATTTTGAGCAAACCCATGTCGCTCGCAATCTCGACGTTTTTCTGCATCGAACGCCCGATGACGCATACTTTCCGGTCAAACGCGCGGGCAACGTCAAAGACTACCTGAAGGCGATGAAGAGACGAAGAAAATGTCGAAACAATAATTCTGCCGTCGGTATGGGCGAAAATTTCTTCAAACGCCGGAATAACCGCTTTTTCCGAAGGCGTTCTCCCCGCCACCGCCGCGTTTGTCGAATCGGCGAGCAAAGCTAAAACGCCTTCGTCGCCATATTTCGTTAAAGTTTTCAAATCGTAAGGTTTACCGATGACCGGCGTTTCATCAATTTTATAATCGCCCGTGTGAATAATCGTTCCAACCGGCGTTTTTATTGCCAGCGAAAAACATTCGACCAGTGAATGAGAAGCGTTGATATATTCGATTGTGAAATTGCCGATTTGGGAGATGTCGTTCGCTTCGACTCTGTGAAGCAAAATTTCATCAAGCATCCGGTGTTCGCCGAGTCTTTTTTCAGCCAGTGCGAGCGTAAATCGTGAGCCGTAAACCGGCAAATTAAACTTTTTGAGAAAATAAGGCAGCGCACCGATATAGTCTTCGTGTCCGTGAGTTAAGATTAAAGCGGTTAAATCTCCGGCATATTGTTTTAAAAAATCAAAATTCGGAATCGAAATATCCACCCCATACGGAGTTTCTTCGGGAAATCCCATTCCGGCGTCAACGACAATCATTTCGTCGCCGCACCGGATTCCCATACAATTCATTCCAAATTCACCGATCCCTCCGAGAGGTATTATTTCAATTTTATTCACTCTTCTTTTACTCGCCTTTTTTCAATCTAAAACAAACGATGAGTTTAACATATTCGTTTCGTCTCTGCTCTAATCAACAAATTGTTCTTGACCGCAAAAAGAAATTTTGATAATCTCTTTCTGACAGTTTGAGGGGAGTAGATAGCCCGACGCCCGGGTTTGTTGAAGTCGTCAATACGATCGTTTCAGTCGAAAACGATTCGGCTCATCAAAGTAAATATCCAGACCTTTTGCGACGAAGTTTATTTCGTTTTGCAAAAGGTTTTTTCTTTTGCAGCGCGCTTTTAAGAGGAAAACGATGTTACTGGAATTGATTGTCGAATGTTTTGGCTTTTTTGGCGAGATCGGTGTTGAGGGCTTTTTTGATTTCGCGATAGATTACATTTGCGAATGACTGCCGAAACGTAAACGTTATTGATTTTTTTGACATGTCGTTTTCTTCTGGTTACAAAATAACTGGAGGAATTTCAATGAATTTATTTCCCTTTGCCGAATACTGGTGGTTTTACGGCGCATTTTTACTTTTCGTTTTTGCAATGCTCGCTCTCGATCTGGGCGTTTTCAACCGCAAGGCGCACGTCGTTTCATTTAAAGAAGCGACCGTTTGGAGCATTGTCTGGATTGCGCTCGCGCTCGTCTTTAATTTTATATTCTATCAATACTCGCTCGCACAATTCGGCGCCGAAACTGCCGGGCAAGTCGCGCTTGAGTTTCTGACCGGCTACGTCATCGAATATTCATTGTCGGTTGACAATATTTTCGTCTTCGTTCTTGTCTTCAGCTATTTCGCCATCCCCGCCGAATATAAACACCGCGTTTTATTTTACGGAATTCTGGGCGCATTATTTTTCCGCGCCGTCTTCATCGCGCTTGGTTCTGCCCTGATGCAGTTTCACTGGATCATCTACCTGTTCGGCGGTTTTCTCATCGTCACCGGAATCAAGATGATGTTTTCGCATTCGGAAGAAATCGAGCCGGAAAAGAATTTTCTGATTCGCGCTTTTAAGAAGATAATGCCCGTCACGCACGACATCGACGGCAAAAGCTTCTTCGTCCGCCGCGAAAGAATTTTGCACGCCACGCCTCTTTTTATCGCGCTCCTTTTTCTTGAAGCGACCGATATAATCTTTGCGGTTGACAGCGTTCCGGCAATTTTCTCAATTACCAAAGAACCGCTGATCGTTTTTACTTCAAACATTTTTGCGATTCTCGGACTTCGTTCGATGTATTTTATGCTCGCCGGCGCGGTTGATAAATTCTACTTGCTCAAATACGGCTTAGCGATTGTGCTGATTTTTGTTGGTCTGAAAATGGTCTGGCTTGACGACGCTTTTGGCGGAAAATTCCCAATCTCGTGGTCGCTCGGCTTTATTTTAGGAACGATTGCAATTTCAATTTTAATTTCACTGCTGTTTCCGCGAAAGGCTGAATTTGAATAATTGAGCGCGGGAAAAGCGGACAGTGTTTTCGGTTAAATTTCACTGTCCGCTTTTTGCTTGGTCAAGCAAATCCATTCTTCGAGCATTAAAGTTTCGGCGCGTCGCTGCCGCTCGATTCCGCATTCGTCCAGAACCTGTCCGACGTTTTCAAATTCGCTTTTCAAATTATTTGTAATCGTCTTGCGCTTTTGCCGAAAGCCCGCGCTGACGATTTGGCGAAAAAGTTTTTCGTTTTCAAGTTCAGCATCAATCTTTGGTTTCAAACGAACAACCGCGCTCCAGACTTGCGGCGCAGGCAGAAAAGCTTTCGGCGGAACGTCAAAAAGTTTTTCGCATTCCAGGTAAGCTTCGGTTAAAACGGTTAAAAATCCGCGCTCGGAATTTCCCGCCCGCGCCGTGATGCGCGTGACGACTTCGCGCTGAAACATCAAAACCATTTCAGAAAAACAATCGCGCTGCTCGATTAATTTTTGCAGAATGGCAGTTGAAATGTTGAAAGGAAGATTAGCGACTAATTTAGGTTTTACGGTTAAAATAGCAGGCTTTATTAATTCGCTGAAATCAAATGTCAGCGCGTCCGCTTCAACAAGTTTGAAATTTATTTGGCGCTCAAATTTTTGGCGCAAAACGGCAATCATCCCGCGTTCGAGTTCAATCGCGATTATATCGGCGCCCGACGCAATTAAAACTTCGGTCAGAGCTCCGCGTCCCGGACCAATTTCAATGACTGTTTCGTCCACCTTTGGATCGAACGCGGCAATTATTTTGCGGACGTAGTTTTGGTCGACGAGAAAATTTTGTCCAAACGACTTTTTAGCGAAAACAGTTTTCCGCGCGTTAAACTTATTCATTCCATTTCGGATAGCCGCAAATTTCCAAGTCTTCGTTGTGATTAATAATTTCCACCCCGCGCAGACGCATCGCGCTGGCAAGCTGCTGCGCGCCCAGCCCGCCAATAGCCGTCGGAGCGTCTCGTCCGCCAATCAGCAGCGGCGCGATAAAAAACGTCACTTTATCAACAAGTTTAGCGTCGAAAAACGCGCCCGCGATTTCGGTTCCGCCTTCGACCAGAACGCTTTGCAGATCGCGCCGCCCGAGTTCCTGCAAAACGCCGAAAAGATTTCTGCCGCCTTCAGCAATACGCACCACTTCAACGCCTTCGTCCTTTAGTATCTGTGCTTTTTCATCTGCTTCGTTGTCAGTAAAAACAATGGTTGGCGTTTCTTTTGCTGTCAAAACAAGCTGTGAATTTGGCGAAATACGCAGTGAATTATCAAGCACGACGCGCACTAGTTTTCGGCGGCGAGGTTTTCCGCTTCTGTCAGAAAGTCTCGGATTATCAACTAAGGCGGTGTTCGCGCCGATTAAAATCGCGTCGTATTGGTGACGCAGCTCGTGAACTTTTTTGAGTGACTCTCCATTCGTAATACCGCGCGAATCGCCGGTGCGCGTGGCAATGTGTCCGTCCAGCGAAGTTGCCATTTTAAGATGGACAAACGGTCTGCCGGTTTTGTGCCAGTGGATAAATTTTTCGTTTTGCCGGGCGGCTTCCTCCTTCAGAATTCCGGTGACAACCTCAATTCCATTTTCGCGCAATACTTCAAATCCTTTACCGGAAACCAGCGGATTCGGATCTTCAATCGGCGAAACAACTCTTTTGATTCCGGCTTCGATAAGCGCTTCGGTGCAGGGCTTTGTTCGCCCGTGATGCGCGTGCGGCTCAAGCGAAACATAAGCCGTCCCGCCCTTCACCTGCCCGTTTGACTGCTGCAGAGCCAAAACTTCGGCGTGAACAATGTTGTCGTAAATGTAAGAACCTTCGCCGACTATTTCGCCCGACGCGCTGACAATCACGCAGCCAACCAGCGGGCTTGGGCTGACTTGTCCAACGCCGCAAGCCGCAATTTTTAAGGCTCGCTTAGTCATTTGCAAATCGAATTTTGAAAATTGTTGATTCAAGTTAGATTTTAAGCAGAGTTTCAATTTTTTCTACAACTTCTTCAACTACCGACTCGTTAACCCGGCAAATAAATTCAATATTTCTTGTTTGCCAATCCGCGCTTTTTACGTGGTCCGATAAAATCACGCCTTTTACTCGCATTCCTCGCGGAATTTCAACTTCAAAAGCGTAACCTTTTGCTTGATTTGTAATTGGACAAACTAACGCCAACCCAACCTTTTGATTATAAGACTGTGGTGACAAAACCACGACCGGTCTTCTTCCCGATTGCTCGCGTCCGCTTTGCGGGGTTAAATTTAACCAAACAATATCGCCGCGTCCCGGAACGTAATTCATAAATTACAAAATTTCCCTGCCGACCGGTTCGCCCCAATCGGTTTCAGAATGAATATTTTCTTCGCTAATTTCCGACAGCATCTCTTCGAGCGTAAAGCGCGGCTTTCTCCTCTCCGGTTCAACAATGATTTTGCCGCCATCCAGAGTTAAATTAACTGTCATATCCTGTTCGATTTTTGTTTCAAGGGCAAATGACTTCGGAATACGCACCGCTAAACTGTTTCCCCATTTTTGAATTTTCGCCTTCATAATGTTTATACATTGAATATACAACACAAAAAGTTAATTAAAAAGTCCGTTCACATAATTTTCCGCGTCGAAAACCATCAGATCGTCAACCTGCTCGCCAACTCCGACGTATCGAATCGGGAGATTTAGTTCTTTTGTAATGGCGACCGCGATTCCGCCTTTTGCCGTGCCGTCGAGTTTGGTTAAAACAATACCGGTCACGTTTGCGGTTTTCAAAAATTGACGCGCTTGTTCGAGTCCGTTTTGTCCGGTGACGGCGTCAATTACCAGCAGAGTTTCGTGCGGCGCGCCTTCGACTTCGCGTCCGGCGATGCGTTTCATTTTATCAAGTTCAGCCATCAGATTTGATTTATTGTGCAGACGCCCGGCGGTGTCGACAATCAAGACATCGGCGTTGCGCGCTTTGGCGGATTTTAGAGCGTCAAACAATACCGCTGCCGGATCAGTTCCCTGTTTTTGCTGAATGAGAGGTACTCCGGCGCGCTGCGACCAAATTTCCAGTTGCTCGGAGGCGGCAGCGCGGAAAGTGTCAGCCGCGCAGATGAGGATTTCATTGCCCTCCATTTTTATTCGTTGCGCGAGTTTGCCGATTGTCGTTGTTTTTCCGACGCCGTTCACGCCGACGATCATTAAAACATATGGTTTTATTTCAGTTGAGACTTTTGTTTCGGAAGCAATGCCCGATTTTTCAGAGGCGTGGAGAATATCGAGCAGCTCATTTTTCATCGCTGCTTTCAGCGCCTGTAAGTCGTTGATTTCCTGCCGCGAAACGCCTCTGCGCACGGCGTCTAAAACTTGTAGAGTCGTCGCCACGCCGATGTCGGTTGAAATCAACATTTCTTCGAGCTCGTCGAGAAACGCTTCGTCAATTTGTTTGCGGTTTTCAAAAATCGTATCGAGTTTGTTGTTGATCGAATGTCTGGTTTTTTCGATTGCCTTGCTGAACCGAACGCCGATTTCTCGTTCAACCGCCGCTTCTTGTGCTTGGAGTTCCTCGATTGATTTATCGAGTCCCAGAACCGAGGTCGAAAACGAATCTTCTTTTTTTCTTCGCCAAAAAAATGCCATAAATTGATTTTGGATTTTAGATTTTGGATATTTAATTTGTTGTGCGTAAATTCAATATTCGGTTTCTAATATTACTTCCCTGTTATAAATACTAAACTTTTGATTATAAAAAAGAATCGCACGCCAAACAAACGTGCGAATTTGATATTTAGCTTCTGAAATTTTTACGCGCTTATTTTCTTTTAACGATGACAAGCGTGATATCGTCGTTGGCGGGAGCGGTTTGGGTGAAAGCCGAAAGCGCGGATTCAACTTTATCGCGCATTCCCGAAGCTGAAGATTTGACGTTTTTGCCGACGACTTCAGTTAACCTTTCAATACCGAATTCTTCTTCCTTGACATTATTCGCCTCGGTTACGCCGTCCGAATAAATGATGAGCGAATCGCCTGGTTTGAGATGCGCTTCTCCGACTTCATATTCGGCGTTCGGCAAAATTCCGAGCGGAAAACCGCCTAAATCCAATTGTTCCACTGTGTTATCGGAATGTGCGACGAGCGGCGGATTATGTCCCGCGTTAATGTATCGAAGAATGCCCGTCTGGTGTTCTAGTTCGGCGGCGAAAAGCGTGACAAAGCGATTAGTCGGAGTGTTTTTGGCGAGATATTGATTGACTGCCGAAATCATTTCCGCAAGCGTCGCTTTTGCCGCGACCTGCGCGTGAATCGAAGCGTGCAGGCTCGACATTAAAAGCGCGGCGGCGGTTCCCTTGCCGGAAACATCGCCGAGCGCGATCAGCATTCTGCCGTCGTGCTGCTGGATAAAATCGTAATAATCGCCGCCGATTTCATAACACGAAAACGAAATTCCCTGCAGCTCGTAACCCTCCAAAAGTGGCGGCGCGGATGGCTGAAAACTTTGCTGAATTTCGGTGGCGAGTTCAAGTTCGCGCTCCATCCGCTCGCGCTCGAAACGCTCTTCCAAAAGCCTCGCGTTTTCCACCCGAATAGATGCGACAGAAGCTAAGGTTGTCAAAATATTGAGATGTTCTTCGGAAAACGTCGTTTCGTGCGTTGGCGAATCGGCGTAAATTATTCCAAAAACCTCCGTCGCGCTGACACTTAGCGGAACTGCCAATACCGAGCGGATGCCAAGCAGAGACATTGTTTGACTGGCGTAACGCGGGTCGTGCTGGGCATCGGAAGTCAAAACGGATTTGCCGTTTTCCATCACTTCGTCCATCACTGTGCGACTGATGCGGACTTCTTCAATTTTTTCGTCGCGCCCGCGCAGACGTGCGACGCTGATTTTCATTCCGCCTTCTTCGGATTCATCGCGGAGCATTATGACGCATCTTTCGGCGGGAACAGTTTCAAAAACAAGCGTCGCCACCTGGTCGAGCGTCTCATCGAGTCCGCTCGAAGAAAGCAGAGCGACGCCGACTTTGCTGATCAAACCGAGCAGTTCGGTGCGCGTGGAAAACTGCGATTCGAGAATTTCGGCGGTTGGATTCGCCTTCCGTGCCAGTGCGATGGTCATCGACGGGTCGAGTGCTTCGGTATTGTCCGCGATCAAAGTAGAATTATTGGTTTTTCTCAACCTTTCGTCATCAAAAATAATGACGGTTTCGCCAATTTGTATTTCGCCGCCGGAAATCAGAGGGATCGGAACTGTTACAGCCGAACCGTTGTAGCGCGTCCCGTTTGCCGAGCCTAAATCCAAAAGCCAGTAAGCGCCGCCCTCCTCTCTGACTTCAGCGTGAAGGCGCGAGGCGAAAGCGTCGGGAATACAGACGTCGCTGCGGGCGGATCGTCCGATAGTAGTGCGCATTCGCGCGAGTGGAACTTTTTCCGGCGGAGTGTCTGAGGTTTTGATAATCAGTTGGGGCATAAATATTCGACTGTTAAATTAACGGCTAAATTAAACGTTAGTTTCTTTGTTAATTTTTCGGTGAGCGTAAATCACGATTGTTCCTGAAACATAATCGTGTAGAGCACGCCCTTTGGAATTAAAAAGTAATAATAAAAATCCAATTCCGCCGGTCAAAATCGTGAGTGGGTAACCGATCAGGTGCCTGATTAAAATTGCTGTAAACGAAGGCAAATTGCCGTTTTTGCTGACAATTCGCAAGCCGGTTAAAAACTTACCGACGCTTTTTCCGCTAAGCATCGGCAGAATAACCAGATTGGTCAACGCTACCAGAATCATAATCAGCCAGCCCGCGTTGATAATCTCGCTGTTCAAAAGTTTTGCCGGGTCAACGCCTGAAAGCCTTCCGAAGAGAAGACTGACGACAGGAACGGCAATCAGCAGAATATAATCAATCAAAATGGCGCCGCATCTGAGCAGGAACGGAGCCTTTAAGCGTTCCGGCTCAAATTCCAGCACGACGATTTCGCTTCGGGAGCTTTTATAAGGAACGTTTCTTTCGGCACGTGCGTCCATAAATTATTCAGCCACAAAAATTTCCGCAAACGGATAATTCACATTTAAAACTACCCGATGACAAAGTGTAGCGTCGTGTCGCCCAATTTTAATTTGTCGCCATTAGTCAAAGTATAAGGTTTATGCGGCTTGAGGCGGACGGTTTCGTTGACGATTGGCAGAACGAGCGTTCCGTTTGAAGAACCTAAATCCTCGAGCAAAAAGTTGTTGCCTTCGCGCCAGATACGAGCGTGTTTGCGGGAAATTTTTGTTTGCGGATCAAATTTCGACAAATCAACTTCCGGAAAAATATTCGACATCGGATCGCGCCGCCCAAGGAGATTTTCTTCTTTTTCGATTTTAAAGGCGGGCATTTCCAGCTCGCTTGTACCGAGAATCAAAAGCTTCGCCGTCGGCGTGACCGATTTATAATTTGCCGAATGAACGCCCTGCTGGGCAAGCGGCTGCCTCGCGCCGCAAAAAGCGCAGAACAGGTCGGTAGCGACAATTTTTTGCCCGCAAAAACCGCAGAAAACAGGCTGTTCAGAAAGTCCAATCGGCGTCGGCACATCTCTCACGCCAAAGGTGGCTGTATTATTTTTTAATTTTTCAAAATGTTCACGCAGCGCGCGCGCGAGTTCGGCGGCGGTCGCATAACGCTGGTCGGCATTATACTCAACCATCCGCAGCAGAATCTTTTCAATCTGGTCGGAAAGCTGGGGATTGATCTGGCGCGGAAGCGGATGTTTCTGAAAATCAAAAATAAGCAGCGGGTTGCTCTGCGGATCGGCGCCCGTCAAAAGATGAAACATTGTCGAGCCGAGCGAATAAATATCCGAGCGCGGTTCGACATTTCCGCTAAAAAGCTCAGGCGGCGCGTAACCCATCGTGCCGACCGCCGTCACGCCTTTTTCTTCTTTGTTGACCCAGCGGGCAATGCCGAAATCAATCAGCATTACGCGCCCGGTGCTGCCGTCAATCATAATATTCGCGGGCTTTAAGTCGCGGTAAACAATCGGCGGCTGGCGATTATGCAGGTAGTCGAGAACATCGGCGATTTGAATCGCCCATTCGGTGACGTCTTTTTCGGGAATTCGACCTTCCGACGCGGAACGCAGTCTGGCAGCCAGATCGCCGCCGGAGATATATTTCATCACCAGATAAAATCTGGCTTCCTGTTCGTCATAAAAATAATCGTAAATTGTCGGAATTGACTGGTTGTCGAGCGATGTGAGAAGTAGAGATTCGCGCTTAAAATCGTTGACCGCCTTGTCCTGCTGTTCGCCTTCGATGTAGGACTGCACCATTTCCTTGACGGCGCGCAGAACGCCGCCCAAATTTTTGTCAGACGCCAGATAAACCGCTCCCATCCCGCCGCCGCCGATTTTTCTGACAATTTCATAGCGATTGTTGAGGATCGTACCTTCATCG
>MWVV01000723.1_pt1 | contig 11984 bp, 13 predicted proteins | sample 1047281 | NCBI WGS metagenome assembly MWVV01 (sample SAMN06349986, study PRJNA376086) | soil metagenome | isolation source: PT-2 sample Antarctic (ecotone) soil | place: Antarctica | collected 2015-01-13 | reverse complement strand
ATCGCTCCACAGCAAACCTTCCTCCGCCTGGAGCGCGTTAAGCAGGAACTTTTTCGCGACCCAGTCGACACGATCGCAGGCTAACGAGACATCGCGCTGAAGATCGTTCAGCACGTTCTCCCATTCCGTCAGCAGCCACGATCTCTCCGGAGTGGACGCGCGTTCGCTCTCCTGCACCGCCTTGAGATAAAGTCGCTGCACATCGATCGCGGAAATCTTGCGCCCCTCGCGCAGTTCCAAGATCCAATCGTAATTTTGATCGCGGCTGATCGATTTCGTCGCGTTAATCGGCTGCGCAATCTCGATCTCCGGCGCTTCGCCGCGTTCGATCAGCTCGAGGACGAGCGCCGTCGTTCCGATCTTCAACGCCGTCGCCCATTCGCTCATGTTCGCGTCGCCGATGATCACGTGAAAGCGGCGATACTTGCTCGCGTCGGCGTGGGGCTCATCGCGCGTGTTGACGAGGGGCCGCTTGTTCATCGTATCGATGCTCACGAGCACGCTGAAAAAATCCGATCGTTGTGAGATCTGGTAAACGCCCGGCTGGCTGGCCGCGCTTTCCGCTTCAATCCCGAGCTTTCCCGCGCCCGCGAAAATCTGACGCGTGATCAGAAACGGCAAAACCCCCGTGACGACGCGACCCCAGGGCACATCGCGGCGAATGAGGTAATTGTCGTGGCAGCCGTAGCTATGGCCGATGAAATCCGTGTTGTTCTTGTACAACCGGAGCTCCTGATCGTCCGGCAGCTTCTGGTTCCTCCGACGGGCACATTCCGCCACGATGCGCTCGCCCGCTTTGTCCTGCGCGACGATCTGCCGCAAGGTCGTGCATTCGGGCGTGGAGTATTCCGGGTGCGCGTGATCGTTATAGAACCGGGCGCCGTTCGAGAGGACGAGATCGCTCTTGATCTCCTCGAAGCTTAGCGGCCGGTTCTTATCGATTTCGTAATAGGCCGACTCGTCCGTGTCTTGCTGTAACTCCGCGGCCCGGAAGCCGCGTGCATCGCGATGCGGATCTTCCAGCGCGTAATCCCACTTCATCATCGCCCCGTGCTCGGTATAGGAGCGAACCAGCTCAATGGATTCCGCGACCACATCGAGCGTCTCCGCGCCGTTGATCGTGATTCCGTATTCCGTCTCGATGCCGAAAACGCGATTCATCGGCACAACATACGCGCCAAAGCAGCCGTCGAAAGAAGCGTGGAATCATCTCGTCGAGTATAGGCCCAACGCCCATCCAGCGTTCTGCCCTCCAAAAACTGTTCTGACGTAGCTACAGTCGCCGAATGAGCGCCCGTGTGGTCGTTTGATCTAGGCAAGCGCTCTTCAGCGTGCCTGAGACGGTTCGCGGCAACGTTAAAACCGGCGTGAGCGCAGGAATTCCGGTTGCCAATCCCGCCCATTGCGGCATCTTCCACGTCCGCTCCGCTCGCGCGGAGCGCTTGCGTTTTACCCTATGGCGACAATGACTGAATTAGTTCCCGAATTGCTGGAGGCCGGCGTCCACTTCGGTCACCAGACCAAGCGCTGGAATCCGAAGATGAAGCCGTTCATCTTCGAGCAGCGCAATCAGATTTACATCATCAATCTCGATGAGACGGTGAAACAATTAGGACGCGCGACCGATTTCCTCCAGGAAGTGACCCGACGCGGCGGAAAGATTCTGTTCGTCGGGTGCAAAAAGCAGGCGCAGGAGGCGGTAAAAGAAGCGGCGATGGCTTGCGGCCAGTATTACGTCAACCAGCGCTGGCTCGGAGGCACGCTCACGAACCTAACGACCATCAGGAAGAGCATCGGTCGCTTGAAGTACATTGAGGAAATCGAGCAGTCCCCCGACTTTAAAAAGATGGGCAAGCAAGAGCTGGCGGCGCTCAACCGGGAGGCCGCGAAGTTGAAGCGGAACTTGGACGGCATTCTCGAGATGGCGAAGCTCCCGGATGCGATGGTTGTGATCGACACCACGCGCGAACAAAATGCAGTCCTGGAGGCGCGCCGCCTCGGGATTCCCACGGTCGCGATCGTCGACACCAATGCCGATCCTGAGCTGATCGATTACCCGATCGCAGGTAATGACGACGCGATCCGCGCAATCCGGGTCGTTCTGCAGAAGCTGGTGGACGCGATAGTTTCGGCCAGCGGTGAAGCCCGTGTGCGTGAGCAGGTCGAAATGGCCGGGGTTTCCGCCTAGCTCAAAGAGGTTGAGGGTTGAGAGTTGATGGTTGATCGACCATCTGCTTCGTCGCCCCCCAATCTTCGATTCTCAACCTTTTAACTCCATGGAAATCAATCCTCAACTCGTCAAGCAGCTGCGCGAAAAGACGAACGCCGGCATGATGGATTGCAAACGCGCGCTCACGGAAGCGAGCGGCGATTTGGAGAAAGCCGAAGCTGCGCTGCGGACCAAGGGAATCGCGAGCGCAGGCAAAAAATCTTCCCGTGCGACCAAGGAAGGTATTGTCGCCTCCTACATCCACCTTCAGGGCAAGGTGGGCGTGCTGGTGGAGGTGAACTGTGAGACGGATTTCGTGGCGAAAAACGAAATTTTTCGCGATTTTGTGAAGGACGTCACGTTGCATATAGCGGCGGCGCATCCACTTTACGTCAGTCGCGAAGAAGTCCCGGACCAGACGATCACTTCCGAGCGAGCCATCTACGAAGGCCAGGTGCAAGGCAAGCCCGAGAATGTCATCGCGAGAATCGTCGAAGGTAAGCTCGACAAATTCTACAGTACGGTGTGCCTGATGGACCAGGCCTTCATCAAAAATCCTGACCAGACGATCAAAGAGCTGGTCGCGACCAAGATCGCGGAGCTCGGCGAGAACATGGTCATTCGGCGCTTCACGCGCTATTCTGTCGGCGAAGCTCTCGGTGGCGAGATGGCCGTGGCGGCCGTGGCAGAGCAGGCGGCGTAAAACGGAGGCCGTCTTTTGGTCTTACACACGCAGCACCGCGTGTGGAAACGTTTCTTTGTTGCGGGACCGTGGCGCCGGGCGATCACGACCCGTCGTTAGGCGTCACCAATGAAATCAGGAGGAAAGAAATGAAAATCGACTCACTCAATACATTACTGGAAGAAGAACTGAAGGACATTTATAGCGCGGAGAAGCAACTCCTGAAGGCGCTGCCGAAGATGGCGAAGAACGCTTCGTCCGAAGGCCTGAAGAGCGCGCTGCAGGAGCACTTGCAGATCACGCAGCGTCAGGTGGAGCGGCTTGAGGAGGTCTTTGGGCTGCTCGGCAAACCTGCCAAGGCGAAGACGTGCAAAGCCATGCAAGGCCTCGTGGAGGAGGGAAACGAAATGATGGAAGAGGATGCGGAAGACGCTGTCATGGACGCGGCGATCATCGCGGCCGCGCAGAAGGTCGAGCATTACGAGATGGCGAGCTACGGCACTGTCCGCACCTGGGCGCGGCTCTGCGGCGAAGAGGAAGCGGCAGATCTTCTTCAGGAAACGCTGGATGAAGAAGGGGAAGCCGACAAGCGCCTAACGGACTTGGCCGAGAGCTTCGTGAACCCAGAAGCCGAATCGAGTGGCGACGGGGAGGGAAGCTCTTCCTCGAGGAAAATGTCGGCAAAATCCTCTGGAATGAGCGGCGGCAAATCGCGCTCTCGCCGGTAACCCTTGGACCGTGCGCTGTCTCGGCGCATAGGTCCTGAGCACACCGTGCCACTCCGCAAAAGAGCGGAGCTCGAAGCAAAACGCCCTCGCAGTCCGCGTGACTGCGATGGCGTTTTTGTTTTTGGCGCGCTGACTTAGGGTGAGGCCAGCGATGGGGCTGAAAGAATATAAAGCGAAGCGCAATTTCGGCGTGACAGCGGAGCCGGCCGGAGGGAAACCGCTGCCGAAAGCAGTGCAAGGCGCGTCGAGCTTTGTGATTCAAAAGCACGACGCAACGCGGTTGCACTACGATTTCCGCCTTGAAATGGAAGGCGTCCTAAAATCGTGGGCAGTGCCAAAAGGGCTGCCGTGGGGGAAGGGCGAAAAACATCTCGCGGTCGAAGTGGAAGATCATCCGGTCGAATACGCCACGTTTGAAGGCGTGATTCCGCAGGGACAATACGGGGGAGGGTCCGTGATGCTGTGGGACCGCGGCTGCTACTTCGTTTACGGGGAAGACCCGCTGAAATCCTTGCGCGAAGGCAAGCTGCATCTCGTGCTCCAAGGCGAGAAAGCGAAGGGGGAGTGGACCCTCGTGCGCACGCGGATGGAAGCGGGCAAGCCGCAGTGGCTCCTGCTCAAGACGGGCGAAGCGCTCCTGCAGATGCCGAAGAAACTCGACGATCAATCCGTCTCCACAGGCCGCACGATGAAACAAATCGCCGACGCGCGTGACGCAGAATGGCACTCGAATCGCGACGAAGCTAAAAAGCAAACGGCCGCGCGCGTGCGACCCGTAGCCAAGAGCAAGAAGAGCCCGCCGCCGGGCAGAATCGACTTTGGCTCGGGACTCGAGAAGTCGCCGAAAGGTAAGCCGCGGTTCATTGTTCCGATGAAGCCGAAGCTGCTCGCCGAACCACCGGCCGGCGATCAGTGGTTTTATGAGCTGAAGTTCGATGGCATCCGCCTCGTCGCTGTAAAAGACGGCGCGAACGTCAGCCTGACTTCGCGCAACGGGAATGAACTCGCGGCGAGATTCCCCGAAGTGGCGGATGCGATGCGAGCATTGCCCGCGAACGATTGCGTCGTGGATGGCGAAGTGGTCGCGCTGGACAAGGAAGGCCGTTCATCGTTCCAGCTTCTTCAGGGACGGGATCTGCCGGGTGGCAGGGAACATCCGATGTACTTTTACGTTTTCGATCTGCTTCAGGTGGAAGGGCACCTGCTTCTGAATGAGCCGTTGGAGACGCGGAGGCGAATGCTACAGCAGTTATGTGACCGTGCGGCGGAGCCGATTCGTTACTCAGGTGAGATCGGCGACGATCCGTTCAAACTGCTGAGCGAAGTGAAGCGGAGGGGACTTGAGGGCATCATTGGCAAGCTGCGGAAATCCGTTTACGAGCCTGACCGGCGGAGCGGCGCGTGGATCAAGCTGAAGGTGTTGAACGAGCAGGAATTCGTCATCGGCGGCTACACTCCTCCGGCGGGATCGCGGAAGTATTTCGGCGCGTTGCTCGTTGGCTTCTACGAGGAGGGTCGTCTCCTTTTCGGGGGCAAGGTGGGAACGGGATTCGACGGGAAGTTGCTCGCGTCACTGCACGAGAGATTTGAGAACGAACGGCGCAACGACTGCCCGTTCGCCGACCTTCCGTCAAGGCAGGCTGGCGCGTGGGTGCAAGGCATTACGCCCGCGATGATGCGCCGCTGTCACTGGATCAATCCCGTGTTCGTGGGGCAGGTGAAGTTCGCCGAGTGGACACGGGATGGGAAGCTGCGCCAGCCGGTGTTCCTCGGGTTGCGCGAGGACAAAGCGCCCAAAGATGTGAAGCGCGAAGTGGCCGACGAGCGCCTGTAGCGGTGCTTTTCACAGGCACCGGGCCGTCGGCGGCAGGCGTTTGACACGAGCGCGCGACACGCACTTGGCATCGCAAAATGTCTGCGGATATTCAGCTGATGAAGTTTCACGTCGTTGTTCGACCGAAAGCTGCGGTGCTCGATCCACAAGGCGCCGCGGTCCAGGAAGCGATGCAGCACCTCGGTATGCCGGAAGTGCGGAGCGTCCGCATCGGCAAATATCTCGAGATCGAGGTGGAGGGCGACGAAGCGGAGTTCGAGCCACGACTCCATCAGCTTTGCCGCGACCTTCTGTCCAATCCCGTGATCGAAGACTACGAACTAAGAAACGCGGAGGCGCAGGGGGCGTGAAGTTTGCCGTTGTCCAGTTTCCCGGCTCGAATTGCGACCAGGATTGCACGGCCGCGTTGAACGGCATCGAAGGAGTGCGCGCGGAGTTTGTCTGGCACAAAGAGAGCTCGCTTGCGGGTTATGATGCAATCGTGCTGCCCGGTGGATTCGCTTACGGCGATTATCTGCGTTGCGGCGCGATCGCGCGCTTCTCGCCGGTGATGAAGGCGGTCCTGGCTGAGGCCGCCACGGGCAAGTTGGTGATGGGCGTTTGCAACGGATTTCAGATCCTCTGCGAAGCGGGCCTTTTACCGGGCGCTCTGGTCCGCAATCGTTCACTGCGTTTCGTGTGCGATATGGTAACAACCCGCGTCGAAGTGGACGATTCGCCCTTCACCCTTGGAATTTCCAAGGGCACGCTCCTTCGCCTGCCCGTTGCGCATGGAGAAGGCTGCTTCTTCGCCGAGCCTGATGTTTTGCGTGACTTAAATGAGCACCAGCAGGTGGTGCTCCGGTATCTCGACGCCAAGGGCGAAGTCACTCCTGCGGCGAATCCGAACGGGTCCGTTGAAAACATTGCGGGGATCTGTAATCGCAAAGGGAACGTGTTCGGCCTGATGCCGCATCCCGATCGCGCGTGCGACGAGCGGCTCGGGAGCAGTGATGGCGCGCGGATTTTTCGCTCGATGATGCAATCGATCGCGGGCCAGCATGCGCAGGCAGCATAGCCTCACTCCGGCACCCACACTCCGATGAGCCTTTTCCTGACCGGGACAGACACCGGCGTAGGGAAAACTCACACTGCGGTCTGCCTTCTCCGGCTCGCGCGCGCCGCGGGTCTGCGTTGCGCGGGGCTGAAGCCGATCTGCTGCGGCGATCGAAGCGACGCTGAACTTCTGCTCGCGGCCAGCAGCGAAGGACTGACGATCAGCGAGCTAAATCCGGTCTGGTTAAGAACGGCGGCGGCGCCGTTCGCATCCGCGCTGGTCGAGGAAGTGGAAATAAAACCCGAGACTCTCGTCAACGCCTTTTGGGAACTGCAGAAACGGTTCGACTTTGTTGTCGTCGAAGGTGTGGGCGGCTGGATGGTGCCCATTCGCGAAGATTACTTCGTTGCGGACCTAGCGCGCGCCATGGGTCTGCCGGTTGTAGTTGTTGTGCTGAACCGGCTTGGCTGCTTAAACCACGCGATGCTCACCGTCCGCAGCATCGAACGGCACGGTCTCACCTGTGCCGGGCTCGCTTTGAACTCCACGATCCCCCTGAGTGACGTCGCCTTGGGCACCAACGAAGACATCCTTCGTAAGATCTCGCGGCGTTCGATTCTGCCCCAGCTTTCAGAGGAGACGACGGAAATTCCGGCTGAATGGCGACCATTGATGCCATTGAATCCGAACGCAGTGACGTCTCCCGATTGAACACAAGTGTAACGATGTGTTACACATTTCTGACGGGAGCGCTCAGGGCTTCCCTCGTAAAATACTCGTGGCATCGGCATTGCTCGCTAAACGGCGCAACCTCACCATCACTATGCTCCTACAAAAAACCCTGCACATGAGCCAGAGCCTCGCGGAATGTAAATCCCGGCTCTCGAGTATCCAATCCTACCGGCGGCAGTTCGTGATGGTCACGAAGGCTACGGTGACATCGTCAAAAACGGTGGATTTCAGCTTCCGCGGACCTCTCGGCTTCGAAGCTCGCACCGTTCTCCTGGCAGTAGAGAGCGAAAATCCGGATCAGGCGGCATTCGAGTCGACCGGCGGAAATATCGACTTAATCGGGATCGTCGACTTCACCGGAATCCGCCCAAACTGCACCGAGGTCACTCTCGCGGTGCATTACGAGATCAAGAATACACTCTTCGCCTGGCTGGATCGCCACTTCCGCTTCGTTGATGCGTTCGTCACTTCGGAACTCCGCAGCATCCGGGCACACTTCGAAGGCATTGCAGCGCCAGTCGGGGAACGGCCTGCGATGATGCCGATGTTCGAGACGGCGACGGCTTAACACACAAGGGCAACAATTTGAAAGAGCGCGGCGCGAGATGCGCCGCGCCCTTTTCTTGTACGGCGTTGCGATCGGGACGGCGCAGCACGCTGCCCTTACCGCATTCGGACGGCGCGCGTTTTGTCGAGCCGGAGCACCTGGCCCGGCTGCAACGACACGGCCGATTGTGGATCGGTGATTTTGGCGCCGTCGAGTTGCACGCTTCCCTGCTCGATCAGACGGCGCGCTTCACCTCGTGATTTAGTTAGTGCGAACGCCTGCGCGTACGCCGCAGCCACGAGGGAGACGGCGTCGCCTGCCTCCAGGTAAACTTCAGGAAGATCCGCATTCGCTAGGCGTTTCTCGCTGAAGCGGGCGGTCCATTCCTCCAGCGCTTTCTTCGCGTCGGCGCCGGAGTGATACGTCGCCACGATTTCAAAGCCGAGCTGCTTCTTTGCCTCCAGCGGGTGTGCGTCAGCCGGGAGCGCACGGCCGAGCAGCAGCGTGTAATAACGAGCCATCAACTCATCCGAGATGCTCATCATTTTGCCGAACATGTCGGCGGGAGGCTCGGTCAAGCCGATGTAATTTCGGAAGCTCTTGCTCATTTTCCTGGCGCCATCGAGTCCTTCCAGGATCGGAAGTAGCATCACGACCTGCGGCGACACGCCGCGATGCTTCTGGAGATCGCGCCCGACCAGGTTATTGAAGAGCTGATCCGTCCCGCCGAGCTCGACATCAGATTGCACCATCACGGAATCCCAACCCTGCATGATGGGATACTGGATCTCGTGGGCATGAATCGGCTGCTGCTGATCGAGCCGTTGCCGGAAATCTTCGCGCTGTAGCATCTGTTGCAAAGTCACCTGGCTGTTCAGACCTATCACTTCCTCGAAGCCCATCTTCCCGAGCCAGTCCGCGTTGTTGACGACGGTGGTGCGGCCTTCGTCCAGGATTTTGAACGCTTGTTCGCGATACGACTGCGCGTTCGCATGGACCTGCTCGCGCGTAAGCTGTGGCCGCGTCGCCGAACGCCCGCTAGGGTCGCCGATCATGGCGGTGAAGTCGCCGATGATCAGCACAGCTTGATGCCCGAGATCCTGAAACTGGCGCAGCTTCCGCAGAAGAATTGAGTGGCCGAGATGCAAATCGGGACTCGTCGGGTCGGCACCTAGTTTGATGCGGAGCGGACGCCCGAGGGCGAGCTTGGCGCGCAGCTCGCTTTCGCTGATGATCTGCGCCGTGCCCTGCTGAAGAAGATGAAGCGCTTCGTCCGGTTCCATACGCTGGCGCTGAACGAGCCGCTGGCGCTACTTGTTCTTGTTTAGTAGCTCGCGCACCTGCTCGATCGTCAACGGATGATCCTGCGCGCTCAAGGCCGTCTGGCTTTTTCCGCGGCCTTCAAATTTGCGATTCCCGGCGAATTCCGATGTCGCGACCGCTTTTTGCGCGTCCGCCGCTTCCCGCACTCCGCTGTAGCTCGCGGTCGTGTAAGGCTCCTTCAATTTCGTAATCTGATTTCGCGTCGAGAGATTCGCCTCCGCACGCGCGAACTGTGAACTCTCGGTTGCAAACGGCTTCGGCGAAATGCCTCGTGTATTCCAGAACCGCTTTTGTTTCCTCGTTTCCGCGACGTAGAAGGATTTCGTCGGTGCGCTCTTGCTCAACGTCGCGCCCCGGGCAACGAACTGTTTCCCTTGTGCGTTGTTGTGCAAAGTCATGTCTGGCTTGAGCAGCCGGTCGAGCATCTTTCGGTCCTGCTCTTGAGCGCGGGCCAGCACAACGCTGCCAAGGAGGATGAGAGCAACTACGCCGCGCACGCCAGTGAAGGTGTAAATCGGAGTCCGCGATGTAAAGGAAATAGTCGCCGCCGCGCGCGCGAAATCAGCGACCTAACGCACTGCGCAAACGGCTCGCGCCGGGAGGAGGAGAGATCCGCCCGGAGAGAATCGCTCCTGCGTTCACTGGCCGTCGGTAATAGCGAGTGTTCGCCGTCTTCTGCGTCGCAATGATTGCACCTTCCAGCGATGCCCCCGCGAAAAGACCTTTGCTTCGGCTGTAGGTATAAACAGCAGCAGTCGGAGTGATGCTCGCTTGCAAGTCGCGCCCCGTCGGCCCAGCGGCTGCGCTCACGTCCGCACCCAAGGTCACGTTGCCGTCGCGCGAGAAAGCACGTACCGCCTCGCGACTATTCAAGACAAAAACGAATTCCGTCAGTTGCGCGCCTATTTGAAAGCCCCAGCCTGCGCCGCCGGTGCCCACAAACGAGGGGCCGGACCAGCCGCTCCCGGTGCGCGCTACAACCACACCCTGCCCACCTTTTCCGCTCAGTCCGAAGCCTACTTTCACGACCGACATAATCGCGAGACCGCTCGCATTTCGAAGCACGCGTTCCGGGATTTGGTTCTCGGGAATCGAGCGAAAACCGCGCAAAATCTCGGCCGATCGGTTCACGATTTCCTGCTCGGTCGCGGCAGAAAGCATTTCGAGGCTGAGAGTGAACGCAATTGCGATGGCGAGCAGCTTCTTCATACGAGGGAGAGTTCGATCCTAGACGCGCAGCCGGCTGTATGCGAAGGGATCTCTCGTTAGGCCAAAGACAGGTGTAAGGTGCACGATGATCGATTCGCCCGACACTGCCTTCATGCGCGAAGCTTTGCGCCAGGCCCAAAAGGCACTCAAATCGGAGGAGGTTCCCATTGGCGCCGTCGTCGTGCAGGGCGGCAGAATCATCGCTCGCGCTTACAATCAGGTGGAGCTCCTGCGGGATGCCACGGCGCATGCCGAGATGCTGGCAATCACGCAAGCCGAAGCGGCAATCGGCGAATGGCGTTTGAATGAATGTGATCTTTACGTGACGAAGGAGCCGTGCCCGATGTGCGCCGGCGCGCTGCTGCACGTGCGCATGCGTCGTGTGATCTTCGGCTGTGCGGATGAACGCGGCGGCGCGGCCGGCGGCCTCCTCAACCTCCTGCAGATGCCGGGATTGAATCATCGGTGCGACATCACGATGGGCGTTCTGCAGGAGGAGTGCGCTGCGATCCTGCGAGGCTTTTTCCAAGCCAGGCGAGGAGACGCGGAACCAGCAGTGCTGCGCAACGGCGAAAAGATCAGCGCTGGGGAGCGCCCGATAGAGAACGGCGAAAAATTCCGGCAAGAGAAATAATAGCCCAAGCGCCTTCCAGCACGATGAATCCGACCCGCCAGTCAATGACCGCAACCCATGCGAGCAGCGCGGAGCCAACGAAATTTACGATATTGAATGATCGATCCCGCCCACTCATCCACCCGAACTGCAGCGCGATATAGGCAACAAGGATGAGGAGAGCGCCGATGAGAGAGATAGCCTGGTAGAACATGGAACGAGGGTTGCGGACGGAGCAGAATAAAGGCGGCCAGCTCTGGACCGCCAGCACCGGGCACTACATCGCAGAGGTTCTTCGGCTACCCGTCAGCCCTTGCCGATCAGAACTTTTGCCGGCGACGATCAGCCGCCAGAACTGCGCTACGTTCGCGCCTTCCGGCAAGCCGCAGCTTGATCTCCTCACCGATTCGGATTCACCTCGTCGCTTAGCTCCATAGTTCCCGGGGATGGCTATGTGGAGTCTCGGTCCTCGCAGCCAGCGCAGAAACTGAGGGAGTAATCCTGCGATCACGCTCCAAATATTCCGATGACGCCGAGTACATCAATGAGAAGATTGTTCATTCGAAGCTTGGCCTCGGAGAACCTCATCAATTCCTCGATGATCCGAACGGGACGATGGAGAACTAACATGAGGAGGAAGCGAGGTCGAGCCACTGGGCTCAATGTGCTGTCCGCCGCTTCACTTAGAGCAAGGATCTGTTCTCCTATCCAGAACGAACCGTAGTTTATCAGACGTGCGCAGCGCTGCACAGGTGGGACTCGCGGGTCGCGCCACGGCGTGGACGTAACGGCGCGTTGCTCCTGACACCAGAGCCGAAAACGGAATTCAACCGCTCGGATGCTCGCGCTCGCCTAACGAGTTAGGACGGAGGAGACGGCGATTGAGGGTGGAACGATTTCGCCTGATCTAAATTCCGAGGCTGAACTGACCGAGAGAGAAAGCGCGGAATCGCCTCTCGTCCTCGTGCTACCCCCTCGTGCTCGTCCTCGTCCTCCATACTCCCGCTCGTGCTCCTGCTCGTGCTCGTGCTCGAATGCGTCAACGCTGCGCCGTCCAAAGCATCAATGGAC